>OGLV01000112.1_pt1 | contig 35655 bp, 37 predicted proteins | sample 1572851 | NCBI WGS metagenome assembly OGLV01 (sample SAMEA2582005, study PRJEB24529) | metagenome | biome: Human gut stool | place: China | collected 2011
CGCCTGCCAGTTGCCCCAGCCGAGAGGGGCAAAGATCCAGCAGATCGCGCCGCCGATGGCCGCGAGGATGGAGTAATCGATCTGGTCCTCGGACAGCATCTGGAACTGACCGTCGACCCAGCCGAAGTACGTGGTGAACCAGACGAGGATCGTGGACAGCAGGATGATCGTACCGGCCTTCTTGATGAAGGACCAGCCGCGCTCCCACATGGAGCGGAGGACGTTGCCCAGCGTCGGCCAGTGGTAGGCCGGCAGCTCCATGACGAACGGAGCCGGATCGCCGGCGAACATCTTCGTCTTCTTGAGCATGATGCCGGAGACGATGATCGCGGCCATGCCGATGAAGTACGCGGAGGTGGAGACCCATGCGCTGCCGCCGAACAGAGCGCCGGCGATCATGCCGATGAAGGGCACTTTCGCGCCGCAGGGGATAAAGGTGGTGGTCATGATCGTCATGCGGCGATCACGCTCGTTTTCAATGGTACGGGAAGCCATAACGCCCGGCACGCCGCAGCCGACGCCGATGAGCATCGGGATGAAGGACTTACCGGAAAGGCCGAACTTACGGAAGATACGGTCGAGAACGAAGGCGATACGGGCCATGTAGCCGCAGGCCTCGAGGAAGGCGAGCATCAGGAACAGAACCAGCATCTGAGGCACGAAGCCGAGCACTGCGCCGACACCGGCGACGATACCGTCGAGGATCAGGCCGTTGAGCCAGTCAGCCGTACCGGCAGCGTCAAGCGCATCGCCGATCAGAACGGGGACACCCGGGACCCAAACGCCGTAGTCAGCCGGGTCGGGCTCGTCAAAGCCGTTCTCTTCAAAGTAGCTGACAGCGTCCACATAGGTCATCTGGACAACATCGTCCATCTTGTCCGCGCCCTCGGGCAGCGCGTCGTAGTAGGCGGTCATCTCGTTGATGGCGAGGGTCTCTTCATCCTCAACATCAACGGTTGCCGTGTCTTCGGTGGGCTGGAAGGCCTTGATCTCTTCGAGCGCCGTGTCGGCGTCGAATTCTTCGTCGCCCGTGTCAATGCCAGCAAAGGCGTTGATCGCTTCGGAAGCGGCGGTGTAATCATCGCTCGCTTCGCCATAGGCGGCGGAGCCGATGCCGAACAGATGCCAGCCGTCGCCGAACAGGCCGTCGTTTGCCCAGTCGGTCGCGGGCGCGCCCACGCCGACCATAGCGACCCAGTACACAAGGAACATCACGACCGCGAAGATGGGCAGGCCCAGCCAGCGGTTGGTGACGATCTTATCGATCTTATCGGAGGTGGAGAGCTTTTCCGTGCTTTTTTTCTTGTAGCAGCCCTTGATGAGCTGTGCGATGTAGATGTAGCGCTCGTTGGTGATGATGCTCTCGGCATCGTCGTCGAGCTCGGTCTCCGCCGCCTTGATATCCTCTTCGATGTGGTTCATCATCTCGGTGGGGATGCTGAGCTTTTCAAGCACCTTGTCGTCGCGCTCAAAGATCTTGATTGCGTACCAGCGCTGCTGCTCTTCCGGCATGGAGTGCACGGCCGCCTCTTCGATGTGGGCGATGGCGTGCTCGACAGGGCCGGAGAAGGTGTGCATCGGGACGGTCTTGGTGCCCTTGGCGGCGCGGATGGCAGCCTCGGCAGCGTCCATGACGCCGTCGCCCTTGAGTGCGGAGATCCCGATGATCTCGCAGCCAAGCTCACGGGAGAACTCCTTGACGTTAATCTCATCACCGTTCTTGCGGACGATATCCATCATGTTGATGGCGATGACCACGGGGATGCCGAGCTCAGTGAGCTGGGTGGTGAGATACAGGTTACGCTCGAGGTTCGTGCCGTCGATGATGTTCAGGATCGCGTCGGGACGCTCGGTGATGAGGTAGTTACGGGCGACGACTTCCTCCAGCGTGTAGGGGGACAGGGAGTAAATACCGGGAAGGTCCATGATGACCACATCATCGTGCTTCTTGAGCTTACCTTCCTTCTTTTCCACGGTGACGCCGGGCCAGTTACCGACGAACTGGTTCGAACCGGTCAGCGCATTAAACAGCGTCGTCTTACCGCAGTTGGGGTTGCCCGCGAGGGCAATTTTGATCTGCTTTTCCATCTTTCTTACTGCTCCTTCTCGTTAAGTTTCCTTAACTTATGTAGAAATAAATTATTCAACTTCGATCATTTCGGTGTCCGCCTTACGCAGCGACAGCTCGTAGCCGCGCACGGTGACCTCCATCGGGTCGCCCAGGGGCGCGACCTTGCGCACGAACACCTCAGTTCCCTTGGTGATGCCCATATCCATGATACGGCGCTTGACGGGGCCCTCGCCATGGAGCTTGACGACTTTGACGGTCTCGCCGATCTTGACTTCACGCAGTGTTTTCATAATCTCTCTCCTTTTATTTGAAAAATTGCTCAAACCATGATTTTTCTTGCCATTTCTTCACTAATGGCAACGCGGGCTTCCTTGACCTTGACGATCACGTTCCCGCCGAGCGACGACACGATGCTCACCGTGCCCCCGGCCACAAAGCCGAGATCTTCGAGATGCTTTTTGACTTCAGCGCTCCCGCCGACTTTGAGGATGGTATTTTCTTCTCCGGCATTCGCCAGTGTAAGCGGCATCATTATTTATCCCTCCGCATGCTGTTGGTCTGGCACTTTTCTCATCGCGGCGATCCGCAATTCGCCATCTCAAAGTTAGTGCCGTTTAACTTTCGCCCGTTAGTTTAATCTCTTTAACCTATTTTGTCAAGAGGTCTTGTGAACATTTTTTAATGCTTGCATTTTTGGTTAGAGCATGTTAGCCTATTATCGTACTTTATTGCGAAGTTGGTGAAACCGCACATGAAAATCCAAAAGGCATCTGAAGATTATCTCGAATCCATGCTGATGATGAAAGAACAGCACGGCTATATCCGTTCGGTCGACGTGGCCGACCATCTGGGCGTGACGAAGCCCAGCGTCACCTACGCGACCAAGCGCCTGCGCGAAAACGGATATATCGAGATGGACCGCGACGGCCTCATCACGCTGACAGACCGCGGCATGGCGATCGCAGCGAAAATGCTCGACCGCCACCACACGCTCACAAAATTTCTCATCGCCCTCGGCGTGGACGAAAAGACCGCTGAGGAGGATGCGTGCAAGATCGAGCACGACATCAGCCAGCAGACATACGACGCGATCTGCGAGCACGCAAGGCTGCACCTTTGAATGCAGGATCAACGGCCCCGTACCGAAAAGGTGCGGGGCCGTTTTCTTATATTTATAATATAATTTTGTCGATATCTTCCCTTTTTCTCCCGCCGCGCAGGAACAAATCCTCTGTTTTTTACGTCAAAAAGGAAAAATAAAAAAATTTACGGTTTCGTGAAGCATTTTGCCGGAAATTGCGTCTATTCAAGTAGAAGCACTTTTTCACGAGGAAAGGAGGCGCTGCACGATGGAAGACGCGCAGATCATCGAGCTGTTCTTTGCGCGCTCGGAGGATGCCATCAGCGAGCTGGACAAGAAATACGGCAAGCTCTGCCACAAGCTCGCGGACAACATCCTTGCAAGCGCGCAGGATGCGGAGGAGTGCGTGAACGATGCGTACTTAAGCACCTGGAACACGATCCCGCCGCAGCGTCCGGAATCGCTTCCGGCGTTTGTCGGCACGCTCGTCCGCCGCTGTTCGATCACGCGCTATCGTGCCAACACGGCAATGAAACGAAACAGCCATTACGATATGTGCATGGAGGAGCTTGAAACGTTCCTCGCTTCGCCCCAGCAGGCGATGGAGGAGCACTATGCGGCCAGAGAGCTCGCCGCCGCGATCGAGCGCTTTCTTGACACGCAGAGCAAGGAAAACCGTGTGCTCTTCATGCGCCGCTACTGGTACGCCGACAGCTTTGCCGAGATCGGCAAGCTCCTCGGCATCACCGAGGGCAACGCCCGCCTGCGCCTGACGCGTATGCGCAAGCAGCTCAAGACCTATCTGACCGAACAGGAGGTGCTGGTATGACACCCGAGCTTTTTTCCGACGCCATGAACGAGATCGGCGCGAAATACGTCGAAGAGGCCCTGACCTACAAGCGCCCCGCGCAGCGGAGCTTCTGGAGCAAGCTCGCCAAGCGCGCGGCCGTGGTCGCTCTGGTCGCTCTGCTCGCGCTCAGCGGCTTTGCCGCCGCCAGTCCCGCCGCGCGGGCCGCTATGATCCACTGGGTGGAAACGTGGACGGGCTCGCAGGTCTCCTATGAATACGCGGGCGACGCCCCCACCGGCGAGCTGCCGTTCTACACGATCACCGCTCTGCCGGACGGTTACACGCTGGACGAAGATATGAGCTACGAGGACTCCGGCTTCCGTCAGCTCTGCTATCGGAGCGGCGACGACCTCATCCTTTTCAGCTATATCTACATGCAGGACGATTCGTTCAGCTATTACGACATGGGCGAGGACACCCAAATTTCCGAGGTCACCGTCAACGGCTGCAAGGGCAAGTTTTTCCTTGCGAGCGATGAGTCGCTGTGGAGCACGCTTGAATGGATCGACGAGGAGAGCAATCTCCACTTCTCGCTCGACGCCAGCGGCGATGAAGCCGTCCTGCGCGCTCTGGCCGAGAGCGTGGCGGTCACGGAGAAGACCGTCGATCTTTCCGACGGCGATGAAGACGAGAATATTCTCACCTTTGATGACATAGAGGGGGAAAAGCTCCCCGACGAGGAGGCGAAACCGTGAACGACTATCTTGTGTGGGTGGATACCTCCACTAAAATCGCCTCGTTCCATGAGGTCGAGGCAAGCGACCTGCTGCACTTTGAGCAGTACGAAAACTTTATGAACTACCTTGCCTACCTTACCGCGCAGGGATACCGCTTCCAGTGAGCGTGACCGTATTTCAAATTGAGAGAAAAATAAAAAGCGAGAGAACAAGAGAGGAGAACCGCCATGATGGAAAATAACCCGACGCCAAGCCCCGAGTCCGTCCCCGAAGCTGCCCCCATCACCGTTCCCGTCCCCGCAGAAAGCGCTGTCACTCCCCCGCCCGCGCCGCCGGTCACCCCCCTGCGCGAGAGGCCAAACGCGCCGCTGCTGCACAAGGGGTTCCAGAACCTCTTCCGCCTCGGCATCGCCAATATCGTCATCAATCTTTTGAACAACACCTTTAAGCTCGGCGACAAGATCCCGTCGCTCGGCGTTGTACTGAGTGTGGTGTCGCTCGCGGTCAGCATTCTCACGCTCATTGTGCTCTGGAAGCTGAGCGCAGCCGTGCCGCGCTTCCGCAGCGTCGTGTACCTCAACCTTTTTCCGCTGGTTCTGTTTCCCTTTGCCGCGCTTGTCGGTCTTTCCAGCTTGCAGGAGCGGATCGACGAATCCAATTCCACCGGCCTGCTCGTCTTTTTGGTGATTCTGCTGGGACTGCTGCTTGTTCTTTCCGCGCTCTCGGCGTATCACCAGCTCACCGCCTGCGCCGAAGCATTCGACGGCGCGGATGACGAGATGGCCGCCAAATGGCGCAAGCTCTGCACCTGGCAGGTCGTGATCATCGGCTGCTTCGGTGCATTCCTTACCCTGCTCCTGCTTTTGGGTCTGTCGTCGGCTTCCTTCTTCTATTTTTACAACGGCAGCCTGATCGTCCTGCTCCTGTTCATTCTCGCCATTGCCATCGCTCTGGGCGTGGTCGAGATCATAGAGCTCGTGTACCTCAACCGCAGCGCCAAGCTGTACGAGTAAACGTCAACCATCACAAAACGGAAAGGAGTATGTTATGTCTACCATCAACAAGACTTTTCTGCGCGTCCTACTTGCCATCGCCTGCTGCATCGCGCTCGCGTTCAGTCTGCTGCCGCAGGCCGAGGCCGCAATGCGCGCCGACGTCGTCACCGGCAAGGTGACGCTCAACGGCCAGGTCATCGACAACAAGAACGCCAAGTACCCGCTGCTGACCTATAGCAACATCACTTACTTTCCCATGACGTATCAATTAAGCCGTTTCATGGGCGTGGAGACCGACTGGAACAATGCCGCCAAGTCGCTCAACATCACCGCCGGCGGCGCGCAGAGCGCTTACGTCCCTGAGACCGGCAAGGCGCAGCGCGGCAGTGTCGCCGTCACACCGGCAAGCTACAAGATCAGCGTCAACGGCGCACAGATCAATAACAAGGAAGAAAAGTATCCCATTTTCAATTATAACGGCATCACCTATTTCCCCCTCACATGGGCTTATGCGGTCGACTCTTTCGGCTGGAGCTATCAGTGGGATGCTGTGAATGGACTGCGTATCGATACCAGTTCAGCCCCGGCCCCTGCTCCAGTTGAACCGGGAACCGGCGACGCCGCGCTCGACAAGGCACTCACGATTCTCAACAGCAGCTACGCCACGGGCGGCAAATACCGCGGCATGCTTGAAGGCGGCGGCAAGAAGACGAGCTTCGACGCCGCGCTCGACGTCAGCAGCACACCGGATGTCACCACCGTGAAATTTACTGCCGAGCCGTTCCCGTTCTTTGATAACGGTGTCAGTTATTTTGCAAATTACTATGCTGTCAAGGGCGGTTTTGCAAGCGATGAACAGATTGGCATCTCCGGCAACAGCCCGGAACTAGGTGATGTTGGCTATCCGATTTATGCCGAGGTGGATGTATGGGCGGAGAATAGCTACATCGGCAAATGCTTCCTTGACTGCCAGTTCACAGGTGCGCGCAGCAAGCACATCACGGATTTCAAGCGCACCGCCGCTGTGGGCAGTGCGGAAACCTGGACGCTGCATGTCTCCTATGCGGAGGACAGCTTCACCGGCTACACCGCCGAGCTCAGCGTCGACACGGCGAAAAGCATCGTAACGCAGATCATGATCCGCACGGCGAATTGTACCCTGACGATGACGCCCGTGTAACGGGGTTCCCCTCCCCGCCGCGGCGCAAAAAAGAAGGACTTCACGCAATGCGTGAAGTCCTTCTTTTTATCTCTTTTCAGTTTGCGAGGTACTTTTCGCGTTCGCCTTCCGGCACGAGCGCGCCGCCCGTCGCCCAGACGATGTGCGCGGCATTCTCCCAGTGCGCGCCAAGGCCGCTGCTTTCGAGATAATCCGTCATCTTGGACAGCTCCACCGCACCGGCAAAGCCCGCGCAGGCGGACGGCTCGACAAAAAGTCCCTCCGTCTCATGCAGGGCGTGGAGGTCGTTGAACAAACGCTCGTCCGACACCGTGAAACCGCCGCTAACGATCGCCTTGACCGTCTCCCCCACGAAGCCCGAGGGGCGGCTGACGGCGAGTCCGTCCGCCGCGGTGCGGCCCGTCAGGCCGATATCCTGCACGCAGATCGCATTCTGCAAGCCGTCGGCAAGGCCCAGCAGCATGCACGGCGCTTCCACCGGCTCAGTGAAGTAGACATGCGCCGCGTCGCCGAACTCCTGCTTTAAGCCGAAGCAGATACCGCCCGGCGCGCCGCCGACGCCGCAGGGAATGTAAACGAGCAGCGGGTGCTCGTCGTCGACCGCGATGTTCTGCTCGGCGAGCTGCGCCTTGAGCCGCCGCGCGGCCACAGCGTAGCCGAGGAAGAGGTCGACAGAGTTTTCATCGTCGATAAAATAGCTTCTCGGGTCCTCCGCCGCGCGCTCGCGGCCCTTCTGCACGGCGTAGGAGTAGTCCGCGCCGTATTCGAGCACCGTTACGCCCTTTGCGCGCAGCAGGTCCTTTTTCCACTGCCGCGCGTCCGCGCTCATGTGGACCGTGACCCTGTAGCCGAGCGCCGCGCCCATGATGCCGATGCTCAGCCCCAGATTGCCCGTCGAACCGACGTGCAGCTCATACTGCGAGAAAAAGTTGCGGAACGCGCGCGTGGCAAACACGCTGTAGTCGTCGCGCGTTTCGACCAACCGGTTCGCAAGCGCTAAGTCCTCCGTGTGCTTGAGCACCGCGTAGCAACCGCCGCGCGCCTTAACGCTGCCCGCGACGGGCAGGTCGCTGTCGCGCTTTAAAAAGAGCTTACCTGCGAGCTGCGCACCTTCATTTTCGTTGAGCCATGCTCGCATATGCTCGATCTCCGTCAGCGGCGATTCGATGAGGCCGCGATCAGCCGCGGTCTCGGGAAATACCTTCTTGATGAACGGAGCGAAGCGCTCCAGCCGCGCCTCGGCATCGTCGACGTCCGCGCGCGTGAGCGGCAGCGCGGCGAGTGCGGCGTCCGCGCTCCCGACATTCGGGTTCATCCATGCGCTCTCGTGGCGCAGCTGCAATTCCCTGACAAATTCCTTACTGTTGAGCATTATCTCCTCTCCTGTTCTTCCGTAATGTACTGCTGGGTGCCGCGGTAGATGCGCACCGTGCGCTCGCGGTAGAGCTCCATGACCGCCTGCGCCAGCAGCGCCGGATCATGGCGGGCGTAGCCTCCCTGCGCCGAGAGCAGCGGGTATTCCGCCAGCGCGATTCCCAGCGCCGCAATGCGCTCGCGGTCGATGCGCAGCAGCTCCGCGTCCTCTTCACTGTATCGCGCGGCGAGCTCATGCGGGATGGGCGCGTTATTGGCAAGGCAGAGGTCCACGATCCCCTCCCGCCCGTGACGCTGCAGGGCTTCCAGATGATCGGCGGCGGTGTAGCCCTCGGTCTCGCCGTCCTGTGTCATGATATTGCAGATGTAAAACTTCTGCGCGTGCGACGCGCGGATCGTGTCGGCCACACCGTCGACGAGCAGATTCGGGATCACGCTTGTATAAAGGCTTCCCGGGCCGAGCAGGATGAGGTCGGCCTCCGAAATAGCGCGGAGCGCGTCGGGCAGCGCCTTCGGGTGCTCCGGCACAAGCGAAACGTGGTGGATACGGCAGTCCTGCTGCTTTTTCGCGTTGAAGATGTGCGATTCGCCCACAACGCGCGCGCCGTTTTCAAACACGGCCTCGAGCTGCACGTCCGCGTTCGTCACCGGCAGCACGCGGCCCGAGATCGCCAATACCTGTCCCATCATGGCGACGGCCTCTCCAAAGCTCCCCGCCATGCCGTTGAGCGCCGCAAGCAGCAGGTTTCCGAACGACTGCCCCTTGAGCTGCCCCTCGGGAAAGCGGTAGCCGAGAAGCTGCTCCATCACGGGCTCGGTGTTCGCGAGCGCCTGCATACATTGCCGCACGTCACCCGGCGGCAGAATGCCCATTTCACGGCGCAGCACACCGCTGCCGCCGCCATCGTCCGCCACTGTGACGATGGCCGTCAGGCGGTCTGTATATTTTTTCAGCCCTCGCAGCATGGTCGACAGGCCCGTGCCGCCGCCGATGGCGGCGATCTTCGGCCCCGCGGCGCAGCGGGAGGACGCACTACTCTCATATACCATAGGGAATTTCCCTTCAAACGCATATTTTTCTATGGTAAAGGTAGTATAGCAGGCTTTCAAGCAAAATGGAAGTGGGCAAGCAATATAAGTTTTTTCATTTTTTGCACTCAAAATGATAATGTTATACAAAATCCGTATTCTTCTGTCGATTTTTACTGATTCGATGTTTTCACCGCATTGTTGCTTTTATCGCCGCACTGTGGTAGGATACGACAGTAACAATGTCAAAGGAGCACTTTCATGGAACAGCTCACAGCCGCCCAGCAGGCGGCGGAATTGAACAAGAAGAATCTTTTTGCCACCTATAATCACATTGAAGCGGAATTTGTCGAGCCCGACCACGCGATCTTCAAGCTCGAGATCCGCCCCGAGAGCAAGAATCCCTACGGTATCGTGCACGGCGGCGCAATCTACACGATGGCCGACAACGCCACGGGCTACGCCGCCCACACGGACGGACGTTCCTACGTGACGCAGGGCAGCTCGATGCATTTTCTCCGCAACCAGTCGGAGGGTGTCGTGCGCGCGGACGCGAAGGTCCGCCACCGCGGCAGAACGACCTGCCTTGTCAATGTGGACATTTTAGGCGAGGGCGGCAAGCTCCTCGCCACGGGCGAGTTCACCTATTTCTGCATCGACCCCGATATCATGGCACAGAAGGCCGCGCAGCACCGCTGAGGAGGGTTTGACCATGGCATGTGCACTGCTTTACAATTTTAAGGACGCCGCACGGCTGCAAAAGGTCCGCTTCGCGCTCTTCAAGCTCGGTGTGAGCGGGCGCGTCGTCGCGCCGGAGGAGCTTTCGCAGCCGATCGGCTATCTCTGCGATCTTGAGGGCTTCTCCCCTGTCGAGGAAACCGTCGAGGGCGGCTTTTCCGACGAGATGCTCGTGCTCTGCGGTCTTTCCGGTCCGCAGCTCGACGCGCTGCTCTCGTCTCTTCGCCGCAGCCGCGTGGTCGTCGCGCTCAAGGCCGTCGTCACCGAGAACAATGCCGCGTGGAGTTCGCTCCAGCTGCACGACGAGCTCCGTCAGGAACACGAGGCGATGAAGGGCACGCGCCCCAAAGATGCCGAAAAACGCTCCGCGCATCGCAAATAACCCTTGCAACCGCGCAGAGCAGGCGGTATAATAATAGGGCTTCGAATCGAAGCCCTATTCAAGTATCAATAGTATCATAGTATCTGGGTATAGCGACGTTGGTATCGCGCCTGCTTTGGGAGAATACGACCAGCCGGATAAAATAACGAAATAACCGGGTGTAGCGCAGTTGGTAGCGCGCCTGCTTTGGGAGTGCCGTGGCGGTATCCGGGATAGGGTGAGGCGAAACGCCGCAAAGCCTTGCGACACGGGCGTTTGCTGGATTTCCCCCGATTGCAAAAAACGGCACAAAAGCGGCTTTGACCACAGGAATGACCACAGACAGAAAAATCTTTTTTTTACCGCTCGCCGTGGTATCATGGCAAAAAAGTGAATATCCGGGTGTAGTTCAGTTGATAGAACGCGCGGTTTGGGACCGCGAGGCCGAGAGTTTGAGCCTCTCCACTCGGACCAAAGCCCCTCTGAAATCGTTGATTTCAGAGGGGTTTTTCTTGATGCCTTTAGGCGTGGAAATAAACCCCCGGTTTTACCGGGGGAAGAAAAATAGCTTTAGCATGAGGCTTTCCGAAGGAAAGCAAATACTTGAAAGTAACCATTTGGATGAGAAAGAGATGTTGAAGGAATAGGCTTTGCCCGTACCCGTTTACGGGTGGCGGTGCGTGTGATGCGATAATATAATTCGGTGCCCATTATAGGGGGTATGCCGGTAATAGCCCCTTTTAGGGGCGAGTCAAACCACCAGTTTACTGGTGGTTATGATTTATTCTTTGTTTGGTACAAAATAAGCATAGCACCCGAAGCGGATAGGAAGCCTCGGAAGCTATGCTTATTTTTGTTATAATGGGAGGGCAATGGATGGACGGTTTCTTTGGTGAGCCAAGCGCTCGAGCTGTAAACAGTCCTCCGCCCTCTTGTTATAAAGATTCGATTGAGCAGGTTGCTCCGGCTATGCCGCGTGCGCGTCACGAACCAAATTGAATCGTAATAAGCCGGTGCGAAAGCATTGCAATATTTTATCAGGAAAGAAGGAATGTCCATGCTCAGTATCGGGATCGATGTGTCCAAAGGAAAAAGCACCGTGTGCGGAATGAAGCCAGGGGGAGAAATCGTGTACGCTCCGTTTGAAGTTCAGCACACAAGGGAAGGAATGTCGGAGCTCGTATCACTGCTGCACAACAGCGGCGAAGAGGTTCGTGCCGTTTTGGAAAGCACCGGCAGCTACCATTGCCCGGTGGTGGCTGCTTTGTTGGAGAACGGAATATTCGTCTCCGTCGTCAATTCGCTGCGGATGAAGCGGTTTTGCTCACAAAGTATCCGCAAGGTGAAGACCGACCGAATCGACGCTATGCAGATCGCTTTGTACGGTTTGGCTTATTGGCAGGAGCTTCAACCGACCAGACTGCCGGAGGATACATATCGGGAGCTTCAGCTTCTGGCGCGGCAGTATTACCAGATGACCTCCCTTCTGATCAAGGCGAAGGTCGATTTTAACGCCATCTGTGACCAGGTTTTGCCCGGTATGCAGGAACTCATGAGCGACCATGCCGGGCGGCACAAGCTTTCGGACTTTGTCCTGCGGTATTGTCACACCACTCACATCCTCGAAATGGGAGAAACGCGCTTTCGGAAGGATTATTGCAAATGGGCTGAAAAAAAGGGATACCGCAATTGCGAACGTATGGCAGCACTCATCTTTGCCACAGCTCAAAACGGTATCCCTGTGCTTCCCAATGCACCATCCACGCAGATCGTCATTACGGAAGCGATACGAGTCCTCCACACAGTGGAGGCGTCCCGTGACGCTATTTTAACACAGATGCAAGCTCTCGCCAAGACTCTGCCGGAATATTCTCTCGTGCGCGAAATGCCCTGCATCGGGGACACGCTGGCTCCGCGCCTGGTCGCGGAGATCGGAGATGTCCGACGCTTTCGCAGCAAGCGGGCTCTCATCGCATACGCCGGCATCGATGCGCCGCCGTACCAGTCCGGCAAATTCTGCGCGAATAACCGGCATATCTCCAAGCGGGGAAATCGCTATCTGCGTAAGACCGGGTACGAAGTCATGCAGAGCTATGTGATGCACAAACCGGCAAACGACCCGATTTGCCGCCTCTGCTTTGCTATACTCTTTTTCTGCCGATAACTTTTCTTTTAATTAGGACTTGACTTTTTAGCAGGTTTACAGCGGCGCGTTTTTGGAATGAAAAGTATGACTGCGGCAGCTTCAATTTGCCACTTCATTTTTTGCAGAAACTGTGGTATGCTACTTAAGAGGTGAGGGATGTGCAGTTTCGACCGTTTGTTAACGATGCAATGAATCGACAAGTGCCGGTGGCTATTGAGCCGATGACACCGCAGGATGCCGCATTGACAGACCGAGAACCATTGTGGCAGACCTCTTGGGCGAGCGAATACTTAGCTGACGAAAACTATGAAAAATACGCAGCCAGAGTTAGAGATGAGCTGATTGCTCTGGCGGCGTATGAGATCCTTCCGACCGCGCTGGTCGTGCATATCGTGTATATGGAGGCACAGCCGGAGTCAAACCCTACACTTGACGAAGGAAACCCGAAATACAAGGGAATAGGACGGCTGCTGATCGCCTATGGCATTAAGCTGTCTATCGACAGCGGTTTGACCGGCGATGTGGTGCTTGAAGCGAAGACAACGAGTTTGGCGAAGCATTATGAAGAAGACTTCGGAGCCGTTTTGCTCCCAACTTTCCAGGCTTCTGCACCAAGGTATTTGATTGCGGACGAAGCCGCCAAACGAATTTTCTTTACCTATCTGAATTGATTTTCTGCGAGGAGGTGCTTTGCATGGATATGAATAAAATCAGACCGGCGTCTGACGCAGCGTGGTATTGCCGCAAGGATGCGGAGGAAGAACGTTTTTATGAGATATTCTTTCAACTGTGCCGCAAATATAGTGTGCGTTGGGCAAGCGCCACGCCGAAGGAGAAAAGCTTTATTGAAGAAGTGACCCGTGTCACCTATGAGCGGGACAGAGCGCAGCGGCTTGGCTTGCCGCTGTCGGAGGTGCGCCCCTCGTTCGCGTCCTGAAAGTTGTTTGACCCACACCGTGACCCACACGGGGAAATGAGCGGACGGAAACAATGGAACAAACAGGCTGCGACCTCATCTTTTTTGGACAAAAAACCGCCGCAAAGCCTTGTACAGCAAGGGCTGGAAGGCTCTACGGCAGTTGGTAAGGATGAGGTCGGCAGTTCGAATCTGCCCAGCAGCTCCAACATTAACCGCTTAAATCGTTTGATTTGAGCGGCTTTTGCTTTATATTTGCAATTTTTAAAGAGAAAAGGATTGTGATCGGTTTTTGAACTCTTTAGAAAACCCATACAAAAACCCGTACCGACAGAAAAAAGCTGCTCAAAAGGGCGGCTTTTCATCTTAGTATAGCGGATTATTTGCGTTCGGTATTCAGTTCTTTTCCGAAAAGCTCGCGTTCGCGCTCGACGGTTATAGTCGTGCCAATGCTTTTACAAAGGAGGATAGTCCGGAGCCAATGCACCCGCAAAGCCCCACGCGCTATCTCAAAAAATTGTCCGACCATTGCGGGCTGCCTGATCTTCGCCCGCACAAGCTGCGTCACACCTTTGCAAGCGTTGCGATTACCAACGGCGCGGATGTGGCCAACGTATCCGAAGCGCTCGGCCATAGCGACAAGGCCGTAACACTGCGGATGTATCAGAGACGAGAGCTGATTGTCGGTCAGACGGCGGAAACAGGGGTGCTTCCACATGTAGAGAGCCTCACCGCAGCGCTTGAGCCACACGCGGGACAGCAAGATTTTGGCGAGTTCGACATGCGACACTCCGCCGCCAGCGAAGCGACGCTCGTAGCGGTGGAAGGTTCCGTCTCTGCTTCCCTGATTGCGCTGTCCTTGATACGGCATCAGCGGGCTACCATAGGGAAGGAGAATGGGGCGATTGGCAAGCCTGAGCTCTTCCTTATATTGTGCACGCAGGTCGTCAGCGGCTATCACGACCGCTGCCTCTTCTGCCGACGCGAAAAAGGTCATGGCGGGCTTGCCGCCTGTTTTTCCTGCCTCTACGCGTGCGCGCTGCTCTGCTGCATTTTCGATGCTTGCTGCTGCTGCGATGGTCTGGGCATCATTACCTTCGACATAAAAAATAGCCATTTCATTCTCCTCCTCGGAATTTTGATGGGAGGATTATGCCACGTGCTGGGGGACTTTCCTATTGACAGAGGCAGCGACAAAATTTTATTGAATGAGGGTTTCCAATGGAGAAAAAGATGCTCGCCGCAAGCGGAGAGCGGAGGGAGATCTTCGTCCGCTGCTTCGAAAACGGCGAAATGAATTTTTTGACTATGCCTACGCCGGAGATCCAAAGTTGATGATAGAACTATTTCCCGAAATGGAGCTCACAGAGGATTCAGATTATTTCAAGAAGATTCCACCATCTACGTTCGACGACAAGAATATTATCGAGCAGTATGGCAAAAAGCTCAGAGAACTGCGCACTGAAAGGGGCTGTTCCTTACAGCGAGTTGCTGACTACATTGGTGTGGACTTTCAAGCTATTTCTCAAGTTGAAAAAGGTGTCCGTAAGAAAATCAGCCGTAACCGTCTCTTGCTGTTGTGTGCTTTCTTTCGGTGTTCACCGGAGGTTGTGCTCGGCTTAGAGCCCAACACAACCAGAGTAGAACTATTTTTTGATTGTCAGTCCCGAGATCGAGCATTTTACGTTGTGGATCACCTCGTGTCATTAGACTATCCACGTGAGACGGATGTCGCTTTGCTTATGCAGCTTTTTCGGCTGTCTGAGGGAGCGCGAAGAGTTCAGCAAAAGGCGGTTAGAGTTTTCAAAAATGCTCCAAGCTTCAGGATTTTGTCACATACTGATGCAACCAAAGAAGCAACGGAGGCATTTTCTGAAACAGCATCTATTCCCACCGACAATATGGTTCGTATCAACAAAGCATACGGTTATGCGGTTCTTGAGGATCTGGATAAAATCTTCCCTGATTTGCTTGATGTCTTCATCTCAATCACTGCAAGCGATTGTAAGACGCATCATATAGCTTTACTTCTGCTCCAAGTAGCGGGATTCTGTGACAATGAGGATGCTTGTTCCAATGAAATTCCGCACTGTTAGCGCCTTTGGCTAACATGCACAAAAAATTTATTGAAATATTTTTTGAGGGGGAGGTAATTTCTCCCAATCCATCCTCAAAAGAGCCTACGTACTTCGCAGGTCGTCCCACCTCCCGTTCCACATTCTGCGTTCCACCCTCAAAAACCCTTCTTTTCTTGATAGAAAAAAGAACGTAGATCATGATCTGCGTGACGGCGGCGCTGAATATGGACATCCGGCCCGGACGTTCGAGTGCAGAGTGCGCGCTGCGCCGCTTTCCCTGCGGGCCGCGCAGAAGCTCGTAAAGGCGGAATGATCTGCTCTTTACAGGGCCGCGGAGCGCGCTCACGGTCTCGGTAAAGCTCTGATCCAGCAGGAGCAGCGTGGGCCCGCCACGGCGTGGAGCAGCCCTATGTCAAAACGGTGGCTGATGCCCTTCAGGGCGTCCACCTTCTGGTATTACGTCTGATAGTAGGCCACATTCCGAAGCGCGAGCGTACTCATAGCCATCTCTCCTCACATGCCGCAGCACGATATGGGGCGCATTGCGGCGACACTCTCTCATTTCACGGTTTTGGCAAAAATATCCACTATCTACATTATGCAGGAGGACAGAGACAGGCGAAGGTGCTGGCACGACGGCCAAGTTTCCGCCGCGCCAGGGATACTGGAAGCATAGCGCGTCAGAATCGATAAAAGGGAGGGGATGACCGATGGCCCTCCCCTCCCCGGCGCTTCCGCGCCTGTGAAAATAATAGAGATGAGGCTTAATGATATTTTTCCGGATGATAGCCGAGGTCCTGACTGTACACATCGATCCTGCGGTTGGCCAGACGGCTGTTTGTCGGGTGGAAGTACTTCCTGCGGCTATCAGCCAGGTCAATGTCAGCATATACGATAGCTTCCTCTTCATCGCTTGCTGGACCGGCAAGCGGTGCACCCCACTGGTTGGCGACCATGCTTTGCCCGGCGAAGCGCGTGCCGTTGCATTCACCTACCGCATCGCAGCAAGCGACAAAAACATGGTTGGACAGCGCATTTGCCATACATAAAACACCTGCCATCGTTGCGTAAGGGTCCGGAAGCCGACGGCTTTCCTTGACGTGGTATGCGTTGAACATCGTGCAGATAATATCTGCGCCCTGAAGTGCACAGATGCGGAAGCACTCCGGATAATAGGCATCCAGACAAATCAGCAGCGCGATCCGGCCGATAGGAGTATGGAAGACAGGGATTCCAAGGTTTCCCGGCTCGGCCCAGTAGACCTCGTCTTCGCACGGGTGGAGTTTGCGGAACTTGCCGACCAGACCATCCGGCCCTGCCAAGACCGCGGTATTATAGAGGTCCGCTCCATCCCGTTCAACAAAGGAACCGGTGATATAAACACCATGCTCGCGTGCTTTTTTCAAAAGAAACTGCGAAGTCCTTCCGTCGGGGATTGCTTCGGCTACGGCGTATGCCTCTGCACGGGTATCAAAGGCAGAGCCGGTTGTAAAGGTCTCCGGCAGGATCAGCAGTGTGGCGCCGTTTGCACAGGCTGCTTCAATCAGACGGTCAGCTTCGGCCAGATTTTCTTCAACACGGCAGTAAGAAATGCGCATCTGGATACAGGCAATTTTCGCGGGGGACTGAATCTTTGACATAGCGACTCCTTATTTTTCGAGGTAAACGGGATTGGTCTTGTCGAGCTTACTGAAAACGATCATTGCGATGCCGGAGGCAAGGCAGCCCCAGATGACATAGGGAACGACCGAATTGAACTGCATGGAGATGGCACAGACCAGAATGCCGCTCAGCATACCGGCGACAATGCCGTTTTTCGTGATGATGCCTTTCTTGCGCAGAATATAGCTCAGGAAAATCGGGCAGACAAGACCGGCTGCGGAGTAGGAATAGGTGATGACCAGAAGGCTCAAAACCTGAGGGAAGAACATCGCGACCAGCGCGGCGGCGAAAACAATGACGACGGACAAAATGCGGGAGACCTTGACCGCTTTCTTGTCCTCCACGTCGGGCTTGACCACGCGATAGATATCGCGGTTGAGGTTAACGACGACGGACTGCACACCGGAACTGATCGTGGAAAGGATCGTGCAGACAACGAGGCCGGAGAACACGGCAACGACCCAGACGGGCATCTGATCCATCAGCCAGCCGGTGGCCATCTCGCCTTCAAGCGAGGGGTTCATGGAGCGGACACTCAGACCAACGATAACGGCCCAGACATAAGCAATCATACAGCAGATGGCGGAGATCAGCAAACTTTTTCTCACCTGATTGGTGTCTTTCGCGGCGAGAATGCGCTGATAATACATTTGGTTGGTCATGCCGCCCGGCGTCAGAGAGAAGATCCAGAGAAGAACAGTGGAGAGACCCACGCTGAAAAACGCGCCCGGGAACTCAACGATCTCAGAGGGAACGGTCTCAATCACATGCGTCATACCGCCGGCCATGTTTGCCGTGACCACGGCAACGATCACACCAACGACCACCATCAGACAGCCAAAGATAAAATCTGTCCACGCGACCGTTTTCAGACCGGAGGGGATGATGAAGAACAGACTCAGCACGGCCATAATTATAATGAGCGCATTGATCGAAAGGCCAGTGATGGGGGAGTAGAGTTTTGCGAAGGCCGTAAGGTTCGAGCAGCACCAGCCGAAAGGAACAACGATTGTCATCACACCGGCAATGATGCGCACGGCTTTACTTTGGCCGGTATAATGTGTGAGGATCTCCGGAACGGTGGCGAATTGGTGAGAGCGCAGCCATTTTGCAATGAACATGAGCACGATAAAGGCGAGCTGGCAAAGGATACCGTAGAGTAAGCAGGAAAGGCCGTTATTAAAGCCGTTACCCACCTGACCGACCAGAATGCCGCCGCCCATAGCGGTTGCAAACTGCGTGCCGACGACAACGTACAGCGGCAGCTCGCGGCCGCCGACCTCCCAGTCATCTGCGCTGACCGAGCCGCCCGTTTTGGTTTTGCGGCGTGTCAGAAGCAGGCTCAGACCATAGGTCAGGCCAAGCGTGACCAGGATCGCAACGATGATAATTCCTGTTTTTGACATTTTCTTTTCCTCCGTTTTTGATATCTATTTCCTGGCCAGCTGGCCGAGAAACCTGAAAAGTTGTCATCCGCGGTGCAAAAATTCTTTCCAGCGATAGGAATACCTGCTATAATGTCCGCAGAACAATAAAAGCTGCGAAGGAGAACATTTCCCTATGGTGATAAAGAACATAGATGGCCTGCTTACTTTGATCAAGAATTCTTATGAAACACTGGCCCCCGCGCAGAAGTCGGTGGCCCGCTATATTGTCGAGTCCTATCAGAATATCCCGTTTCTCTCTGTTACGGCGATGGCCCGCGAGATCGGCGTGAGCGACACGACCATTATCAAATACTGCATGCAGCTGGGGTTTTCGGGCTACGGTGATTTCAAGCGGCAGGTGACCAATGCCGTTCAGGTGAATGCGGACTGGCATTCGCGCTTTGAAGCGCATCTGGATTCCGTTGGTACGAAGAGCGCCTACTCCACGTATGAAACGGAAGTCAAAAACCTGCAGGGAACGTTTTCCAATCCGATCAATCAGCAGAACTATGAAGTGCTGCTCGACGCTCTGGACCGCGCAGAGACAATTTACATCATGGGCTTTCGCTCCTCATCCGTACTCGCCCGGTTTATGAGCCTTTCTCTTGGCCAGATCGGATATCGCACGCAACTCCTTGCGCCGGAAGCATGCGATCTCTATGAGCTTTCCATGCGCATGACACCGAAGGATTTGTTGATCTCCTTTTCGTTTTCCCGCTATTCTTCTGACGCGGTGCTGATTGCGCAGAATGCAGATATGAGTGGTGTGCCGCACGTCGCTTTTGCCGATACAATGCTCAGCCCGGTCGCCGCAAAGGCAGATCTTACCATGGTCTGCGAGGTGGACTCGTGCAACAACGTCCCCTCGCTTACCGGAGCGGTCGGTTTGATCAGCCTTGTGTTGACCGGATGCGGCCAGCGCCACCGCGAGAAAGCACAAGAACACATGAAACGCGTGGAGGGATTCCTTTCGGAGAACCATCTGCTCTATACGCCGGATGGACAGTGCTGAAAGTATTCTTTCCGAATCTAATGATAATAATATTCTTATAATGATATTATAGTAATAAAAATATATTTTTCAATTAGCATTGGAAATAAAAATTTTCTATTATTTTGTGCGACTTGCAATAGAGCGTGGCGAAAGGTTTACATAGCCGGAACATACCGTACAAAGCAGCCGGGAGGCCTGCGTCACGCAGGACTCCCGGCTGCTCTATGGTATGAAAAAGTAAGCAAAGTAATCAAATCAAACGATATGGAATAGAGCGCCGCGCGGGATCGCGGGGCGGTTTTGCATTACACCCAGTACGGCACCCATGTGCCGACGTTGCGCTTCAGGGCCTCGCGGTAGCAGCGTGTGGTGACGGCCAGGTCGAGGATGCCGGCGCCGACGGAGTTGAAGTAGATCACCTGATCGTCGTTGTCGCGGCCGGTCTTCTTGCCGCTGAGGATCTCGCCAAGGCTGGCGCTGATATCCTCATCCTTCACAAGACCCTCGGACGCCATCACGGCGATGGTGCTGGCCATGCGGTGCTTGATGGTGGCCCAGAAGTCGACGACGATCTTGTCAGCGTTTGTCACAACGCCGTATTCCACCTCAAGCGTTGCCATCTGCACGATCAGCGCGCCGCGCTTGATCCAGGCTGCCTTGACGAACGGCTCCTCGGCCAGCGTGACGGTGATGATAATGTCGCTCTCGCGGATCGCCTGCTCCAGATCGTCGGCGATGAGGATCTCAAGCTGCGGGTACTTTTCCTTCGCCTCGTTCACAAAGCGCTCGGCGTTGGCGGGGACGATGTCGTAGACCCACAGCTTTTTGAGGTTCGGACGCACGAGCATCGCGGCCTCGAGCTGCGTTCTGCCCTGTGCGCCCGCGCCGCAGATCGTCAGGACCTCGGCGCCCTCGCGTGCGCAGAGCTGCATGGCCGTACCGCCTGCCGCGCCGGTGCGCTTGGCGCTGATCATCGTGCCGTCAGCGATGCAGAGCGGGAGCTTGGTATCCGGATCGTTGAGGATATCGAGGACGCTGGCACGGGGCAGGCCCTTCTTGTAGTTCATCGGGCCACTGCCGATCCACTTGATGCCCGCCATATTGTACTCGCCGCCGATGTAGCCGGGCATGGCGTTGATGCGGCCGAGGACGTTTTCATCCTCGGGCGTTTTGCCCCAGCGCATGACGCATTTGGTCGGTGCGAGGACGTCGCCCTCCTCCATCAGGACATAGGCGCGCTGGCAGTCGTGCAGCACGGCCTGCATGTCCTCGCCGCCGAGGTCCTTGATCTCCTGATTGTTCAGGAACAGAATGCTTTCTTTCATTGTTGTCTACCCCTATGCTGAATTCTGTGTTGGATCGATGCGGCGCAAAAAATGGGAAGAAAATGGCGCTGATCGATTTCCTTTTGGGCGTTTTTCTACTATAGTGAGGTACAGCGCTTGTGCATATTGAAGCATTTTTCAAGGCATAAGTAAAACGAATGATTCTGCAAAAATCATAAGAGATTATGCACTTATAAGAAAAGGTGATACCATTGGCGTCCAAGTATCAGGTGCTCTGTCAGGCCGTTTCGCACAAGAGCTTTACCGAGGCGGCAAAGGTCCTGCACCATTCCCAGAGCGCGGTCAGTCAGGCGGTCAAGGCCGTTGAGCAGGAGGTCGGGCTGACGCTCGTGCTGCGGAAAAAAGACGGCATCGAGCTGACGTCCGACGGCAAAAAGGTGTATCCGTACATCCAGAATATCTGCGATGCGGAGCTGGCGCTTGCGCACAAGACCTTTGAGATGGAGCAGCTGCAGGGCGGCATCGTGCGCATCGGCACGTTTCCGACCGTGAGCTGCGAGGCGCTTGCCACGCTGATGAAGCAGTTCAAAGCCGAGCACCCGTCGGTGCGCTTTGTGCTCTATCAGGGCGAGTATACGAGCATCGCCTCGATGCTGCAAAGCGGCAAGGTCGAGATCGGCTTTTCGCACCTCGGTTTCTGCGAGGAGTTCGAAGCGGTGCCGCTGTTCCGGGATCCGCTCGCGGCAGTGCTGCCGCCGGAGCATTCGCTGGCGAAGCAGAGCGAGATCACGCTCGAGCAGTTTTCGACAGAGCCGCTCATTATTCTCGACGAGGGAAAACGCAGCGTCATCAAGGACGCCTTTGCAAACGTCTCGCTCTCGCCGTGGCTCGAATCCAGAGTGTACGACTGCGATACGATCATGGCGATGGTCGAGCGGGGACTGGGTGCCTCGCTTTTATACCGGTCGTATCTGAAAGATTACACAGGTCCCGCGGTCGACCTTCCCATCAGGGAGCGGCCTGAGCGCCATGTGGCGATCACATGGAAGCGCGGGAATGTGCTCTCCTACGCGACGAGAAAATTCGTGGATCACATGGCGGACTATTACCGCACGCGGTGACAGGAAACGGTAGACCTGCGCAATGTAAAAGTGAAGAAAAAAGCAGAAGGAGGCCCGCATGAATGCAGGCCCCTTCTGCCTTTTTAGGACGAGAGAGTATGGTAACGGAATGGTTCCGGATTATTCTTCCCAGTAAGCAAGCTTGGTGCCCTTGCCGAGCTCGAGAGCCTTGCGGTAGCAGCGCGTGGTGACAGCCAGGTCAAGGATACCGGTGCCGACGGCGTTGAAGTAGATGATCTCGTCATCGTTCTCGCGGCCCTTCTTTTCGCCGATCAGGATCTGGCCGAGCTGAGCGTGGATGTCCTCATCCTTGATGATGCCATCCTTCCACATGAGAGCGACGGTGCTGATCATGCGGTGCTTGATGGTCTCCCAGTTGTCGACGACGATCTTGCTGGCCTTCTTGACGCAGTCATAGGTGACCTCGAAGTCGGCCATGTTCATGACGAGAGCGCCCTTCTTCAGCCAGTCGGCCTCAATGAACGGCTCGTTCGCCAGCGTGACGCAGACGATGATATCGCTCTCGCAGACGGCGTCCTTCGGGGTCTCGGCGACGACGAACTCAACATTGGGGTACTTGGCCTTGGACTCCTCGACGAAGCGAGCGGAGCTCTCCGGACGGATATCGTAGACATAGACCTTCTTGATGCCGGGACGGACCATCATCGCGGCTTCGAGCTGCGTGCGGCCCTGAGCGCCTGCACCGCAGATCGCCAGAACAGAGGAGCTCTCCTTGGACAGAAGCTTCATAGCGACGCCGCCGGAAGCGCCGGTACGCTTGGCGCTGACTTCAGTACCGTCGGCCACGCAGACGGGCAGCTTGGTGTCGGGGTCGTTCAGAATGACGGTAACGCTGGCGCGGGGCAGGCCCTTCTTGTAGTTCATCGGGCCGCTGCCGATCCACTTGATACCGGCCATGTTGTACTCGCCGCCGATGTAGCCGGGCATGGCATTGATACGGCCGTAGACGTTTTCGTCCTCAGCGGTCTTGCCCCAGCGCATGGGGAGCTTGCCCGGGGTGATGACGTCGCCCTGCTCGACGAGGGTGTAGGCGCGCTCCACATCGTGCATGACGGCGGCCATGTCGCCGCAGCCGAGCTCTTCCATGGCCTTATTGTTCAGAAACAGAATATCGACCTTGCTCATAATAATTGCTTCCTTTCATTTGTTATCCAAAATATGTTAAATTTTAGAGGGGACTGTTTTGTTTAACGCTCACCGGTCTCGAAGAAGTGGGTGACCTGCGCCTTGCTCATGCCCTCGATGCCGAGGTTCTTGGCGCAGCGGCCCTCGGCGCGGAAGTCGCGCTGATAGATGGAGCTGGTCAGCTGGATGACGGCGTCGATGTTCGGCGTGGGCACGCCGGCGATGCGGGCAAGCTCGGAGATGGGGACAAGGCTCATGGGAACGTCCTCGGTCACATAGCGAGCCTCGATGGTTGCGGGAGACTTAATATCGGCGTAGGCGTTGTTGTGATGAATAAGATCGTAGAGATTGTCGCCATAGGTGTCGTAGGACTGGCGGAGCCATTCTTCCGCGCTGAGGATCTCAACGCCGTAGGCTTCGGCAACGGCCATGCGCTCGTGGTCGATGGCCTTGATCAGCACCGCGACAGAGGGGGTGATGCCGTCCCAGTAATAGCGGTAACCGTTCTTATCGTTTTCAATGCGGCCGATGTTCAGCAGCACCGGCGTGGGATGGAAGAGCGCACCGATGTTGGAAAGGCTCGTCTCCATGCAGTTTTTCGCTGCGGTGAACTGCGGGTAGTAGGGGTTGAGCAGCTCGAGCACCTGCGAGGTGCGGTTTGCGGGGAAGGCGCCGAGGGCGACCTCCTTCTTCACGCCGAAGATCTCGACGGAAGCGGGGCCGGTTTTGCGGCAGGAGTAGATGAGGGTCTGCGTCTCGGCGATAGTGATATCGGCGTGGCAGCCCTTGGAGCGGATCGTATTCAGGAAGTCCAGCGCACCGCCGGTGCGGCCGGGATTGAGCACCACGACCTGACCGTCCGTCAGGGCGCTGTAGCAGCGTTCGGCAATCATGCGGTGCGTGAAAGACGGGGTGACGACCATGATGAGGTGCACGCCGGAGATGGCTTCCGCCACATCGCCGGTCACCTTGTTGAGACGCTGGTGGGTGGTCTGGCCGTCAAGCGTCAGATCGATGCCGTCAGCGGCAATGATGCCCTCAAGGTACTGCGGGAACAGGTCACACAGATTGACCTCGACGCCGAGGCTGGCAAGATATGCGGCAATGGCCGTACCGCCGTTGCCGGCGCCAATGACAGCAACTTTTTTTTCCATTTTATTTTTGCCTCCGAAAATGTTAGCCTGCGCCGGGTGCCGCGCAGCGCGGCACCCGGCATTTTTTGTTGATCAGTAGATTATCTCTGCTGCATCTTGAAGTCCTTCTTCCAGAAGAACAGACGCAGCACAACGAGGATCGCGAGGGAGATGCCGCAGGCGATGAAGCCGAACTTCATAGCGCCCATGCTGGTGATAAGGAAGGGCCACATGGAGGTGACCAGGCCGCCGCCGATGAAGGGGCTCATCAGAGGACCGTCCAGCGCGTAGATCGTACCGGCATCGGTCTCCATCTTGGGGTCAGCGCTGCGCAGAAGCATGTAGCCGACGGCTGCAACGCCGCAGAACGCGCCATAGCGGATGATGGCCTGCTCAAACCAGCAGTCGTTGAAGATGCGGGGGCTGAGCCAGAGGGTCCAGAACACCATGAAGACCATGATGACGACGGTGCCGATGAGCAGCGGCGCCCAGTAGGCCAGAACGACGGGGATGGAGATGGAAGCCATTGCGCAGGTGACGAGGATCTCAAGCGCCATGCCCTGAATGCGCTGGAAGGTCTTGCGGTCAAACAGCGCGCGCAGCAGAGGCACTCTCTGTGCGATGATGTTGATGACCCAGCCGCCGATCATGGCAAAGGGGAAGAGAGGAAGGCCGCTGTAGCCGAAGATCTGGCCGAAGCCCCAGACGATGAGGCGGCCGATCAGGATAGCAAGGCCGATGATGCCGAGGTGGAATGCAAAGGGCTCCACGACGTCCTGGCTGATGGTGGCATAAGCGGAAGGCTCGTGGTTGGGGTCGCCCTCGTCAAAAACTTCCTTCGCGGCGTTGCCGGAAGCAGGCTCGGTGAGGACCTTGGTCCACTTTTTGCGCACAGCGATGTTGATGATGGCCATGCCGCCGAAGATACCGGCCAGAAGACCGATGGTCGCGGTGGTCTTGCCCAGGTCAGCGCCGTCTGCCCAGTTGAAGCTATCGGTGAAGACGCTTGCCATACCGCCAGCCGTGCCGTGGCCGCCCGCAAAGCCGATCTCAAAGAGAGAGCCGAACAGCTCGTTCACGCCAAAGACCGGCGTGAAGAGGAACGCGCACAGAAGGCACGCCACACCAACCTGCATAAAGGAGTTCGACCAGAGCCAGCCAAGACCGGCGGCCGCATCGTGCATCATGCTGGAGGTGTTTTCCGACTTCTTCACACCCAGCATCATGCATGCGAAAACGATCGTGATCATGTGGGACGGGATCGCGCCGATGCTCGACATCATATCCGCCGGGATCACACCGAGGACGTGAGGACCAAGGATCATACCGAGGATACCGGCAAGCAGAGACGCGGGGATGAAGGCCTTGCGGAGAAAAGAGACCTTAAGACGGATGATAGTGCAGATGACCAGCAGAACGCCGATGATGGCAACATAGTAAAGAAGGTTACCGAGGGTTCCGCCCGCAATTTTTTCGACAGGGATCATGGAATTTTCTCCTCTCTATTATTTTCTTTGCTTATCAAATAACATAAGGGATACAGTGAAGCGGCGGATCGTTTCCGATCTGCCGGAGACCTTACAGAGTGGCCAATTCTGCAAGGTCCGGAGCACATCCGAAGGGGCTCCGCCGGTTTCCGATAACCTTATGAGATTTGTGATTTTGTTCTCCCACACAAAAGAGAAAAAATCTTTTTTCTTGCATTATAGTAAAGAATATTTTATTTTTCAAGAGAGAAAAAATTTTTCTACGTTTTGCTATTCCATTTTGCCCGCATTTTGATATAATGCATAAAAAGAGAGCACCTGTACCTCAAATTATTTGAAGGGAGCGGACGCATGAGAGGAGGAAGAACTATGGCTGACGTAATGGAGCTGCTCGACCACATCCGGAGAGAGCAGGACAATTTCCCTGCGGCGCAGAAGAAGGTGGCCGCCTTTGTGGTGGAAAACTATCAGCAGATCGCGTTTCTGCCGATCTCCGCACTGTCGCAGCGGGTCGGCGTGAGCGACAATACGGTCATCAAATTCTGTAATCATCTTGGATATGAGAAATTCACGGAATTCAAAAAGGAATTCACGAGCTACGCGCACTCCGAGCTTTTGATTTACAACAAGATCGGCGGCGAGACGGCGCCTGTCTCCGAGGGGGACAGCGTCTGGAGTATGATCCAGAACGACGCGATCGCCTCGCTGCAGGAGACGCTGAGCGACCCGCAGAATCACAGCAGCCTGACAGAGCTCCTTGCGCGGATGGAAAAGGCGAAGCACATTTATGTGACCGGCGGCCGCCTCTCCGGCATCGCCGCGGCGATGCTCGCCAACAAGCTGCGGTATCTGAATTTGCAGGTCCACGATCTCAGCTGCGGCACCGTCGGTGATTATATCGACCAGACCGCGCTGGTGCAGCCGGAGGATCTGGTCATCGCCATCAGCTTCCCGCGCTACACCAAGCGTGTCGTCACCGCGCTGGAGGATATGCACCGCCGCGGCGTGCCCATCGCGCTCATCACCGACAAGGGCTTATCGCCGGTCCACCCGTTTGCCGACATCGTCTTCCACTGCGCGACGGATTCCAGCGCATTCCTGCCGTGCTACACGGGCTGCCTTGCGCTGATCGACGTGATCTGTCAGGCTGTGTGCATGGAGCACCGCTCGGAGATCACGGAGTACGTCCGCGATCTGGAAAAGCGCCTGCTGGCGCAGGGCGTGTGGATGTGATGGCGGAAACGCGACGCCTCGCTGCGGGAGGGAGCGCCGCACCGTGAAAAAACAGGTCGATTTTACCGAGGGGAACATCGTCTGGGCCATTGTGCGCTTTTCGATCCCGCTCATTTTGGGCGAGCTGCTGCAAAACCTTTACAACAGCGTGGACGCCTTGGTCGCCGGGAATCTGGTGGACCAGAATGCCCTCGCCGCCGTGACGGTGTGCGGCGTGATCGCCAATCTGGTCGTCAATTTCTTTAACGCCATGTCGATCGGCTCGAACGTCGTCGTGGCGAAGGTGAACGGCAGCGGGGAGAGGGAACGGCTCTGCCACACGATCCGCATCACATTTTCGTTCGGCGTGGTGCTCGGCGTGCTGCTGTCGCTGTTCGGCATCCTGCTCTCGCCGCAGCTTTTGCACCTTGCTGGCGCGCAGGAGAGCTACTTAAGGGACGCGCTGATCTATCTGCGCATCTATCTTGCCGGACTGATGTTCACCGTTATCTATAACAACGCCGCGGGCATCCTGCGCGCACTTGGGCGGGCGGATATCCCGTTCCGCATTCTGGTCGTGTCCTGCGGAATGAATATCGCGCTGGACCTGCTGTTTGTCAGCGTGTTTGATATGGGGATCGCGGGCGTCGGCGTCGCCACGGTGCTCTCGCAGGCCGTGTCGGTGGCGATGGCCTACCGCACGATCAGCCGCGAGATCCAGAGTCGCTGTCTCGACCTGCGCGAGATGTACCGGGAGGGCGGCCGCGTGATCGGCGAGGTCCTGCGCATCGGCATGGCCGCGGGCGTGCAGAGCGCGCTGATCAGCTTTTCGAACATTTTTGTCGTGCGCTACATGAACTGGTTCAGCGCGGATGCGGTCGCCGGGATCGGCATCGCGCAGCGGCTCGACCGCTTCGTGATCCTGCCCGCCAAGTCGTTCGGCATCACGATGACGACGTTTTTGGGGCAGAATCTGGGCGCGGGAAAGTACCGGCGCATCGAGACGGGGGAAAAGCACTGCGCCGCGGTCGCCGTCGGTGTGACGCTGGGGCTGAGCGCGATCATTTACGCGTTCACCGAGCAGTGCGTGGCGCTCTTCAGTCCGGACGCCGGGGTCATTGCCTCGGGCGTTGCGATGATGCGTATTCTGGCGCCGACGTTCTGGATCATGGCGCTGCGCGAGGTGCTGCTCGGCATCCTGCGCGGCTGCGGACACAACTTGTGGCCGACGGTGCTGAGTCTTGTCGGCATGGTCGGTGTGCGGCAGGTGTTTCTGGCGGTCACGATGCATATCGACCGGGCGGTGGAGAACATTTACTACTGCTATCCGGTTGCGTGGGCGGCGACGCTGCTGCTTGTCGCCATCTACTACTTCGCCGTGCGGAAAACGCTGCTGCCGCTTGGAAAAGAACGCTGAAAAAGGCGGGAAAACGAAAAAAAGGGCCCCCGCAGTCTACAAGACTGCGGGGGCCCTTTTGCTTATATCAGAAAAGAATGCCACATTTTTGATCTGGAAAATTTTTAAAAAATTTTTCGCCGACACTTACCAGCCAGCATATTGTTTTTGCCCAAACGGGACGACATACTGGAAAAATAGAAAGGCGTACGCCTCTCCTGTTCCCCTCTGAACGGGGAACAGGATGACCTTGAAAACAAGGGGAAAATTAGGATGCACAGTCGAAAGATACGCGTATTCAGCCTGAGCATGGTCCTGGTGCTGCTGCTCACGCTGATCCCAGCGCAGGCGGCGGAGGAAACCGACACCGGCACGGACGAGGGCGAGAAGACGTACACCGTCACGCTCAACGGCAACAGCGGTTCGCTGAAAGGCGAAGATCTGGTGACAGTTACCTATTCCGAGGAAAACCCACTCAACTTGTGGGATTATCCGTTTACGCAGAGCGGCTATCTCCTTGTCGGCTGGTCGACCGATGAGAGCGGCGGTGGATGGTTCGCAGACCGCATGGCACCGTTAACAGTGATATAGGCGTTGAGGCACTCTACGCTGTCTGGCTCAAGCTGCCGGAGAGCGGAAACTATGCGATTTTTAGTACATATAACAGCGAAATTAAGAACGCTTACAGCAGTGTCGGAAACGTTTACTGCGTGGAACTGACCGATGATTTTACGATGCCGGTAGCGAGTGGAAAACGGAATACATGTATTGTTATTGGCGTAGCAATGATGGCGATATTTACTATGAAGGGGAAAAGGTCAGCCCTGAAATAGGAGCTTTCTTTCAAGAAGTCGTTATGACAGCCGGTGAAGACACGCGCTCTGTAATTTTCGACGGCAATGGCGGAACTTGGGACGGTTACGGGCAAAGGCTGTCGAGGCGTGGCTTTACTTCCGGTTCGATGATAGGGAAGACAATGGACATCGGCTTCCACTTTACCAGGCCCGGATACACATTGACGGGCTACAACACGCAGGCGGATGGCAAGGGAACGGCCTATCCGATCGACAGCATCACGATTGACAAGAGCATGGAGCTACCCGTCCAGATCCTCTATGCCCAGTGGGAACCGGGGTATCATCTTGAGGACAATGTATCGCTGGTGATCGGCGGCGAGGATAAGAGTGATCTGCTGGATAGTACAACTGAGTGCAGCGGCACGGGCTGGACGTATCAGAGCGTCGATGGCGTGAGTGTGCTGCATTTGACGAAAGACTACAACGGCGGCAGCATCATCTGCAAGCGCGAGAACGTGAACATTATCTTCGATGACGCGGTCAGCACGAAGCGGATCGAAGTGAGCGGCGCGCTGACGCTTACGGCAAACGGCATCTATGCTACGATTTCCGGGGGCAATGACACTGCGGATCCGCGCAGAGAGCGTCACGCTGGCAGCGGCAGCGGGAAACTATAAGATCGTTTCTGGGAAGACCAATGCGATCCAGGCGAAGTCTTTGTATTTGAATTCTGACGATGTGAGGATTGAAGGCAGTCCCGCGGTTCCCAATGATACCGAAATTACGTGCGGATAGAAAGTGAGACTCCAGACCAATCGCAATTCTGACGGTACGATTTCGGCACTGTATACCTATCCGAAGAGCGTGACGCTCTACGGCAACGGCGGCAAGTATGGCGAGGCCGATGTTGTCACCGTCGACTATCCCGACAAGGGCTCGCTGAATTTGGGCCAGTATGCAGAAACCGTGACGCTCAAGTGGGCGAACGCCGACTGGTCGAAGGCGGCGAAGGTCAAGGCGTTCTTCCTTGACGCGGACCGCAAGCCCGTCGCCGAAGCGGTGACGGCGCTGATCAAGGGCAAAAGCCAGAAAAACTGAGCGGCTACAGCACAAGAATGAAAAAGGGAGCGCATCGGGCCTTGCCCGATGCGCTCCCTTTTAGCGCGTTTCTTACTTTTTCAGGAAATACATGTTGATCTCGGCGCGGGCGATCAGCGCGCCGGTGTCGTCGGTGATATTGACCTCGAAAAAGCCGATGTGACCGCCGACCCTGACCGGTCGGCCGACGGCGGTGAGCGTTTTGGACTGCACTGTCGAGCGCAGATAGTTGATCGAGCCGTTCAGCGTGACGTTGTGCTGGCCGTAGTTGATGCGCGCGAACGCGCCCGCGGCGGTGTCAGCCATCGCGTAGAGAAAGCCGCCGTGCACGCCGCCCCAGATGTTGGAATTTTCCGGCGTGACGTCGGCGGTCAGCACGCTTTTTTCCTCGTCGACCGAAACGACGCAGATGCCGTTGTGACGGATAAAACCGCTGTGCTCGCTCGAAAGCATTTCCTGATAATTTTCGACCATGATGCGTTAGCCTCCTTCAGGCACGGAATATCAGACTGAGGCAAGCATAGCAGAATCGCGCCGGAGGCGCAACAGAAAAATGCGCCGCGCCGCGAAACGGCAAGATTTGAGGTCGCTTTCCGCTTCGGAACGATTTACAAGCGGCGAAAATTCTGCTACATTAAAAGCGATTCGAACCAAGGGAGAATTTTTATGAACGACTATCAGGCTAAATTTGTTACGCCGGAGCAGGCTGTCAAGGCTGTGCAGTCCGGCGACTGGGTGGACTACGGCTTCGGTGCGGGTTTTCCCGAGCTTTTGGACAAGGCCCTCGCCGCGCGCAAGGATGAAGTGAAGGACGTCAAGGTCCGCGGCGGTCTTGTGATCCGCCCGCGCATCGAGGTCGTCGAAGCAGACCCCGAGCAGGAGAGCTTCAGCTATTACAGCTGGCACATCGGCGATTATGAGCGCAAGCTCCAGAAGAATGGCCTTGTGAAATTCATGCCCGTCATGCTGCGCTCGTTGCCGTACCTCTATCGCGATAAGCACATCCGCTGCGATGTGGCATTCGTTCCAGTCTCCAAGCCCGACGAGAACGGCTACTGCGGCCTCGGCATTTCGAACTATGTCTGGCGCACGATCTTTGAGAGTGCCCGCACCGTGATCTTCGAGATCAACGAGCGCTATCCCAAGCTCCAGGGCGTGGACGGCTCGCACCGTGTGCACCTGTCCGAAGCGGACTACATCGTCGAGGGCGAGCATGAGCCGCTGCCCGTGCGCTCCTACCGCGCGCCCAGCGAGACCGATATCGCCATCGCCAAGATCGTGGTGAATGAGATCCCCGACGGCGCGGTGCTGTCGCTCGGCGTGGGCGGCGTGCCCTACACGGTCGCCAAGATGCTCGCCGAGTCCGACAAGAAGGACCTCGGCTGCCACACCGGCACCATTTCCAATGCGTTCCTTGAGCTCTACCAGGCGGGCAAGCTGACGAACGCCCGCAAGGAGCTCGATACCGGCCTTTCCGCGTGGAACCTCGCGATGGGCTCTCAGGAGCTCTATGACTGGCTCGACGCCGAGCCGCAGCTTTTCCACCCGGGAGACCTCGACTACATCCACTCCGTCGAGCGCATCTCGAAGCTCAGCAGCGTCATCAGCATCAACGGCGGCGTGCAGCTCGACCTCATGGGGCAAGAAAATGCCGAGAGCACCGGCACGCGCCAGCTCTCCGGCGTCGGCGGCCAGATGGACTTCCTCGAGGGGGCGTACCGCTCGAAGGGCGGCAAGGGCTTCATCTGCATCAACTCTTCCCGCGTGACGAAGGACGGCGAGCGCAAGAGCAACATTCTCGCAACGATCCCCGGCGGCAGCACGATCTCCGCACCGCGCACGATGATCCAGTATGTCGCGACCGAGTACGGCATCGCGAGCCTTTCCGGCAAGACGCTTCGCGAGCGCGCCGAGGCGATGGCCTCCATCGCGCACCCCGACTTCCGCGAGGAGCTGATGAAGTACGCGCAGGAAAACTTTAAGTAACTTTTTTGATGAAAGCAGCACCGGCGCTGCTTTCATCATTTAATGCCACTTTATCATGTTAACGAAATGAAAAGGTCGCGGGCCTGCAATTCTATCGACATTACCGATTGCATTGCGGCGGATCTTGCCATATACTGAAATAAAATTCAGCATTTATACACACCGCGCGGTACGCGCAGCAAAAAAACGCCGCCGCGGTCACTTTTGATCCGCCAAGGAGGAATTCACCCATGAAGCGAAACTTTATTGCCAAGCGCTTCCAGAGCGCGGGCACCGGCCTGACGCTCGACACCGCGGCGCTGGCCAAATACAAGGACATTGTCGACCTGAGCATCGGCGACACGGACTTTACGACCGACGAGGCCATCATCAACGCGGCCTTCCGCGACGCCAAAGCGGGCTACACCCATTACGGCGACCCCAAGGGCGACCCTGAGCTCATTTCCGCGGTCTGCAAGGCGTGGGAGGAGGACTTCGACCAGAGCCTTCCGCGCGACCACGTGCTCGTGAGCGCGTCGAGCTGCCTCGGCATGTCGCTGGCGATGTTTGCCATCCTCGACCCCGGCGACGAGGTCATTGTTTTCTCCCCGTATTTCGCGCTGTACCGCGCGCAGATCGAGCTGGCGGGCGGCGTGTGCGTCGATGTGCCGACCTACGCCGAGGAGGACTATGCCATCAGCGAAGAGCGCCTGCGCGCTGCCATCACGCCGCGCACGAAGGCCATTATCTTCAATAACCCCACGAACCCTACCGGCATGGGCTACGATCTGTCCACCATGGAGATGCTTGCCCGCGTGGCGAAGGAATATGATCTTCTTATCGCGGCGGACGAAATTTACACGACCTACATCTACGAGGGCGACTTCCGCCCCATCCGCACGCTGCCCGGCATGGCCGAGCGCACCATCACGCTCAACAGCTTTTCCAAGAACTTCCTGATGACCGGCTGGCGCGTGGGCGTCATCATCGCTGAGCCGGAGCTGCTCGAGGTGATGCACGGCATCAACGGCTCGCTCGTCTACTCCGCGCCGTCCATCTCCCAGCGCGCGGGCATCCAGGCGCTCGCAATGCGCAAAGAAATTCGCGAGAAGTACGTGACCGCGTACCGCGACCGCATCTTCTACTCTGCCGACCGCATCGAGAAGATCCCGTATCTGAGCCTCGTGCGCCCGAAGGGCACGTTCTACCTCTTCCCCGGCGTGGAGAAGACGGGGCTTGATGACAAGCAGTTCTGCAAGGAGTTACTTGAGCGCGCGCATGTGCTCGTCAGCGCGGGCAGCCCGTTCGGCAAGACCGGCGCAAACCACTTCCGCATCGCCTGCACCGTCGGCATTGACCAGCTCAAGCAGGCGTTCGACCGCATGGAGAAGCTGAAATTCTGAGAATTCCGCTTGTGTCCGTAAGACGGGCATGGTATAATCAAAAGATAACGAAAAAGCTGCCGTTTTTCGGCAGCTTTTTTCAAAAGGAGGGGCGCTTATGCAGGAAAAGTCGAAACCTGTGGATAACCTGCGCGCGGACGCGGAGAAGATCATCACGCGCGCCATCGCGGCGGTGCTGCCGGACGCGGCGGTCGAGCGCGCGCTGAAAGGCAAGACCTTTTTAGGAAGGGTGTACCTCGTCGCGGCGGGAAAGGCTGCGTGGCAGATGGCGCACGCTGCCCGCGCGTGTTTGCAGGATAATTTCTGCGGCGGTGTGGTCGTGACGAAGTACGGTCACGTGAACGGTGAGATCGCGGATGTCGCGTGCTTTGAGGGCGGGCATCCCGTGCCGGACGAAAACTCCCTGCGCGGCACGGACGCCGCGCTCGCGCTGACGGAAGATTTGACCGAGAGCGACACGGTCGTCTTTCTGCTCTCGGGCGGCGGCAGCGCGCTTTTTGAAAAGCCGCTGCTTCCGCTTGCGGAATTGCAGGACGTCACGAATCAGCTCCTTGCCGCGGGCGCGGACATCGTGGAGATCAACACGATCCGCAAGCGGCTTTCCGCCGTCAAGGGCGGACGCTTCGCCCGGCACTGCGCGCCGGCGCAGGTCTTCGCTGTCGTGCTGAGCGATATTCTGGGCGACCCGCTCGACATGATCGCCTCGGGCCCCGCGTATCCCGACAGCTCAAGCTGTGCGCAGGCGCTCGATATTGCGAAAAGGTACGGCCTGCGCCTGTCGGAACGGGCGTGGGCGCTTCTGGCGCAGGAAACACCGAAAACGCTTACAAATGTCGAAACACAGATCACCGGCAGCGTGCGCGAGCTCTGCGCGGCGGCCGCCGCGGCGTGCGAAGCGCTCGGCTATGAGCCGATGATCCTCACCGACTGCCTCTGCTGCGAGGCGCGCGAGGCGGGCAGCATGCTTGATTCCATTGCGCGCACGCATGCGCGTGACGGGAAAAACCTTGCGTTCCTCATGGGCGGCGAAACGGTCGTCCACCTGCGGGGAAAGGGCCTCGGCGGGCGCAATCAGGAGATCGCGCTGTCTGCGGCGCTCGGCATTGAGGGGCTTTTGAACGCGCTCGTCTTCTCCGTCGGCTCCGACGGGACGGACGGACCGACCGATGCCGCGGGCGGCGTTGTGGACGGTCAGACTGCAAAAATGCTGCGGGAGCGGGGCATTGACCCCGTGCAGTCGCTCAATGATAACGACGCCTACCATGCGCTCGACGCGGTCGGCGGACTTCTCAAGACCGGCGCGACGGGTACGAACGTCAATGACGTCACCGTCCTGCTGCTGCGCACGGCGGAATGAGGGAAAAATGCGGAGCGCTTGACAACGGGTCGTTCCGGCGTTACGATAGCTGCGGCAAGCCTTTCCGGGCTGCCGGAATTTTTAAAATGAAGGAGCCGTTTTTTGAAGTCTAAAACGATGTCACTGGAGCGTGTGCACTGACCGGGAGGGCCGGCAAATTTACTGACACACGCCGTTCCTCCCGAGAGCCATGCTTTTCAGGAGGACAACATGAACCGCGAAAACAAACGCAAAATCTTTGAAAAAGGGTACTACAAGACCCACGCCTGCCGCGACACCTTTACCTGCAAGGTCTGTGGGCGGCTCTGCACGCCGGAAAACGCCGGCAGCGACCATCGCAACCACTGCCCGAACTGCTTATCGAGCCTGCACGTGGACATTGAGCCGGGCGACCGCGAAAGCGACTGCGGCGGCATCATGGAGCCCGTGGCTGTCTGGGTGCGAAGAGGCGGCGAGTGGGCAATCATCCACCGCTGCAAGCGTTGCGGAGCGCTCAGCTCCAACCGCGTGGCGGCGGACGACAACCCGATGAAGCTTATGAGTATCGCTATGCGGCCGCTCAGCGCGCCGCCGTTCCCCCTCGAGCGCATCGAGGAGATGACCGCCCTCATGGGCGGGGAGGGAAGCGTGCGATAAGCCCAAAAGGAAACAGAGGAGGCGGCCTGCATCGGCAGG
>OGLV01000127.1_pt1 | contig 33809 bp, 35 predicted proteins | sample 1572851 | NCBI WGS metagenome assembly OGLV01 (sample SAMEA2582005, study PRJEB24529) | metagenome | biome: Human gut stool | place: China | collected 2011
ACCATAGTCAGCGTTTTTTACTGCGAAGTGTTTTAGGATTGCCATAGATTCCTCCCAAGTGAACAATTTCTCGACGAAGTTCCCGAATTTCTGTGATGCACTTTTTGATTTCGTCTACGATACTGACGGTGATTTTTCCACCGCTGTGCAAATAGCGGGTAATCTGATTCAGATTGTTTCCGATGCCAGCAGCGATTGTAACTAGCTGATGGATTTCTGATGTGTCCGCAACGATGTAATGAGTGCTTGCTGGTGCTTCCTTGAGAAAACACTTTCGGATATATGTGCTGGTGGGTAGTCCTGCACTTTCCGCGTAGCCGGATACGATTTCATATTCCATCTCGCTGCAGCGGATATGAATATCGTGGGTTCTCTGAATGGGCTGCTTGTTTTTTGGTCTTGCCATAGTGCTATCCTCCTGATTTTTTGAGAAAAGATTTATCCCGACAAGCCGTAGGCGGTCGGCTGCGACCACTTTAGTGGAAGCCAGATAGCCAAAATCTGTGATTTTGCGCGTGCCGTGGGAATGGGGAACGGAATCCCCATCAAGATTGCCGGAGAACAAAAATCCCTAAAGGGAGTTTTTGGTCTACGCAGGCGAATCTTGCGCTACTTACGGTGGAAGCCGTAGTCTTACGCATTTTTCGGGTTCTTCTATCTTTAGAATCGGGCAGAGCGTGTTTCGCAAGGTGTTTTTGAAAAAAGACAAAAAATTTTTTGAAATACCTTGCGAAATGGCTTTTCTCCAATTCTATAAGTGAAAGAGGCTGACAGACCACCCCAAAAACAGAAAGGAATGAGTGAATGACCGAAACAACTGCACGAACCTATCACACCATGGAAAGCCTGCGCCAGATGGCACAGACCGATCTCCGTAATGTGAACCGCAAGGAACTGGTGGACATCAACGATGTGGAAATCAAGAAAGACCTGTCGCAGCGAGAGCGGATGGTTGATTTTGTTTCACAGATCAAGAATCCCTACTGCTATCTTGACCGGGGAATGGTCGTAAAGATCAGTTTTGCCGGAGAGAACCGATTAGAGGACACACTGAAAAAATGCGCACGGACGCATCGGAGATAAAAAAGAAGAAAGCAGAAGAAAATTTACACTTTAGCACATTAAAGCGTTGACATGGACCGCGAAATATGAGATAATGGCTTTGGGTCAAAACAGAATATGCTAACTAAAGCCGATAATTTTCTTGGTTTATTGTCAGAACGACAAATAGATTAAGGAGGTTATCGGCTTTTTATGTTTTTTCAGGGAAATGAAAAATACAACTGCGCCACATATCTTCGTTTGTCGCGTTCGGATGGCGACCAGCAGGAGAGCAACAGCATTAAAAATCAAAGAGCGTTGCTGAACGATTACATGGGTAAGCACCCGGAATTGCACAAGTTCGATGAGTATGTGGACGATGGTTACAGCGGCACAAATTTTGAACGCCCGGATTTTAAGCGGATGATGCAGGACATTGAGAAAAGGAATGTCAACTGCATCATCGTCAAGGATTTATCTCGTTTCGGCAGAAACTACATTGAAACGGGTCGTTATCTGGAAAGAATCTTTCCATTCATGGGTGTGCGCTTCATCGCCATCAACGATCATTATGACAGTGCAGAGGAAAACGATGATAAGGGACGTATCCTGATTCCGTTCAACAATCTTATCAATGACACCTACTGTCGGGATATTTCGCTGCGCGTTCGCAGTCACTTGGATGTGAAACGAAAAGAAGGTCAGTTCATTGGCAGTTTCGCAGGGTATGGGTATCGCAAAGACCCCAAAGACAAAAATCATCTGATTATAGATGAATACGCTGCGGGCATTGTGCAGGAAATATTCAAATCAAAATTGAACGGAATGAGTTCACAGCGCATTGCCAGCCACTTGAATGAACTTGGGGTCCTGCCGCCGAACGAGTATAAGAGAGCCAATGGATTCAACTATACCTGCGGTTTTCAGGCTGGGCTGAATCAAAAGTGGACAGTGGTTTCTGTCAATCGTATTTTGAAAAATGAATCCTATACGGGAACATTGATTCAGGGCAAACGCAGGAAAATCAATTACAAAGTAAAAAAGAGCCATGATGTTGGAAGTGAAAACTGGATTCGGGTGGAAGATGCGCATGATGCCATTATCAGCAAAGGCGAGTTCCAACAAGTACAACAGTTGTTGGAACTGGACACTCGTACCGCACCATCGCAGACAACAGTTTATCCATTATCAGGTTTTCTGCGCTGTGCAGACTGCGGGCAGAATATGATTCGCCGCACGGTGACGAAAAACGGAAAGAAGTATCAATACTATCACTGCTCTACCTATAAGAATGGCGGTGGCTGCACACCGCACATGATAAACAGTGAGAAGCTGACGGAAAGTGTTCTGGCTGCGATCCGGCATCAAGTGACACTTCTTGTAGAAGCGGAAAAGGTACTCTCCAATGCAGAGCTGGCAAGCGGCGAACAGATTGGCATAAAGATTCTGGACAGCCAGATCACTGCACTGGAAGCTGAATTAGAACGGTACAGTAATTTGAAAATCCGTCTGTATCAGGACTTATGCGATGATGTTGTCAGTCGGGAAGAGTACGGAGAAATGAATACTCGCTTTGCGCAGAAGATAAAAGAGGCACAGGATAAGATTCAGGAAATCCGCGAAAAGAAGCAGGAGGCATTAAAGCACGACACACTGCTTCCTACTTGGTTGGAAGAATTTAAGCAGTACGAACATATCAAAACGCTCGAACGCAGGGTCGTGGTGGAACTGATCGACCACATAGATGTTCATAGCAAAACAGAGATTGAAATTCATTTCTGCTTCGAGGATGAACTGCACAGTATCACAGAAAAATTTATGGAATATCAAGCACATCATGGAAATGAGGTGGCAGAGGAATGAAATGGGTCAGTTATACAAGGTCGATTTCCAGCAGGATCGGAGAAGAAAATCCATCCAATACGATTGCGGAGCAGAATGAGCGAATTGCACGGTATCTAAAAAAGCTTGGGTGCAACGTATCCGAAAAATACAGTGACCGAAAGAGAACAGCAGAAGCCACAGAGGGCTTTGACAAATTGGTACAGGATGGGATGGCGCGGAAATTTGATGCAGTTGTTGTGGATTCTATCTTCCGCTGTGGAAGAACCCTTCCGTTTGCCATTGAAGCACTGCAGAGGACGTTCTATCCGCTTGGTATCCAATTTGCAGTTGTGGAAGATGACTTTTGCAGTGCAGAAAAAACTGCCGAAGAAGTTGCAGAGTATTTCAATGGAAAGACCATTGATAAGATTCGTTCGGAATTTATTACCAATCGCCAGAATCACTTTGAAGAAGGTACATTGACCCATCGACAGGCTAAATATGGTTATGCGCTGTCGGAAGATCGCAGAAGCCTTGTTCTTAATCCTGAAAGCGCACAGGTTGTAAAGCTGATTTTTCAGATGTATCTGGAAGATATAAAAATCCCGGAAATCGCAAGAGCATTGGATGTACAGGGCGTTCAAACACCGCAAGTCCAGATGGCAAAGAAAAAAAGATCAAGAACAAAAAATAAGTGGCAGGATTCAACAATTCGCTCGATTTTGAAAAATCCACTCTATATCGGAAAGTGTACGCTGACACTGGCAAAGGCAAAGCGAGAATTGGAGGTTCCGGCGATTGTTTCAAAGACGGAATTTCAGAAAGCTCAGAAAAAGTTGGAATCTACGAGGTTGCCTTCGAGAAAAAAGGCTCGAAAAAAACCAAATCTGCTCTTCAAAAAAATCTATGACAAGGAAAGTGGAAAAGGTCTGCTGTGCAGAACATCAGAAGATGAAAGCCAGCAAATCTATTCGTTTGACAAGGGGTATAGATGCTTCTCTGGAAAAGCCCCTTTCATCGAAAGCGAGAAAATCTTTCGAGAGATTCTTTCAGCTTTGGAAAAAGAAAAAATGCAAGCTGCGCATATTGATAGGGTGCTGGACTTGAATCCTGAGAAAGTCAAGCAGTGCATGGATGCTGGACTGTTGCAGTACAGAAAAAGAGCAAATGAGATCGTTGCGCACTTGATGGCCAAGGACGATGAACGAACAGCAGTTTATCGGCAATACGAGCAGGGATCAATTTCACTAGAACAGATAGAGGAGTATGAACATCAGTATCAGGTGGCGGTCCAGAAGCAGGAAGCGGCTTTTAAAAAAGTAATGCTGGCTGTTAATGACATAGAAAAAGCATTTAGCCATGGGAATCCCTGGTTGATGAAGTTCCGAGCGATTTCAATTCCTGAAACGTTGGAGCGCACGCATCTTAAGGAATGGCTTGACCATGTATGGATCGTAGATTTTGAACAGGTAGAAGTGATCCTACAAGAAAGTGAGTGGAAGAGATTCTTCCCGGAAGAATGGCTGAACAACGGAGAGGAAGATTGTAATGGCAAGAAAGAGTAGAAAGAATATGATGCCACAGGCCGCTGTGCAGGAGGCCGTACAGCAAAACGAAAAAGAACTTCTGCGCACGGCAGCGTATGCGCGACTGTCGGTTGAGAACGGCGGGCATGAAACAGAAGATTCCCTGCACACACAGATTTTACAAATTCATAATTATATCAGGGAAAACCCGGAACTGATGCTGACCGATACCTATGCAGACAATGGTTTTACGGGAACCCGTTTTGACCGACCAGAATTTGAGCGTATGATGCAAGATGTGCGGACAGGCAAAATTCAATGCATTGTAGTGAAGGATTTATCTCGATTTGGTCGTGACTATATCGAAACGGGAAGCTATCTGGAAACTATTTTCCCGATGCTCCATGTTCGTTTTATCGCCATCAACGATGATTTTGACAACATCCGGCAGTCGGATGTGGATAGTCTTGCGGTTCCCATCAAGAACATGGTAAACAGCTTGTACGCGAAGGACATTTCAAAGAAAATCAGCCTTAGTTACCAGATGCGCCGCGAGAAGGGAATCCCTACATCCTGGTGTACACCGTATGGCTATCAGTTGAACCAACAGGGAAATAAGTTTGAAGCAACTGAGGATGCGAAGTGGGTCAAACTGATCTATCAATGGTATCTTGCAGGAGTGAGTACAAACGAAATTGCCCGCAGGTTGGAATTTTTAGAAGTAGCAAGGCCGAACGAACGGCTGAATCGCAAATTACATGAGGGAGATGACCCAACCTATAATAAATGGCACCCCAGTACGGTTCTTCGTATTTTAAACAGCAGTGCCTATATTGGAGAACTGGTATCTGGGAAAACGCAAACTGCATCATACAAAGGGATTGGCCTCCATCCAGTGGAAAAGAAGGAATGGCATATTGTTGAAAATGCTCATGAAGCAATCATTCTGAAATCGGATTTTGAAAAAGTGCAGGCACGGCGGGAGCAGAATAAGGAAAAACGGGAAAGGGCGATGGCTCGTTCCAAAGCAACCAGAGAAAAGTGTTATAACCATCTATCGGGAATGGTTTACTGTGGCTGCTGCAGACGCAACATGACGTTTGAACGGCGTGTGCATGGTACGGTGAAAGAAACACACTATGGAGTGTTCATTTGCAAAAGAAAGAAGAACACGACTCCCTGTGCCTATCGTGCGGTGCCGGAGAAAATGCTGATGATGGTGGCGATGGATCAGATTCATCATCTGGTGTCTACCATGTGCGAAGAAGAAAAGCTGGTAAAAGACATGATGCGCGGCAGCAATCTGGATTCAGCTCGTTCCATCAAGATGAAAGAGAAATCTATCCTGTTTCGGATTCAGGAAGCCGAAGAACGGCGGTTGCGTTTATATGAGGACTATAAAGCTGAAATTCTGGACGAAGATGAATATAGTCAGCTAAAGGAACACTACATAGCAGAAAAGCAGCGGTTGGAACATGAACTGCAAAAGCAGCGTCAGCGCGCATTGGAACTGGAAAAGAGAATCAAAATCTGCGATGTGCAGATGGAACGGATGCGCGGGATTCTGAATCAAAGTGAGTTTGATGAAGAACTGGTGCATGAACTTATCAAGAGAATCTATGTAGGAATGGACAATTCTGTGGAGGTCGAATTTAAGTGTAGCGACCCCTATCAGGAAGTGCTTGCAATCATGTCGGAGGTTCAGAATGAATGATAAAATTGCAATCTATCTCCGCTTATCATTGGCAGACGGAGATTTGAAAAAGGGCAGCAAGGATGAAAGTAACAGCATTGAGAACCAACGGATGCTGCTCCACGATTACATTGGGAAGCAGGAAGATTTATTTGGCGAGATTGTAGAATATGTAGATGATGGTTATACTGGAACAAATTTTAATCGTCCGGCTTTTCAGAAAATGATTGTGGATTTGAAGCAGGGCGATATAAAAGTCATCATGGTAAAGGATTTATCCCGCCTTGGTCGTGACTATATCGGTGTTGGCGATTATATTGAGCAGATTTTTCCGTTGATGGGAGTTCGGTTTATTGCCGTGAATAATTCCTTTGACAGCATGAAACTGAACAACGGAACGCCGGGAATCGAAGTGGCGGTCAGCAATCTGGTGAATAATATGTATAGCCGGGATATTGCGAAAAAGATTCGGGCTGCTCTGGAAACGAACTGGAAGAACGGGAAAGCCACCTGCACGAATGTTCCTTTTGGATATGTGTGGAACAAGAAAGGTGGGCGGCGGTGGGAGATTGACCCGGAGGCTGCAGTCTGCGTGAAAAAAGTATTTGAATTAGCATTGTCCGGCTGCAATACAACGCAGATCGCCTACGGCATGAACGAATTAAATCTTCCTACGCCGGGATTGTATGCGAAACGAAAGAATCTGCTGATGGGCAGCAATCCTATTATTGCCCCGGACAGTGAAATGTTATGGAACGCAGCAATCGTATGGAGAATCCTTAGACGGTATGAATACACTGGTGCGCTGGTTATGGGGAGAAGAAAGAAAATTGACGTGAATACTACCTCTGTTCGGACGCTCCCGGAGGATAAGTGGATCATCGCAGAAAACGCTCATGCGGCCATCGTGACAAGAGATGAATACTATCAGGCACAGAAAGCGATCCGTAACGTGACCCCAATTCAGTATAAGGTAGGTGATGATTTCGCGTTAAAAGGGAAGATTTGCTGCGGAAACTGTAATCGGCAGCTTCGCCACGAAAGGCAATATGGGGAAATGGTTTTCTATTGCGGCTATAAACGGTCAGCCGGAAAGTTCTCTAAATGCTACGGCGGCTATTACAGAGAACATTCGGTGAACGCAAAAGTGGCTCGTGCGATAAAAACAGTATTCTATGCGCTGGATGTGGTAAATCAGGGGATGCAGGAAAAGCAGTCTGTCACGGTGCGCTGCATGGACATTGAGGACTTGGAAAAGCAAGCAGAAGCCATTCGGGTAGAACAAATCAAACTATATGAATCGTATGCGGACGGTGTGCTGCGGCGAGATGCGTACATAGAAAAGAAAAAGATCCTTTCGGAAAAACTTGTCGCATTGCAGGATAGCATACGGACAGAAAAGGAAGAACAGGAGTGTGCCGATGAATTGGATGAAGAAATCCGCGCTCTGACAAAGCAGGCCAGCGAGAAAACGTACATCGGCGGGCTGACAAAAGAATGTGTGGATGCTTTTGTGAGCATGGTTTATCTGTATGACGATCAAACGATGAAAATAGAGTTCAACTGTGAGGATGTGATTCGGAGAGCGTTGGAAAAGTATGGCACATAATTGGATGGAAGAAGTGGTATAAGAAAAAGAATACCCGTCTGGGTGAGAGGATTCAGAAAATCTTCTCGACCAGGCGGGTATTTCATTCCGCAGGAATGACTTTGACCGCATAAGCCACAGACAGCACCCCGGTGTAATCCGAAGTGCAGCTGTGTCTTATGCGGGCTTTTTTGTTATATGATCAGCGGGCTACAAAATCAGATTCCCAAACCGTACAGTATGGCTTTCATCTCTCTTACCATCCGAGTGAGAATTTCCTGTTCGATTTCATTGCAGTCCAAGAGAAGACGGTGAATTTCGGAATTTGAGGTTGAAGTCGAGTGCATCAAACTATCTACCAGCAAATCATCAGTCGATACGTCAAGAGCATTGGCAATATCAACCAGTGCATCAAGACTTGGGCGTTTGATAGCGGATTCGATTACGCTAATATGTTTTCGTGTCATGTTAAGCTGCTCTCCAAGGGCCTCTTGCGTGATACCAGCTTGTTTTCGGGCATTTGAAATGCGCTTGCCCAAAGCTTTATAATCAGTAGCCATGTGCTTTTCTCCTTATGATTCCCCGCATAAGGCAGTACAATTATCTCGCATGATGGTAGGCAGAGCAACTCTATATCAAAGGTTCTAAGACCGCAAAGGGACACACTGCTAGCTGCTCTGTGGTCTTAGGCTGTTTTGCTACCTACTGGGTAGCAAAAGGCAACTCATGCTACCTGATGGGTAGCAGTCAAAACGCAACGAATGCTTTATAATAGAGGTAGGAAAAGACTGCAAATAGGAAGGAAAGACGATGGCGGACAAGGTAGAAAAAAGAATTCTTACATTATATAGTGATGTGCAGGCAACTTCTGTTCACTGGTTGTGGTATCCATTCATTGCAGTGGGAAAGATAACATTGCTACAAGGCGATCCCGGCGATGGAAAGTCAACCATGATGATGAATCTGATTGCGGAACTTTCTAAGGGTGGGAAAACACCGGATGGAAAGCCTGTTGGGACGCCGCAGAGGGTTATCTACCAGTGTTCGGAAGATGGAGTATCAGATACCATTAAACCCAGACTGGAAAGATGTGGCGCAGATTGTAGAAAAGTAGCTTTTATCAATGAAGAAACATACAGTGGTCTAACACTGGATGATGAGCGTATCCGTCAGGCAATCATTGAATTTCGCCCACGGCTTGTAGTTATAGACCCGATTCAGGCGTATTTAGGAAGTGATTCTGACCTCCAGATTGCAGGGAGAGCCAGAAAACTGATGCAGCGTCTCGGAATGTGGGCTTCAGTATATGATTGTGCCATTGTGCTGATTGGTCATCTCAATAAGAAAGAGGGAACGAAAGGTTTGTACCGAAGCCTTGGCAGCATAGATGTGGTTGCTGCTGCGCGAAGTGTTTTGCAGGTGGAGCGTGACCAGAAAGATACAGATATTCGTATTGTTCGGCAGATAAAAAACAGTTTGGCTCCGTCTGATGGAGAAATTCGGTTTTCTATAACAGCGGAGATGGGTTTTCAATGGTTGGAGTGCAAGAGCACATTCGTTTCATCGGAACAACCGAAAGTGCCGGAATTTGAGTCAAAAACAGAAAAGGCAGCATATCTGATAAAAAAGTTGCTTTCTGATGGCGATATGAGAGCAAGAGAAATCTATATGCGGATGAAAGATGAAGGAATCAGCCGCAGAACCGCAGAAAATACGAAGAAAGAACTCGGTATCCGAAGTTATCGGAAGATGCAACAGTGGTATTGGAGCATCCATACGGGAGAATGAGGAAAAGCACATGATTACCGGTGAAGTAGAAGCAGTAGACCGTAAGCAAAAAATCAGAGACCGCTATAAGGGCGTAGATATATCGGAATTGGAAGTCATTCCCGCCAAAATCATAGAGGATTTGGAAACAAGTTCTGTGATTCGGCGTGTGGCAGCATATATCCGTGTTTCCACGGATAATGATGAACAGACTTCTTCGTATGAACTTCAGAAAAACTATTATACGGATTATATTCAGGCACAGCCGGGATGGGTATTTGTTGGAATCTATGCGGATGAGGGCATCAGCGGCACATCTCTGGAACACCGAAAAGGGATGCAGCAGTTGATTGAGGACTGCAAGGCAGGCAAGATTGACCTTGTTCTTACAAAATCCATTGCCCGTTTTGCTCGAAATATCGTTGACTGCCTTTCTGTGATTGAACTTCTGAAAAATCTGAATCCGCCTGTGGGTGTGAAATTTGAAGCAGATAATATCTATACGCTGGACAGCAATGGACGCATGATTCTGACGATTCTGGCATCTGTGGCAGAGGAAGAATCGCATTCCAAATCTATCATTATGAACTGGTCGATTGATCGGCGGTTCAGCCGTGGCCTGTTCCTGACCCCTGCATTGCTTGGATACGATAAAGACGAGGAAGGCAACCTTGTAATTAACCCGGAGGAAGCACAGACGGTAAAGGTGATTTACTACCTGTACCTGAATGGATATTCGCTTACGGAGATTGCAACCCTTTTGATGGAGTATAGCCGTAAGACGAAGTTGGGACGTGTGGAGTGGAATCCCGGTACACTTGCAGGTGTTCTGGCAAATGAGCGCCATTGTGGTGATGTACTGGCAAGAAAGACCTTTACACCGAACTTTTTGACGCATAAATCAAAGAAAAACAACAATGATCGGACACAGTACAGGCAGAAGAATCACCATGAAGCCATTGTTTCCAGAGAAGTTTTTAATGCAGCCAATCATCTGCGGGCATCCCGCAATTATTCAAAGAAAAACAGACCCTTGCCCGTGTTGAGCGTGGTTGAAGATGGGATTTTGCGAGGATATGTGCCTTTTGATAAGGATTGGACAGGTTTTTCGGCAGAAGAATACAGGGAAGCCTCTGAAAGCGTGATGAAAGAACCGGATGTCACTGTTACTGCGGATGTGAAAAAGCGTCTTGATCTGACGGGCTATGAAATAGTCAGGGTACAGTATTTTTCTACTATGCAGAATCCGGCTATGACGATTTCTAATGGACGATTGCGCTTTAACACCGCTTGCTTGAAAAAGTTTGAAAATGTTGAATATGTGGAGCTGCTGCTAAATTCTGTTGAACGCTGCATTGCCATTCGCCCCTGTGACAAGAATAATCCAAACGCGATCCGTTGGGGCAGACTGAAAGAGGGACGTTGGTGTGCAAGCACTTTGGGCTGTCGTGGACTTGCAAAGACTTTATTTGACATTATGGAATGGGATGAGGATTTGCGTTATCGGTTCCGTGGCCAGTTTTTGGAGCAGGGCGATAACAAAATGATGCTGTTCGCATTTGATGAGCCTGAAATGATTAAGGTGGAAGAAATCGTTCTGCCTCCAAAGGAAAACACCGAAGAAGATGAGGGCGAAACGGTCAAAAAGAAGATTTACATTTTTCCACCAGAGTGGGCTGGAACATTTGGACAGCCGATTACAAGTATAGCACAGGTGGGTATCTTACGGCAGGAGCATTATGCCGGAAACTGGGATGTATTTCGTCCTGCGACGGAGATAGAGGAAATGAACATATTTACGGCAGAAAGTCTAAATGAGTTGCTCCGTGAAGCGGAGAAGATAATGGAAGGATGGACTGATTATAGATGAATGAAGAAAACACAACAATCATGCCGCCAGAGAAGCAGATTGTGCAGGATGATAGAGACGCACGGGCGGAAGAACTGGAAAGTGCCTTTTCGTATGATGGCTACCAGGTCGTGCGAAAGGAATTGTTTGCCCATCTGCGTGACCCGGCAATCGTGATTCGTAAAGATAGTATCACATTCAATACAGCCTGTATCACAGGGCTGGAGGATGTGGTCTATGTTCATGTCATGTTCAACAATGATTTGAAGCGTATCGTTGTTCGTGGGTGTGATGAAAATGACAAGGACGCTCTGCGTTGGTGCGTGGCAAAACCGGATAAGCGCAAAAGCCGGAAGATGTCCTGCAAGCCATTTGCGACTTTAGTTTATCAGAAAATGGGATGGGACAGCGAGTGCCGATATAAAATGCTGGGGTACAGGATTACCTTTGAGGGTGAAACTCTGTATGTTTTTGATCTGCTTGTGCCAGAAATTTTTCATGAAGGACAGAGAAAAAAGAACGCAGTCGATTCGCAGGATAATGCTGCGTCAACAAAACCTGTGAACAGCCGAAAGGGATTTTACCTGGATGATATTGTGGGAACTTTTGGTGTGCCTGTGGAAGAACACCGGAAAGAATCTGAAGTCAAGCAAATGGATGGGTATGTGTCAATGGGGATTCTGACAGGAAAGATTGCTCCTGAAGCTGGAAAGGACTAATTGACAGGTTGTACAAGGGGAGGGTCTGTCCATTTGTGGGAGGTGAGCAATATGCAAAAAACAGAACAGAAAACGGAGCAACAGGCAGGACTTGGCATGAGTTTCTGCGAGGAAGAGGGACGAATCACGGTCTTCAGAAAAACGCTGGAAGCGTTAGAATGGCCGTCACACTATCGGTTTCTGTATAATCGTAAAATGAAACAGATAGCTGTACAGGCGTGTGGAGCAGAAGAATCAGGAGCGCATCGTGTGGGAAAACCAGACGAATCTAATAGCGGCGAAATCAAGTGTATGGCATTGGTTCGCATGATTTACGGGGATTCTGGGTGGGACAAGAAAATGTCCTATCGGCTGATCGGAAGAGCTTTTCCACAGCAGCGACTTGTTTCGTTTAAGATAACGGATGCGATGCAGATAGAAAACGGGAGAGTACTGACTGAAATGTGAATCTCACATTAGTTGGTTCTGAAATAATTAGTTGCCTATGATATAACAGTGGCGAAGAATGCAATAATATGGACAACTCCATTCTACGCTGACCGAGGGAACATTGTTTTACGATGTTCGCTTTGACGCAATCGCACCGAAATCTGCGGACAGCACAGAACAGGAAGAAGTCATTCGTCTGATTATCAATGTGGAAGCACAGACAAAATTCAAGCCGGGATACCCATTGACGAAACGGGCAATCTATTATTGTAGCAGAATGATTTCTGTACAGCACGGCCCGATTTTTACAAAATCTGAATATGGGAAGATTCGCAAGGTCTACTCCATCTGGATTTGTACTCAGCCGTCAGATGGTTTTGAGAACACGCTTACCCGGTACTCCATCAAACCCGAACAGTTAATTGGAGAAGCGCAGGAAGAAACCGAAAACTACGATTTGATGAGTGTCGTAATGATTTGTTTAGGCAAGCCAGGGACAGAGAATCATAAGGGAATCCTGAAATTTATGGAAGTGCTGTTATCTTCCACAAGATCAGGTTCTGAGAAAAAGAAGATTCTGGAAGAAGAGTTTGGCGTTGCAATGGGCGAAGAACTGGAAAGAGAGGTGCTTGAAGTGTGCAATCTTAGTCAAGGCGTAAGAGCCGAAGGTCGTGAAGAAGGCCGTCAGGAAGGCAGAATCGAAGGCATCGGAATTGGCGAGATTCGGATGCTGGTTCAGCTTGTTCGAGAGGGGGATTTACCGCTGGAGCGTGCTGCGGCAAAAGCGAAAATGACAGTTGAGCAGTTTAAGGAAACAATGGAGAACACCCCATTACAGGCAGTGTGAAAACAAAATAGCATAAGATAACGGATAGCCCTACAAGGCTCTGATGATTCAAAGAATTGTCAGAAAAGCCTTGTGGGGCTTATTTTTTTTGCTTTTTTTGAGAAATTTTTTGTCCCTATCTTGACATCAGGGGGACTTGCGGCTGTAAGTTCATCTTTTTTTGCGGCTCTTTACAGCGCATTCGGAAGATATGATGTAGTACATATTCATGCCGAAGGACCGGCGTTCTTTGCATGGCTGCCGAAGATGTTTGGGAAAAGAGTTGTTGTTACCGTCCATGGGGAGTGTGAAATAATATGGACAACCAGAGAAAAGCCTGATTTCATGCGGATTTACGCGGCTTGACCTTTTCATCTCAACCTGTTTCTGCCTGTCATGGTGCGTTACAGCCAGCGTGATTTCAGGTGCTAATGGCTTCTGGTTGCGCTCTATACTTAACCCACCACAGCGAAAGCTGATAGAGCAGAAAACAGAATAAGGAGGTACGAAGGCGAGCCTGCGTATAGATTGCTGTTGCAATCTGTATACAGGCTTGTTGTCGTGCAATGAAGTAAGCAGGGGATTCAACAAGAAATTGTGATGTATGCACTCCCTCTTGATGATTTTGTATAGGATAAGTATAGCACGGCAGGGGAGGAGCATCAAGCGGTTGTCCATGATATAACATTAGCGACAATGTTATATTATGGACAACTGTTCGTAAAAATTTAAGGATTTTGAGGGAGTTGCACAGCTTGATATGATGGGCGGTTTATGGTAAGATAGAACTACAATGGCGGACAAAGCTACTATTGACTACGACAAGGAGGTGTAAGCCAATGGGATTAGCTGATACCGTGACTAAAGCCTATATGAAAGATAATTCTGTGTTTGCAGATGCGTTTAATTACTTGATTTATGGCGGTGAGGCGGTTGTAGACCCTAAACAACTGCAAGAACTGGATACTACGGAGATCGCTTTACCGTTTGGATCACAGGATGAAGAGGGAAAGCAGCCAGAAGAAGCAGTTCAGAAATACCGTGATGTGCTGAAATCAGCAATCATTAAACAGGATGATGAGGCTGCATACATTTTACTGGGAATCGAAAATCAGACTGACATTCATTATGCAATGCCCGTTAGAAACATCATTTATGATGCTCTCCAGTACGGCAAACAGGTGGCTGATATTGCAGCCAAGCATCGCGCAAGTGAGGGGGATTCAAAAGGGCATAGCCGTGGTGAATATCTTTCTGGATTCTACAAGGAAGATAAGATTACGCCTGTTATCACGCTTGTGCTTCACTTTGGCGCAAATGAATGGGATGGGCCGTTGTCACTCCATGAGATGATGGCGGTTAGAAATAAGAATCTTCTGAACTTTGTGCAGGACTATCAGATTCATCTGATCGACCCTGCAAAGCTGAGCGCGGAGGACTTGAAAAGATTCTCTTCAAGTCTGAGAGAGGTAATTGGGTATATTAAGTATTCCAAAGATAAGAAACGCTTATCTGAATTTTTGACTGATAATCCGCGTATGCTGATAGAAGCAAACGCGGCGAGGGTTATTAAAGCAGTTACGAATACACCGCTGGATATTCCAGAGGGCGCGGAGGTGATTGATGTGTGCAAAGCTGTTGAGGAAATGATGAACGAAAGCGAAGAACGAGGCGAACTCAGGATGCTCGTGCAGCTTGTTCGAGATGGAGATTTGAAGCTGGAACGTGCTGCTGAAAAAGCAAAAATGACTGTCGAACAGTTTGAAAAGGTAATGGAGAATACTCCTTTGCAGGCGGTATAAGATAAACAGAATATAGAAAACAGATAAGCCCTACAAGGCGCAAATTGGTTCACAAAACCGATTGAAAGCCTTGTGGGGCTTATTTTTTTGTGCCTTTTTCAAATTTATTTGTGAAAAAAGTTGTCCAAGACTTGACATCGGGCGGCATTGATTGGCAGCGCGAGAAATGGCAATCAGGACTTGGTTCTAAGTTTATCCACCAAGGCGAAAAAAATGCTGCGAAATATGCGGACGAGGTCATTGTTCTGAGCAAAGGAGTGCAGGACTATTTTAAGGAAACTTATGGAAGAGAAGCGCACTTTATCCCTAATGGCGTGAATAGGCCGCAGACTCGGGAAGCAAGTCTGATTACAGATAAGTTCGGGTTGAAAAAAGACTCCTACATATTGTTCCTTGGGCGTCTTGTGCCGGAAAAGGGAATTCGATATCTGGTCGAGGCCTTCAAGAATGTCAAGACAGATAAAAAACTGGTCATTGCAGGCGGATCCAGTGATACGGATTCCTTTATGGAGGAATTGAAAGAACTGGCGAAGGGTGACGATCGGATTCTCTTTACCGGGTTTGTGCAGGGAGCAATGTTGGATGAACTATACAGCAACGCTTACATCTACACGCTGCCGTCTGATCTGGAAGGAATGCCATTAAGTCTTCTGGAGGCAATGAGCTATGGCAATTGCTGTCTGGTTTCCGATATTCCAGAGTGCGCAGAGGTTGTGGAAGATAAAACTGGAATTTGCAGGATATTTACAGCGATGAAGGAAAATCGGGTACTTCACTGCGGAAACGGGATGCGTTTAAGCGCATGATGCGGGATGCCAAAGACCAGAAGATGGATTTGATTATCTGTGCCAGCATTTCACGTTTTGCCCGGAATTTTTCGGATTGCATGACACAGATCGCAGCTTTGAAAACTATGCATCCTGCACATCCCATCGGTGTGTACTTTGAAACAGAGAATATCTACACGCTGAATCCAAGTAGCCAATACAGCCTTGACATTCAGGCGCTTCTGGCGGACTGGGAATCGGGCAATAAGAGCCGCCGCATGATCCTTTCGTATGACCAACGCATTATGACAGGCCAGTACCCGGTGGCCGACCTGATGGGGTATCGGCATACCAAAGATGGACAGTTGGTAATTGAGCCGGAAGAAGCAAAGACGGTGCGTTTTATCTTTCTGGCGTTTATCTATGGTTATAACTGCGATCAAATTGCGGCAGTGCTGACGCAGAAGAAGCGTAGCACCCTGCGTGGCAAGCAGGAGTGGAATGGCATGATGGTGGCAAACATCATGAAAAATGAACGCCGCTGGGGTGATCTGGAAGCCCGGAAGAGCATCGTGGTGGACTACAAGCTGGGCAAGGTCACAAAGAATAATGGGAATCGCTGCTCTGCCTATGTTCCGGAACACCATGAAGCAATCGTTTCGCCGGAAATTGCACGGGCTGCACATCTGGTGGCATCCAGCAGGAAGAAGTGCGGTGTGCAGGATATTGTGGTGATCCAGCAGGGAACATTGAAAGGCTTTGTTGGCATCCATCCGAATTGGAGCGGCATCAGTGTTGAAAGCATCCGCAGCCTTTGCCTGAGCACCTATCTGCCGGAAGAGGTGATGAAACTGAACGATATAGCAGAGATGAGGGCTGGGGCAACACTGGGAAAGGAACTTCAATCTAAATATATGACGGTTTCAGGTGCTTGCTTTATCAACCAGAGCAGCCCGGTTATGACGATTTCTAAAAATGGAATCCGTTTCAGCAAGGCCTGCCATAGCCGGTTGGACGACTGCGAGTATGTGGAACTGCTCTATCATCCGATTCTGCAGGTCGTGATTTTGCGAAAGAGCAATCACGGCTTTTCAACGACGATGCGCTGGAGAGATGACAATGACGTTCATAGTGCTTTTTCAGCCAGAGCATTTTCTGGACTGGTCTTCCAAACATTGAACTGGAGAAGGAATTGCCGCTATCAGTGCCGTGGTATCTGCCGGGGTCAGGGAAATGCAAAATTTCTGATTTTTGAATTAGATGAGTCCCGGATTTTGACTGGGAAAAATCAGTATGAACAAGAAAATTGTTCGATGAATCTGAAATGCCGGTTATATCGGAGTAAATGGGTTCAGAGCATTACAGTTAGTGATGTGATGGAATCTGGCCAAGTCGTAGAAAATCCCATGATTGGTGCAATTCCAAGCAGAAATGAAGTTCAACGTGAACTGGATGATCTTTTGATGTCGATGTAGGAGGAACTTATAGAATGGAAGAAAAAAGCAGGGCGCAGGAACTGAGCGTTCGGGAAATCTCCTTGATTCGTGAACTTGCACAGATACGGAAAGAACATAAAAGAGAACTGGAGTACGAAAAGTTCGATGGCTATGAACTTCCGCCGCGCACCCAGTTTTCCATGCTGAATAAACCTGCAGTGAGCATAAAATATGGTGTTATGAAATTTAATATGGCGTGCATTCGGCTTTTTGAAGGAATCAAGTATGTCCTTCCGATTTTGCACCCCAATAAGAAGCGGCTTGCGTTGATTATGTGCCCGGAAGAGGACAGCGCGTCTGTTGAATGGGCACGACAGAAAGACGAAAACTGGGTGAATAAGGATATTACATCATTGGAATTTGTGGAAAATATCTTCAGGCTCATGAACTGGAATCGGGAATGCCGTTATAAAGTGCTTGGACGGGTGGCTAATTCAGATCAGGGTCTTTGTATGTTGTTTGATTTGGAAGAAGCAATCATGTTCACCCCGAAGCCACAGGAATATACGGATCCGCTTACTGGTGAAATGAAGAAAAAGCAGATGAAATTCTTCCCGGATGCCTATAAGAACCGTATCGGAAAATCTTATAATGACTACATTGCAGATCATCAGATGAACATGTTTGAGGACTTCATTGGGTATCAGAGTTCTACTGTATTGGATGAGCCCGAACGGGAAGCAGGCACTACTTCAATACCGATTCCGCAACGTGAAGAATCTGAAAATATACCTTCGCCAGATTTACCGGAACAGCTTGAAAACGTACAACAATCAGGCAATGAGATTGCTGAGAGAGGAATGCAGACATGAATTCGGGACGAATTATGAATTTGCTGGTGACAATTCCGGCTGAAAGTCGGAGAATGAACGTGGGAAAAGATGTTATTCGTGTTCTTGGAAGTCCAGCCTATATCTGCGTTTTGCAGAGGAAAGATCGGAAGGCTATTGCAATCACGCCGTGTGCTGCGGAGCATCCCATGTCCTTTAAGGTCCCGGGCAGGCTACTGACCGATGGGCAGTGTCGGATGATGATTAACGGAATACAGTTCATTCAGGTGTTGCTGGAAGCAAATGGTCTGGCGGCAGGAAAAGACCATCAGTTTAAAGGACGGTATGATGCCGAGAAAAATGCAGTTATCATTTCGCTCAAAAATGGTGAATAAAGTACTTTCTCGCCTAAAAGATGTACAACTTGACATCACGTCCATTTGGTCGTATAATACGTCCAAATGGACGTGATGAAGGGAGCCAATATTATGAGTGCCGGAATTTTAGATGGCTTTCAAACGATAATTCCAACAGCGGCAGCCGTCTTATTGAAAAAACGACAAATGTTAAGGCTGACGCAACAAGAGATTGCTGATCGCGCAAAAATGACTTTGCGTCAATATCAAAGGTTGGAATCTGGGGAAAGAAGTATTTTGACCTGTTCTTTTGGCTTGGCGTGTCGAGTAATTGAAGCTCTTGATATGGATGTTTCTAAATTCTATCATGGTGACTATTACCTTGAAGAATTGAAAACTATTGAAGGCAAATGATTTGGTGACAGGGGAAAACATCAATTTAAATGACGGCATGATGCCGAAAAAAGAGCAATATGGACAAATCTATGCCGAAAAGTTTACATCTGCAAGCTTGATATGCAAAGCGTTTTATGGTAAGATGGAAGCACAATAGGGAGAGTGTACACTCCCGTTGAACCTGTTGCTGAGAAGTGAATGCTGATGGAAAACCAGCTTGCTCACGCGATAACTCAGACGAAGTATAATTCGAGTGATGATAAGGCTGCTAAGAACAGCTGGTCACTAAAACTATATCGAATAAGCAGATAGGCTATACGAGGCTCAATTAATTGAAAACCGATAACATAAGAATCCTAATAAGCAGTGGGGCATCTCTATGAATGAGCAATTGCTGAAAATGAATGGCTTATCGGTGGGAATTTTAGATGCACTATCATTTGAGTCGCATTTGGGAATTCCGTTGAAGAAGAACTTGCATTATTTTGATAAGGATTTGTTAATTGCTGAACTGATTTCGATGACTGAGTGGTTGGATGAACAGGAAATCCTTTCTAATATTGCGCTAGACTACAGGGTTAAGAGCTTGGATTCTATACTTTTGAAGTATGATCGTTACTATCCGGATCATCAGACACGAAAAGTGTTTAATGATATTCTGGGCTTCCGGGCTTTTTGTGATAGCTACGATCAAATATTAGAAGAAGAGTTTTCACCGTTCCGGATTGCTGATATGGCAAAAGGAAAGGCAGTGGATGATGGTTACAGGGGTGTCCATGTGTACTATCAGAAAAGTGGAAGACATTACCCCATAGAAATCCAATTTAATACGTTGTTTGATAGGCAATTAAATAACTGGCTTCACGATTATCTGTATAAAAAGAGTTATCCCGTGGAAACAGGGAAGATAATGCGTGAAAAGTATGAAAATGGATTGATTCGGAATGAACATGAATTTAAGGAGGTGCTGAATAATGTGCTATTTGGTAGCAAAAGATCGTAATGCACATGGTTGTTTTGCTCTAAAAACGACGCATGGGAAGCATCTGGTGGAATTAAAAAGAGAATTGAACAGAGAGGTTGGATATAAGGGAGTACAGCTTGTAACAATCAGCAGACCAACAGCGTATGGTGAGTATGCGCCTTACCACTTTGTGGATACAGAACAGGAATTTCAGACTCTTGTAAAGGGTCTTCGTCCATAAAAATTAAGAGATAAGCCCTACAAGGATCAAATTGGTTCAAAACCGATTTGAAAACCTTGTAGGGCTTATTTATTTACAAAAATTTTTGTTCCTTACTTGACAACCGCATATGGGCAACCAGAAAAAATCCTGATTTCATGTGGGTTTGCGCGGCTTGACCTTTTCACCTCAACTTGTTTCTGCTTGTCATGGTGCGTTACGACCAGCGTGTTTTCAGGGGTTAATGGCTTCTGGTTGCACTCTATACTTAACCCACCACAGCGAAAGCTGATAGAGCAGAAAACAGAATAAGGAGGTACGAAGGCAAGCCTGCGTATAGATTGCTGATGCAATCTGTGTACAGGCTTGTTGTCGTGCAATGAAATAAGCAGGGGAATCAACAAGGGAGATTACTTTTAAATTTGGGAGGAGAAATTAAATGAAAATCTTGGTTACGGGCGCAAATGGTTACCTCGGACAGGGAGTTGTGAAGGCACTCCTTGATAAGGGACACAGTGTTGTAGCCGCGGATTTCAAAACAAACTATGTGGATATTCAACAGCATACGAACGTTTAGTCCTTCTTGCAAAGTCTGGAAAAATTGGTAAGGTTGTATCGGTTGATGCTGTTTGTACTAGCTTGCGAGATGGTATTTCAATTGCCGGAACAGATTTAACTCAGAAATGGAACAGTATGTGCGGTTGGGCACCTGCAGCGTTGCTACCTGTTTTCCAAATTCTTGGAACGGAGTACAGAAAAAAAGTAATAACTACGAAATTCTTGGATGAAGCCGCCAATATGGATGCCTTTACAAAAATTGATTTTACTTATGATGATGCAGTAGCCTCAATCAAAGTAGCAAAAGCTGCAAAATCCGAGGGCGAGTTGATTGTTACGGGAACAAAAGGATATATTTATGTTCCGGCACCATGGTGGAAAACAGATTACTTTGAGGTTCGTTATGAAAATCCAGAGGATAATCAAAGATTCTTTTATCAACTGGATGGTGAAGGCATTCGATATGAGATTGTAGCATTTGCAAAATCTGTTGAAGTTAAAAAGCCAATGAACTATGTTGAAAAAGGAGTTTCAAAATCAATAGCTAAAATCATAGAAAGCTTTAATGATCGTACTGATATGATAGTAATATAATACGAAACAGAGCTGAATTGCAAAAGTAAATGCTGTGCTGCTGGATCGTATGAGCCTTTCTATCAAGAACGGCTGGCAGGACAAGCACGGCAACGCCTACATTATCTGCACGATAGAGGAAGTCATGGACTCTATTCATTGTGCCAGACAAAAGGCGGTCAAACTGCTGGATGAACTGGAACAGGAGTTTCGGCTTATCGAGCGGCGCAGACAAGGACTTGGCAAACCCAATCTGCTGTATGTGAAAGACCTTTATGCGGGGCTTTCGCAATCGAACTACTGGAAGTATGAAAATCATACTTCCGGCAGTTTGAAAAACGAACTTCCGGGAGTTCCAAAATCAAACGGAAGTAATACTGAGAAGATAAATAAGACAGATAATAGTGAAACTGATCTTATCTATCCGGCTGAATTGCAGGAAGAAGAACAGTACCGCCACTATTTCAAGGAAGTTCTGGAACTGGAAATTCTGGAACAGGGCTATCCGGCAGATAAAACGGTTCTGTATGAGATTCTGGAACTGCTGGTGGAAACCGTCACCAGCAGAAAGAAGTTCCTGCGCATTTGCGGGGAGGATAAGCCGAAGGAGGTGGTGAAAAGCCGCCTGATGAAGCTGGATTCCTCGCATATCCAGTACATATTGGAGTGCTTAAAAGAAAACAGCACTCAGATTCGGAACATCAAGCAATACCTGCTGGCAACACTCTATAACGCACCTGTGACCGTGGATAGCTATTATTCCGCACAGGTTCGGCATGAATTTGGTTGGGGCGGCAGAGTAGATAAAAACTAGGAGGACAACCCCATGAACATCGTATTCATGAGTATGGACACGCTGCCCTCTACGCTGTGGGCGCGTGATCTGTATGACCAGATGCACATTCGCAGCGATTTCCGCAAGTGGTTCCCGCGTATGTGCCAGTATGGTTTCATCGAGGGCCGCGACTACGAGTATATGCCCCGTGTCCGGCTGCAGGACGAGGGCGGGCGCACGGTCCAGCGGTATGTGAAAGACTACCGTATTACGCAGGACATGGCAAAGAAGCTCTGTAAGCTGCATCACACGGCAGTCGGCGCGGCGTATCGTCCGCAGCCGTTTGACTGGGATACACTGCTTGGCCTGCTGCATAAGAAGCCGCCGCGCCGGAGCAGCTACGAAGCGCAGTTGAGCGATTCGGATTCGCTGGTTACGACCACGCAGATCGCCAAAGAGTACGGCTGCGGAGCAAAGGTGTTCAATCGGCTGCTGCATCTGCACGGCATCCAGTACCGGGTCAACGGCCAGTGGGTGCTGTATTCGGAACGCCACCGGAAGGGCTATACGTCCAGCCTGACGTTCCGGCTCCAGCGCAGCGATGGCTCCGAGGTGGAAAAGCTGCACACGGCATGGACGCAGAAAGGCCGGAAGTTCCTTTACCATACGTTGAAGCGGCGCGGTGTGCTGCCGCTGGCTGAACAGGGAGGTTAAGCCTATGAATTTTACCGATAATCCGTTTGAACGCATGATGCGCCAGCGTCCGGGAACGGACAGCGGCCATCCCTGCAAGCACTGCCGCCACAAATGGGAGTGCGGCTATCTGCTGCACCAGTGCCGTAAAAAGTTCCGCTCGGTGCTGGGAGATACCGCGCCGCCTGCGGCCGGGGCAGTCCGCCCCTGATGCAGCGGCGATAGATGGGAGGTGAACAGCCGTGCAGGAAGAAGTCAACGAGAAAACCATTTCGCTGTGCATCAAAGGAGGAAAAATCACTGCACAGATTTTGAAAGCAGCCCTGATAAAGTTGCTGGCAGAAATGGACAAGAAAAAGCAGTGTGGGAAAGGAGAAAAAAGCCAATGCAAGAAAACAGGTCGGCAGAGCATCAAAAGCCTGCAAAAGAGCGGCGCGCAGATCACGAACATCGTTGTCACGGACAATAATATCAAGTCTTTCGACCGGGTCGCCCGGAAGTATGGCATTGATTACAGTCTGAAAAAGGTAGAGCAGGAGGGCAAGACGGAGTATCTGGTCTTTTTCAAGGCCAAGGATGTGGATGTTATGACCGCCGCCTTTAAGGAGTACACCAGCGAAACGCTGAAAAAGCAGAAACGCGAATCGGTGCGTCAGAAGCTGGAAAAGGTGAAAGAGGAACTTTCCAATCATCGTCAGCTCAAGAAAGAAAAGAAGAGGGAGCAGGAACCGATACGATGAAGAATCTGAAAACACCTGCCCAACGTCCGCGCAAAGCACCGTCCAACCAGACGGGCGGCACGGCATGGGGCAAAAAACTGGCTGCGGAGATCAGCAGGATGGCGCAGGCAGCAGATATGAAAAAGCTGATCCTGCTGAATTTCCCGTACATCATCGCCTTTTACATGGTGGAGAAAGCTGCGTGGCTTTACCGTCATTGTAACGGTGATTCCGTGGTAGACAGGCTCATGGTTCTTTTTATGAACTTTGGCCTGGCCTACAAAAGTGTCTTGCCCAGTTTTCACCCGTTTGACTTGCTGGTGGGTCTGGTCGGTGCGGCTGCACTGAAAGCAGTAATCTACTTCAAAGGGAAGAACGCGAAGAAGTATCGGCAAGGCGAGGAATACGGCTCTGCCCGGTGGGGCAACCAGAAGGACATCGAACCTTTTATTGACCCGGTATTCGAGAACAACGTCATCCTCACACAGACCGAACGGCTGATGATGAGTGGTAGACCAAAGCATCCGAAGTATGCTCGGAATAAAAACGTCATTGTGATCGGCGGCAGCGGCAGCGGTAAGACACGATTTTATGTCAAGCCGAACTTGATGCAGATGCCCCAAAAGGTCAGCTATGTCCTGACCGATCCCAAAGGCACAATTATTGTCGAGTGCGGAAAGATGCTCTCGGATGCCGGGTATATTAAATTCAGCCATTCCTTTAATGAAAAGGTTGAAACCATCCGCAAGGCCAAAGCAGAAATGAACCGCCAGAGGGATTGCCTGAACAATCTGGATGTGGAACATCTGCCATGGATCGAAGATTTCAAGTCCTACCAAAACCTGACAAGTCTGAACCGCCGCGTTCTGGTGGAACTGGTAGAGAGCATCACCGTCTATGATAAGGAACATATTCATATTCAGTATCGGTTCGATCAGGAAATTCGCAATGTGCTGGAATATTGCAGTAGTGTTCCGGCAGCAGAAACGGAGGAAAGTGCAGTATGAAGTGTGTAAGCTATACCCGGACACTTCCTTGGAAGAACCATCAAGGTGAACTGGCGATTGCCGAGCAGAATCAGCGTATTGCGGCATATCTGGCGGAACATAAAGAACTAGATTTGCTGAAAAAGTATTCTGACCGCAAGAACGATGAAAAGGCGCGTACCGCGTTTGACCAAATGACCGATGATGGCGTAGAGCGAAAATTTGATTGCATTATTGTGGAATCCATGTACTACTGCGGGCCGGATTTCCCGGCGGCACGACAGGCAATCAAGGAAACGCTCTATGCGACGGGCATCGACCTGATCGTGCTGGATGAGGGCTTGGACACCAGAACAGCCAGCCGAAAAGAAGTCGAGGACTATTTTGAAGCAAAACGCTGTGAGATGCACGCAGAAATCATGTTTGCGTGGAGAAGGAAACAAGGCGCAGGATTCCGGTTGACAAGTTCTGTTCCATTTGGCTATATCCGCAGGAATGGCGAAAGCAACATGATAAAGGATGAAGAAGTTGCTCCTTATTTAAGCGAGGCTTTTTCCAGATATGCGTCCGGTCAGAAAATGCGTGACATTGCAAAGTGGTTAAATGAGCAGGGTGTTGAACCCCCAATGAGACACAAAAAGAGAATTTTGGGAAAGTCTTATGAAGCAGAATCCGACCAGTGGACAACCGATATGCTGCGTTGCTTGTTCCGAAATCCGACTTATACAGGTGCGGCGGCAAATGGAAGTCGCCAGATCATTGCAGAAAACTGCCACGAACCATACATAACCAAAGAACAGTTCTATGCTTTCCCTTGCAATATGAGGGAGGGGGAGAACAAAATCTCCATGGACAAATCTATGCTGAAAAGTTTACATCTGCCTGCTTGATATGCAAGGTGTTTTATGGTAAGATGAAAGCACAATAGGGATAGTATATGCTCCTGTTGACCCTGCTGTAAGGAAGTGAATGCCGATGGAAAATCAGCTTGCTCATGCGATAACGCAGACGGAATACGATTTGAGTTATGATAAGGCTGCCAAGAAGCTGCTGGCCAACAAACAGATTCTGGCGCAGATTATGAAGAACTGCGTGAATGAGTACAGTGCCTGCTCCGTAGACGAAATTGCAGAGAAGTATATCGAAGGAACTCCAGAAGTGGGTACAGTTGGCGTTCATGTTGATGATACAAACAGACCCAAGAAAACTTCTGACGTAATTGCTGGTAGCAATAATGAGGATTCTACGCTGACTGAGGGAACCATCAATTATGATGTTCGGTTCGATGCAATCGCACCAGCATCAGAAGGTTCTGCTGAACAGAAAGATGTGATACGTCTTATTATCAATGTAGAAGCGCAGACCGCTTTTAATCCGGGGTACCCTTTGACGAAGCGTGCAATCTATTATTGCAGCAGAATGATCTCTGCACAGCACGGCCCGATATTCACGAACTCAGAGTATGGGAAAATCCGAAAAGTGTACTCTATCTGGGTTTGTACACATCCAACTAAAGAGTTTCAGAATACTCTGATTCGTTATTCCATTCGGCCAGAGCAGTTGATTGGAAATGCTGTTGAAAAATCAGAAAACTATGATTTGATGAGCGTTGTAACGATTTGTCTGGGAGAGTCGGGTACAGAAAACTATACAGGTATTGTGAAATTTATGGATGTGCTGCTCTCTTCATCCAGAGCAGCTACTGAGAAAAAGAAAATTCTTGAAGAAGAATTTGGCGTTGCAATGAACGAAGATCTGGAAAGAGAGGTGCTTGTTATGTGCAACCTTAGTCAGGGCGTAAAGGCCGAAGGCAGAGAAGAAGGCATTAGCATTGGTGAGATGCGGATGCTGGTGCAGCTTGTTCGAGACGGCGATTTAAAAATGGAACGTGCCGCTGAAAAGGCAAAAATGACAGTGGAGCAGTTTAAGAAAGTGATGGAAAACACTCCACTGCAGGCAGTCTAAGATAAAATCATATAGAGAAAACAGTTAAGCCCTACAAGGCTCAAATCGGTTCGGAACCGACTGAAAACCTTGTAGGGCTTATTTTTTTGCGATTTTTCAAATTTATTTGTGAAAAAAGTTGTCCAAGACTTGACATCGGGCGGCGGCTACTGCCTGCCCAAGGATACGAAGCAGCTGCTGGCTAACTATGCCGATGTACCAGAGAACCTGATCGAGGCTATTGTCGAGAGTAACAGAACTCGTAAAGACTTCATCGCCGACCGCGTCCTAAAGCTGGCTGGTTATTATGGTTATGACGAGGATAACGAGTACGACAAGGAACAGGAAAAATCTGTGACCATGCACTCCCTCAATATTTGATTTGATAATAGTATAGCACGGCACGGGAGGGGTATCAAGAAGTGAAATGAAAGCAAAATTGCTTGGAAAATATTGGTGTCTCAATAGTTGGACTTGGATAATCATAACTTTGATATTGTATCTTAACTTAAAATGAGTTATAATACAGAAAAAGAGTTATGAATGGAGGCGATAGAGTGGAATACCTTAAGCGGGTTTTAGGAATTGAAGTGCTATATGAAAATAAAGCTTTAGAGCATTTGCCAAACTTCATCAGTACAAGGTATGATTCACAGAAAGTATCTCTGAATGGTCAAAAAACCGTTTTTTTGTATCCTAAAACCGAATTGGAGCAGGTGGAAACATTAAAAAAGCATCTGGAACGTGTGAAAAAGGTTGCGGATTGTCCTGTGATTTTAGTATTGGAACAGATCACTGCACGGCAGAAAGAGTATTTGCTTCGAGAGAAAATAGCATTTATTGTGGATGGAAAGCAAATTTATCTGCCCTTTATGGCAGCATATTTGCAGGAACGCTGTGATGCAGAAAAGAGTGACAGAGAAGAAATCTTGCCATCGGCACAGATGCTGTTGCTTTATTTTATTTATGAGGGAGCAAAGGAGCTGTCCACAAGTCAAGCTGCAAAAGATTTGGATTTGACACCAACATCTATTTCCAGAGCTTCTAAACAACTTGAAGGAATGGGATTTCTGCGATCAAGAAAAATTGGAGTGCAGAAGATACTGTTTTCGGAAAACTCCGCCAAAGAGTTGTTTTACAAAGCAGAGAAAGTTCTGCTCAATCCTGTGAAAAGGACGGTCTATGTTCCATGCGAGGAAGTAAAGACTGAATTGTTGGAGAGCGGATATTCCGCATTGGCGGAGTATTCGATGCTCAATGCGCCTAGTGTTCGGTGCTATGCTTCAGAAAAAGTATCTCAGTGGAATTACTGCATGACCAAGGATTTACAGGACTCAAATTCACAGGTGACTGTTGAAATGTGGAGATATGACCCACGAAAATTATCGAAGGAAAAAATGGTCGATGGACTTTCTCTAGCATTATCGCTCAAGGAAGATGCAGATGAACGGGTAGAAGAAGCAGTAGAAGAAATGTTAAATAATCTGTGGAGGAAGATAGATGGTAACAGGGATTGAAAGCTTTAAGGAATGGTTCAAGGGTAACGAAAGCCAGTATGCAATTATCGGTGGAACTGCGTGTGACATCTTGATGACGGAAGAAGGCTTAGACTTCCGTGCAACAAAAGACATTGACCTTGTTCTAATTATTGAAGCCGTGGATGCGGCTTTTGGAAGAAAATTCTGGGACTATGTAAAACAGGCTGGATACGAACATTGTAATAAAAGCTCTGGTATGCCGCAGTTTTATCGGTTCAGTCACCCGATGTCAAACCGTTATCCAGCGATGATCGAACTGTTCACTAGAAAACTGGATGCAATTCAACTTCCAGATGATGCAGTATTGACACCGCTGCCAATGGATGAGGACATATCTAGCTTGTCTGCAATCCTTTTGGATGATGATTACTATGAGTTCTTGAAGCAGGGGAAAGTGACTGTTGATGGAGTGACGGTTTTGGATGCTGCATATTTGATTCCATTCAAGGCGAAAGCATGGATGGATTTGACGGATCGCAAAGAAGCTGGAGAACACGTTGATAGTAAAAACATTAAGAAGCATAAAAATGACGTTTTTCGATTGACTGAATTGATTGACCCTACGGTCAAGATTGCCACTCCCAGTGGCGTGTATGAGGATATGCAGAAGTTTGTTGATCGAATGAAAAATGAAACGGTTGATGTTAAACAGTTGGGGCTTGTGGGACGAACGAAAGAACAGATTCTTCAGGAGATAGGAGAATTATATGCTATACAATAATCAGTGAGTTATAGAATAAAACACTATCTTGTAAGGAAGTGATATAACATGGAAAAGAAATACCAAATTTTTATTTCGTCAACTTATAAGGATTTGATAGAAGCACGTAGCAAAGTAAGGGATGCAATCCTGTCAATGATGCATTTCCCAGTTGGCATGGAGATGTTTAACGCTGCTGACGAAGAACAGTGGGAAATCATACAAGAGACGATTGATAGTTCGGATTATTATGTTTTGATTTTGGGACAGCGATATGGCTCTGTAATAGAATCTGGATCGGATGCTGGAATTAGCTATACGGAAAAGGAATTTCGCTATGCGAGAGAGAAGAAAATTCCTATTCTGGTATTCATAATTGATGATGATGTGGCAATTAAGCCGGAATTTATGGAAAAAGATCCAGAAAGTATAAAAAAGCTGGCTGATTTCAAGACAGAAGCTAAAAAAGGACGAACGGTACAGTGGTGGACTAATATTGACGAACTTGCTAGAGAGGTTTCAGAATCTTTACATCAGCAAATGGATCGAAAAAAGCGTCCAGGGTGGATAAGAGGAGATGCCTTTGATATTGAAGCAAGTCATGCGGAAATTCTCAGTTTGAATAAAAAGATAAGAGAACTTGAGCAGGAAAATGCTGAGCTGAAATCACAGATTGTAAAGAGGGTTCCTGAGTTGATGGCCGCAGTTGTGCTGGATCAACAGGAGGATGAAGAGGAGGATGAAAAAGGTCTTAAAACACATGGAAAATTGCTTATTGATAGCTCTGATAATGCATACAAAATCCAATTATATCATAATGATGGAGAATGCTACAAAAACAAGTATGAACCACTTGATTTAAGTTGCGTTGAATCACATTTAAAAAAGTATGTAAAAGAAAAGGACTTGCAGGCTTACAATGCAGCACTACCGTCTGAAGAAGAAATAAATGATTATGCACACAAGATGAGCGTATATAAGACAATAACAAACGGTGGTGTTGCGCTCAAGCTAAGAGTGCTTAATAAGGGAACAGCGAAAGCAACCGACATTAGAATCTCAATCGTATTTCCAAAAGATATTTTTGTATATGACATTGATGATATCGAAAAAATGAAGGAGCCGAAAGCACCAAAACTTCCACCGAATCCTATTGAAAAGGCAGAGGAACGTTTTATGAGCGACTTAAATCCAGTATATGGCTTGTTGAAAAATAGTATGGACGGAATGCAGCCATTCTACTCAGCTCGAAGCTTGCCGATTATAGACCCGGCAATTTTTAACAACTCCAATTCTTCTGTGTTTGAATCAATATCTATACGAGATAACTCAATATTTGCTGAATGCAATCAGTTGCCACATAAAGATGATACCGAGTTTGATGGGATATATATTGTTCCGGCTAGAAAAGGAAAATTCAAAGTAAGCGTTTCACTGATGTGTTCGGAATATATTGAACCGAAAGTTCATGATATTGAATTTGAAATTGTCTAATAATTAAAATAAGTACGAATAAGCCGCATAGGGCTTCCCAATGGTTTTAACCCAATGGGAAACTTTATGCGGCTTATTTTTTGCTTTTTTTGAAAAAATTGTTGTCCCTATCTTGACATCAGGGGGCCCGGCAAGTTTTATTATGCCGTTGCAGATTGGTAAGACACCAATTGTTGGCATTTGATTTCATCGTATCTTTGATTTTTATGGTATTGTTGGTTGAGCAATTCACACTCAAGATCGAATGCTTCAGGATTGCAGTTCAATCCATCAAAATAAAACTCATCCCGGAGCATGGAATTGCCGTTTTCATCAAGGATGGGAACGAGGTGAAACTCATCATGCTGGTATTTCAAGTAATCAATAACAGCACCATAGTCAGCGTTTTTTACTGCGAAGTGTTTTAGGATTGCCATAGATTCCTCCAATCAAAAGAAATAACTACAAAACGTAAAATTGAACAGGTGATGGGCAATGTCGTTCGACTGGAATCACAGAAGCGCAGCGGCTATGAGCAGTATGTTCTCGGAAAACTTTCAAAAGAAAAATTTCTGGAACTGAAGCAGGGTTTGGAAAATGAAATCACAACACTGAAACAGACGAAAGCTGAAAAAGAGAAACGATGGATATGACAGTGGAATGCAGGCCGGGAACGATGTACGCGGACTGGAAGTAGCCATCAAGAACATCATCAACGCATCCTACAGCCGGGATCTTTCCGCTAAAATCGCAGCAGCCGACCATGTGATGCAGAAGAAAGGAATGTATCTCGGAGGATACCGCCCGTTTGGATTCCTGCCGGACCCGAACGATTGCCATAAGCTGATTCTCGACCCGGTAGCCAGCCAGTATGTACGGTTGATCTTTGAACTGGCATTGCAGGGCAACAGAACAGGCACCATCGCAAAAATCCTGAATGAAAAGCAGATCCCGACCCCGGCAGCGTATCACGTGGCGGAAAACCATGTGTACAGTGAGCAGAAAGCATGGTATCTGCAGCGCAGCCATTGGACAAGTGGAACGGTTTACCATGTTCTGAAAAATGAGAAGTATAAGGGAACCTATGTGGGCGCGAAATTCATTATGCCTGTTCCCTGTAAACATCGGGTGCTGCGCGCTCCTTTGGAACAGCAGGTACGTATTGAGGACAGCCATGCCGCCATTGTGACCCCGGAGGAATTTGAACAGGCACAAAAGGTTATTATGCTGCAGCACGGGAATCATCAGGCCGGGAACTACACAAAACACCAGTATCCCTTGAAAGGCAAGGTCTACTGCGGCTACTGCCAGAAGCTGATGAAATATCGTGTACTCAAGAAGCTTGGCCCCTCGTTTAACTGCAGATTTTCGGCCACAGCGGTGGACAGCCCCTGCAAGCGAATCCCGATTTCCGAGGAACTGCTGGAACATATCGTCCGAAATGCGCTGACAGCGCAGATAAAGCAGGCAGAGTATGTACTGGAAATCCTGCACGAACGGGAACGCAAAGCGTTGATTTGCTTTTCCGCACTGGAACGGCAGGAAGAAAAGCTGAGTGCAGAAAAGGCAGAGATTGTAAAACAGCGCGTTGCACTGTATGAGCAATACGCCGACGGGAATATGAGTAAGGAAGAGTTCATCCGGCAGAGAGATGCCTACAGAGTGCAGGAAGATGAAAAGATGGAGCAGATTCAAAGGCTGCGTACCGAGAAAAATCAAGTTTTTCAGCCTGTGAAGAGGGACACCGATCATTTGCAGACTGTCATGAGTACTGTAGAAGAAGCAGGTGATGTGATGCACTTATCACAGAATGTGGTAGAAACCTTTATTGACCGCATCGAGGTTTTCAACGATGAATGTGTGAAAATCCATTTTACATTTGAAGATGTGCTGGCAGACCATGCAGAATGAGCCGTAGGCAAAACTAACGCGGCAATTAGAGTTTTTCTTGTAAGAACACGAGATTCATGGTATCATAGAAGCAACGAAAAGTCTGTGCATGGCTACGTGAAAGGGGCAGCAGAGATGAAAGAAATGAATATTCCCGTTGGAGTTTCGGATTTTGAAGAAATTCGTAAAAATGGGTATTACTATATTGATAAATCGGGACTGATTAGCGAACTGCTCAGTAGAACCGGAACGAAAGTGACGCTTATTACTCGCCCCAGACGATTCGGTAAGACATTGGGCATGAGTATGCTGGAAAACTTCTTCGACATCCGAAAGAACAGCAGAAAACTGTTTGAAGGGCTAGAAATTGCAGAGCATCAGGCATTATGTGATGCGTGGATGAACCAGTATCCGACAATCTCTATTTCATTCCGGCAGATAGATGGTCTGAATTTTATGGATGCATATCAGCAGCTTGTCTATGAAATTGCTCTTCTGTATCAGAATCACACGTATTTGTTGGATAGTCAGGTGATAAGCAAACAAGAAAAATTTCTTTTTCAGCAGATAAGTGATCGAAAAGCGGAAAAGACGGATGTGCTGCGCTCGATTCAATTTTTAACATTGCTGCTAAATAAGCATTACAACAAAAAAGTAATTCTTCTTATAGATGAGTATGATGTTCCTGTAGCGAAAGCAAACAATAACGGTTACTATACTGAAATGCTCGATGTTATGAAAGGCTTAATGCAGGCCCTAAAAGACAATCAAGCACTTCAATTCGCAGTTGTTACGGGTTGCTTAAAGATTGCGAAAGAGAGCATCTTTACAGGAACCAACAATTTTGTATCGGATACTATTACAAATTCTCGTCTGAACGAGTATTTCGGATTTGTACAGAGCGAGGTTGACCAGCTGCTAAAGGATGCCGACCTGACAGAGCAGGCTGAGAATATCAAAAAATGGTATGATGGATACCATTTCGGAGCCTTTGATGTTTACTGCCCGTGGGATGTAATGAACTATATGCTGGAATTACAGCGCAACCCGAAGGCTAAGCCTATCAGCTACTGGAAGAACACCAGCGACAATGCAATCATCCGTTCCTTTATTGACTATGCGGGGAGTACAATCACAAATAAACTTGAAATCCTGATGGCTGGCGGCTACATTGTTCAGCGTGTGGATGAAAACCTGACCTATGACTACCTGCATTCCTCAGAAGATAATCTCTGGAGTACGCTGTATCTGACAGGGTACTTGACCAAAGCTCGTGAAGGCGATTATAAAGGCGAATTGTCGGATGGCATGGTTGCCCTTATGATTCCTAATGCAGAAATCAAAGAGATTTTTGAAACAACAGTCATCAAATGGTTCGATGACAGTACGAAGAAGTGGAATCGAAATGCTTTGTTTGATGCAGTCTGGAACGGTGACAGCGAAGGCATTACCAAGGAAATGAATGCTCTGCTCCGGCGCACCATTAGCTACCATGACTATCGGGAGGACTTCTACCACGCATTCCTTGCGGGCATCTTCACAGGTGCAGGATACATGGTGGATTCCAATAAGGAACATGGCGAAGGACGAAGCGATGTGGTCGTCTACGATTCCATCAATGCCCGTGTTGCAATCTTTGAGGCGAAGTATACGAAGGTTTTGGAAAATCTGGAGAGTGAGTGCGATACAGCGTTGCAGCAAATTGATGATCGGATGTATGCAAAAGAGTATGAGGATGACTACGATCAAATCCTTTGCTACGGTATTTCGTTCTTTAAAAAACGCTGCATGGTAAAGAAAAAGTGATTCACAGCAAAGCTTAACTTGAATTTTGTATTATAACTTAAAATAAGTTAAAACGCAGAAAAAGAGTTATAAAGCGAAGCCCGCATAAGCCACAGACGGCACCCAGGAGGATTCGAGGGTG
>OGLV01000132.1_pt1 | contig 32888 bp, 48 predicted proteins | sample 1572851 | NCBI WGS metagenome assembly OGLV01 (sample SAMEA2582005, study PRJEB24529) | metagenome | biome: Human gut stool | place: China | collected 2011
TGAATTATAGAAGAAGTTTCTCCAACCTTCATCACTATAAATATCATTACGAACAGAAGCAATAGCTTTACTCTTTAATTCTTTCCATTGGAGATATGGATTTGTAACAGGACTATTACTTGTTAAACTATAAACTTGATGTTTACTTCCTCTGCTTAAATACTTATAAAGTATATAATAACTTAAAGCTTCCAACAGAAGACCATTATCGTAAATATAAGGAACATTGCAATCATAATATTCATCATAATATGTTTTAACTTCACGACTTGTAACAACAATATAATCAGTATCAAAATTTAGTTCAATATGATTACAATCTGTTACTACATAATTTCGATTATCATTATTAATAATAGTTCCAACTTTCATAAAGTCTACTCCGGTTTTATTATTATCATCAATAACGGCAATCTCTTTAACGACAGAAGAAGCTGAATTAACATTTCCACAACAAGGAATATTAACTCCAGCTTCTTTTATTTCACAACCATTATGGTCATACACTTTAAGTTCACTAGTATCTAATTGACAAGGAAAAATAGCTATTCTCCCACTAACTTCAACCTTACGAGTTTTAAGTTCAGTTGGAAGACACTTCATTTGACTAAGCGCATCTATTATCCAAGCAGCAGCACGAGGAATCCAATCACTTTCACTTAGATTAAAGTCGTTGTCTACCTTTCCTACTATACGTCCCATAGAGACTCTTTTTTTGTTCTTCATTTCTAATAAATTTAGTGTATAATGTTTTATCTGCTTGAGTACATAAAACGAATTTGTGTTTCATAGAAACATCTAAATCCATAATTTTATTTACATCATTATTTGTTAGTTTAAGAAGTTCTTCATTAGAATATGGTCTAAGTTTAATATCTTTAGTATCAATAGCTTTAAAACACAAAGTACGACCTTGTACTTTAGAACCTAATAAACAATATTCATACCAAACTTCATCAGCTTTGTAAACAGTAGCATCGACAGCATCGTATTCGATACCGTGTTCTCTACAATACTCAGCATCATCTTTATTGTAAATTTGTTTACCTTCAGCAATAAGTTTTTCTTTATTTCTTTTAGTTGCTTGAAAGTCACAAACTTTAGCTCCAGTATTAAGAACTCGATTGATACAAATCCAACCAAGTTTATCTTCAAGACGATAACCATTTCCATTAAGAATCAATTCTCTTTCTACAGCATTATAGTAAACTTTAACTATATGCTTATATTCTTTTAAAGAAATATTAATCATCTTATTATAAAGTCTAATCTTTTCTGTTTCTTCGTAAATCTTCCTCAAATCTACAGCATATCCAACAAGTCTAAAACATAGATGTTTCATCTCTGGGTCTTTACATTCATCTTCAAACATACCTTTAGCTGCATTTTCAAGACGACCATTAATATATTTGTTTTGTTGAAACTCAGGATAATCTATTACTGGATATTTAAATTTATCTACATCAGGAACAATAGCAGAACGTTTAGCAGCAATAGTAGAAGTTAATTCATCTACAGTTATTCTTGCACGTTCACGTTTAATTTTGTTTTCTTCAATAAAATCTTTATAGTATTGAGGAACGTTTATAGACTTCTTTACTTTTATTGGCATAATTAATCATATTTTATTGTACTAGGGATTTCATCAGTTTCATGTTTTTGATTTAATAAATCCCTTTTAAATATTATATCTTTAATTTGACCAACCATATCTTCACTAAGTAACCATTCGTTATCATCATAGATTTTATTCTCGAATGTAAGTTCACCATTAATATCAGCAATTTGATTTGGTTGTTCAAAACTTGATTCTATTACTATAGCACCTATACTAATAGGCTTATCATTAGCAGGAGGAAACAAATAAATATATTCATTAATATAATCATAAGCAATAGCTCCACATAAACCTGGAACACTTCCACGAAATCTAGCAGTAGTTTCTTTAATATAAGGAAGTTCTCTATTGGTACGATAACCTGCTGTACTAACTCTGTCAAAAGGAAGATTATTAGTAAGTCTAATAGGTCTTGGAACCTTTTGATTAGTTCTTTTAATTTTATCTATTGGAATATCTTGAAGTTCTTCTGGAAGTTCAAAATCTCCATCAACTACACTAGTCAAAGTAACTTTAAATCTTTGAGTAAGTAGTTTATCTACATAGTTATGATTTTCATAGCTTCTTCTAATAATCTCAGCTCTAGTGTGAACGATTATACTTCTAATCTTTTCTCTTAGAGAATGATTATTAGGTTGACCATAACTATGAGCTATTTCACTAACTAATTGTGCAATACTACTCATATTAATACGTAAATTATTAAATGTTTAAAGCCGCCCCGTAAAAGGTATGTACTTATGGAATTTTAGCAAATGGTTATTTAGAACTTTATTTAAATCTACATATCCTTTACGGGGCGGCTAGAATAAGTATATTAACTACATCTTATTCAACTTCACAAGTTGGAAGTCTAATTCTATTAACTTGTTTACTACTCATAACTTTAATTGTTACATTATTAACTCCATTATAAGGAACATTATGTCTAAGCCTATCAATACCAAGTAATTTAATTATCAATCTATTTAACATAAATTTCTATTCCTTACGCATGCAAATATAATCATTTTCAAGCAGTTATCCAAATCTCAAACGCCCACGTATATGCCATTGTGTGCGCACACAAATCGTGTCGGACGGCGGTTGTGATTGATTAATCGGCTGATACACATGAAGTTGGGAGAACGCAAGCAAATGCCTAATCGAAATTCGATTATGATTAGAAGTATTATTGTTAATTATATTATTAATATCTTTAGTAACTCCAGGATACGAAAAACCCCTAACACTATTACTAGCATTAGGGGCACGGACACAAACGTATCTAGTAGAAGCAAGGCTTACATTTGAATAATTCCAGCACTTCTAAGATTAAGAAGCAAAGTATTAAATGCTCCAACTATTGTTGGAATAGTAGCAGTACTAACTTCAAGGTTCTTGATATTGCTAATAGCTCTAACTAAACCTTCATCGTCTTTAGTAGCTCTAACTGGAAGAACAATCTCACTTAATTGACTAGTGAGTTTCTCAACTGATTCTTTAAGTTGTTCAACTTCTTTTGTCAAATCTTCAATTCTAGTATCTTCTTGTTGAGGAACTTCAGGTTGTTGAATGTTTGATTCTCCACTTGTAAAAGCTTCAATAAGAAGAGTCTTTTGCTCTATCGGCAAAGGAAGACTTTGCAAAGCATTATAAATTTTATCAATATTCATAACTTAATTATTTAGTTTGTTATCAAAATCTTTATAATCCCAATTCATTCGTTTAGCAATAGGTTTAAATACCCAGCTCCAACTTATTGGGGCAAGTATAATACTATTAATTAAAACTCTTATATCAATACTACCAAAATTAACATAAGCAATACTAACTATAACAATACTAATACATAGTATCACACGTTTCCAAACTCTAGTAATTTGCTTATGTATTACACTAATAATACTACTTATAAGAATATAAGTTAGAAAATTAACTACTAAACAATAAGCAACATCAAAACTATTAATAATAGTTTGAAGTATTTGATTTATTAATTCCATAATTGTTTATTTATACTAATTGATTATTATCAGCACTAATATGCCTGCAAAGATAATAATAAAAACTAAAATAGCTTTCAAATTAAGATAATTTCTTAACTTGAAAGCTATAATAAAGAATAGTAATTATTAATGTTACCTACATTCATACCAATCGATTTGAACTCCTTTACGACACATATCAGCATACCAACGATTAAAAACAATTCCATCATAACCATCTACATCATCAATAACATCTTTAACATATAAACATAAATGTTTTTCATCAGTAATACTACTTCCAAGATAATCAGCTTTACACATATTGGCTGCAAATACTGCATCATAAGGATTATCGTTATTATCAAGATAAACTCCATTTTGTTTCATCATATCGAATAGTTTATCTTTAGATATAGGTTCAAGAGGAACTTCTGTTCCATTAGAATCTCTAGTAGTCATTTTACTAGTTGCAAACTCAACAAGTCTTCTATTAAAATGTCTTCCATTATATCTAAGATAAGCTATCATATCTTCAGGAAGTTCATCATAAACATCAAAACCTTCTTTTACGTTCATAACTCTAGTTGTTATAACCGCCCCGTAAAAGGTATTGACTCATACATGCCTTTTACAGGGCGGATTTCAATTAATACCTGCCATAACGACCACGACCATATTCTCTATCTCTGTCTTCATAATCATGTTCACGTCTATCATAATCATGATTTCTTCGATAGTTTTCCTCTTCGTCATAGCGATTATCTCTATCGTCACACTTATCAAGAGCTTCTTCCAACTCCTGAAGTTCCATCTTCATACGTCTAATCTTTTCTTTAAGTTCAGACTTATTCATATTACGTTGTACCATAAGTATCATAATTTTATTATTTAGTTACAGCAGCCAGAATCTTAGCTATATCACCTTTAATTCCAGCAACCTCAGTTTCTATACCTGCTATTCTTTCATCACGTGCTTTATCTTTAGCAAATTGAGGATTAAGTTCTTTAAGAACTTCTTCACATCTAGTTATTTGAGTTTTATAATCTTCAATATGTTCAACAACATAATTAGCATGTTGAAGAGTAGCTTCTATTTCAGATTGAATAGTTTGTTTACTTTCAGCAATAATAAGATTACCATTGTTGTAACTAACAGAAGTATTATTAGCTGGAATATTGTTATAATCAACATTACTACCATCTACTTTAACCTTTAAATTTACAACCATCATGTTAGTACCATCGGTAGCAAATACAGGTGTAGTACTTCCAACAACTTCTCCAATCTTAAATTCTATACCATTAGTCTTGTTTAAAATATAAACTCGACTACCTTGATTAAGACCTGAAAACATTATACTATGAGTTGAAGTTTATTATTTTGTTTATCAAATACTATAATATGAAGACCTGCTGTAAGAGAAGTAAGAGGGTCTCCATCACTTGCCAAGAGAGGAAGAGTGACATTATTAACCATCATTTCAAAGCCAGTTGCAGTAGTTGTAGCTGCATTAAAATTAATTACCATTATACCAGCAACTCCCATAACTCTGAAAGTATGATTAGGCATACTAAAAACAGCATTAGCAGTAGCACTGCCAGCAGTCGTTTGAGTAGCAGCTACTAAAGGTATACCGCCACGATTACCAATGAACTCATTAAAAGCCATAATATTACCTCCTATAATTTAAAACCAAAAACCATTAAGATTGTTACCACCATTATACATACCATACTGATAAGCAACACAATTAGGTACTGCCTGGAATGGCTGATAAGGAACTGTTACAGTCTGTGGCTGAGCACACTTAATTTCATTAACAGCTTGAGCAATAGGATTTACAGCAGCAGCAATTTGCTGAGCAATTACTCCACTTTGATGCTCGGTAGTCAACTGCGTTTGCAGAGCATTAATCTTATCCTGCATTGCAGACTTTTCAGAAGCATCAAGTCTAGCAATAATTCTATCACCAACAACACCAATAGACTTATCCAAATTGCAAGTCTGGTCACGAAGAGCATAACCAACATCAGAAAAACCACGAGTTACAGCACTACCTACGCCACCAACAGATTCCTTAATAGCATCAGTCTGACGAATAGTTTCAAGCTGAGATTGATGAGCAGTATCACTAATAGCAGTCTTCAAGTTGCAGCAGCAGTTTGCTAATTGTTGAGCAAGAGTCATAGTATTCTGAGTACCAGCATTAAGCAAAGCACCAGTAGAAGAATCAATCTTACAACCTACCTGAGTAATACCATTGTTTACCTGACAAATAGCTGCCTGAATCATATCAACTTTAGTTCCAAACATAGTAGCCAATCTTTGAGTTGCAGCACCGTTACCATTAATAGCTTGCATAAGCAGGTCACGTCCGTCATTATTACTAACCATATTAGCAAGAGGACCAAGACAACCACCACCATTTTGAGCAGCGTTACCAAACAGTCCACCATTACGCATAAGAGGATAGAGGAAGAACAAGAAGATTATCCAAATCCAACTACCGCCACCGTTAAGACCTCCATTACACATAAGTAAAGGAAGCAGACTATTAACATCACTAGAAGTCTGACGAGTTCCACCATCAGGGAACATAAAAATTTTAGAATCATCCATGACTATTGAATTATTAAGTTAATAAAAAGATTAATTTGTACGTTAACTAGTATTTTGTACGTTGCAAAGATAAACAGAATCTGGTATATACACAAAAAGATGGTAATCGGATTTTATTCCAATTACCATCTTAATAATTTGTTCAAAAGTATCGTTATTACTTATATCAATAACAACACTTTTATTTTCTACTTATTTTCTTTTAAACAAAAATAGGGTCAACATCTTTATTCATAAGAGTTGCTTCGGAAGTAGCAAGTCTAAAAGCTCTAGAAGTTTGATAAAACTCAGTACTCATCTTAAATAAATGTCTAGTAGCTTGAACTGTTCTATTTAAAATATAAGCTATACTAGTAATAGTAAAACCTGCATGAACCATTTGTTCAACTACTAAAGCTCTAGCCATAACTACATTTTCTTCTCTAGATTTACCAACAATATCTTCTCTACTAATAGAATGAGTACCATCAGCTCTAGGAATATCACAAGCTATAATCACATTGTCGATTATAGACCAAATTAATGTTTCTTTCCTATTCATACTCTTATTTGTTTAAAAGTTAATAATATGATTAATAATTGCAAATATAAGATTCTTTTCAATATGTTGTATTAATTTGTTTATAATTATAAAATAGTTTAACATAAGAACTATACATTATATACAAAATGACACATATTATACATTTAATCTCAACTAAAAAGGAAGTACTAAATAAGCACTTCCTTTCTTTACTACATAATTTATTTACTATATTAACTCTATTACTTTCCTAACATCGAATCAATCATGTTGTCAATAAGTTCATCTGTTATAATTTCATCAATAGAAGAACCTATATTCATCGATTTCATCAAAATGTTTATCCAAGGATTATTACTTTTCGTAGCAATTTGTATCTGCTCTTTAAGTGCTTTATGAAGTTCTCCAGATTCTTTAAAAGTTACAAGAGTTATTCACAAAGCCTTTATTGTTTGTTTTGAACAAACGTTGCAACAACAAGTTTATCATCATCCATCTTAATTAAGCGTGCATAGGTATTGTAATCTGTTTTCAAAAAGCTAATGTTAACAATACCCATACCATGTGATGTTCCTTGCATTTGATACAGGTAGCTAATATTGCCGTTATTGCAATAAGTGTAACTTCCAATCACTTCTCCTGCAAAGACTACTTCCAGGATACCTCCTTTTGATGCCTTTTGAAACCAATCATATACGTTGATATTACCTGAGCGATTAACATTAACAATTTGATGATTTGCAACAAATGGAATGTTTGGATTTTGAGAACTCTCAACAATAACTGTACCAAAATTTGCTTTTATTTTTGTCAAAAGATGTTTTAATCCATTTAAATCTAAAAACTTCATATTAATTAATTTTTAAAATTATTATTAAGCAAATAATGCATCTATCTCTGCTGTAGTTATTGCACTGTCCGCAGTTGCATCAAAAGCTATTCCATCTAATTTATTCTTGTCTCTTATGGACATTAAGCCTGATATATCAGATGCAGCCTCTTCAAGTTCTATTGACCCACCTTTTCCACCTAGAGAAGCAAACAATATAACCTGCTTGTACTTCAGTCCCTGTGGTGTATTAGTGATAACCTGTCTGTCTAAGCTAATTGTACTAAAGTCAACTGTATCCACCTTTTTAGCATAAGGTGACAAGTCATATGTGGTGTTTGTGTCAGTCCATGGAACGTTAACATATGCCTTGCCGGTGGTGTCAAGCACAACTGGGTAGTTCTTACCATTCTGCGAATAACCAAGGGTAATACCACCCTTTAGGGTTGAACTTGCGGTTGGCAAAGAGTAATTATTAGCACCTTCTGCAATTCCATCAAGTTTCTTTTTATCTGATGGTATCATAACACCAGCTGAGCTTGCTGAAACCTGTTCTAGGTCAAATATTGCGAGACTCTCTCCATTTATATCATCAAATTCTAGGCTAATATTACTTGTGTTATGTGAAACACTTGTACTATACATTGCTTCATTCTTTTTAGCATAACCAGCAAGGTCTACTGTAGCACGGAAGTCTCCCAACTTCTCCCATTTTGAGGCATCATAAGTTGCACTGGTATCACCAGTATAAATATATTCCTCATATTGATTCTGTGAAACACCACTAGTATCTTTAATAAGATAAATATGCTTCTTAATATTAGTTGTAGGAAGAGCAGTTACCACTTCTGCAACTGTAGTATCAAGATTACCTAATTGACTTAATGGAACGTAGCCATGTGAATCAAGTCCTGCAACACCATTAGCTGAATTAATCCCTTTAACTGAACCATCTGCTATAAGAACTTGTGTAGAAGTACCATTAGTCTTTTTAAACTGTAGAGCTGAAACATTTCTAGAAATATTAACATCTCCATTTATAGTGCCACCTTTTAATGACAAATAATTATTACCAGCCCAAGTTTTTACTTTACTCCAAAAATGAGTTAAACCATTTAAATCTAAAAATTGCATAATCTATTGTTTTAAATTGTTATTATTAATATCTGTTATCTGTTCCTCCGTGATTGCTTGAGGGAACTCCTTCGTCACAATGTCGGTTATTCACTTTATTAGCAAAAGTTTTAATACCTACATCATCATCTACATAATTTTTATTATTTATCATACTTTAATTGAATAAATTATTTATAAACTCGTTTGATATTGGTACAAATGTAATAAGTTCTTTTTTGATTTTATCAATTTCATCTATATTTTTATTTATATTTTGCAAATTAGTTTGTATTTTATTATCAAATTGCTTATTTATTAATGTTTGATGTTCTAAGATTTTATTATGTTGTTGTAACTGCAAACTAATATTATCAAGTTGTTCATCAACAACAGGGGTAGCTGGAATACCAGTATCTTTACCATCACTAAACCAATTACCATTATCTCCAATAGTTATATTTCCACTAACTACTACAGATATATAATTTCTTACTTTAGTACCTGTATTTATCCAAATACCATTAGTTCTACATTGATACAAAAATGCATCATTAAGATTATAACCAACATAAGCATATTGACCAACAGCAGGAAGTTTAACATGATTCTTTAAAGCATCAGCGTCAATATACCAACCTACAAATACATTCCAATTATAATAAATATTATTCCAATAATCTTTGTTCTCCCAATTTGCTAAATCAGTTGAATTAAACTGCCAAAGTTCAAATTCTGCTTGACGGTCAAGTCTATCAGAATTAAGATTATAAAAACTAAGTGTAGCACCTGCTCTACGATTAATAGGAAGAATTGTAGCTACAGCTTCTTCTATACTATCAAAAGCAGTAATTGTACCATTTTCGTTTTCAGTAGTAAGATTAATGAAATTATTATCAGCATAACCACTAACATTTAATGGTTGCCAATATTCTCGATTGTCAATATCTATTCTACTAGGAACATTAATCTTAGCAACATAACTAAGATTATCATAAGAATTATAAACAAGAGCAAGTCTTTCATACTCTTGTTCTCTACTCCATTTACCTTTAGGAGCAAGAGATACATTTCCTAAGTCTTTACTAAATTGTTTCATAATATGATATTTAAAAATACGTTTTATTTGAGATTTACGTTCCTCAAACATGTTTCACGAATAATCAATCGCCTAACGTATGTGAACCGCTTAGAACAAAAATAAAGTGGGTCTATGCGAGTTTTGATGTATCGAAATGTATGCGTGAGTGAATGAAATTGCTAATTTTAAAATCGACTAAACTTTATTATTAGATTCAACATTTAAATGACCATTATCATCAATAGTGAATACTTCACCGTTATCTATATCATTTAAATATTGTTGATAAAGTTTACCAGTTTCAATATCTACAGTAAATTTAAAATTGTTTCCGCTACAACTACAAAGAGCTCTAAGTTTACCATCAGGAGTAATTGGATAGTAATTAGTTCCATTATAAATTGGCTTACCCAAATTCTTATAGTAATCTTCAAGTTGCTGCTTTACATAATTATAATAAAAATTAGCTTTAGTATAATCAGATTGTTGATAAGCAGCACAAGCACTTTGAAACAATCCCCAACAGTTGAACAATTTCTTACCATCACCTTTACAAGCAAAACTACAATCATCTATAATTGCTTTACCTGAGTCAGCAACATAATTAATAAGTTGATGATACGTACAAGTCCATTCTGAAGGTATAGTAAGATAAAGTACTTCTGGATGAATTTCTTCAGTACTATTACTTTTTTGTTGTTCAGTATTAGGATTTGCATTATCCGCAAATTCCTTTACGGGGCGGTTTACCTTGATTTCTTCCATACGGCTTACTGTTTAAACGTTATTTACTTGAGACCTAACTGTCTCTAATTTATCATCAGTAAGACAATCATAATTATCAACACAATCTTGAAGAATGTGATTACTAATAGCTTTACAAGTCTTACTATCATTTACAACATAACCTTGAGAAGAAAGAACTATCTCGGTTTTAACACCAATAAATTCTTTTCTCTCAAGGTCCTGTTTGAGAATATTTGCGACATCACTGTTATTCATAAGAACATCTTATTAAATAGTTCAATGATTAAAAACCTTATTGTTTACATAAACAGAATGTTCATTAGCAATAATAGTAAGTTTATTAAGAATTTGTCCAATTCGGACATCCTTATCTTGACCATCATATATTACTTCTAAACATTCTTTAGTTGTATCGTCAATCCATTCATCTTTAATTTTTGTAGCAATATTAATTCCATCAACTTCATAAGCAGAAAAAACATTATAAAGTTTATAATATTCAGTACTAACAGTTTTAAAAAGATTCTCTCTAATTAAATCTCTATTTTCCTCAATATTATTATGAATAATAATCTCATTACAAGTTTTACTAATATTAGCTCTAAAGCTATCAAAAGCTAAACTTATAACTTGACGAACTTTAGTTAGTTCTTTACTTTCTGCATCTTGAATCTGTTTATCTAAAACAGTATTAAGTTTAACTACATTTTCACTAACTTCTTTAATAGCAGAAGCCATTTGAATTAATGGTTTATTTCTGTCTTTAGCTTTAAATAGGTCAACTAGTCTAATAATAAGAGTATAAAGAATATAAACTCCACTACTTATTAAAACTGTTATATAAGACGAATCCTTAATCGCATCAGATACTATTTGATTAACTTGATTAAAATCATCCATATCAAAACAATTAATGGGAATGTTGCTCTAGACCCCCCGTAAAAGGAATGTAGAGCTTCATTCCCATCTAAACTATTACCTATTGAATTTTAGACATCACCAGCTTGAGCTTTAAGACCCAAAGCAGTTTCGATTGCTGTAATAAAAGCTTCATTAGCAGTAGGAACTGCAATAGTTACTTCTTGCCAAACTGCTTCATCACGAGTACGAGCATACTTACGAGGATTCTTAAATCTAAGATGATACAGTGTATAATCATCTGCATCTACGTCCATAGGATAACCTGGATAAATACTTGCACCATCAGCAAGAGTATTGTTAAATCCTCTATTCTGAGCTGCCTCAGAAGCAAGATTCTGAACATAAGCTTTATCGCAAGTTGGAGCAGAACCCTTAGCTGTATTTTCAACTGTAGTACCATACAAATCATCAGCTGCCATCAACTCCCAAGGTTGATAATCTTTAGCAGTAGCAGTAATAGTAGCTGTACTAATAGTAACACCTACATTCTGATTTTCTACCTTAGCAGCCAACTCCTTCTGCAAACGAGCAGCAACTGTAGCAGCAGTATCGCCACTCTTACAACGAGTAGTAGCTGTCCACTCACGACGCTCATGCTTTGTAGTATTAAGCTTAACAAGCTCAATAGTAAAATCTTTACCAACTACAGGAGTAGGAATTGTAATGTTAGCACTAAATTTAGTACCAGCAGTCTTAGTAACTTTAGTTATAATAAGACTATCAATATTAACTTCAAGTACTACAGCTTGACTATTTGGACGACCATAAGCAATTCCAAAATCTTTAGTCAATTTAGCATCTGCAACGAACTTGCTCAAATCATCAAGTTCAAAGATACCAAGAGAACCAGCAGGAACTGTAGTAAGGTCAAATGCTGCACTTGATTTAGGAGCAATAACTGCGCCACTCTTTACAACAAATAATTGTCTCATATTGTTATTCTATTAAATTATTATTATTGTCTCTGATTACCATCTTCACGATAATTGTTTGCTACTTGTTCTCTTTGTTGATTTTGTTGAGCTTGTTGAGCAGCAGCTAAACTTCCACTTTTAGCAAGTTGATAAAGTTCAACTGCATGCTTAACAATATCTACGTGCATGTACTCTGGTAAATCACAATCTACATTAGTACCATCAACATCTTCAGCAAATCTAACAATAGCAGGTTTTGCAATATAACTAAACCTAAGTTCGTTAATACTTACACCTCTAAAAGTAAAAGCTTGACCATCTTCAGGTTTAGCATCAGACTTATCAATATATAATTCGATAAGATTATCATGAATAGAAGCCACAGGACTTCTCATTTTTGGAGCTAAAACAAAATCATTAACTACATCAGCTACAAATTGGTCATCAACTATACGAACTGGAAATACGTTAGTAACGAAATCTGTTTTCTTATAATTAATTGATAAATCAACTGCATATAAGAAATTAATTGCAGTAGATGAATCATTATCATCAGTGTAACTTCCAGTAGTTTTAAAATTGATTAAAGGTAATTGAAAACTAATAATATAATTAGTCTTTTCCTTACCTTTAACTGTAGCTTCAGAAATACTGCCTTTCCATACTTTATATAAAGACTTCAAGGCGTTAATCTGATTAAGTTTTGAAGCATCGCTAATTACTCTATCATTAGTAATACCAATGTTTTGAGTAATAACTTGATTAATGGTATCAGAAATACTATTATTAATAAGCAAATCAATTTGTTCAGGAAGAATAGCTCTAACATTCTGCATACCCATCTGTTGAGCATATTGCCTAAACATTTTGTGCATTTCTGAAATATCCATATCTATTTATATTAAATCAATTTCAACTTATTTTCTAACTTGGTCTTTAAACCAGCATTATTTGGATTCTTGAAATAACTAATAGCTTCATTAATGTTTGCCCCAATAAACTCTCCATCAGGTGTACTAATTTGTTGATTGAAATCAGAACGAACAAGTTCACCTCTTGTAATGAGAGTTTCAATAAATGCTTTATCAAGAAGATTCTTATCATTTACAAACTCATTGAACTTACGAGGATTAGTAGTAGCAAAATCCATCAATTCTTTAGATTGAATAAGAGCAGTCTTAGAAAGACCATCAGAAAGACTAATACCACTGTAAATACAATATTCAACGTAAACTGCATTTGTCTTAACAGGAGAAGCTTGAAGTTCAACAAGATGTCTAAGAGCAGCCTGCTGTTCTTTAATAAGTTTATTCTTACGAACTTCTTCCTTATTCTTATCCTTAATATAGAAACGAAGATTAGCATTAGAATTAATAAAAGCTTCATCTTTAGCTACATCTGGATAATTAAGACAATGACGATAAAGAATATATTGTTCAAGATTAAGTGGGTCACCATATTGATACTTTGTACTTTCAAGATTGAATAAATCATTATCTCGAATTACAGCAGCTTCATAAAGTTTAGCCGTATTAGAACGGTCAACTGCATTATAAGTTTCCCAAATCTTCTCTTCTTTCTTATGAATTTCTAGATAATCTTTCTTATGACGATAACGGAAAGATACATCAATAGTTCTTTCAGTATCACGAACATCAAAGAAGATGTTATTAAGATAATTCTTAACTCTAGTAATAAACTCTGGATTGTTAGAAGCAACACCAACTAACTCTGGGAAGTAATGTTCAACTTCACCTTTATTAGACATAAGTTTACGAACTGAATTAACAGAAGAACCAATGGTGTTACGTGGCTTTCCAAGAGCCGCCATATTAATTCTACGATAAGCAGAATAATTAAGAACAGAAGCAATAATAATCTGTCGTTTATCAATATATTCAGCTTCAAGTTCAGCAGCTAAAGCAGCTTGCTTTTCAGCTTCTTCTTGTGCAACAGTTTTATCTGTAGGAGCATCACTATTTTGAGGAGTAGGAATTTTCAAATCTGGAATTTTAGTTTCACTCATAGTTTAATTTATTTATTAGTTATTACAATACACACTTCAACTGGAAGAACTTAGTTGCCTTATCTACTTGCAGACCGTATGAGTTCTTAACTTCATAACGAGAGCAGTCAATATCAGTTGCAAGAGAATTAGTAGGAACTGCACCCCAAGAAGCAGGAATAGGAGTAAGACCCTTAATTACACCATTAATATAAACCTGACCCTTCTTACGTACCTTACGAATATTATTATGACCATCATAAGAAGAAGTATCAAGCATAAATGCTTGGTGAGAAGTCATTGGATAACCAGTACGAGGATGAATATCACCATTAGCCTTAGCATTATCTGCAAATGTACCACGGTCAAGGAATGACAAATGCTTCAAAGTAATAATGTGACCATCAACAGTCTTATACTGACGGAAGTAATTACCATAAGTAAGACCAGTAGCAGATTGCTGAATCATCTTATCACCAAGAGGAGTAACAAAACCACTATCCTTAGCATCATTCTTAATAGCTCTATCGAAGTCTTCTACGAAACCTTTACCACAAGCAAGAACAATATCCATCTTACCTGTATCAGTATCCTTATCAAGAATATCACCAATAGTACGATTCAACTTATTAAGAGTAAGTTCCTCTCCATAAGTATCATAATTACTTTCACGGCAAATTTGCTGCATACCAGCAGTATAAGGAATAGGCTGTCCATTATCTGGGTCAACCATTGTAATTTCACCGTTAATAGTCTTGTTGTACTCTGCGAACCAAAGACGTTCCTCGTTCATTACTCTCTGTTGAAGCTCGAACTGGCGCATCTCCTCATTAATCCAAAGATTAGTAGTACCACCACTAGCAGTCTTAAACTCATAAGTAACTACTGTATTAGCAATGTTACCAGCAATCTCTTTACTAAAACGATGGAACTCAAGTTGAGAAGTCATCTTACCAGGTCCCATACTATTAGTACGATTACCCTTAGAATAACTCTCTGGAATAGTTGGAGCAGTCAAAGACCAACTCTTACCTACAGCCAAGTTCTTAGCTACATCAACATAAGCATTTGGATTTGGATTTGCAATACGAAGACGATAAAGATAACCACCATGAGCACCTTTACCAAGGTCTTTCATAATACGAACCTGAGTTACACCATCAGGAGCAATCAAACCATACTGCTCAATGAACCAATGAGTTCTAAACTCAACTTCAAAGAAAGCACCACCCTTACCAGGAGTTGTATTAGCATTATTAAACCAAAGTACAGTATCATTGAACTTCATACGACCCATAGTCTTCCAAGTCCAATCAGTAGTAGTAATATCTACTGTACCAGCAGCACCTTGACCTTCAGTCAAGAAATTAAGTGGAAATCTATCATCATCCATACCAAAAGTATAGGTGAGCATAGAATTAATCTCACTAGGTTTAGATAACATAAGATGAGCAATGGTTTCCTCATTAGAATAACCTCTGTCATCATAGTTACCACGTTGCACTTCACGAATTGCGTACATACTTAATTAATTTATTTGTTAAACATTAAATTGATTAGCTAAATTGAATATCATCAATAGCTTTATGATTAGTACTTGCTGGTTTAGTAATTCGTACAGTGCCACGACCTTTACTTTGTTTGTTCACTAATTTGAGGGTTTTTACTTTTTCCTCATTAATAGCCATTTTTACTAGGTCTTCATAAGTTCCACCTGTATACATCAACCAAGCACTAAGGAGTTCTTCATCACGTTCTTGTTCAGCAGACTTAGCAGCCAAATCTCTTTGATAAGCTGTTGCAATAATACCATCAGCGTCTTTAGTCTGACGATAAAGATAATCATAAAAGTCATTAGGAGTAACAGTAACTTTTTGACCATTGACTGTACGAACAAGAGTTTCAGGCAATGTATAATTACCAATCTTACGACTAGTAACAACATCTTTAATGTCTTTCCAATAAGCTAAAGTTTCAGCTTCTTCTCTTTGACGTTCATCTTCTGCTTGTCTAGCGTAAGCTTCATCACGTTGTTTATCAGCAGCTTGAAGATTAGCTAACTGAGCTTTAGCTTCATCATAAAGACCACCTGAATCTTTAAGATACTTAATATAATTATCATTAAGACTAGCATTACCAAATTCTTTAGCAGCAGTTTTAATAATAGCAATTTGCTGTTCCTCAGACTTTTCATCTACTGTAATAGAACTACGGTCTGGACGTTCTCCAAAACCATGAGGGTCTCCATTATTTACAGTAAGATAATCTACAAATTGCTTGAGAATAGGGTTATCAGTAAACACTTTATTAATAGCAGCTTGAGCTACTTCATTGTTTTTAAGTTCAATAACCTTATCTACATAAGATTTTATACCATCAATAGAATCTTCAAATTCAGCAGGCTTACCATCTTCATCAGTAAGTTCTACATCAAGAGCTTTTTGAATAGCAGCAAGATTAATTTCATCAGTAGGTTCTTCTACTTGAAGAGAATCAAGCCAATCTTTTACATCTTTAGCTTCCTTGAAAATTTTATTATCTTTGTCTACGAGATTACCGTTTTCATCTACTTTATAAGTTTGACCATCAAACTCTACATTAGTACCTTTCTCTAGCTCCCCCGTAGAAGGTGTAGTATCGCCACCTTTGCCGTCTTTACCATCAGGATTATCTTTCCCATCACCACCATCAGTTCCATCGCCGTCTTTACCGTCTCCGTCACCGTCTTTATTACTAGGAGGTTCAGGGTCTGTACCTTCACCGTCTTTATTACCTCCTTTATTATCACCTCCGTTGATGTCTGGAGCATTAGTTCCGCCACCACCAAAATCAAGATTAATTCCGTCAAGTGGACCCATCAAACGAGTATGAGGTTTAAAACCAAGAGTATTACGAAATACAAACATAAAATAATAATTTAATGATTAATAATAAAAAGAGTAACATCAGTTACTTGTTTGCAAAAGTATAAACTTTATTTTAATAAACAATATCTTGTCTACTTATTTATAATATATTAATATTGCATATATAATAATGTATACCTTATTATATAAAAGTCTTATTAATGTTAGTTCCTCAAGCAATTCCAGTACTGTATACTTTAATGAGTTCTATATCAAGCATGAATCAAAATCGATTTTCACAAGTCTTTCTAAGGAACAAACATTGACGTAGAGTGTAATTCCTTTTACGGGGCGGCTCTCAAATATATTCGGTGATAAGTTATTCACGAAATATGATTGAACGTCTTACAGACGAATTTGAAATATTAAATATTTTATAGACAGATAATAAAAAAGAGCAGTACCCTCACGAGCACTACTCTTAGAATAAAAATAAACCAACAAAAATAAAATCTATTTCTTATCGTATTTGTTCTTATTTGTCTTGGCAATCTTTAATTGATTAGCCATTTCTTCTCTTTTAACTTGTCTATCTGCTGCTTTATTATAAGCATCCATTACAAGTTTTTGACGTTCAAGTTGAAGTTTAGCAGCTTCACTCGCTCTCTTACTTTCCTCTTGAAGTTTAGCTAATTGTGTTTTAGCATAATCATCATTTTGAGGATTTGCATCTCCAAGTAAAGCTATATCACCTTTAGCATATTCAAGTTGTAAATCATATTGTGCTTTAAGAGCAAGTGTTTGTCTATCTTGTTCTCCCTTAGCAGAAATCTCTTGAAGCTTCAGTTGATTAGCTTGTTCTTGAATTGCCTGGTCCATTTGCTTCATTTGTTCCTCATGTTGTCTTCTAATTTCAGAGAATTGTCTAATACTATCAGAAATAGCTGCAACATTATCTCCTTGAATAGCTGCAAGAGCAGACTCTAAATCTCCATTTTGTGCAGCACTAAATGCCCATTGTTTAAGTTGTTGAATCTTATCCATTTCTTTACCGTTATTTCTAACAGTAGTAGAATAGTCAGAATTAACAAAACTATTAACATCAAGACTAAGATAATGTTTCTTACCAGTTGTTTTATCAATATAAGATGTTTCAAGACCTTCAATATAAGCACATTTAGCAAAGTCTAAATCTCTATTATAATCAGCACATCTTAAAAGGTCGAACATTTGGAATATTAAAACAGAACCAGTACTTGATTGACTAATAGCATTTTGAGTTGTAGAAGCTCCAGCAGATTGAGCTATTTGACCATAACGTTGAGCATTCATATCAACAAGCTCTCTAGCTTCTTGTTTAATTGCTTCATTAAGATTACTAAGTTCTGTTATATATTGTCCCATATTAGCATTAAGTAATCTAATGTTTTGCATCTTAACACCTGCTGCATCTTCTTCATCATCAATAGGAAGTACACCATCTGCTGCTATTCTATAAATAGCATCTTCTGTTTCAGAAGAAACAAGAGATTTTGGAAGTAACAAAATCAACATCTTGTTCTTTGCTATTACCATTTCTTGATGATAAGAAATAATATTTCTAAGAACTTGGAAAGGAGTAATTATTTGAATAATACTAAACTTTCCACAATAAGGAAGAAGTTCTTGAATACCATTATATGGAAGTTTACCTTTACGTTCATAAAGAATAGGTCTAGCTTTAACAGGATAAATACCATTATAACGAGTACCTATACGATAGCCTTCATAAACTTGAGGTTTATATTTCCATTCAATATCAATATCTCCAGCTTCTGGGTTAAATTCATAATCTTCTTCAACTATTCTTTGTTCTTGGAAACCAAGTTCATTAGTATAAGTAAGAATACCTTGACGAGCAAAACCTTTCCAAACTACATGCCAAACTTCATAAAGATTACTATTATTAACACTTGGAGTTAAAGGTTGAGATTTATATAATTTTCTTTCTTCATCAGTAAACTTACTACATACATTTGGATATTTCTCAAATAATTGATTCCATCCAAGTTGAACAACTTTAGTAGAAGCACCTGGAGAAGTATTATAAATATCATCAAGATAACTTTTATCTTTATCAGTTAAATCATCTTCAAAGGTATCAAGTATTTGATTATATGACATCATAATACGTCTTGCAAACATATCATGGTCTTCGACCATAAATTGATTATTAGGAATAGGAAAAGCTTCAATAGCTGGAACACATTCTTTAATAATCTTATTTCCTCGAAGTTCAGTATATGTATAACATTCGCCAAGAGAACAATAATTAAAGAAAGCAGTAAGATAAATTTGAGCATCGTTTGTAAGGTCTCTAATATAATTAAGAATATCTTGTCCTTGCTTACTTTCTTTATCAATATAATCTTGATTGAACTTAGCAATAAACTCTTCTGGGTCTGGCATTACTTCTTGAGGATTTATACTTTCAGGAGATTGACCTTGACCTTGAGCTTGTTCTACAGCTTCTTTATACTTACGTTCAAACTCTTGTTGAAACGCTTGTTGTGCTGCTTGCATTACTTTTTCCTTCAAAGCTTGATTTCTCTCAAATACTATATCAGGATTGTTAGCTCCTACTGCAAAATCATGAGTTCCTTTAAAATATTCTCCTATATATCTACGTATAATATCAGACATAATATCATAATTACGAAGAGTTGCAGGAAAACGTTTAAAACGTTCATTAGTTGCATTGTAAGGATTAAGAGTCTTTTTATAAAACTCTTGTGGCAAATCTCCATGTAGAACATTGAGCATTGTTTCAGTCTCAGTTCTATCATTCAAACTAAGTCCTAAGCCAATAATATAATCTATACTATTAGCATACCAATCAGGTTTCTCTTTAGTAGCAGCATCAACCTGTTGTTTAGGAAATTGAAAACTTAAATTATTAAACATACGTACATTATATTAATTAGTTAACTAAATATTAAAACCAACTTCTATGCCAAATATCATCTCGAATATTTTGTTCAGTAGTCTTCTTTCTATGAACAAGTTCTTTAGCTGCTTGAACATCTTGAAGTTTCCATTGTAAACCATGAATAAGCATTTCAGATACTCTATCGAAATTACCTTTAATATTCCATTTAAGAAGTTCAAGTATAGCTTGGTGGTCATATATTGTTTGGAAGAACATAATATCATTACCATTAATATCTTTACCTACTGGAGTATAAAGCATTTCTTTAAGAAGTCGAAGACCTTCAAGAACTTTACTACTACCATTACCTGCACCACCACCTACATTAACTCCATAAGAAGCAGTAACTTTAGCTTTAATAGAACTATCCCAAAGTTCAACAGGGTCTTTCATTAAATATTTTAATGCTTTCCATTTTGCAAAGTTACTTACAGTTTCACCTCGATTGACCTCAACTCCTGTTGTTCCAATACAATTATAATAACGTGCCATAAGATAACATATCCAATCGGCTTGTTCAAGTTTCTCAGGACGACCATAATAAGCACAAACACATCTAGTTTTAAAATTATTATATTGAGTTGGATTTTCCCAAACTCTAATACTATTATGAGAATGTTTATTAGTAAGTGCATCATTTTCTTTATTAACACCTACTGGGTCATAACTAATACTATATTGTCCAGGAGGAATACCAAGTTTAGTAGTTCCGTCTTTATCTACATAAGAAACTTTAATTGGTTCAAACCATTTACGAATGCAACCATGATGATGTTCATGAGCTTTACGAGGAACACCTTGAATCCAATCAAAATAATCAACATTAAATTTACCACCTTCAGCTTTAATACGAGCATTAGTTTTAAATATAACTTTATGATTAATATCTTCAAAGAACATTCCATCATCTGCAATATCTGTATAAGCAGGGTCATTCTTTAGAATTTCTTCCCAATTCATTAAAGCTTCAGAACTAAATAAGTTTTCACTAGTAGAACTAAATGATTCACTAGGCATATTAGCATATTGACCTAGATAATTAATATAATCACTAAAAGTTTTACTACTTTCTTTTTTAGCTACACGTTCTTTATATGCAATATGAAGACCAGTTTCTATGTTAGAATTACCATCTTTATCCATTGCAAAGCTGTCTCCAATCTGTCCTTGAAGACCCCAACAATATGGTTTAAAATAACCGCAAACTTCATTACGAGAATCTTTATCCCATACGTTTTCAAAAGGCATAAAATGGAACTTATTAGGATTATAGAAGTTCATTTCAAAAACCTGCATATTACCACTAGTTGCAGTACCCCAAGCAAATAAGTTACCAGTAACATAACTACCAGTACGCATAGCAGGTTCAGTAACATTCATATAATCATCAAAGTTTTCCATCGTAGAAACCTCCTCAGTCTTAACACTAACAGCATCCTTACCGATAGCACAATCAGGATTGTTATTAGCAGAAGCACTAAACAAAGCACTATTCCAAGACTTAGGACTAATATCTCCATTAGGAAGTTTAAATCCTAAAGTAAAGTTCTCAGCAGCACGAGAAAGTATTCCTCTTTTAAAGAATGTATTATTCTCATAAAAATAAAGATTTCTAATACTAAAATCAGTAAGACCTCCACGTTTAGTAAGATATTTTGAATCAGCAGCTACATGAATACAAACTTTATTAGGTTGAAGATTAATCTTATTAGCACTATGAGCAGACATAATATAAGAGAAACCTCCACGTCTAGTTTTATCTATAAGAAGATGAAAACCATTAAGTTCACAAAATTCAATAATAGCAAATGTCCAAAACTGTGCATCTATAAACTTAGGAAAATCTTGTTTCTTCTTACCAACAGAAGCTTTATCTGTATGTATAATAGATTTTTCATCCAACTGTTCAATAATAGTATAATTTAAATAATTATACATATCTCCACTAATATGAAGATTTTGAACTTTACCTTCACGCATAAAACAAGGAGCATCAAATCCATGACTTCTTCGGTATTCTTCACGTTTACGAAGTTGTCTATGAGGAATACTATCTTCTTTATATAACGTATATTTACCACCATTAATATGGTATATATTAGCCATTTCAGTAAGAAGATTAGTATTTACAAATTTATCTCCTACACGTATATCAAGAAGAAAGCCACCACTTTCTCCTATCATAAAGAAATCATTAGGGTCTTTATAACCAGCATCTTTAGCTCGTCTATATTGACCATGATTTTCTTTGATATATTCTAGCATCGGATAAGTATTTATATACTTTTCCAAAGTATCAGTAGAATTATTCATAATCAAACTTATAATGTTTAAATATTTGTTTATTGTTTATATACTTAGTTATAGTAGCAACAGAAAAACCTAATTGAGCACTACAATGATTCTTATTTCTATATATTGTAATATTATTACTATGAATATCTGTAACTTTTATATGTTTACTATTGTCTTCAGCTCTTCTAATACCTAAACAATTATAATTTGTATTATATTCATGAGTACACCATTCAAGATTTTCAACATTATTATTTGATTTGTTTTCGTCTTTATGATTTATACAAGGATAATTATTAGGATTAGGAATAAAAGTTAAAGCAACAAGTCTATGAACATAATTAGTTTTACCGTTAATTGTTACAGTTTTATAACCGTTATTATCTGATTGTTTTAATATTCTTCTTCCTTTATTATTAGCAGAATATGCGCTATCAGATAATATTTCACCTTTATTATTAGCATAAAACCTACCCCTGTAACCAGGGATAGGTTTAAAACCTTTAGGAATAGGTTCAGGAAAATATTGTTCAATTAAAGTTTTAATATGAACATGTTTATATTTTCCGTCAACTCTAATATCTACAATATCCACACCTTGTTTATTTTTGTATGTTTTCATAATCCTAGGTTTCTTATACATATAAGAAACAATAACACCATCTTCACGAATAGCATATTTAGGATTACAATCAAGTCTTATTTCTTTCATTTTAATAGACTTAAAATTAGTAACACAATAGCAACACCAGTACTACAATAAGCAACATTGCGTTGTTTCTTTATTTTCTTACATGACCTATCCAATAATATATATCTTTGTCTAGCTTGTTCTGCAAGAACACTATCATTGACAATAATTTGTCGAAGATTCTTATTAATATCTTTTTCATAACTTAATTCTATTAATTTTGTATTAGCTTTACGAAGGTCGTCAATAGCAACTTTAATGCTATCATGTTCTAGCCCCCCCGTAAAAGGTATGTAAACTTTACTTGATGAGTTGATAGAATAACTTAACAGTACTATCATTATCAAGAGCTTTGACTTCAATAACTTTTGCATTTTTAATACTATCTAAATTATCAACTTTAATTTTTAAACTATCATTATGTTTCTGTATTTCAACATTTTGTTCAACAACAGTATAAGTCTTTTTATTATCTATAAGACTAATAATTGCTATAGCACTAATGCCAAAAACAAAAAACATTGCTGCACCTTTAATAATTTCTTTAATAAAATTACTCATTACTTAAATATTTACTAAAATGTTTATAACTATGAAGACTATTAATAATTTCTTTATCAATATCTTCTTGACATTGAGTAAGGTCTATAAGTTTCGGAAAACTTCTTTCAGCATACTCTCTACGAGATATATATCCTATATCATCTCGAATAGATTCGTCTTGTTTTCTAGTTTCATTATATTCTTTCATTACAAATCCTCCTCATTAAGTAAAGTATAAGTAAATAGTTTACCATATCCTTGACTAATTTGTCTATGAGCAAGTTTCATAAGAGTATCAAAATCTTCTTTATTAGCAAGAACTTGACAACCAGCAGACCAATTATCAACTTGAGTAGAATGTTTTCCAGCTTTATGAATATTGATACCAAATGTACCTTCTTCTACTGTCTTTGGATTAAAATCATAAACAGCATCTTTATTATTGTCTCTATAAACTTTTACAGGTTTATATTGAACAATAGCTTCATACTTACCTTTATGATAACCAAGTTTCCAAGCAGAACGATATTGACCAGGAACAAGTATAGCACAACCTTTATAACTTACAGGTTTAGTCATACTAGTAATACCTGGGTCAGTAGTAGCAGCAAATATATTTCTAGATTTGATACCATACATATCAATATATTCTACTACAATAACATCATCAAATTTATTAGTAACGTTATTACCAGCATTTCTGATACCAATAATGTTAAGATTATACTTACCTTTATTAAAATAGGCATATCCTTTATTGACGAGTATTTTGCTGAAATCAGCTTTACTTGCTTTATTAAATAATTCTTCATTCATATCTTTTATTATTTTGTAAACCAATCAGGATTAGGAACCATACCAAATAAATTATCTAAAGCATCAACTACTTCTTTAGATTTTTCACTCATTTGATTTTTATATTTCTTACGTTTATTATTTCCCATAATTCTATTATTTTAATATGCCAAATACATAAAACATTCCAGTTTCTGGAAAACCTTTACAAACATATTTAATATTATCGACTTCTTCAACATGAGGAACTCTAGTATTAATTCGCCTTCGTCTTGTCATATCACCATTGTATTTGAGTTTGTTTATTAAGAAGTCCTTTACTATTAAGATAAATTTTTCTATCTTGGAACATAGCATCTATTTCATTACGAATATACTTAATATGATACCAAGTAACAACTTCTTTACCATTCTTATCTATTTCATACATTCCTCGTTTGTCACGTAATGGCATACCATATTGATTCTTAATAAAAGGTGTTTGTATATGACAAAGACCTAAACCATAGCATGGAATATTAAGTATCAGTTCTACCATACGAGCATAAGTTGAAAGTTGTATTGTATAATGATTACCGTTACAATTTTCTAAATGACCAAAAGGAGGAAGCATCATTTCGTGAGTATTACACCATTCACTAGTTAATTGAACCGGTTTAGCTTTCTTATCTTTACGATAAAATCCACTAGTGAAATGAAGACCATCTTTATTAGTTTTCCAATCAAGAATAACAAATCTATCAGGTCTTATACACAGAACATCTATAGTACCACTAAGAAGAAGTTCTGGAACAAAACTTCCAATCTCTGAATAAATAATATATCCTCTATCAATATAATATTGAAATACACTATAAATCTCAGGATATTTATTATTAGTAGCTTCTTTAAATTGTTCTATATCTAAAGGATGAGCTTGAAGATTTGGAATATCAGCAACAGTTATACATCTACCAGTTTTAACTTCTGTAAGATACTGAATAGCATCTTTAAACATACTACTTCCTTTAATTCCATCTTCAAGACCATTATGTGTAGCAGTACCACGTTCACAAGCTTCTTTTGTAATAGCAGCCCATTCTTCTTTGATACGCTTTTCACTAATACCACGTTCTTTAGCTTTCTTACGTGCCCAATAGTCTGCGTTAAACTTTGGACAGTAGTTTTCAATATTAGTTGTAACACTAAGATATTCATTTCCTAAAGTGTCAGTATATTTATGACCTTCTTCTTGGAAATATAGAAAATTATTGTTATAATTACTATTCATATCTTTTAAGTTTAAACTTTAATAAGCACTAGCATCCATACTTGATGATACAGCCATTCCACCTCTTGCAGTCTCAGTTTCTTTTTCATACATAAGATTTTCTTTAGCTTCATCAAGCGATTTAAGAATCTTAGGTAAGTCAGAAGCTTTAGTACTAACTTGATTAATTAAATCCATTATATCACTAACATTTTCAACAGTCAAGTTAGCTTTATCTCTAAGCTTTTCATTGAGCAACATATTTATAGCATCAATAGCTATATTTACATTATGAAGAGTTTTAAGAAGATTCTCAACTACTCTACCAGCTTCTCCAATATTAGCAGCATAATATCTACTTATTATTTTTCTAACAAGTTGATTAGGGATATAGTTAGCTGGCAATCCAGCTTGCTCAATAGCCATTTTAAGTGCTTCACCATCACTAAGACCACTTTGTTTTGCAGGAGACTTTGGGTCTCCCATATAATAAATAACTATACAGTCTTTTATAAACTGTGACTTATCTTTACTTTTATCTTGTTGATAAAGTGTACGAATATCTTTATCCATTAATTGACGAATATCTGGAGCTTGAGGCATTCCATTATCATCAATAACAAGCATATTATCTATAATTAAATCTGTTCTTCGCATGGCGGTGAATATCTTAAATGAGCTATACCATGAAACATTATATCAGCTTTTACTTCTCCTATTGTATCAACATAGTTCCAATATTGTCTTCTATTATGACTAACAACACGAGCAATTTCGAGTTTATATACTTTGTTATATTTATAACGTTTACTTTCGTCAGCAAACAAAGCATGTTTAAAAGCTATATAATGTTCTTTATCTAACACTTCTCTAGCATCATCAAGAGTTTCTTTATTTTCTCTAGCAATAGCTGCTGTAAGTCGTTCTTTAATTTTTCCTATATAAGGAATACCAGCAGTATCGCCAGCAGAAACATACTTTTGACAAGATAACTCTAATGATGTTATTATTTCATAAGCTATTTCTTTATCTATAATATTGTCATCAATAGTTTTAAGAATATCATTTTTATTAACTATTGTGACATCATATCCACCCATTGCAGGAAACTTACGAACTTCTAATTCATCATTCATTGTATTATTATTAATATTATAAATGTAATTGGTATCGCTTCGGGGACTTGCGCCCCCTCCGCTATAGCTCTAGCCTCCCCGTAAAAGGAGTATATAGTTTTATTACCAAATTACTCTAGCGTACCTCCTGGTACTAAATACATAGATTCTTTACTTTCATCTTTAGTCATACTACCATGAATAAAAGCAGTAGCTACAACTTTAAAATCTACAAAATAAGTAGGAGACATAACTCCAATAAGTTTCTTATTCAAATCAGGATTTGTCTCTGCAAGTTCAAGAAGTTTACTAGGAGTAAGATTATTATTAACTACTCTTACAGTGTGACCAAGAGCAATATCAGCAGGAGCGATAATAATAGTATCACCAAGTTTAATATTATCATAAAAACCAGTATCACCAAGTTTAATATTATTATTATTATAAAAACTAGTATTACTATTAGCTTTAATAAACATTGCTACTGCACCAACATTAGCATTTTTATTCTGTTTCACACTACTTACAATTTCAATAGGACGAACCTTATACAAAATAGCAATAAGAGCATAATCTGGAGCTACATGAATATGCTGAGTAATCTTATTAAGATAATCAACATTGATTTCACTAAGTGTAGTTGGTAAACTAAGGAGATAATCTCCACCACGATAATTAACTTGTAAATTAACCATAACTTTAATATTTTAATTAATAACTAGATTATATACATCTTTTTCAAGTTATATAATATTTAAATAAACCGATTGAGGAACAACTAATGAAACTGGTGTTCAAAAGGGTGCTCTAAAATCTGCTGCAAATATAGCTATAAATAATGAAGATAGACTATTATTGAAGTTTAATTTAATAAAATTAACTTATATTGATAAAAAGGCTCATCTATTTCATACCTTTTATGGGGCGGCTATATAAACTATATGGGTTAACATTTGTTCTAGTATAATGATTATTAGTTATAAGTTTATAAAGAGTAGCATCAGTATAATTAAGTTCACTACAAGTAACGTCAGCATTGGGATTTTAAAGTTAAGTATTAATGAATGTAGTAAATAGAGAAGTAAATGGTAGAAATAATGGCGGAAAAGGAGAAAAATACAATAAAGATAAGCTATAGATGAAGTTAAAATAGTAATAAGAGATAAATATAATGTTGAACTTAGAGAAACAAAGTTAAAGAAAAGGATAAATTGTTAGGTAATAGAGAAAGAGATAAATAAGTTAAAGTAGGGATATAGATTATATAATAAATAATTGTGAGGGAGGGAGTATTACTAGCAACCCCCGCCATTAAGATAACGAATTGAACTCCCCCGTCAAGGAGATAAAGGAAAGCATGCTTTTCTCAATCAAGAAAAAAAACAAGAACAATTCATCAAGAAAAAAACAAGACTTGGCAGGAGAAGGACTTCTGCTGTTGGTCGTGTACCAACTGATTATAATTATTTAAATTTTTATGCTTATGTTACAGATTAAAGCAGTTATCAATCGTGTTGAGTTGTCTAATGTTGATGGTGTTGTGAATATCAAGATATTTACAAATGCTATGTTTGATGGTTTCAAACGTAACGTTGATACCACAACTGGTGCAATCACATTTGAGAAGTCAAAGGTAAACTTCATAAAGTTCACATTGAAACAGTTTGTTCACTTTGTGAATGAAGTTGCTCCTTTACATTCTTACTTCATTTCAGGTATTAATCCTTATGAAATGAGCCAAGAAGTAGCAAGAGATTTGTTACTTGGTAGTGTGATTACATTCACCAGCGAATTACAAGCTGCTGGCACAGAATACCAGCTTGCTGATGGTTCTAAAGCAGTGACTAAAGGAGAACGATATGATAATCAAATCAAAGCTATTGAGCCTTGTGATTTGAATCAGGCTATCATCTTTGATGCACCAAAGACTCCTACAATGGTTCTTGCAGCAGTCAATGCAAGCAAGACTATTGCTGCTGAAGTTACTGAAGTTGTTGCTGAGAACAAGTAGTTAACCTGGAGTAGAGTTTAGTGCTCTACTCCTTTAAAATGAAATGATTATGAAAAAGATTATTACTAGCGATAATTTGCTTGATGCTGCATGTATTGCATCAATGCTGTTCTTCTTTGGAATAGCATTGACTGCATGTTTATTGCGTGTTGATTGAGGTCTTGCTAGAGTGGCTAATTGCTACTCTAGCTTGATTCTTCCTCTTGCAACTCATCAAGAAAGAAATGAGAGTACTCACCAAGAAAAGAACAAGACTTGGTCATCAAGAAAAAAACAAGACCCGACAGTGAAAAGTTAGTGAAGTTCCTTATAAGACTTTTAAGACTTTTCTTGTAATTGATTATTAACTTAACAAATAAGGAGAACTTATTATGAATAATTATTTAGCAATGAATGTTTGTGAAGCTATTATGCCTATAAAGGATGGTAGCGTTAATGTAACTATTGTTACAGCTAGTGGTGAGGTTTACAATAATGTTGAAATAGATGATTTTGATACAAAAGGTGTATATTTTAGTAATGATAGACATGCTCTTTATGTATGTTATGACAAAATTGTCGAAATCAATGTTAGGAATGTACCTGAGTAAGTATTAAAACTGCTCATTATTTATTAATTAAAATAGGAAAACTATTATGAAAGCAATAATTGTAAATGTCATAACTAGTGATTTTGTTTGTAATGATGGGACAAAGTGGCTAAATGGTAAAGTTGATATTGTTGTTGATTTTGATATTAATAAATCATATAACGATAAACGCACTTTAAATACTTTAAATACTACTTATGTTAGAGCTAAAGCAGCAAATGTAGATATTAATAGCATTGGTAAAGTTATTGATTTTGATATAATTCATCATAAAGTTGGTGATACTTATATAACTCCTTGGGGAGAGAGTATTATATTTAAACATGATTGTGATGAAGTAATAATTAATAAATTGATATGAGTGTAGATAATATTGATTATGAGGATATTTATGATAATATTAATGATTATGAATATCCTTATAACCATATAAATAGAGAAAGAGTTTAATTATGAATAAAATAAGAGTTTTATTAAATGCTGTAAAAGGTAGTAACATTAAAGTTAATATTACTATGAATAATGGTATAACTTATAAGTGTTACGTTGTTGATTATCTTGATACTAATCGTTTTCGTGTAAGTAGAAAGTATGAAAATGAACCATGTAATACGATAGATGTTAATTATGTTGGTCGTGTTGTAATAAGAGCTAGTCATTAGCTATACATGTTATAACATTAAGAATTACACGCGCATACGCACGCATATTTATATATAAATAAATATATAATATAATAACGCAGTTATTATATATTTATTTATATATAAATTAAGCCGAAAGTTGAGTGAAACGAGACTTGAGCCATTGTTACACCAATAAGAGTTAATAATTAAACAAATAAAGATATGAATAAACAATTAGTACAAGATATTATTAAAGCAGGTAATAAAGCTATGGATAGTGTACCTGTAAGATATACTGTTGATACCGAAGATAATAGGTATTATGGTTATGATGGACTTTATTATGATGATAATCATGTAGAGTTTACTGATGACTATGATAATAAGATAAATTTATCTTATGAAGATATTATTGGTATTAGAGTAGGTGATGTTTAAATAGTGTGTTATAGAGTTGAAGTGAATGGAAGTGTATGTAGAAGAGTTACCCTAACTATTCCTACAATACTTTCTTATTCTCATCTTCCTTTCACTTTAATTTTATTACTAATCACATTACTCTTCCAACTATTATTACTGTTACTCATACAACTTATTTAATCATCTATTTTATCTCCTTTATCTCTGGTTTTCAAGACTTTAAGTCCAATTCTTATTCTCTTGACCTGATTTACTGGATATTACTATACTTGATTTAATAAGTCCTCATTTACTGAATGTTCACTTACATCATATATTAATGTTATACATTTTTTTTTGATTATGGACATAAAGATATTCAAAATAATATTAAACATATTAATAGTTCCATTAATGACTATAAGTTTATCAATGATTGTTGATGGTAATATTATTGGTATTATATTCTTTATAGAATTAATTTTTTATGAGTGCTATAATTAATAATAACGATAAACATAATTAATATGAATATAGATTTAATGAAATATATAATGAAGATAATAGTAGTACCAATGCTGCTCTTATCTTTAGTACTTATAAGTCACGGTAGTGATAGTAATATAAGTATTATAAATGTCATTGGTTTTATGCTACTTATTATAAGTGGTAGTTATATAATTGTTGATGCTAAAAATAATAAAGATGAAGAAAGTAAATAAAGTTACAGCTTTTGTGATGCTGATATTAGTAGCTACTACTGTTAGTGCTACTCTTAGTTTAGTTAATGCTACTTTAGCTAATACTAAACTTCGTAATGAAGTAAAAGCTTATAAATCTTATTATAAGTCTTCTGAAGCTCTATTTAATGAGATAGAAGATTTTAATGAGAATTTATTTGATAGTGATAAAGCTATTGATTATTATAAGTCTAAAGAAGAACTTCCCATTTCCAAAATAAAGTTCTGTTACTAGTACGGTCTGCGAAGATAGTACTAGTTTATTTATTAATTTTATTAATATAATTATGAAAAATAGAATTTATACTACAATAAGTATTGTAGGTTTGATTGGTATTATGTGTTTTGTTATTTATCTTGTTGGTAATTTTATATATTTTGGAGTATATGAAATAAATGATATAAGTAATAATAATACTAATATTGATAATGTTTATATTGATACAAGTGATAATCAATATAACAACTCTAGCCGCCCCGTAAAAGGTATGAAATATAAAGATTCAATAGATTCTTTAGCCTTTAATAAATATATTGATTTATCTAATATAGGTGGAGATAATTTCTATAGTAGAGAAATCAATGAGGGTTTAACTAGTGGTAGAGTATATAAATAAGATTTTCGAGTTAATAAACATATTATAAACATTTTAAATTTTACAATTATGGATTCAAAGAAAGTTATTAGTGAGTTAGTAAACAATGGTGCAAACAACACAGTAAAAGATGTTACTATTCGTAATATCAATACTACTGAAATGACGAATTATTCAAGGGTTGCAATTACCCTCGACAAACCTGTTAAGGGTTATGTAGCTAATCCTAATCTTGGTAAAACTCCTGGTAAGGATGGTGTTCCAACTGATGCTGATGTTACAAGTGAGTATGTAATTGGTCTTGTAAATGTTATCTTTGTAAGCAATTACAGTCTTATTGCTACTCTTCGTGAAATTCCAGATGTTGCATTTGCTGGTAATAGTTTGCTTGAATCACCTAAGAGAATTGGTGTGATTCTTAGTGGTGCAACTATTAATGTTGTTCAGGAAGCTGTTGCTGAAGGACAAGAGTATCGTAATCCATTTAGTGATAACGCTACTCCAACTGTTGTTAAGCATGATTCTTATTATAATCATGTATTTGACATTCGTCTTGGAGAGTTTGGTAAGCAAATGGTATTCGAGTTGGCTAAACATATTATGTTTGACTAATCTTTATAAGTAGTAGTGCTAGAAATAGTGCTACTACTATTTATTGTTTTATTTTAAATAAGGAGAACTTATTATGTGTACAAAGTATTATTTTATTAGTGATAGAGTTAAAGAACGTAGAGATGGTTCTTTAATGATTAGTACAAGTATGGGTCTTAATCACGCTAAGAAATTAGCTAAGAAGCGTTTTCAAATGTATGGTTATAAGGGTAGACTTGTTAATATCCACCCATTTAGTACAACGATTAGTAAAGCTATTGCAATTTAAGTTAAAGTTTTACTAATTATTATTGATATATAAATCAAATTCATTATCTTTGCAGCAAATATTAATAAATAAACTATTAAGTGTTATGACAGATAATGAATTTGATTTAAATGCTCAAGAAGTTGATGCCTTCTGTATAAACCATGATATTGATGATTATGATTTATATGGAGAAATAAAAGCTGAGGACGGTGATGGTTCTG
>OGLV01000140.1_pt1 | contig 32487 bp, 32 predicted proteins | sample 1572851 | NCBI WGS metagenome assembly OGLV01 (sample SAMEA2582005, study PRJEB24529) | metagenome | biome: Human gut stool | place: China | collected 2011
CTCGGCGCCGTCCGCCGCGCAGGTGAGCGTGCGGCCGCCGCCCTTAAAGAGCTTCTGCCGGCAAAGGACGAGATCTGCGTGCTCTGTGCGAGCGGAGAGATGGGAGAGACGATTTTGGAAAAGCTCGGCTTTCCCCACGTGCAGGTCGTTTGCCGCTGCGAGGGAGAAACGACGGCTGATGACACCATCCGCGCTGCCCGCGCGATGGCGGGAGCAGACCTGCTGCTTTTTGCAGGCGGTGACGGCACCGCGCGCAACATCTATGAGGCGCTGGGAGAAAAGACCGTTGCCATCGGCATTCCGGCGGGCGTGAAGATTCACTCACCCGTGTATGCCATCCGCCCCGAAGCGGCAGGAAAGCTCGCCCTCCGGTATCTGGAGGGCAAATGCCGCCGCACGCAGGAGGCGGAGGTCGTGGACATCGACGAAGCGGCGTACCGCGACGGCCGCGTGAGCACGAGCCTGTATGGCTATCTTTGTATCCCCGATGAGCGCGACTACATGCAGCACGGCAAGGCACCCTCACCTGTGAGCGAGCACGCCCAGCAGGAGAGCATCGCCTGCGACATGGTCGAGCGCATGCTGCCCGACACTTATTATCTGATCGGCCCCGGTTCCACCACGCGCACGCTGATGGATGAGATGGGCTTGCCCGACACGCTGATCGGCGTGGACCTCATCTGCAACAGACAGCTTGTGCAGTCCGACCTTAACGAGGCGGATATTTTGAAGCGCCTTGACGAAAAGCCAACGCATCTGATCGTCACGCCTACGGGCGGACAGGGGTATCTGCTCGGGCGCGGCAACCAGCAGCTCAGCGCGAAAGTCCTCCGCCGCATCGGAAAGGAGAATCTTCACGTACTTGCTACGAAGGAGAAGCTCTTTCACCTGCGGGGACGCGCTTTGCTGGTGGATACCGGCGATGAAGAGGTCGACAAAATGCTCTGCGGATACGTCCGCGTCATCGTGAGCTATCGCGAAGAGCAGATGTGCCGCATCGCCACGGAATAGATTCCCCATTGAATCCCTGAAGATATCAGATCATCCGTTAAAGAAAGAATGAGTAATTATGTTAAAGCAGGATTATCATTTTGAGTCCCGCGCGCTGTATCCGGAGCTGAAGGGCAAGCGCGTGGTCGTGACCGGCGGTGCTTCCGGCATCGGCAAGGCCACCGCCAAGCGCTTCGTGCTCGAAGGCGCGAAGGTTGTCGTCTTCGACTACAACGAGAAAGCGTTCAACGTGCTTAAGCAGGAGATTCCCAGCCTCGCCGGCGCGGTCAAGGTCGACGTCAGCAGCGAAGAGAGCGTCAAGGCGGCATTTGCCGAGATGGACAAGCTCCTCGGCGGCATTGACATCCTGATCTCCAACGCGGGGATCTCTATCCGCAAGAAGTTCATTGATACGGATTTTGCCCAGTGGAAGCGCGTGATGGGCGTCAACCTTGACGGCATGTGCCTTTGCATTATGGAAGCGCTCAAGCGCATGCGGACGGATAAGAGCAAGGACGATCCCGGTGTGATCCTCTGCACTGCATCCACCAACGGTATGGAGGGCCATCCCTTCTACACCGACTATAATGCTTCCAAGGCGGCGGTCATCAACCTTGTCCGTTCTGTGGCGCTCGAGCATGCGCCGTGGATCCGCTGCAACTGCATCTGTCCGGGCTATGTGCTCACCCCCATGCAGGAGGCTGAGTATACGCAGGAGATGTTTGACGAGTGCAACAAGGGGATTCCGTTGCAGCGCCACGCAGACCCTGCCGAGGTCGCCGCGCTCTACGCCTTCCTCGCTTCTGACGAGGCAAAGTATATTACCGGCCAGCACATTCCGCTCGATGGCGGCGAGACCGCATAAGACGGGTGCAGAAACACAATACCGCAATGCAAACGGAAGCCACCTACCGTTTACCGCAGGGGAGGGAAAACGGTTCGTTTTTCCTCCCTTTTGCCGTTTGACAGAAAGAAGGATCGGAGTATACTCTTTCTATCAGGCCGGACGGCCTGTGAAAAAGTATACTGAAAGGAATGTATCATCATGAAGATCGGCTTTATCGGCACGGGCAATATGGGCGGCACACTGGCGAGCGCTGCCGCAAAAAGCGGCGAAGCGCAGGTGCTGCTTGCCAACCGCACCAAGGCAAAGGCAGAGGCGCTCGCCGGGCGCATTGGCGCGGCAGTGAGCGGCAACGAGATGATCGCAAAGGAAGCAGACCACATTTTTCTCGGCGTGAAGCCGCAGATGATGGCGGGAATGCTTGAAGGCATTGCCCCCGCACTCAGAGAGCGCAAGGCGCCCCCTGTGCTTGTCAGCATGGCGGCGGGACTGACCATTGCACGCATTCAGGAGCTTGCGGGCGGAGAGTATCCGGTGATCCGCATCATGCCCAATATGCCCGCTGCCGTGGGCGAGGGTGTGATCTTCTACGCGTGCAGCGAAAACTGCGAAAAAGCGCAGCTTGAGGCATTTCTCCGCTATATGCAGCCCGCAGGCAGACTCTTCCCGCTGGAAGAGAAATTGCAGGATGCAGGTTTGGCGGTGGCAGGATGCGGACCGGCCTTTGCCGCTATGTTTCTTGAGGCAATGGCCGACGGCGGTGTCGCATGTGGATTGCCGCGCGCATCAGCGGTACAGTATGCTGCGCAGATGATGCTCGGTACGGCGAAAATGGTGCTTGAGACGAATGAGCATCCCGATAGCCTCAAAGACCGTGTGTGCTCGCCCGGCGGATCGACCATCCAAGGCGTGAGAACGCTGGAAAAATGCGGTTTGCGCGCCGCTGTGTTCGATGCAGTGATCGCTGCATATGAAAAGAATCTCGAGCTGAAAAAGGCGAGCGATTAACGACTGAAAAAAGAGGAAGAAGCAGCCGCGCTGCTGCTCCCGCCGGAACGCTTGGCGCTTCGGATTTCTGCGGCGGAGTTGCGCAGGTCGATGTGCCGGAAAAAGCGAAAATGCAGGATTATAAAAATATACTTGCATTTTCTGCGTAGACCGTATATTGCAAAATAGAGGAGGTTTGATATAATTCGACTTACATCAGCACAGTAACACAAAGAAGCGAAGGGACTGCCCGTAGAAGTCCCGCAATCCATGGAATTAAGCGCCTGTGCTGTTCTTTGGTCCGGACAGGAGTGCTTGATTTTACCCGCCGACGGCTGAAAGGGAGGTCGGCGGTGAGCCAAAAATTTTAGGAGGAAAATATTATGGCGAAAGACCAAACCAAGAAGCCGCGCATGAAGCGTGAAGCAACTCTGGCAGAGTCGATCATTCTGGTCCTTCTGCTGTTCGCAACCTTCGGAGCAGGTGCAGTCTTCGGACTGAACTACGTGCCCCTGATGGTGTTTGTCGGTGCGTTTGCCGCATTTGTCGGCTGGCGCTGCGGCTACACTTGGAAAGAGATGGAAGAAGCCGTTGCAAGACGTGTTCAGAATTCCTTCTCCGTCATCGTTATGCTGCTGGGCATTGGCTTTATGCTTGCAGGCCTGATGTTCTCCGGCGTGCTGCCGATGATCATTTACTACGGTCTTCAGATCGTGGAGCCCCGCTGGATCGCTCTGTGCGGCTTCCTGCTGTGCGCGATCTTCTCCACGGCAACCGGTACATCCAACGGTTCCGCTTCCACCGCTGGTATGGCCATCATGATCATGGCTATGGCCATGGACAATGTCAACGTCGGCCTGGTCGCCGGCGCTGTGTACGCCGGCTCCATGTTCGGCGACAAGCTCTCTCCGCTGTCTGACACGACGGTTCTCGCTCCCATGACCGCCAATGTCGACCTCTTCGACCACATTGCAACGCAGGCGCGCGTCACCGTGCCCGCAGCCATCGTTTCGATCATCATTTATGTGATCGTCGGTCTCACGAGCCACACCACCGGCGCTGCCACCAGCGCAGAGAGCGTGGCACTGCTGACCGATATTGCCGGTCTCTTCAAGTTCAACGTCGTGCTGCTGCTCCCCATTGTGTTCATTGTCTGGGGTTCGATCACCGGCAAGCCCGCAACACTTGTCATGTTCGGCGCAGGCATCATCGGTATCATCCTCGGCGTGGTGGTTCAGGGCTTCTCAATCCCCGACGGCATCAACGCCCTGTACGGCGGCTTTAAGTCCAGCTACTGCCTTGCAGTTCACCCCGAAGTTGCGGCAGACAGCTTGAGTGCCTCTACGCTGACACTCCTTGAACGCGGCGGCATTTCCGATATGAACAAGACGTTTGTCGCCACGATCTTCTGCTTCTACTTTGCCGGTATTGCCGAGCTGATCGGTGTGCTGCGCGCGCTGCTCGATACCGCCGGCAAGTTCATCAAGGGCACCGGTTCTCTGATCCTCACCACGGGCATCATGACCGTCATCCTCATCATGGTCGGCGGCAGTTCCACCGTTGCGCTGCTGCTCAGCGGCTCGATGTTCAAGGAGAAGTATGACGAGATGGGCGTCAACCGCGTGAACCTGTCCGCCACGCTTGAGCACTTCGGCACAGGCTGCTCCGGCTTCTTCCCGTGGACGTCTTCCGGTATTCTGTACATGGCAGTCCTGTTCCAAGACAGCACGTTCACCTTCCTCAAGTATTCCTTCTTCAGCTGGATGGTCTGGATCTTCGCGCTGATCTGCGCGTTCACCGGCTTCAACTTCCAGAAGGGTCCGACCAAGCGTCAGCTCGCCGCGATGGAAGCCGAAAAGGCCGAGCAGGCCGAGGCTGCCGCCGCCAAGGCCTACTAAAAGGTCTTGCCAGCGCCGCTCTGATTGGTTAAAATGAAATAGGGGAGTCCACGGCTCTCCTGTCTCTTCTCAGGTATCCTCGTGCTCTTGACAAAAAATAAAACGGAAAGAGAGGATGGAATTCCCGAAAAACAGGAATTCCGAACCACGCAATGAAGTATATGGTTATCGTCGGCGATGGTATGGCTGACGAGCGCATGCCCCAGCTTGACGGCAAATCTCCTCTGGAGGTTGCCAACATTCCCACCATCAACCGCCTGGCACAGCAGGGCATCGTCGGACACGCGCAGAATTGCCCACCGGGTTTCTCCGTCGGCAGCGATATCGCACATCTGTCGATCCTTGGCTGCGACCCGAACAAGTATTTCCACGGCCGCGGCCCCATGGAGGCTGCCGCCCTCGGCTTTGAAGTTGAGCCTACCGACGCGGTCTTCCGCTGCAACCTGCTGACGATGGAAGACGGCGACGGCCCTGTGGACGAGAAGAGCTTTGTCTCCTTCAACGCCGGCTCCATTGAAGGTGAGGATGCGTTCGAGGTTGTGCACGCGCTCAAGGCAAATCCCGACTTTGCTGCCGCCCTCAAAAAGTACGATATGGAGATCCGCGAAACGCCGACGTTCCGCCAGATCCTTATCCAGCATCACGGCGATTTCAAGGGCCTGTACTTCGAGCCCAACTGGGAGGGCACGCAGGGCCCCTGCAAGCAGGTCTTCCCGCGCGGCAACGATGTGAAGGCCGAGCCCTACATCACGCTCACCCGCCTTGCCAACAAGGCACTCGAGCACGCGCCCGTCAACGAACGCCGCAGAAAAGAAGGCAAGCTCCCCGCCAACGGCATCTGGCTGTGGGCCGAGGGCACGGCCGCGCAGTTGCCAAGCATCCAGGAGCGCTACGGCAAGACCGGCGCGGTCGTCGCGGCGGTGCCTGTCGTCAAGGGCCTTGGCGCGATGTGCGGCCTTGACATGGTCGACGTTGAGGGTGCCAACGGCGAGATTGACACCAACATCGAGGGCAAGTCCGAGGCCGCGTGGGAGATGATCAACACCCACGACTTCGTGCTTGTGCACCTTGAAGCGCCGGACGAGTGCTCCCACGCCGGCGATCTCAAGAACAAGCTCCAGTCCATCGAATGGCTCGACAGCCGCCTCATCACGCCGCTGCTCAAGAAGATGGACGACGCGGGCATGGAGTACCGCCTCATCATCATCAGCGACCACAGAACGTTTGTCCGCACGAAGGACCACGAGGGCTCACCAGTCCCGTTCATCCTGTACGACAGCCGCGTCGATACCAAAGGAGGTGTGACTTACACCGAAGAGAACGGCATGAACGGCCCCAATGTTCCGCATGGCAACAAGCTGCTCGACATTCTCTTTGAGAACATCCCGCTGGAAGCGGCAGATTAAAATACAGTTCGGCTGCGGAGGAGTAAGCGCAACCGTTTGTTCCTCCGCGCTCTTTTTTACCCAATTTTCAGCAAAGAAGTGAAAAAATCCCATGGAAATGATCTCTCAACAGCTTACCGATATCACGGTGCTCTCGATCGTGGTGCGCATCCTGCTCTCCACGTTCTGCGCGGGCACGCTCGGCTTTGAGCGCGAGCGGCACAATCAGGCGGCGGGCTTCCGCACGTATATCATCGTGAGCGACGCTTCGGCGCTTGTGATGATGACGAACATCTTTGTCGCCGGCATCGGCGAAACGGACCTTGTGCGTATGTCGGCCTCGGTCATCACAGGCCTGGGCTTTCTCGGCGCGGGCACGATCTTGGTGACGCGCAATCAGGAGGTGCGCGGCTTGACGACCGCGGCGGGCCTCTGGGCGGTCGCCATCATCGGCACGGCGTTCGGCGCGGGCTTTTACGCGGGTGGCCTCATCTGCTATGCGTTTATTATTGTCGCGATGCAGGTGCTGCGGCATGTGGACCTTCGCATCCGCAAGACGCAGCGCGTCTCCACTGTGTATTTCGAGATGGAGAAAAAGAGCACGGTCGGCCAGATCATCCGCCAGGTAAAGGGCCACGGACACTACATTTGGGACCTGAACCTCTTCAGCGAGACGCAGGAGAAGAGCGGTGGCCCCGTGTGCGGCACGTTCACCCTCTGGGTGAACGGCAAAACGACGCTGGACGAGGAGATCCAGGCGCTTGAAGCGCTCGACGGCGTCAGCTATATGACGCTGATGTGAAAACGGAAAAGCAAAAAACGGCGCGGTCTCCCGCGCCGTTTTTCTTTGCTGTGGAAAAGTCGTGAAACGTCTCACGCCGCCTTGCGGCTGCGCGCGAGGCTGACAAAATAGCATCCCACGACAGTCAGATAGACGAGTACCGAGCCGAGGCCGCGCCCCTCCCGCAGATAAGCGCCCCAGAGCATCAGGACGCAGTATTCCTCCGCCTGCGAGTTGATGGCGTAGTCGCCCATGGTGGCCAGGTAAATGAGCGCGGACAAAATCGTATAGGCGATCGTAAACGGTGTGAGATAGCTCTTTTTGCAATACAGCGTCACCCAGAGCAGAACGAGCGCGATCGCAGCACAGACGATGCTCTGGAAAAACAGCAGCGCCCCGAGGCGCGAGTCCTTCGCAAGGAGCACAAGGCTGTAAAAGGTGGCGTCCCCGGTCACTTTCCGCAAGAAACCGCTGCCAGTCGTATTCTGATGTACCCAGTCGATCAGGGGCGAGCCGCCCTCGAACCCGAGAAGCGGCAGCTGCGAGCGGATTTCGAGGGTGAAGAAAAGAGGGACGAGAATTGCGAGGAAGAGCGCGGCGAACAAAAGTCTTTTGCGCGACTGTGTGGATATCTGCATGGTGTTATCCTCCCTGTATGAATTTTCCACTCGGCGCTTCGCCGCCCCGGCAGAGAGCGGCGGCGAAGCATCGGCTTTTATCTCATTAGACGTAAAAAAGCGCGCATTTTTCGCCTTTTGGAGAAAAAACTGCAAGTTCGGCGCTTCGACTAAATCCGCGCGGGCTGTTCTGTGCAAAGCGGACGACGATTTTTTGCAGAAGATGGGATTTTGCACACGGGCGGCGAAAGCGCGGCGTTTGCGCCGCCTTTATACACCTTGTTAAGAAAAAGCCGCGCAGCGGGGCGGAATCCCTCCCGTTCGTCGATTGACAGGGGAAAGTGCGCGCCGTACAATGAAAATTAACACACAAAGAGAGGAAAAATCATGAAATATGTCAAGGAGTTCGGCATCATCCTCATCGTCTCGCTTGTTGGGGAGCTGCTGAATTATTTTCTGCCCCTGCCCGTTCCGGCGAGCATCTACGGCCTTGTGCTGATGTTTCTCTGCCTGATGCTCGGCGTCATCAAGCTCAGCGACGTGCACGATACGGCCTGCTTTCTCATTGAGATCATGCCCATCATGTTCATTCCGCCCGCCGTGGGGCTGATGGCTTCGTGGGACGTCATTCAGGCGAATCTTGTCGCCTATCTCATCATTGCCGCGGTGACAACGATCGTCGTTATGGCCGTGTCCGGCCTTGTGACGCAGGCGGTACTCAAAAAGGGCAAGAAGGGGGCGGAGAAGAAATGACATTTTTTGAACAGTCCGTCTTTTTCGGCGTCTCTGTCAGTCTTGCTGCCTACGGCATCGGCGTGCTGCTGCAAAAAAAGTTCAAGTTCGCACTCTTCAACCCGCTGCTCATCTCGGTGGTGCTGACCATTGCGGTGCTTTTGACGGCGCACATCAGCTACGACACGTTCTACGAGGGCGCGAAGTATTTGAGCTACCTGCTCACGCCCGCGACCGTGTGCCTCGCCGTGCCGCTTTATGAAAAGCTATCGCTTCTGAAGAGCAACTGGAAGGCCATCTTCGCCGGTATTCTCTCCGGCGTCATCACGACGCTTTGCAGCGTGTTTGTGATGAGCAAGCTCTTTCATCTTACACACGAGGAATACGTGACGCTTCTGCCTAAGTCCATCACGACGGCCATCGGCATGGGCGTTTCCGAAGAGCTCGGCGGCTACGTGACGCTGACGGTCGCCATGATCATCATCACCGGCATTTTCGGCAACGTGATCGCAGTTTCGGTGTGCAGGCTTTTCCGCATCACCGACCCCATCGCCAAGGGCGTGAGCATTGGCTCGGCCGCGCACGCGCTGGGCACGGCCAAGGCGCTCGAGATCGGCGAGGTCGAGGGCGCGATGAGCAGCCTGTCCATCGTCGTGGCGGGCCTTCTCACGGTCGTCGGCGCGTCGATCTTCGCAAACTTTATGTGAAAAAAGGAGCATTCGAAAGAATGCTCCTTTTTTGCGCGGTTCCCCCGCGATGTGCGCAAAATTTGCATTTCTCAAAATGAGGATTTGGCATAGCGAACAAAACGTTATAAATGTGGGAAGTAAGAACAGAAAAGCAGCCGGTGCGAGCATTCGTGCCGCGACTGCAAAGGATACGCATTAGGCGACATTGCAATGAACAGAGCAGAACAGGCGGAAAAAGGCACTGTACGGCGTGAAGCCTGAGGAGATCAAGGAGGCCGTCTACCACTGCGCGCCGCCGCGCCGAAGAACCAGAAGAACATTCAGGACGATCTCTCCGCCTACTGCTTCGGCGATTTTTATACGAGAAAGTTTTTGACCATCCACGAGCGCGAGCTGCTGACGTTCTCGATCCTCGCTTCTCAGGGCGGCTGCGAAGGGCAGGCCAAGGCCCACGTCGGCGGGAACGCCACCGTCGGCAACGGGAAGGAGGTCCTGCTCGCGGCGCTCACGGTGTGCCTGCCGTATATCGGTTTCCCGCGCACGCTCAACGTGCTTTCCTGCATCAACGAGGTCCTTCCGGAAGCGAAACAGTGAGAAATTTCAATAGATAGGAGTGCAGTAGAATGAAAACCTTAGTTGCCTATTTTTCCGCCAGCGGCCAGACCGCGAAGCTTGCCAAGACCCTTGCCGGTGTGACCGGCGGCGACCTCTTCGAGATCGCGCCCGAGACGGCCTACACCGCTGCCGATTTGGACTGGATGGATAAAAAGAGCCGCAGCACCATCGAGATGAAGGACCCCAAGAGCCGCCCCGCCATCGCGGGCAAGGTCGTGGATATGGCGCAGTACGACACGGTGTTCGTGGGCTTTCCCATCTGGTGGTATCAGGCCCCGCGCATCATCGAGACGTTCCTCGAAAGCTACGACTTTTCGGGCAAGACCGTCATCCCCTTTGCCACCTCCGGCAGCAGCGGCATGGGCGGCGAGGACGTTTTGAGATCCGCTTGCTCGAAGGGGACAAAGTGGCTCCCCGGCAAGCGCCTGAGCAGCCGCGAGAGCATGGCAAGCGTGCAGAAATGGGTCGAGAGCCTGGGGCTGTGAGCAAAAAGCGGCCCAAGTGAACCTTTAAGCCGTCTGCGGAAAAACAAAAAAGCGTGCCAAGCGGCGCGTGAAACAAAAAAACGCGCCGAGCGGCGCGTCACAAGTGTTTTCGCTGTGCGAAAACCTTGGTGCACGAGCAATTCACTTGCTTGCGCGCTGTTAAATGTCCTACGGATACCAAAACCGGCGCATTTGCGCCGTGCAAGTATTTTGCGCAGCAAAATCTTGGCGGAGGTGGAATTCACTTCCACCGAGCATTTTAATTACCCTTGGGGTGAACGAATGAAATGAGTGAACCCAAAAAATAAGAGACACGCTTTCGCGTGTCTCTTATTTTTTGGTGGACCTGAAGGGATTCGAACCCACGACCTTACGGATGCGAACCGTACGCTCTCCCAACTGAGCTACAGGCCCAAATAGCAATGCCGGTCTCCCAGCGCGGATTATCATAACACACTTTTTTGAATTTGTGAAGCCCCTTTTTCATTTTTCTGTTGATATTTTTTCTGAAATATAGTAAAATACCATTTGTTCAACAACTCCTCCGCATACAGCTGCGGAACCGGTCTTGCGCAATGGGTACCTGCGAACCATGTCAGGCGGGGAACCGAGCAGCATTAAGCGGGACCATCCATGTGCCGCAAGGACGCCGGTTCCGCAGCTGTATACGGGGGAGTATTTCTATTGTAAGGGAGGGCTGCGGATGTATCAGGCGCTTTACCGCAAGTGGCGTCCTAAAACATTTGCCGACGTGGTCGGTCAGGAGCACATCACCGAGACCTTGCAGCGCCAGGTGGCGGAGGGGCGGCTGTCGCACGCCTATCTTTTCACCGGCACGCGCGGCACAGGCAAGACGACCTGCGCAAAAATACTTGCGCGCGCGGTCAACTGCGAGCATCCGGAAAACGGCAACCCCTGCAACCGCTGCCCGAGCTGCCTTGGCATCGAGAGCGGACGCTTACTCGACGTGGTCGAGCTGGACGCGGCGTCGAACAACGGCGTGGACAGCGTGCGCGCGCTGCGTGACGAGGCCATCTATTCGCCCGCGCAGGTGAAAAAGCGCGTGTATATCGTCGACGAAGTCCACATGCTTTCGACGCCCGCGTTCAACGCACTGCTCAAAATTTTGGAGGAGCCGCCCGAGCATCTGATGTTCATTCTGGCGACAACGGAGCTGCACAAGGTGCCCGCGACGATTTTGTCGCGCTGCCAGCGCTTTTCATTCCGCCGCATCCAGCCGAAAGACATTGTAGGCAGGCTCAACTACATCGCGGGGCAGGAGAATATCGACTTAAAGGAAGACGGCGCAGCGCTGTTGGCTCGCTTGTCGGACGGCGCGCTGCGAGACGCGCTGAGTCTTCTTGACCAGTGCGCGGCCGCGGGCGGCGCGATCGACGCGAACGCCGTGCTCGACGCGCTGGGTTTGGCCGGAAACGTGCAGACCGCACAGCTCATGTCGCTGATCCTGACGCGCGATGCGCGCGGTGCACTCGAGCTTCTCGGCAAGCTCTACGACGGCGGTAAGGATGTGGGCGCGGTGCTCGGCGAGCTTTCGACCCTCTCGCGCGAGCTGCTCATCAGCGCGACGGCGGGAGAGGGCGGCGAGAGCTTACTCAGCGGCGCTTATGACGCCGCAACGCTCCGGAATCTGCGCGCGCAGGGGACGAGCGCACGCTTTATCCAGCTCTGTACGATCTTGCAGGAGACGGCGGCGCAGCTCCAGTTCAGCGTGAACCGCCGCACGGACGCCGAACTCTGCATTCTGAAGCTTTGCGACGAAACACTCTCCGGCGACCTGGCGGCGCTCGGCGCGCGCATCGCGCGGCTCGAAGAGCAGATCGCCGCAGGCGTGCAGTTCGCGGCAAAGCACCCTGTATCCGCACCGGCGAGCGCACCTGCTCCCGCGACGGCGCAAAAGGCCGCACCCGCACCGCAGAAGGCTGTGGAAGCGCCCACAGAGAGCGCAAAGCCCGCCGAGGAAGCGCCGCTTCCGTGGGATGAGCCGCCGCTGCCCGACGATTATGACGCACCGCCGCCCTACGGCGAGCCGGCCGCGCCCGCACCGAAGGCCGCAGCGCCAAAGATAGCAGCAGCACCCGCGCCCGCACAGGAAGCGCCTGCGAGCGGCGAGAGCGGGGATGATGAAATTTTCTACCAGCTCATGGAGAGCTATAAAAACCGTCTGACGCCCGATAAGCGCGCGTTCATCGGCATGGCGCAGGGCGATGTGAAGGACGACCTTCTCACCGTCTACTGCTCGACCGAGGTGCAGAAGTCCATGCTCGACCAGAAGGTCGTGACAGACGTTTTGAGCGAGGTCACGTCCCGCGCGGTCGGACGGGAAATTCGCGTCCGCTTCCTCGTGGGCGAGCGCCCGGGCGCGAAAAAGCGAGACAAGATGCAGGACCTCCTGCGCATGGGCAGTAAATTCGATAATTTTACAGTAAAATAAAAGGAGACAACAACTATGGCAAAGGGTTACAGCGCACGCCGCGGCTTTTCCAACGGCAGCGGCCAGATGCTCAAGCAGCAGCAGATGCAGCAGCAGATCATGAAGATGCAGGAGGACATGCAGAAGGCGCAGCAGGAGGTCGAGGAGAAGACCTTCTCGGCGAGCGTCGGCGGCGGCGTCGTCAGCGCCGAGGTCAACGGCAAGAAGGAAGTCACGAACATCACCATCAAGCCCGAGGCGGTCGACCCCGAGGATGTGGAGATGCTTCAAGACCTCATCATCTCCGCCGTGAACGAGGCGCTCCGCCAGGCCGAAGAGGCGATGGACGGGAAGATGAACGCGCTGACGAGCGGACTCGGCCTCAGCGGGTTTGGGTTCTGATTTTTCCTTTTCAAGCAAAAACAAAGCCCGCGTCGCGGGCGGGAGTTTTCCGCACTGTGCGGAAACGGGCAATAAAGGGGGTATTCTCTTTCCGAAGAGAATACCCCCTTTAAATCCCCCAGAGAAAGGCGAGGGGAGTTCCCCTCGACTCCCGACATTGGCAGTTTGTAGCTTGAAGAGCTGCACGCGCTGCGCAATCAGGTGCGGTGTACATGGCTTCGCCATGAATCTTCTGCAAGTCGTAACTACTCTCAACCGCGCCTTACTATCGTGAGGCGCGAGTGACGTTTGCTCGGCGGCAGACTTCCTGCCGAATACGGCATTGCTGCGCTCGCCGCATTGATGAGTACCTCGATAGACGATGATTAGGTGTACTTCTACAAGATGGGCAGATCTCTGGGGGTTCCAAAGGGGGTGTTCTCTTTCGCGAAAGAGAACATCCCCTTTGACTCGCTCCCCCGCGCGGCGCAGGGAAACCCTTTGCACTTCTTGCAAGAAGAAAATAAAAGACTTCCTTTTCTAAAAAATCTCTGTTACAATACAGTATACAAATACTAAATCGCAAGGAGAACTTTGATGAAAAAGCTGCTTTGCCTTCTTCTGACGCTCGCTATGACGCTTTCGCTCGCTGCCTGCGGCAGCAAGGCGGACGACAAGACGCCGGAAGAGGACGATCCCACACAGGCGGAGACGCCCGTCGACGACAAGCAGGACGAGCCCTCCGCGGATGACGCGGACAAAGACAATGCGTCCGACGCTACAGAGATCGACCCCGACGCAAACAAGGGCGAAAAGCCTGACGAGGCACAAAAGCCCGCGGAACCGACCAAGTCCGACAGCAAGAAGGACGAGACGCCCGCAAGCAAGCCGTCCGAACCTGCTAAACCTGCCGAGCCCTCCAAGCCCGCGGAAACACCGTCGGAAACACCTGCGGCGCAGGACACCGGCGCGCTCTCACTACTCACGTCTGTCTGGAGCACGTACAGCGAGGATGACAAATTTCCCGCCGCGGGCGGAGACGCAGAGCACAGCGTCGACGGCGCGCCCGGCAGCTTCGATGTGTCGAACGCTGACAACCTGACCTATCAGCTGACGTTCCCGTCCGCCGACGTGTCGCTCATCGACGGCGCGGCATCGCTCGTGCACATGATGAACCTCAACACCTTTACCTGCGGCGCGTTCCACGTCAGTGACGCGGGCAACGTTTCGACCGTCGCCGCCGACATCCGCAGCGCCGTGCAGGGCAAGCAGTGGATGTGCGGCTTCCCCGAAAGGCTCGTGATCCTCACGTCGGGGCAGTACGTCGTGTCCGTCTACGGCAACGAGAGCCTGGTCAATACGTTCCGCGATAAGTTCGTCGCCGCCCACAGCGGCGCGAGCACCGTCTATGACGAGGCCATCGGCGCGTAACTTCATCAAAAAAGGAAGCGCAAGCATTTTGCTTGCGCTTCCTTTTTACAATCCGATGATCTGGCAGGGGACGGGGATGGGTAATTCCTCATGTGTGGAGAGGATCACGATTTTCGTCTCTGCCGCGCGCAGGATGGCGCGCATCGCGGCCTCGCGGTTTTCCGCGTCGAGGCCGGTGAACGGCTCGTCGAGCGCGAGCGCGTCGGACGGCGCGAGCAGCGCTCGAGCGAGTGCCAGCCGGCGCTGCATGCCGCCGGAATAATCGCGTACCTTCTTTTTCCCCACGTCGCCAAGTCCCAGTTCTTCCAGGAGCGCCTGCGCCGCCGCGGCGTTGTAATTCGCGCCGAGGACGAAGCGAAGATTTCCCTCTGCGTCCAGCCCTTCGAGCAGGCGGTTTTCCTGAAAGACCGCCGTCCAGCGAAATTTATCGCCGTTGACCGTGCCGCTGTCCGGCGTTTCCAGCCCGAGCAGCACGCGCAGCAGCGTCGTCTTGCCGATGCCGGAGGGACCGAGCAGGCGCGTCACGCCGACGCGCGCGGTAAAGGAAATGTCGTCAAGCACGGCATTCTCGCCGTAGCGCTTGCAAAGGTGTTCGACTCGAAGCTCCATCATGCTCCCATCCTTTCTGCGATCTTGTCCACGAGGAGAAGAAACAGCTTTTCAAACGCCGCCGAGATCAGCACGATCGCCGCCGTCCAGGCGAAGAGGTCGGCGGTCTGGAAGTATATCTTCGCGTTGTAGAGCTTCTCACCGATCGAGCCGCTGGAGAGGGCGATGACCTCCGCCGCGGTGCCGGCCTTCCAGCAAAGGCCCAGCGCCGCGCTGACGGCGGAGCGGAAGTAGGGAAGCACCTGCGGCAGATACACGCCCCGCAGTGTGCGCGAAAACGGCACGCGGAACACGCGCGCCATCTCCAGAAGAGAGGCGTCCGTGCGCCGGATGCCCTCAAGCACATTTAAGTACACGGGCGGGAAGACCATCAGCGCCGCGATGAACAGCGGCAGCGTTCGGCTGGAGAGCCAGATAAGCGCCAGAATGATGAACGACGCCACCGGCACGGTCTTGACTGCCGCCACGAGCGGTGCAAGCAGCTCTTCGACGCGCGAAAACCGCGCCGAGAGCGCCGCCAGTACAACTGCCAGCGCACAGGAAAGCAAAAATCCGCCCAAGATGTGCATGCTCGACGTGCCGATGGCGCGCCAGAATACCGCCGTGCCCGCAAGCGTCCAGAGCCGCGCGAGCGAGGATACGGGAGAGGGGAGCAGCAGCGCGCCGTGCGGGTATGCCGCGTGCAGTGCCATCGCGGCAAGCTGCCAGACGATCAGCCAGAAAGCGACTGCCCAGAGACGCACGTTCTGCTTTTTTCCGTGCATGCGTCATCTCTCCTTTCCTTGAAATACGGCGGCGGGACAGCGCCCGCCGCCGCAGAGAATTTACGCGAAATAGAAGCTGTTATCCGGCATCTCGCCGCCGACAGCGGCGGGAGACGCATTGTAGAGCACCTCTAAATAACCGGGCAGCGCCTCAAGAAGGTCTGCCCCCGTCAGACAGACGATGTTGCAGTAGGGCAGTGCCTTTTCCGCGACGGCGGCGTCCACGATGCCGTATTCGCCGATGAGCGCGGCGGCATCCGCGGTGTTGGCATTGACGTAGTCAACGCTTGCGGCGTATTCCTTCAGGAATTCGTTCACGGCCGCAGGATTTGCCTCCACGACCTCGCGGCGGGCGACGATGACGCCAGTGATGAGGCTCGAACCGTTATCAAGCGTGTCCCACTCCTTCGTCAGGTCGAGCGCCATGCGCAGGCCCTCGATCTTGCTCTGCGCCACGGTGACAAACGGCTGGGGCAGCAGCGCAACGCTCGCCTGACCAGAAGCCAGCGCCGCGACACACTCGCTGTGCTCGCTCTTCCAGTCGATCGTCACATCGTTATCGGGATCGATGCCGTTTTCCGTGAGAAGATAGCGCAGGGCGTATTCCGGCGTAGAGCCCTTGCCCGCCGCCACGATGGTCTTACCCTTCAAGTCGGCCATGGATTTCACGCTCTCGCCGTTTTCCACGATGTAGAGGACGCCGAGCGTGTTGACCGCCAGCACCTCGATCTCGCCCTCCGTCTTATTGTAGAGCACGGCGGCGAGGTTCGCGGGCACGCAGGCCATGTCGAGCTCGCCCTTGAGGAGCGCGGGCGTCACTTCATCCGCAGAACCGGCAAGGGTAAAGGTATATTCATTGCCAGTCGTTTCGCCGCTTTCGCTGTCCTTCATCAGCTTCACGAGGCCCATGGCCGTAGGGCCCTTGAGCGCGGCGATGGAGTAGCTCGCAGGGGTGAACTCCTCCTGCTTGGTCTGCTGGTCGTTCTGCGCGTCGTTCGGCGTTTCATCCGCCTTCTGCCCGCAGGCGGCGAGCGAGAAGACGAGCGCAAGCGTCAGGCACAGGGCCAAGAGATGATTGAGGTTCTTTTTCATTGGTTTTCTTCCTTTCCGATGCTGCCCTCGGGCGCGTAGACCGTCTTGGCGGTGATGCCGTCCAGACGGCCGATCTTGCCCGACAGGGCGGAGATGACGTTGCCCGGCGCGTCAAGCGCCACACTGATGATGTTCACGCCCTTTTCGCGGTACGGCACGCCCATGCGCCCGATGATATACTGACCGTACTGGTGCAGCATCTCGTTGAGCGGCTGGACGGAGCTTCCCTCGCGGACGATGATAGCCAGCACGGCGACTCTCGTTTCCATTAACGCATTCTCCTTTGTCAAAATAAAATCATCCCTTCCGCCGTTCAGCAGAAGGGATGGAAACAGCAAATGACGACGCAGCAGGGCTGTATCTTTGTTTTCCCTCTTCTTGTGGCTCGGAACGCATCCTCGCTGTCAGAACGGTAGAATGAATCTGGTTCGCCGCCGGTCAGAGTAGTCTTCCCGAAAGGCAAAGCGATGATACCACACTTTCGCCGCAGCGTCAAGATGGAGGGACAATGGTATTGGATAAGCTGGAAAAAGTCCAAAAGAAAACGTCCATGAATAGTGCAAGGCACATAAATTCCATTGACTTTTTCGACATTATCTTATACGATATGATAAGCGCACAAGTTTTATACGCAGGGCTGGATCCCGGCCCCGGACAGTCAGCTCTGTGATCTCACAGGGCTGATTTTTGCTATTTGGGGAGAAATGAGAGGGAAGCGCATGCCATATTACGCACACATCCGGCAGGATGAAAACGGCGAGACCGTCTATCAGACCGTCGCGGAGCACCTGACAGGTACAGCCGCGCTGTGCCGAGAGTTTGCCGCCGACTTCGGCGCAGAGGCGGACGGAGATCTGATGGGGCTCGCGCACGATCTCGGCAAATGCACTGACGCATTCCAGAAGCGCCTGCTTGAAGGTGGTCCCGTTGTCGACCACACCACGGCGGGGATGCTCACCTGTATAAAGATGAAGCGGCCCAGCGCCGCCGCGTGCGCCGCCGGTCACCACGGCGGACTTTTGGATGTCGGAAATCTGAGGACCGACCGCGCGGGCGAGGCCACGCTCTCCGGCCGGTTCAAAAAGGGCGTAGAGGGACACTATCTTGAGCGCTGCGGCGAGAGCGGCGTGACACTGCCAACTCTTCCGCCTGAGACGCCGGAACGGGATCCATTGAACGCGTCGTTTCGGACAAGGATGCTCTATTCCTGTCTGGTGGACGCGGATTTTCTCGATACGGAGCGGTTCATGGACGGCGAACGCGGACGCGGCGGATATGACGATCTTCCGACGCTGCTAAGGCGGCTGAAAGAATACATCGCGCCGTGGCAGGAGCCGAAAACAGCGCTCAACAAGCTGCGCTGCAAAATTCTAAACAGCTGTCTGGATACAGGCAGTAAACCAAAAGGCATTTACACTCTCACCGTGCCGACCGGCAGCGGAAAGACGGTCGCGTCGCTCGCCTTTGCGCTGCGGCACGCAGTGGCGCACGGGATGAAGCGGGTGATCTACGTCGTGCCGTACACGTCGATCATCGAGCAGAATGCCGAAGTATTCCGCGAGATCCTCGGCGACGGCAATGTGCTCGAGCATCACTCAGGTGTGCAGTTCGAGCTTTCCGACGGCGCGTCGCCGGAGGAGGTGCGCCGCGCGCTGGCGGCGGAAAACTGGGACATGCCGGTCATCGTCACAACGGCGGTGCAGTTTTTTGAGTCCATTTACGCAAACCGTTCGTCAAAATGCCGCAAGCTCCATAATCTTGCCGACAGCGTCATCATTTTTGACGAGGCGCAAATGCTGCCGCTTTGCCATCTACGGCCCTGCGTGGCGGCGATGGCATCGCTTGCCGAGCAATTCCGTTCAACGCTTGTGCTGTGCACAGCCACGCAGCCGTCGCTCGGTGACCTGCTGCACACCTATGCGCCAAGCTGCCCTGTCACAGAGCTGTGCCCGCAGACGGCGGAGGAATACGACAGCTTCCGCCGCATGACGTTTCGGCAGGAGGGCATCTTGGAGGACGATGTACTTGCGGAAAAGCTCAGCGAGCACCGGCAGGTGCTTTGCATCGTGAACAGCCGCAAGGCGGCGCAGAGCATCTTTGCGCGCTTGCCGCAGGAGGCGAGCTTTCACCTCTCGACGCTGATGGTGCCCGCACAGCGGCAGACGCTTCTCGATGAGATCCGGCGGCGCCTAAAGGCGGGGGAACCGTGCCGCGTCGTGTCGACCTCGCTGATCGAGGCGGGTGTGGACGTGGACTTTCCCGCGGTGTACCGCGAGCTAGCTGGGCTGGATTCCGTCTTGCAGGCGGCGGGGCGCTGCAACCGCGAGGGAAAACGAGCACCGGAGGAAAGCATCGTCACCGTCTTCGAGCGGGCAGAACTGCCGCCAATGTTGTTCCGCACAGCAATCGGCGCTACGCGCGAAGCATTGATGAACAGCTGCGATATCGGCGCGTGGGAGACGATGCAGAACTATTTCGACGCGCTGCGCAGCTTGAGCGGAGAAACACTCGACAAGTCGGGTGTTATCAAGGCGTTTGAAAAGGGCATCAACGGCTGCGAACTGCCGTTTCGCACCGTGGCGGAGAATTTTCATCTGATCGATCAGAACACGCGCACGGTCTATGTCCCGTTTGGCGGCGGTGCGGCGCTCATCGAACGGCTGAAAGCGGGCGAGTGCTCCAAAGAGCTCTACCGCAAGCTGGGGCGCTACGCAGTCTCGGTCTACGAACCGCATTTTCAAAAGCTCTATGCCGCGGGCGCGCTGCTGACGGCGCGAGAGGTCCCTGCGCTGGATGAAGACAGTGCGATCTTAAACGATATGAGTCTGTACAGCGAAACGACCGGCCTGACGCTGGAACCGGAGATGGGAAAAGCGGAGTTCATCTGAAATGGTATAAGGATCGGTCCGCTTGTTTTTTCACGGCAACATCATTCTAATTTTGAAATAAGAAAATGACGAAAGGAGCGGTTCCATGGCAATTCAAGTAGAAGTCTGGGGAGACTACGCCTGCTTTACTCGCCCTGAAATGAAAACAGAGCGCGTCAGCTATGACGTGATGACGCCCTCAGCGGCGCGCGGGCTGTTGGAAAGCATCTACTGGCACCCAGGGCTCCGTTGGGTGATCGACCGCATCCATGTGTGCGCACCCATCCGCTTCACCAACATCCGCCGCAACGAGGTCAAGGATGTCATCAGCGCCCGCAGGGCGAAGACTGTGATGGAAAAAGGGCAGGGGGAACTGTACCTCGCCGCGTCGGAGAGCATTCAACAGCGCGCGGCTATGGTGCTGCGGGATGTACACTATGTCATCGACGCGCACTTCGACATGACGGACGCCGCTGCGCCCGGCGACAATCCCGGCAAGTTTCATGACATTATCAAGCGACGGCTGGAAAGGGGGCAGTGTTACAGCATGCCGTATTTCGGCACGCGGGAATTTCCCGCGCAGTTCCGGCGCTGCACGGAATTGCCGCCGTGCCCTGACGAGCTCAAAGGCACGCGCGACCTCGGCTGGATGCTGTGGGATCTCGATTACAGCGATCCCGCGAACATCACGCCGAAGTTTTTCCGCGCGAGCCTTGTCGACGGCGTGATGACTGTTCCGCCGCCAAACAGCGGGGAGGTGAGAGGATGATCCTGCAAGCGCTGACACGGTACTATGAAGACCTCCTCTCGCGCGGCGAGATCGCCGCGCCCGGCTGGGCCCCTGCGAAGATCAGTCTCGCACTTTACATAAACGAAAACGGTGAGCTGACGCAGATCGTTCCGACAATGGTGGAAGGGACAAAGGGTAAAAAGACGGTCATGCAGCCGCAGCTGATGGTGCTGCCGGCAGCGGTGAAACGAACGGTCAGCATTGCCTCGAACTTTCTGTGGGACAACTCCGCTTATTTGCTCGGCATCGACCAGAAAGGGAAGCCCGAACGCAGCCGCGAGTGCTTTGCCACTGCGGCAAAGCTGCACCATGCGGTGCTGGATAGCGTCGATTCGCCCAATGCCCGCGCAATACTGGCTTTCTTCGACACTTGGAAACCGGAGCACGCGGCAGAGCATCCGGCGCTTATCAGGCAGCTCGATGATGTGACTGCGGGCGGTAACCTCATCTTTCGCGTGGATGGCCGCAAGGTCGAAAAGGATACTGCCGTCTGTGAGGCATGGCAGCGGTATCGGGACGGCGGCGAGAGCGGCGTCAAGATGCAGTGTCTCGTGACCGGAAAAGAGGATGAGATCGCCGCTGTGCACCCGTCGGTCAAGGGCGTGCGGGACGCGCAGTCCAGCGGCGCGGCGCTGGTGTCGTTCAACGCTCCGGCGTTCTGCTCCTACGGACGGGAGCAGAACTACAATGCCCCAGTCGGCAAATACGCCGCCTTTGCCTACACCGCCGCACTGAATCATCTGCTTGCGGACAGCGACCACGTCCAGCACATCGGTGATACGACAGTCGTCTGCTGGGCAGAGGGCGCAGAGGACATTTATCAGTCCTTCGGCATGGCGGCACTGTTCGGCGGCGAAGTGCCCGGTCTGTCGGACAACGACCTGCGCGCAGCGCTCAAGCGGCTGGCGAATGGGCTGCCGTGCGACGACCTCGGCGTCGACCCGAATCGACCGTTTTACATTCTCGGTCTCGCGCCCAACGCGGCGCGCCTTTCCGTCCGCTTCTTTCTGCGCGACAGCTTCGGAAAGCTGATGGAGAATGTAAACGCGCACTATGCAAGGCTGGAGATCGCCGGTGCAAAATATTCGATACTCCCTTTGTGGGCTCTGCTGAACGCAACCGTACGAGATTTCAAAAAACAGGTCCCCAGTCCAGTTGTGTCTGGGGCAACGTTGCGGGCTGTATTTTCAGGAACTCCATACCCTGTATCTTTGATGGAAGCTGTCTTGCTTCGCATTCGTGCAGAGCGGGACATCACTTGGGGCAAGGCCGCCATCATCAAGTCATATTATCTCAAAAATCCGCATGAGGACTGTCCAAAGGAGGTTTTGACCGTGAGTCTCAATGAAGCGAGCACCAACCCCGCCTATACGCTTGGACGGCTGTTCTCCGTCTACGAGGCGGTGCAGCAGGCCGCGAACCCAGGCATCAACGCAACGATCAAGGATAAATATTTCAACTCTGCCGCGGCGATGCCCGCAAGCATTTTTCCGGTGCTGAACAATCTTTGTCAAAAGCATCTGCGCAAGCTCGACGCAAGACAGCGCGTCTACTATGACAAGCAGATCATGAAGCTCAAAGGCGTGCTCAATGAAAACTATCCCGCGCGCATGACGCTCGCTCAGCAGGGCTCGTTCGACCTTGGCTACTATCATCAGACGCAGAAGCGCTATACGAAAAAGGAGGAGAAAGAAAATGTCTGATCCCATCAAGAACCGTTATGAATTTGTGGTGCTGTTCGACGTGGAAAACGGCAATCCGAACGGTGATCCCGATGCGGGCAATATGCCGCGCGTCGACCCCGAGACCGGCTATGGCCTTGTGACGGACGTTTGCCTCAAGCGCAAGATCCGCAATTATGTTGAAATGGCAAAAGAGGGCGAAAAAGGCTACCGCATCTACATCAAAGACGGCGTACCGCTGAACTCGAGCGATAAAGAGGCCTGTGCCTACGTCGGCGCAGACCCCGATAAGCTGAAGGAAGCCAAGAAAAAGGACGAGCATCTGGATGAACAAATTCGAGACTTCATGTGTTCCAATTTCTACGATATCCGCACGTTCGGCGCGGTGATGACGACCTTTACCAAGGGTGCGCTTAACTGCGGTCAGGTGCGTGGGCCGGTGCAGCTCGGCTTTGCCCGAAGCATCGACCCCATTCTGCCGCAGGAGGTGACCATCACGCGCGTCGCCATCACGACCGAGGCGGACGCGGAAAAGAAGAACACCGAGATGGGCCGCAAGTACATCGTGCCTTACGGCCTCTACCGCGCGGAGGGCTATGTGTCGGCGAATCTCGCGCGCAAGACGACCGGCTTTTCGGAAGAGGACCTCGAACTCCTGTGGACGGCTATTTTGAACATGTTTGAAAACGACCATTCCGCCGCGCGCGGCAAGATGACCGTGCGCGAGCTCATCGTCTTCAAGCACAACTGCGAGCTCGGCTGCGCTCCGGCGCACAAGCTCTTTGACCTTGTCAAGGTCGAACACAAGGACGGCGTGACCGCGCCGAGAAGCTACGGCGACTACACTGTCAGCGTGGATGAAACGCACCTTCCCTCCGGCGTGACTTGCACGCGGATGGGGTGATCTATCAGGACGAGGACTTCCTCCAGCTTTCCGGCTTGCAGCATTTCAAATTCTGCCGCCGCCAGTGGGCACTCATCCATGTAGAAAAGCAATGGGCGGAAAACTACCGCACAACGGACGGCGCGATCATGCACGAAAACGCGCACGACGGCTCATTCACCGAAAGCAGGGGCGACCTCTTCATCACGCGCGATATGCGCGTCTTTTCCCGCACGCTCGGCGTATCAGGCGCGTGCGACGTGCTGGAATTCCGCCGCGGCGAGACGGGCATTCCGCTCAAAGGCCGCGAGGGCCTGTGGCAGCCCTATCCCGTGGAGTATAAGCGCGGAAAGCCGAAAGAGGGCACGGAAGACACGCTCCAGCTCTGTGGACAGGCGATGTGCCTTGAAGAAATGCTCTGCTGCGAGATCCCGCGCGGCGCGCTCTATTACGGCGAGCCGCGGCGGCGCACGGAAGTCGACTTCACCCCCGCGCTGCGGCAGAAGGTGCGTGCCCTCCTTGAAGAGATGCACGCGCTCTACGCGCGCGGCAGCACGCCGAAGGTAAAGCCGACAAAAGGCTGCAACGCCTGCTCGCTGAAAGGATTGTGTCTGCCAAAGCTGATGAGAAGCAAGTCCGTTTCCGCGTATCTGCGCGGCGCAATGGAGGGAGAGCAATGAAACAGCTTTTGAACACGCTTTTTGTCACATCGGAGGACATTTACCTCTCGCTGGACGGGGAAAACGTTGTGGCGAACCGCGGCGGGGAAGCGGTCGCCCGCTATCCGCTGCACACGCTGCAAAGCATCGTCTCATTTTCCTACGCGGGCGCGTCGCCTGCCCTGATGGGCGCATGCGCGCAGCGGGAGATTGGACTTGCGTTCTGCTCGCCGCGCGGGAAATTTCTCGCCCGTGTAGCAGGTCAGGCGCAGGGGAACGTCTTGCTGCGGCGGATGCAGTACCGCGTGGCGGACGACCCGTCGCAGAGCTGTCGCGTCGCCGGAATGATGATCTTCGGCAAGGTCTACAACGCAAAATGGAGCGTGGAGCGCACGCGCCGCGACCACGCCATGCGCATTGACGAATCGCGCTTTTCAGCCGTGTCCGACCAGTTACAGGGGCTTCTGCCGCAGATCGCAGCGGAGACGTCGCTCGACAGTCTGCGCGGCCTCGAGGGTGTCGGTGCGGCGGCATATTTCAGCGTGCTGGACGACATGATCTTGCAGGGGAAAGAGACGTTTTTCTTCCGCGAGCGCAGCCGCCGTCCGCCGCTCGATGCGTTCAACGCGCTGCTGTCGTTTGCTTACAGTCTGCTCACGCACGACTGCGCCTCGGCGCTTGAAAGCGTAGGGCTGGACGCCTACGTCGGATATCTCCACCGCGACCGGCCAGGGCGGGAGTCGCTGGCGCTCGATTTGATGGAGGAGCTGCGCCCGTGCTTTGCCGACCGCTTTGTGCTCACGCTCATCAACAACCGTGTGCTCAAAGCGATCGATTTTGACTCCCGCGGGAGCGGCGCGGTGCTGCTGACGGACACAGGGCGCAGGACGTTCCTGCAAAAGTGGCAGGAGCGAAAAAAGGAGACCATCACGCATCCGTTTCTCGAGGAAAAGATACCGTGGGGTCTGGTACCGTATGTACAAAGCCTGCTGCTCGCGCGGTACCTGCGCGGCGACTTGGACGACTATCCGCCGTTTTTATGGAAGTGAGGCGCCAATGCTGGTTCTGATCACCTACGATGTGAACACGAGCGACGCCGCCGGACGCGGGCGGCTGCGCAGAATCGCAAAGGAATGTGTCAATTACGGTCAGCGCGTGCAGAATTCGGTGTTCGAATGCCTGCTGGACACGGCGCAGTGCCGGAAGCTGCAAAATGAACTCTGTAAGATCATTGACCCAGAAAAGGACAGCCTTCGATTTTACTACTTGGGCAAGAAGTACGAGAATAAAATCGAACACTTCGGCTGCAAGCAGACGTATCTGCCCGAGGAACCGATGATCTTATAGTGCGAAGCACAAGCGCGCAGAGATCACTTGGGCGGTTCGCACCCAAAATCCGCATGGTTTTCCTGCATCAAAAAGGAGCAGAATGCCCTGACAGGCGGCATTCTGTGCAAAAGCATCTGAAATTTGTCTGTTATCGCAAAAATGTGCATAGTGATTTGTACACTTTTGCTGTCGCGCCCCGCAAGGGGCGCGTGGGTTGAAATCTTGATGAAGCTGTTATGACTTGTGAAGAATGTGGTCGCGCCCCGCAAGGGGCGCGTGGATTGAAATTTGATGTAATGGGCACGAGTGACACCAAGACACGTCGCGCCCCGCAAGGGGCGCGGGGATTGAAACGCTCCCGGGTTTTCGTTACCGTATCCCTCCACAAAAAGGAAGTCTCTGCCGGTCGGCAGAGACTTCCTTTTCATTTTCTATCTTTACTTGTCGAAGCTCGGGTTTACGTAGTAGACATTTTTCTCGTCCAGGCGGTCCTTGGCGAGGCGCAGGCCTTCACCGAAGCGCTGGAAGTGTACGATCTCGCGCGCACGCAGGAATTTGATGACATCGCTCACGTCCGGATCGTCGGAAAGGCGCAGGATATTGTCGTACGTCACGCGCGCTTTCTGCTCCGCCGCCAGGTCCTCCGTCAGGTCCGCGATGGTGTCGCCCGTGACCTGCATGGTACTCGCCGACCACGGGTAGCCCGAGGCGAACTGCGGGAAAACGCCTGTCGTGTGGTCGACAAAATAGGCCTCGAATCCAGCCTCCTTGATCTGTTCCTCCGTGAGATTTCGCGTGAGCTGGTGGACGATCGTGCCGACCATCTCCAAATGCCCCAGCTCCTCGGTGCCGATGTCGGTCAGCAAGCCCTTGAGCTCGGGGTAGGGCATGGAGTAGCGCTGGGAGAGGTAGCGCAGCGACGCGCCGAGCTCGCCGTCCGGGCCGCCGTACTGCGAGATGATCGCCGCGGCAAGCCGTGGATTCGGGTTCTTGATCTTGACGGGGTACTGTAACTTTTTCTCATATACAAACATTACTTTTCTCCCTCCAGATCCCACGGCCACGGATCATTCAGCCACTTGAAGCTGCCGGGCGTCACGTCCGTCTGCAAAATCGGGCCGTACTGCTTTTCATAAGCCTCGCGCCCCTCGCGGCCGAGCTTGATATACGACCAGTAGAGGTTCAGAACCTCGGTGTCCTCTGGGTGTGTGGTGAGATAAAGCCCCAGCTCGTCGATGGCAAAATCGAGCGCCATCAGCTCTGAGAGCGCCGTGTTGACGGCGGGGAACTTCGTCTTCATCTGCGCGTGAAAGGGTAGGTTCAGTCCCGGAAACAGCGTGCCGGCCTTGAGCGCGTCCTGTTGGGAATAGCGCTCGGGGTCGTTTTTCTGCACGGGGACATAGGGAAAAGCCAGCGGCGCGCAGCAGCCGTTCGGCAGTGTGCCCACGCCGGACTCGGCGCGCATGGCTCTGTTGTCGTCCAAAGAAGTCTCCTCCTTGCAAAGAAATCGGGCATCCGCCCACACCATCCTATGCAGCGGGAGAAAAAAGGGAAGCGGGGCTTTTCTTTTTGTTCAAAGTCCTGTATAATGAAAAGCACATAAGGCCGCGCCGCGGGGCATACATTGTTCCGGGGTGAGGGGTATTTTGTTTATCGTTTTCGGAAAAAAGGCGTTTTACGCCATATTCGCGCTGCTGCTCGTGCTGACGGCGGCGACCGTCAGCATGCTTCTGCCGCCGGAGGCGGTGGAGACGAGCGTGTCGGCGCCGACAGGGAAGACCGTCTGGGTCATCGACGCGGGGCACGGTGGGGAGGACGGCGGGGCCGTCGCCGCCGACGGCAGCAAGGAAAGCGACATGAACCTCGCCATCGCGCGGCGGCTCGACGCGCTGCTCGTTTTTCTCGGCGAGGAGACGCGCATGACGCGCACAGAGGATATCTCCATCCACGATGCCAGTGCGTCCACGCTGCGGGAAAAGAAGCGCTCCGACCTCGAAAACCGCGTGGGACTGGTCAACAGCACGCAAGGCGCTATCCTTGTCAGCATCCACCAGAACAGTCTTCCGTCATCCAAGCAGACGCACGGCGCGCAGGTGTTTTACGGCAAAAAAGAGGGGAGTGCCGAGTTCGCGAATGCGGTGCAGCTCGCGCTGAATCAGACTGTCAACGCGGGCAATGAGAAGACAGAGAAGGCCATCGACGCGTCGATCTTCCTGATGAAAAACGTCACCGCGCCTGCAATCCTGATCGAGTGCGGATTTTTGAGCAATGAAAACGAAACGGCACTTTTGAAAAGTGGCGAATATCAGCAAAGACTGGCCGTTGTGATCGCGTCCGGCCTTTTACAGCAGTAGCAGTAAAGCAAAAGAGGTTTACAATATGGCAAAGGCAAAAAGCGTTTTTTTCTGCACGGAGTGCGGCAACGAAACGCCCAAATGGGCGGGCCGCTGCCCGAGCTGCGGCGCATGGAACACGCTCGTCGAGCAGGCCGTCGGCGACGGTGCAAAGGCAAAAACGGGCGGCCGCAGCCGCGCGCTGCGCGCCAAGGCGCACCCGATCGCAGAGCTTGACACAGCGCAGGAGATCCGTTTTCCCACCGGCATGGGCGAGCTTGACCGTGTGCTCGGCGGGGGCGCTGTGCAGGGTTCGCTCGTGCTCGTCGGCGGCGCGCCGGGCATCGGCAAATCGACGCTGATGCTGCAGATCTGCGGAAAACTGAGTGAAAACGCCAAAATTCTGTACGTTTCCGGCGAGGAATCGCCGCGCCAGCTCAAGCTGCGCGCCGACCGTCTCGGCGTGCAGTCGGACAACCTGTACGTGCTGTCTGAGACCTGCCTTGGTGACGTGCTGGAATCCGTCGAAGAAGAAAAGCCCGACGTTTTGATCGTCGACTCCATCCAGACGCTCTATCAGGACTCGCTCGAATCGCCCGCGGGCAGCGTGGCGCAGGTGCGTGCCTGCACGCTGGAGCTGATGCAGCTGGCCAAAGGGGAGGGCATCACCGTCTTCGTCATCGGTCATGTCAATAAAGAGGGCTCCATTGCGGGCCCGAAGGTCTTGGAACACATGGTCGACTGCGTGCTGTATTTCGAGGGCGAGGCGCACATGAGCTACCGCATCCTGCGCGCAGTGAAAAACCGCTTCGGCGCGACGAACGAGATCGGCGTATTCGAAATGCGCAGTGAGGGCCTTGTCGAAGTGCCGAACCCGTCGGAAATGCTGCTCTCGGGCCGTCCAGACGACGCGCCCGGCACCTGCGTGACCTGCGTGATGGAGGGCCAGCGCCCGGTGCTGGCCGAGGTGCAGGCGCTGCTCGCGCCCGCGGCGCAGTCGGTCTCGCGGCGGACAAGCAACGGCTTTGACTACAACCGCGCCGCCATGTTGATGGCGGTGCTCGAAAAGCGCGGCGCGCTCAAGGTGTCCGGCTGTGATGCGTTTTTGAACGTCATCGGCGGATTGAGCGTGGACGAGCCTGCGGCAGACCTTGCCGCCGTGCTGGCGCTCGCGTCGAGTTATCTCGACAAGCCCATCGGCAACCACGTCGCCGCCATCGGCGAGGTCGGCCTGACCGGCGAGCTTCGCAGCGTGAACCATTTGAGCGAGCGGCTCAGCGAGGTGCACCGTCTGGGCTTTGAAACATGCATCATCCCGAAGCAGCGCAAGGATCAGATCCGCGCGCCGCAGGGGCTCGCGCTGATCGAAGCGTGCAACATCGCCGAAGCGCTGCGCGCCATCGTGCAGGCGTAAAGCAATGCGTTGGCTGCAACGCACACATAAATAATATTTATTGTATTAGCAAAACCGGCAGCGTTTTCACGCTGCCGACCCATAGAGTCCTACGATCTTGACAAAGGAGGTTTTTGCCGCCAGCCACGCCAAAACGCTCATTTCCGCAAAAATACGCTTTCCTGCTCCCCTTTATTGAACAAAATTTTTATTTTGTTCAATTGAGTATAGACTTCAAAATACCCCCTCTCCATCGGCCTCTTTTATTGAAAGCCGTCATACCGTCGATTAACGGCATGTGCGCTGTGCATCCGTTCGAACGATCAATCGCTGCGCAGCTGTGTATCACGCTTGAACCGCCGACAACGCTCACAGATCAGAGCTACCGATTTTTTTCCGGTATTTTGAAATCCAACACTTCGTAACCTCTCCGTATTTTTTCTTTCTGATTTAGATGAGCTGTTTCTGTGCCTGCACTGGCGCTCATTTACTATGAACGACTACCGCTTGGAATCGCCGCCGATCCTGCGCGATTTTTTATCCTATCACGAGACCATCAAGGCCCACTCGCAGAAAACAGTCGACGAATACTTTCTCGACCTGCGCAACTTTTTTCGCTATCTGAAGCAGTCGCGCGATCCCTCCCTGCGCGACCTTCCTCTCAGCGAGATCTCCATTATGGACGTGGATCTCGACTTTGTGAAAAATGTAACATTAACCGACATCTACGCCTACATGACTTATTTGAGCCGCGACCGCGTGCTGCATCAAAACAGCGACGTGTCCGACTACGGCCTGAATGCCGCGTCCAGAGCGCGAAAAATTGCGACGATTCGCTCTTTTTACAACTATTTGGTCAATAAAGCGCACCTTTTGGACACGAATCCCTGCAAGGACCTTGACTCCCCCAAGATCAAAAAGTCGCTGCCGAAGTACCTGACGCTCGACGAGAGCGTGCAGCTTCTCCAGTCCGTCGACGGGCAGAACCGCGAGCGCGATTACTGCATTCTGACGATCTTTCTGAACTGCGGGCTGCGAATCTCCGAACTCTGCGGTCTCGATCTGCAGAACATTCAGGACGACGCGCTGCGCGTGCTCGGCAAAGGCAACAAGGTGCGCATCGTCTACTTAAACGACGCCTGCAAGGATGCGCTCAAGCGTTATCTCGCCGTCCGCCGCCCCATCTCCGGCCGCGATCACAATGCCCTCTTCCTCTCGTCGCGCAACGAGCGCATCAGCCGCTCGAGCGTCCACGCGCTCGTCAAAAAGCACCTGAGCGCCGCGGGGCTCGACGCTTCAGAATACTCCTCGCACAAGCTGCGCCACACGGCGGCAACGCTCATGCTGCAAAACGGCGTGGACGTCAAAGCCGTGCAGGAGGTGCTCGGGCATGAGCATCTGAACACGACGGAGATCTACACACACATTGATAACGACGCGCTGCGCGTGGCTGCAAAGGCAAATCCCTTGTCACATGTAAAGATGAAAAAGAACGAGGATTAAAATTGACTTTCCTGGCTTCATCCGATATACTTAATAGTTGATGAAATGTATTTTTCAAGGAGGGTTTCCATGAATACAAAAGAGCTTTCCCCCATCTGCCGGCAGGTACGGCGTGACATCATCACGATGACCGCCAACGCCGGCAGCGGCCACCCCGGCGGTTCGCTGTCTGCGGTGGAGCTGATGACCAGCGTTTTCTTCAACCACATGCGCGTTGACCCGCAGAACCCGCACGATCCCAACCGCGATCGTTTCGTGCTCTCCAAGGGTCATGCCGCTCCCTGCTATTACGCGGTCCTCGCCGCCAAGGGCTTCATCTCCCGCGACGAGTACGCGAACTTCCGCCAGCTGCACTCCATTCTGCAAGGTCATCCCGACGCGAAGAAGGTCCCCGGCGTGGACGCTTCCACCGGCTCTCTCGGTCAGGGCGTGTCCATCGCTGTCGGTATGGCGCTCGGTGCCAAGCATCTCGGCAAGGATACGAAGGTCTTCGCCCTCGTCGGCGACGGTGAGAGCCAGGAGGGTCAGATCTGGGAGGCTTACATGGCCGCCGCGCACTATAAGCTCGACAATCTGACCGTCATCATCGACAACAATGGGCTCCAGATCGACGGCACGAACGACCAGGTCATGAGCCTTGGCGATCTGCCCGCCAAGCTCCGCGCGTTCGGCTTTGACCTCGTCGAGCTGCCCGACGGCAACGATCTTGACGCCGTCGAGGCCGCACTCTCCAAGCCTACCATGCCCGGCAAGCCCAAGGCCATCCTTGCACACACCGTCAAGGGCAAGGGCGTTTCGTTCATGGAGAATCAGGTCGGCTGGCACGGCAAGGCCCCAAATGCCGAGCAGCGCGAGCAGGCTTTGAAGGAATTGGAGGACTAAGAACATGGCTGATAAAATTGCAACCCGTCAGGCTTACGGCGAAGCGCTGATCGAACTGGTCGAAAAGAACGATAAGGTCGTCGTGCTCGACGCCGACCTCGCCAACGCCACGCAGACCTGCAAGGTCGCCAAGGCGCACCCCGAAAAATTCTACAACTGCGGCATTGCCGAAGCCAACATGGTCGACGTTGCCGCCGGTATGTCCACGATGGGCCTCATCCCCTACTGCTCTTCGTTTGCGATGTTCGCGGCGGGTCGTGCCTATGAGCAGATCCGTAACAGCGTTGCCTACCCGCACTTTAACGTCAAGGTCTGCGCCACGCACGCGGGTGTCAGCGTCGGCGAGGACGGCGGCAGCCACCAGTGCATCGAGGACATCGCCCTCATGCGCGCCATCCCCGGCATGACGGTCATCTGCCCTGCGGACGCCAACGAAGCCAAGGCTGCCACCATGGCGATCGCTGAGATGAACGGCCCGGTCTACATGCGCCTTGCGCGCCTCGCCACCCCTGTTTTCGAGGGCGACATGGTCAAGCCCTTTGTCATCGGCAAGGCCAACGTCCTGCGCGAGGGCAAGGATGTCGCGATCTTCGCGACCGGCCTCATGGTTAACGAGTCTCTGATGGCTGCGGAAGCTCTCGCGAGCGAGGGCATCGACGCTGCCGTCATCAATATCCACACCATCAAGCCCATCGACGCAGAGTGCGTGACGAAGTACGCCGAAACATGCGGCAAGGTCATCACCGTTGAGGAGCACAGCGTCATCGGCGGCCTGGGCGACGCCGTGGCCGACGTGCTCATGGGCAAGGTCAACTGCAAGTTCCACAAGATCGGCGTGAACGACCGCTTCGGCCAGTCCGGCAAGGCGGCGGACGTGCTGCGCGAGTATGGCCTGACAGCGGACCAGATCGCCGAGACGGTCAAAGTGAACATCTGAGGAAAGAAAGGAGACAAAGCGAATCGGTTTTGTCTCCTTTTTTCAAAAATATCGCAAATCCTCTTGCAAAATCAAATTTCTGTGTTACAATACAATTAGTTCCAAACGTACCAAACATTTGAAATAACTTAAATAACTTTTTATCAAAGGAGAAGATATTATGCCGCTCGTAACATCTACTGAAATGTTCAAAAAAGCCTATGACGGCGGATACGCCATCGGCGCGTTCAACGTCAACAACATGGAGATCGTGCAGGGTATCACCGAGGCCTGCCAGGAAGAGCACGCGCCCGTGATCCTGCAGGTCAGCAAGGGCGCCCGCGCCTACGCGAACCACACCTACCTCGTCAAGCTCGTGGAAGCTGCTGTCGAGTGCTGCCCCGATATCCCCATCGTGCTGCACCTTGACAACGGCCCGGACTTCGAGACCTGCAAGTCCTGCATCGACGGCGGCTTCACCTCTGTCATGATCGACGCCTCCTCCAAGCCCTTTGCCGA
>OGLV01000141.1_pt1 | contig 32372 bp, 38 predicted proteins | sample 1572851 | NCBI WGS metagenome assembly OGLV01 (sample SAMEA2582005, study PRJEB24529) | metagenome | biome: Human gut stool | place: China | collected 2011
AAAAACCGCTTTCTGTCCCCTGTCACGAGGGTGTTCAGAAAGCGGTTTTTGACCACATGTTTGACTACAGACAGCCGTGGAGTGTGCGGAAACAGTGGAGTCAAGAGTTGTGAAAAGCGTCCGTAATAAACCAAAAGTGTCTATAAAGTGCCGGAAAAAGTAGAAAAATTTTTATTCAAAAGTTTGGGAGCAGGATGTCGAATGTTCGAACCATGTGCTTGCCCTAAGATCTTTGAAACCGACTGATTTTAGACATCTTTATATCCGTATATACGTTTCAATGCTCGGAATAAGCTCTTCAAGGCAGCCATACAAAATAAAGCGAAAGCCAATCAGCGGCCATCATTCGTTCTTCACCCGCGCCGCCCACTCGCTTTCCTTGAACCCAACGAGGACGAAGTCATCGCCGACCAGCAGCGGGCGCTTGACAAGCATGCCGTCCGTGGCGAGGAGGCGCAGCATCTCGTCCTCGCTCATTTGGGGCAGCTTGTCCTTGAGTTCCATGGACTTATACAGAAGGCCGCTGGTGTTGAAAAACTTTTTCAGCGGCAGACCGCTCCGCTCGTACCACGCGGCCAACTCGTCATAAGTAGGATTCTCCGTTTTGATGTCGCGGAGCTCATAGGCGATCCTCTGCTCGTCCAGCCACTTTCTCGCCTTCTGGCAGGTGGTGCACTTGGGATAACAAACAAAAAGCATGGTGTTCATTCTCCTAATATTTATAGTAAATTACCGTAATCAAGATAGCATATTCCATCGTAAAAAGCAACAAAACAGAGGGTACTGTACAGTCCATGTCAAATCTATTTGCGCCTATTAAAAATATCAGTTTTTGTCTATTGTGTCCTCATTTTGCTTGCGCGCATGCGCACAATTTGATATAATATATTAAAATATCCGTTGGTAAGTGTAGCATTTTATGATTCTGTAAAACGCGACGCATCTTTTTAATCAGACAGATACACTAGAGTCTAATACTTCATACGAGAGCTCTCGCAGCAATGATGCAAAGTTTGAAATTGCCGCCGATATTCACTTTTTTGGACAAGATGCGCCAAAAGCCCCCACACTTGTCTACTTCAAACGTGAGAGTGATATTGAAAGACTAGTTGAAATGCGCATGAAACCCGGTAATCCCATAAAATCCAAGGACTACCACTTTCAATGCAGTTCTTCCGCAGGTATGTCAGAAAAAGTTGCTGCAAAACTCGACGGTATCCTGTAGCAACTAAAATGTAGTGGTACCGCAACGATCAGCAGTGAAGTTCAACGTGAAAACAGGACTGAATTAAACTATCACATTGAATTCTGACTTCGCCGAATCGTGAATTGTATCACAATCGTCACCGGATTTTCCCAAAATTGCACGCGGTACTTAAATCACAAATCCGCTGTCATCATAAGTTAAAACCGCTTCCTGCTATTTGTAGGAAGCGGTTTTCTTCATTTCTTCTATCACCGCGGCGATATCCCCGTCGATCAAAATCGACCGTTCTTCGATCTCGCGCAGTGTGCTTGCCTGCCCCATGTTGATGCAGGCGTAGGTGGCCTTCGGGTTGCCCGCCGTCATGCGGAGGAACGGATATTTGATGATGACCGGCGTGTTGTAGCCGACGCCGAGCTCTAAAAAGAGGATCTTTTGTCCGTCCCGCGTGCGGAGGAAATTTTCGTACCGCTCCGCCGCGGCGTGCCAGCCCTCGTCCTCGGCAAATTTGTCGTCGCAGCGCAGGTTCATCGTCATCGGTCTGCCGCAGTGCGGGCAGCCTGGAAGGAGCTCCGACGGCACCGCCATCGTTGGCGTCCCATCTGTCGGCGGCGTCAGCACACCGTCCGCTACGGCGAAGCCCTGCGCTTCGACCATCGCGCGGACGGTTTTCTCGTTGTCAAACGTCTCCTGACAGCACGGCTCACTGCACTGGAACAGGCCGTAGTCGCCCTGCGTGTAGAAAAGACGCTTTTTGTCAAAGCCCGCCTTCTGGAAGCAGTGGTCGACGTTCGTCGTGATGACAAAATAGTCCTTGTCCCGCACCAGCTCGAGCAGAACCTCGTGCACGCTTTTCGGCGCGTTTTGATAGCGGTTGATGAAGATATACCGGCTCCAATAGGCCCAGAACTCCTCCTGCGACGGAAACGAATAGAACCCACCGCTGTACATGTCGTGGAAGCCGTATTTTTCCGCAAAATCCGAAAAATACCGCTCGAACCGCTCACCATTGTACGTGAAGCCCGCCGCGGTGGACAGCCCTGCGCCCGCGCCGATGACGACAGCATCCGCCTCGTCAAGCGCGCGCCGCAGGCGCGCAATTTGCGCCGAGAAGCTGCTCGTAGATCGTTTTGTCGAGATCCTTGAAAACATTGAAAACCACCTTTATTTTACTGCCCGTCTCCACCTTATAGCGCCGCACGGTCTCCACGGCGATCTCCGCCGCGCGCTCGTTTGGAAAATGGAACACACCGGTCGAAATGCAGCAGAACGCGATGCTTCGCACACTGTTTTTCTCCGCAAGTTCCAGACAGGATCGGTAACATGACGCAAGCAGCCGCTCGTCCTCTCTTGTCACGTGGCCCGAGGCGATCGGGCCGACCGTGTGGAGGACGTAATCGCACGGCAGGTTGTAGGCCTTCGTGATCTTCGCCTGCCCTGTCGGCTCCTCGTGCCCCTGCTCTGCCATCAGCGCGGCGCAGTCCTGACGCAGCTGCACGCCGGCAAAGGTGTGGATGCAGTTATCGATGCAGGCGTGGCACGAGATGTAGCAGCCCGTCATACCGCTGTTCGCGGCGTTGACGATGGCCCCGCACTTGAGGCGCGTGATGTCCCCCTGCCAGAGGTAAAGGTCACCACTGACCGGCCGCAGATCGTCGAGGTCGGTAATGCCCTCGTCTGCCAGCTCTTGCTGCAAGTACTCGTCCTGCACGCGCAGGAACGCTTCGTCTGCCACTTTCGGCATACGAACATTCATCAGCGAGCGCAGCAGCTTGCGCTGCTCCCCCGCGTCCCGCGGCACGTTCAGGCTTTGGTATTCCGTTTTTTCGTTCAATAGCGACCGGATCAGGTACAGCCGCCGCTCCGCCTGCGTCATGTTTTGCTCCTTTCTCAGGGCGTTTTACTTATTGGGGAAGAAAAAGCCCACCGTCATGTCAAGATAGTTCATTCCGCTGTAATCAGGATACTGTTCCTGCACCTTGGCCTTCATCTCGTCGGCGCTTTCGCTCTCCAGCGCGATCTCCTTGAGGTTCGTCAGGTAGTCCACCTTGGTCTGCGCATCCTTCAGGTCTTCGGGCGTGTAATGCGCGGTCAGGACAAGGTCAAAGCCCTTGCGGATGTAGTAGTTGAGCTGGGAAATGATGCCGTCTGCATGCGGGCAGCCCGCCACGATGGAGTGGCAATCGTGGCCCATCATGTGCGTGTAAACACAGTTGATCTCCAGAATTTCAAGGTCGAACGCCTCGGCATTGGGCTTCACAACAAAGCGGATACCCGCAAGCTCGATCTCACCCTCCTCCAGCACGTGATCCACCCCGCAAATGCTGGAATCGAAGCTGTCGCCGAATGCGTTCTTGAAATTCGCGACCAGCCCTGCGCCGCCGCCCGTCGTGTTATAGGCGACGGAGGATTCGGTGCCGTAGGCGGGGACCTCCGGCAGGAAGGACGCGCCCGCCGCGTGATAGGCAACGAACTTCGCCTCGACCGTGACACCCTCGCTCTTAAGGAAATCCGTCAGCTCGCGAATATTGTCAAAAAAGCACGGCAGCTCGATCACGACGCCGCGGCCTCTCTTTGCCAGCACAAAGACCTCGTTGTCGATGAGGTCGCGGGTCTGATAGGCGTAAAGGGTGACGCCGTTTTTAGTATAGACGTCCACGCGGCCCTTGTCCAGCGCTACGGTACGGTCAGCAGTCTTGTTCATGATAAATATCTCCAAAATGTTTTGTACTCGAAAGGTTGTATTTTTCTTTCGTTGGCCTTATCATAGCGCCATAGAGAACTTTCGTAAAGTAAGCACAATATTGTGGCGTAGTTACCAAAAGGATACTATTGTATATTTTCAACACTTTTTTCACAGCTGATGGAGTGATACCATGATCGACAAAATGCTCATTCGTGGGGCAAAGGTCCACAATCTTAAAAATATCGACGTTGACATTCCGCTCGGTAAGATCGTCGGCATCGCGGGCGTGTCCGGCTCAGGAAAATCCTCGCTGGCGCTCGGCGTGCTGTATGCCGAGGGCTCGCGTCGCTACCTTGAAGCGCTGTCCACCTACACGCGCCGCCGCATGACGCAGGCATCCAAAGCGAGCGTGGATGAGGTCTTATATGTTCCCGCCGCGCTGGCGCTGCACCAGCGCCCCGGCGTGCCCGGCATCCGCAGCACATTCGGCACGGGCACAGAGCTTTTGAACAGCCTGCGTCTGATGTTCTCGCGTTTAGCCAACCACCGCTGCCCGAACGGGCACTACGTCCCACCTTCCCTGCTCGTTGCGGCGGGCAAGGAGCTCGTCTGTCCCGAGTGCGGCGCGCATTTCTACGCGCCGTCCGCCGAGGAGCTGGCGTTCAACTCACAGGGTGCCTGCCCAAAGTGCAGCGGCACGGGCATCGTCCGCACCGTTGACTTAGACACACTCGTGCCCGACGATTCCCTGACCATCGACGGCGGCGCGGTCGCGCCGTGGAACAGCCTGATGTGGTCGCTGATGACCGACATCTGCCGCCAGATGGGCGTGCGCACGGATGTACCGTTCAGCGACCTGACCAAAAACGAAAAGGACATCGTCTTCCACGGCCCCGCGGAGAAGAAGCACATCTTCTACCACAACAAAAATTCCAACCAGGCGGGCGAGCTGGACTTCACCTACTTCAACGCCGTCTATACCGTCGAAAATGCTCTTGCCAAGGTCAAGGACGAAAAGGGCATGAAGCGCGTCGAAAAATTCCTCAAGGAAGAGACCTGCCCCGAATGCCACGGCACGCGCCTTTCCGCTGCCGCCCGCGCGCCGAAGCTGCGCGGCATTTCGCTCGACGAGGCCTGCGCAATGACGCTCTCGGACCTTGTCGACTGGGTGCACGGCGTACCGGAAAGTCTTCCTACGGAGATGCGTCCGATGGCCGAGAGCATCTGCGAGGCGTTTGAGAGCACGGCAAAGCGGCTCATCGACTTGGGCCTCGGCTACCTGACGCTCGACCGCTCGGCCTCTACCCTCTCCACCGGCGAGCGGCAGCGCATGCAGCTCGCCCGCGCCGTGCGCAACCGCACGACCGGTGTTCTCTATGTGCTCGACGAGCCGTCGATCGGTCTGCACCCGTCGAACATCGTGGGGCTTACCGGCGTGATGCACGATCTCGTCGCCGACGGCAACTCCGTCATCTTGGTCGACCACGACACACAGATCTTGAAAGAGGCCGACTGGATCGTCGAAATGGGCCCCGAAGCGGGCGCTAAGGGCGGCCATGTCATCGCCGAGGGGAGCATCCCAACAATCGAAGAAAACCCGAATTCGCAGATTGGGCCGTTCCTCTCCGGCAAGGCTGAAACAAAGCTGCGCGAGCGCGCCAAAAAGGACGAACTGTTCGCAAACGGCACGGTTCATCTGTCTACTTCTCAGATCCACACTGTCAAGCCGCTTGAGGTCGACATCCCCAGGGGCCGCCTCACGGTCGTCACCGGCGTGTCCGGCTCCGGCAAGACGACGATGGTGCTCGAGAGCCTTGTCCCCGCGCTGGAGGCAAACATCAATGGCAACGCTCTTCCCGCGCACATTCGCTCGGTCGAAGCCGACGGCATCGCGCACGTCAAGCTCATCGACGCGACGCCCATCGGCATCAACGTCCGCTCCACGGTCGCGACCTACGCGGGCGTCCACGATGAGCTGCGCAAGCTCTACGCCAAGTCGCCCGACGCGAAGGAACACGGCTATAAAGCGAGCGATTTTTCCTACAACACCGGCTCTCTCCGCTGCCCCGGCTGCGACGGCACGGGCGTTGTAAGTCTCGACGTGCAGTTTCTGCCCGACGTCAACATTCCCTGCCCCGACTGCCGCGGCTCGCGCTACGCAAGAGCCGCCTATGGCGTGAAGCTCATGAACAAGGCGGGCGAAACCGTCTCGCTTCCTGAACTCATGGACATGGACGTCAACTCCGCCATTGAATTCTGCGCGGACCGGAAGACCGTCAGCCAGAAGCTCGGCATTTTGAAGCAGCTCGGCCTCGGCTACCTGACGCTCGGCGAGGAAACGCCGAGTCTGTCCGGCGGCGAGGCACAGCGATTAAAGCTCGCCAGCGAGATCGGCCGCACGCAGACCGACTCTGTCTTCGTCTTCGATGAACCGTCGATCGGCCTGCATCCGCTGGATGTGCGGGTGCTGCTCGGCGTCTTTCAGGCGCTTTTGGACAACGGCGCAACGGTCGTGGTCATCGAGCACGACCTCGACGTCATCCGCAACGCGGACTTTCTCATCGACATGGGCCCCGGCGGCGGTGAGGCCGGCGGCAGGATCGTCGCCTCCGGCACGCCGGAGGAAATTCAATTGAACCCCGACAGCATCACCGGTCAATATCTGTAACACGAAGGAGGTCATACCATGGAATTACCCGCCTGCCCCGTCGAGACGACGCTCATGCTCATCGGCGACAAATGGAAGGTGCTCATCCTGCGCGACCTGATGGACGGCACCAAGCGCTTTGGTGAACTTAAAAAGTCCATCGGCCATGTGACGCAGAAGGTGCTGACCGCGCAGCTGCGCGACATGGAGGCCAAGGGCCTGCTCACCCGCAAGGTCTACGCCGAGGTACCGCCGCGCGTCGAATACACGCTGACCGAGACTGGCTACAGCCTAAAGCCAATCCTCGACTCCATGGTCGTTTGGGGCACGCATTATAAGCAGCAGAACGCTGCGCAGGAGGAACGCCATGATCCGTGAAATTTGCAAAGACGAGACCTTCCTCGCCCAAAAGGCCGAAGCCGCCACGGCGGACGATCTCAACACCGCGCAGGACCTTCTCGACACGCTAATCGCCCACAAGGACGGCTGCGTCGGTATGGCGGCGAACATGATCGGCGTCAACAAGCGCATCATCGCTTTTGAAAATGACGGCGAATACATGCTCATGTTCAACCCCGTCATCGTCAAAAAATCCGGCCCCTACGACACCGAGGAGGGCTGCCTGTCCCTCACCGGCACGCGCAAGGCAAAACGCTTCCAGAGCGTCAAAGTCCAGTGGCAGAACGAAAAATTCCAAACACGCCTCAAGACTTTCACCGGCTGGACGGCGGAGATCATCCAGCACGAGATCGACCACTGCGAGGGGATCGTCATTTAGACATCAGGAGGTGCATCATGCTCAAGCAGCTCAAATACTTTCAATCCGTCGTGCGTCTCGGGAGCTTTTCCGCCGTGGCGGAGGAAAAGTTCATCTCGCAGTCAGCCATCTCCCAGCAGGTGCAGTCCTTGGAGCGTGAGCTGGGCTTTGCGCTGCTCGTGCGCAAAAATCGCTCATTTTCGCTCACGCCTGCGGGCGAATACTTTTACCGTAAGAGCCTGCTGCTCACAGCGGACTGCGACCGCATGTGCGGCGAGGCGGCGAATTTGAAGATCGGCTACCTGCGCACCTATGCAGGGGGAGAGTTCCACCGCGCGCTCGCGGCCTTTTCGGCGAGGTATCCCGACGTCAGCGTCTCCATCGCGTACGGCAGCCATGGGGAGCTGTGTGATATGCTGAGCGAGGATCGGGTCGAGATCACGCTCAACGATCAGCGCCGCTTGTTTCCGACGCCTACGAAAATCTGATCCTTGCAGCCCGGCCCGCCCTGATTGAAGTCTCCGCCCACAGCCCAATCGCGCAAATGGAGGCGGTCGCACCGGCAGAGCTCAAGAATTTTCCCTGCATTCTGATCGCCCCGCCGCCGGAGCGGGAGGCGGAGCGGGAATTCAGCCGCATTGTACTCGGCTTTCCAAGTGAATTCCTGTATGCCGAGAATCTGGAGGAGGCGCGCCTTCTGGTCGCGGGCGGCAGGGGCTTTTTGCCGCTGGAGAGCGGCGAAAGGCAGGCGGCCGAACCGCTTGCCCGCGTGCCGCTCGTGCGAAACGGCGAGCCGATTCTTCGCACATACTGCGTGTTCTGGAAAAAGGAGAACGCGAACCCCTACGTGCCGGAATTCGCGCGGCTGCTCAAAGGACAATTTGATACCTGAACGAAAGCAGAAAGGCGGAGCCGATGGCTCCGTCTTTTTTCATATCAGTTTTTCTTATAGGAAAGCCGCAAAACTGGAATTGATACCCGCGGCGCGGCGGTTTACAATGGTAGTATCAACAAAAACCATGCGCCGCTTTTGGCGCAAAGCGATAAGAAAGGAGCGAAACAATGGCAGCATTGATCGCATTTTACTCCCGCGCGGGAGAGAACTACTTCGGCGGCACGTACCGCCGCATTTCCGTCGGCAATACCGAAAAGGTTGCTGAGATGCTCGCGGATCTGACCGGCGGCGAGCTGTACAAAATTGAGCAGGCCGAGCCCTATTCAGATGACTACAAGACCTGTGTGGCGCAGGCGCGTGAGGACTGGCAGAAAAACGCCCGTCCCGCGGTGTTGGATCTGCCCGATGACCTCGACGCCTATGATGAAATTTACCTCGGCTACCCCAACTATTGCAGTACGATGCCGATGGCGGTCTACACCTTCCTCGAGCACTACGACTTCACGGGCAAGACCATCCACCCCTTCTGCACGCACGAGGGCAGCGGCCTTTCCGATACCGAAAACGACATCCGCAAGGCTGCCCATGGCGCGGCGGTCACGAAGGGCCTCGCCATCCACGGCAGCCACGTGGACGAGGCGAAGAGCGCGCTTGCCCAGTGGGTTGAGGAGTTCGCAAAATGAAAAAGCTCTTGATCGTTTACTACTCCTGGTCGTGCGGCAACACCGAGCGCACCGCAAAAGCGTTGCAGAGCGTCGCCGGCGGCGATCTTGTGAGGCTCGACACCGCCGTGCCGTATACCGGCAGCTACAATGATGTGGTCGATCAGGGCCAGCGCGAGGTGAACGCGGGCTTTGAGCCAAAGCTCAAGCCGCTTCCCGTCAACGTCGTCGACTACGACGTCATCGCCGTCGGCACGCCGACGTGGTGGTACACGATGGCTCCCGCCGTGAAGGCATTCCTGCATGGACAGAATTTTGCAGGCAAGACCGTTGTGCCGTTTATGACAAACGGCGGCTGGCCGGGCCGCGTCATCAAGGATATGAAGGCCGCCTGCCCCGGCGCGGACTTCGCCTGTGATATGCAGGTGAAATTCGACTCGAATGGCGGCGACCATCTGGAAACGCCGGAAAGCAAGATCAACGCCTGGGCACAGAGTGTCAAGGCGCTGCTGTAAGGAGAAAAACGATGAAAGATGTCATGTTATGGGCCGGTGCCGGACAGATCGGCATAGCCATCGCCCGCCGCATGGGCGCGGGTATGAAAATCGTTGTAGGCGACAAGTAATTAGAGAATGCGCAGGCTATCGCCAAAACGATGAACGAGGCAGGCTTCGATGTCACGCCCGTCGAGATGGACCTCTCGAGCCGCTCGTCCATCAAGGCCCTCATTGCCGGGGGCAGAGGTACGGCGAGATCAAGATGCTCGTCAACGCTGCGGGCGTGTCGCCCAGTCAGGCGCCCATCGAGGCGATCCTGAAGGTCGACCTCTACGGTACGGCGGTACTTTTAGAAGAGGTCGGCAGGGTCATCGCACCGGGCGGCGTGGGCGTGACGATCTCGAGCCAGTCCGGCTGGCGCATGCCCGCCCTGACGGCGGAGCAGGACGAAAAGCTCGCCACCACGCCGACGGAGGAGCTGCTGTCCCTCGACTTTTTGCAGCCCGAGAACATCCGTGACACGCTCCATGCCTATCAGATGGCGAAGCACTGCAACGAGAAGCGCGTCACGGCGCAGGCGGTCGAATGGGGCAAGCGCGGCGCGCGCCTGAACGACATCGCCCCCGGCATCATCGTCACGCCGCTGGCGCTCGACGAGTTCAACGGCCCGCGCGGCGACTTCTACAAGAACATGTTCGCTAAGTGCCCCGCGGGACGCCCCGGCACGGCGGGCGAAATCGCAAACGTCGCCGAGCTTTTGATGAGCGACAAGGGCGCGTTCATCACGGGCTCGACCTTCCTCATCGACGGCGGCGCGACCGCGAGCTACTTCTACGGCCCGCTGCGCCCCGAAAAAGTATGATTTTCTCTCTCTCTCAAAAAAGCGGCAGAGTCGCCGGAGCATTCCGGTGGCCCTGCCGCTTTTTTTACTCAAATCTGCTCCTCGCATTCTGTCTTGATCGTCTTCACACCGAAGAGAAAGTAGACGAGGTGGCAGAGCCACACAATAGCGAGAATAGTGCAGGGAATGTAGAGCGCTTTTCGCAGCATCAGGAAAAAGCCGACGGCCATCAGCAGCGTCACGGACATCAGGATGCCGGCCTTGGTCTGCGCGGTCATGCCCTTTTTCTTCACGAATGAGTCGAGGTGTTTTTGATAGAGCTCTGTGCCGAGAAACCATGTGTGCAGCTTTTCCGACGAGTTTGCAAAGCAGAACACCGTCGCAAGGAAGAACGGCACCGTGGGCAGCACCGGCAGCACGATGCCGACGCAGCCGAGCGCAAGGCACACGCAGCCGAGGATCAGGAAGAAAAGGCGTTTCAGCTTCATCGGTTTTCTCTCTCCAGTCTCTTTTTTTCGCGCTCTGTCTCCACCACGTGGCGCACGGCGGCGACGGGGTGATAGAAAATCATCCGCGGGCCGGAAAAGCGCATCACGGCGCGGATCTTTTCACGCATGTCAGGTTTGTAGCAGTGCACGCGGCAGTTGACGCAGAAGGTCTTCGTCTCCATGAACGGGCAGTGCTCGGAGCGGGCGCGGGCGTAGTCGTTCAGCGCCGCGCACTCAGGGCAGAGCGCGCCGCTTGTGTGATGATTGCGGTGGCAGTAGAGGGCGATCATCTGCGAGACCATTCTCTTTTCGCGCTCGCGCTTGGTTTCGATATCCTTCATCAGCTCATTCTCCCGTGCTCGACGGAGTAGACCGTGTCGGCGATGCGCATGGTCGACGCGCGGTGCGACACGAGCACGACGGTCTTGCCCGCGCACTGCTCGTGCAGCGATTTCAGGATGACCGCCTCATTCAAGCTGTCGAGATTGCTTGTCGGCTCGTCAAGGAGCATCAGCGGCGCGTCGTGCAGAAACGCGCGGGCGAGTCCGAGGCGCTGGCGCTCGCCGCCCGAAAGCGTGTCGCCCAGCTCGCCGACCGGCGTGTCGTAGCCCTGCGGCAACGTCATGATGAATTCGTGCACGGCGGCCTTTTTGCAGGCCGCGACGATCTCGTCGTCCGTCGCATCGAGCTTTGCGATGCGGAGGTTATTTTTGATGCTGTCGTGGAAGAGATGCGTCTCCTGCGTGACGAAGCTCTCCATCTCGCGCAGATTCCCCGTGTTGATGCTGGAAACGTCCGTGCCTGACAGACGGACGCGGCCCTTCTGCACATCCCAGAAGCGCATCAGGAGCTTTAAAAGCGTCGATTTTCCGCTGCCGCTGCGGCCCACGATGCCGACAACGCTCCCCTCCGGGAAGCGGACGGAGACGGCAGACAAAATATCCTCCCCGCCGTAGGAAAACGTGACGTGCTCGGCCTCCGCGCCGGTGAACTCAACTTCCGGCTGGCCGGTGACCTCGTCGACGACGGGCGCTTCGTCCAGAATGTCGAGCACGCGGTTGCCCGCGGCGAAGGTGTTTTGCAACGTCGCACCGAGATTTGCCAGCGCGACCGTGGGACCGAACGACGAGAACAGCGCAAGGACCGCAATGAGCGCCCCGTCAAACGTCAGCTCTCCGCGCTGCACCAGCGCCGCGGAAGAAACCAGCATTGCAAGGTCGAAGAGCAAAATGGCCGTGTTCGTGATGCCCATGTTCTGGCCCGTGAGATGCTTGAGCTTGGCTTCCTCTTTGGATAGCGCATCGGTGCGCGCATCCATCTCGGCGCGGCGCTCTGCACCCCGATTGTACTGAATGGTCTCGTTCAGGCCGCGCAGGCTGTCGAGCACGAAGGCCGACAGCGCACCCGACTCCGTGCGGAATCGCATCCCCGTATCGCCCGAGCGGCGGGACGTGATGAGCGGGATGACCACGCCGACGCAGACGTAAGCCGCGAGTGCCAGAAGGCCAAGCAACGCGTAATAATGCCCGATGAACAGACACATGATGAGCGTGAACAGCGCCGCGATGGCCGCGGGCGAGATCGTGTGCGCGTAGAAGACCTCGAGCAGCTCAATGTCCGACGTGATGACGGAGATGAGGTCGCCGCGGTCGCGGCCCTCGAGCTTCGCGGGGCAGAGACGGCGCAGCGCGCGGAAGACCTTGTCTCGGATCAGCGCAAGCAGCTTGAAGGCGATGAAGTGGTTGCAGGACTGCTCAGCGTAGCGGAAGACGCCGCGCACGAGCGCAAAGAGCAGCACACAGACGAACGTCGTCTTGAGCGCGACGGGCGTTGCGAAGCCGAGCAGGTCAAGCACGGCAAAGCCGCCGAAAATCGTGATGAACGCGGCACAGAGGTGGCCGACAAGGCCCATCAAAATGGCGAGCACCATGTAGCCGCTCAGGGGCTTCACGAGTCTGATGAGCCGCGCCATGACGGTAAAACCGCTTCTCTTTTTCATTTTGACGCCTCCTCTCCATAGTGCTCCAACACCTGCTGGGCCGACCACAGCGCAGCGTAAGCACCGCCCTGCTTCAGCAGCGCATCGTGCGTGCCGTGCTGAACGATATTGCCGCGCTCCAGCACGTAAATTTCATCCGACGCTGTGACGTTCGCCAAACGGTGCGAGATCAGCAGCACCGTCTTCCGGCCCGCCAATGCGTGAATTTGCGCCATGATGTCGTTCTCGCTCTCAACGTCGATGTTCGACGTAGCCTCGTCGAAGATGTACACCGGACTGTCGTGCAGCAGCGCGCGGGCGAGCGCAAGGCGCTGGCGCTGGCCGCCCGAAAGATTCTCACCGCGCTCGGAAAGTAAGGTGTCGAGCCCCGCTTCCCCTCTGAGAAAGTCCGCGAGATTGACCTGCGTGAGCGCGCTCCAGAGCTCATCATCGCTCGCACCAGGCTTGCCCATCAGCAAATTGTCGCGTACCGTACCCTTGAAGAGGTAACTCTGGTGGCTGACGTAGGTGATGCGCCGCATCAGGCTCGCCTCCTCAATGTCGCGCAGCTCCGCGCCGCCGATTGCCACAGAGCCGGTGTAGCCCTTGTTTCTACCCATCAAAAGCGCGGAGATCGTCGACTTGCCGCAGCCCGACTCGCCGACGAGCGAGACGAATTTGCCTTGCGGGATCGTCAGATCGACGCCGTGCAGAATTTCGCGCTCCGGTTCGTAGGAAAAGCGCAGGCCGCGGCAGACAATGTCGCCCGCGGGACAGCTGACGCCGCCGTGTGCGGGCTCGGACAGGTCGAGCAGGCGGAAAATCTTATCGCTCGCGGCCATGCCGTTCATGGCAATATGGAAAAACGAGCCGAGCTGGCGCATGGGGATGAAAAAGTCCGCCGCCAGCAGGATGATGAGCAGCGCGCCCGCAAGGTCGATCTTCCCCGCGCGCAGCTGTGTTGCGGCCATGATGACGCCGAGCGCCGCGCCGCCGTAGGCGATGAGGTCCATGATCGTGATGGAGTTGAGCTGCATCGTAAGGACCTTCATCGTGATCTTGCGGAACTTTTCAGCCTCAACGTTCATCTCATCATTTTTGAAGGCGTCGGCCTGATAGATTTTCAAGGTCGTCAAGCCCTGCAAATTTTCAAGAAACGTGTCGCCGAGCGCCGTGTACTGCCCCCAATATTTCGAGAGCAGCTTCTTCGCCCATGTCTGTACCGCCGCGATGGCGACGGGGATGAGCGGCACGCAGACGAGCAGCACGACCGCCGCCGGCACGCTCACGAAGCACAGCACGACAAAAAGCGTCAGCGGCGCGAGCATCGCGTAGAAAAACTGCGGCAGATACGCGCCGAAGTACGTTTCGAGCTGGTCGACGCCCTCGACCGCGACCTGCACGACCTCCGACGTTTTGACCTGCTCGGAATACGACGCGCCGAGGCACAGGAGCTTGTCATAGATCGCGCCGCGCAGCGTCTTCTTGACCGCCTTGGACGATAGATACCCCATGCGCGACGCGCCGACGGTACAGCCGTATCGCACGGCGACAGCTGCAAGCGCGATCACGGCGGTCGTGACGATCTTACTCTGCGTCATGCTGCCCGCGTACAGCGCGGCGAGCAGCGCCGTCACGGCGCTCATCATCGCGATGTTCGCGCACAGCGAGCACCATTGCAGCGCGACGTTGCCCGCGATATATTTTTTGCTCTCCGGCACCGCGCCGATGAGCCGTTTGTTGATCATCATAAGAAAAAGCCCTGCCTTTCGGTGGTCGTTCAGTTAGAGAATGTGAACCGCCGGTTGAAAACGGCCGACGGACACATGGTTCAAGATACCATATCCGTCCCCATTCCGCAAGCAGAAAATGCAGGAAACACAAGTATACGAGAGGCAATATGTCTCTTTCGCCCCTTTCGGTAAATAAAGAAAAGCCGCGGTGATTTTTCTCTCAGGTTCAAGTCCCTTTACTTCGCCGGTTTTCCTACACAAAGCGCTTGTCTGCTCGCGCCACGGCTGGTACAATAGAGGCAATACAATATTCGGGCAGTGCTCGAGCAAAGACACAGGAGGTCGCCATGGTACTCTATTTCACCGGCACCGGCAACAGCCGCCACATCGCCGAGCGCATCGCACACGCGCTGAACGATACGCTCATCAGCCTGAATGACCGCATCAAATCAGGCGACATAACACCGCTCGCCGTCAACGGACGGCTCGTCCTCGTCATGCCGACCTACGCCTGGCGCATCCCGCGCATCGTGCGCGACCATCTGCTGCGAACAGAGCTGCGCGGCGCGAGGGAAACGTGGTTCGTCATGGACTGCGGCAGCGAGATTGGCAACGCCGCGAAGTACAACCGTGCGCTCTGCCGCGAAAAGGGCCTCGTCTACATGGGCACGGCGCAGATCGTCATGCCGGAGAATTTCATCGCCATGTTCAACGCACCAACCGTCGAGGAGGCGCGCCGGATCGTCGCCAAAGCCGAGCCGTTCATCGACCGCGCGATCGCCGCGATCCGCGCAGGACACATGTTCTCGCCGCCGCGCAAAAAACTCTACGACCGCATCGCGAGCAGCGCGGTGAACCCGGTTTTCTATCCGCTGTTTGTGAAGGCAAATCCCTTTACTGCAAGTGATGTCTGCATCGGCTGCGGCAAATGCGAAAAGCTCTGCCCGCTGAATAACATCACACTGCAAAACGCCCGTCCCGTCTGGGGAACCAACTGCACACAGTGCATGGCCTGCATCTGCTATTGCCCGACAAGAGCCATCGAATATGGCAAGAAAAGCGCCGGCAAGCCGCGCTACCATTTTGAAGAATTGTAAAATAGTTTCACTTTACAGAAGTTCAGCAAGCAGAGCGCGTCTCTTACAAAAGTTTTTCTCTTTCGACATGGTTTTCCCATATGGGCAAAAACCTCGTGCTTTCTCAAAAATGTCACCCCTTTGCCGCGCATTTCGGTCAGCGGCGATACCTCACAAAACTTATCAAAAGCCGCGCCGCTGCGCGTCCCGAGCATAAAGCCGACCGCCGTGCTCGCGTTTGAGTACATGATGAGCGACATCGCAAGCCCCATCGCGAGCATCAGAAGAAGGCTGCTGCGAAACGACTCCTTCACACGCTCTTCCTTCCCTGCTCCCCGATTCTGTGCCACGATCACGGAGGTCGCGGCGCTGCCGCTGTCGCCAAACGAGTTGGCAAAGTCCTCGCAGCGCGCGTTTTCGCGCGCTGCGGCATCACGCCGAATCTCAAATTTTCCACGATGGATTCCCTTGCGACCTACTCGATGGTCGAGGCCGGTCTCGGCCTCGCCATGAACAACGCGCTCAATGGCCGCGCTTGGTCGGGCGGCGTGCGCATTCTGCCGCTCGACCCGCCGCAGATCGTCGAGATCGGCGCGGCGACGCTGCCGGACCTCTCCCCCGCCGCGCGGACGTTCCTCGATTTTTTGGAACCTCACCTTGTGGAATTCCTCTCGGAAAAATCTTAAGATTTTCTTAGCACCACGTTCATAATGCATTCACTTCCCTCGTGTAGGCTATGCCACAGTGCAAACAGAAAGGGTGATTTTTTGCGTAAGCAACTGAGTAAAAAGGCCGCGGCGCAGATACTGCTCCTGCTGCTCAGCACGGCATTCCTCGTCTACGGCGCATCTCGTGGGGAAGCGGGCGTCGTGCTGAACAAGGCGATCAAACTATGTCTGGAGTGTGTGGGCATTGGATAAGAAAAAACCATTTTCCTTTCTGCTCGCCCGCTGGCGCGGTCTGGTGCAGGCCTGTGCGGCACTTTTGACCAATCTCCACCTGCCGAACTTTTTCAAAGGCGAGCTCTACCGCGGCGCGGGCAAGACCGTGTGCGTGCCGGGGCTGAACTGCTACTCCTGCCCCGGCGCGGCAGGCGCGTGTCCCATCGGCTCGTTCCAAGCCGTCGTCGGCTCGTCCAAATTCAGCTTCTCCTATTACATCACCGGCATCCTCATCCTGCTTGGCGTGCTGCTGGGCCGCTTCATCTGCGGCTTCCTCTGCCCGTTCGGCTGGTTTCAGGAGCTGCTGCACAAGATCCCGACCAAAAAGCTCTCCACCAAGCGCCTAAAGCCGCTGACCTACCTCAAATACGTCATCTTGGTGGTGATGGTCTTTTTGCTGCCGGTGCTTGTGGTGAACGAAGCGGGCATGGGCGACCCGTTCTTCTGCAAATATCTCTGCCCGCAGGGCGTTCTGGAAGGCGCCATCCCGCTCTCGCTTGTCAACAGCAGCATCCGCGCCGCGCTCGGCAAGCTTTTCTCGTGGAAGCTTTGCGTGCTCGCAACAGTCGTCGTGCTGAGCGTCGTCTTCTACCGCCCGTTCTGCAAGTGGCTCTGCCCGCTCGGCGCGTTCTACGCGCTCTTCAACCGCGTGTCGCTGCTGTCGATGCACGTTGACGAGAGCAAATGCGTCTCCTGCGGCAAGTGCGCAAGGACCTGTCCCATGGACGTGGATGTGACCAAAACGCCGAATCACAGCGAATGTATCCGCTGCGGCAAATGCGTGACCGCCTGCCCGACGGAGGCCGTCCGCTTCCGCTACGCCTTCGGTGGCAGCGGAGCATGTTCCAAATTGTCTCAAAAACCGATCATTGAAGAAAACAAAGGAGAATAAACCATGAATTTCAAGAAGATCATTACACTGCTGCTCGCCTTTGCGCTGACGCTTTCCCTCGCCGCCTGCGGCAGCAAGGGCGACGGCAAGGGCGATGGCGATGCGCAGGGCGCGACCGCCGAGGAGATCTACGCTCAGATCCAGGAGCTCGCCGACAAGGAAAACGCCATCATGGAAGAGAACCTTGAGCTGTGGCAGAAGCTCTTCGCCGCCATGAACGAAAAGCGCGACGAGATCCCCGATGAATCGAACTACGGCGCTTACCTGCTTGCCGCCCTCGACCTCGTGAAGGATCAGTTCACCGAGGACGAACTCAAGACGCTGACCGAAGGCTCCGAGCAGATCCGCGACCTTGAAGACCAGATCCAGCCCCTGCAGGAGCAGTATGCCGCCCTCCAGCCCGCGGGCGACAGTGAAGACGGCGGCATGAACGATTCCGTCCCGGCCTTCCCCGCCTTCACCGGCAAGGACCTTGACGGCAACGATGTGGACAACAGCATTTTCTCCCAGAACGCCGTGACGGTCGTGAACTTCTGGTTCAGCGGCTGCAAGCCCTGCGTGGCGGAGCTTGGTGAGCTGAACGCCCTCAATGAAACGCTCAAGAAGCAGGGCGGCGCGGTCGTCGGCATCAACGTCGATACGCTCGACGGCAACGCCGATGCGATCAGCACGGCCAAGAACCTGCTTGAGTCCAAGGGTGCAAGCTATCAGAACATCTACTTCCCCTCCGACAGCGCAGCCGGCGACTTTGCGGGCGACATCATGGCCTTCCCGACCACCTATGTCATCGACCGCAGCGGTGCTATCGTCGGTGAGGCAATGCTCGGCGGCATCGACAATGAGGACAACATGGCAGCGCTCCAGAAGCTGATCGACCAGGCCCTCGCAAACGACAGCGCAAAGTAAGCTTTCCATCACAGCAAAAATACGCCCCGCGGATGATCCGCGGGGCGCGTTTTGTTTCTCTCTATCTTTTTACCCGAGCGATACCTCGCGGTAGAACGCGGCGTATGCCGCCTCCTGATAGGGGCGCAGCGCAAGGTTGCCAAGGCCGAACGTCAGCGAGCTGAGGAGCATCCAGCCGATGAAACTGAATTGCAGGCAGAACAGCCGCCAGCGGTTGCCCTCCATCATCGCCTTCGAGGTTTTCATCACCTCGCCCGGCGCCATGTCTGGGTGCTCGGCCAAAATGTAGTCCGTCATCGCGTAGGTGTAGCCCATAATCAGTCCCGGAATGACGAGCAGGATCGTCCCCAGCAGAATATAGAGGCCCTTCCAAAGCCGCGTCAGCGTCGTCGTCTTCCAGTTCGGAAGATAGGCGAACAGCGCCTCAAAGCCCGGCTCCGTGCGGTCGACAAGGCCGAGGTTATATTTGGCATACCCCACGCCCACGATGCTGCCGAGGATGAAGTACGCCGCCGCCAACACGAGCGCGATCACAATGAGATAGACCGCACCGCCGACGAGCAGTCCGCTCCACTTCGGGTCCAAACCGTAGCCTGTGGAGTAAATCGTCTGTCCGCCGTAGCCAAACGTCGTCGACACGCCCGAGGACACATCGTAATTGAATTTGACCTCCGGACCGCCGCTCCCCGCGCCGCCGAGCAGCACCGCCACAAGGCCGATCAGAATGGCGATGGGCCACTTGCCGCGCAGCGCCTCGCGCGCCGCCTGCCGAAAATCCGCCGCAAGCTTCATAAATTCTCCTCTCTGCCCTCCGCATGGGAGGGTCTCTCTCAAATCTTCTTGCTTCTGCTTATTTAGACGCATTCCGCGCCCGTTTTGTTTCACCGGGCTCCAAATTTTCTCACATTCATTATATCATATGCCTCTGTCAACGGAAATCTCTCTTCTTTCTTTTCCTTGCAAGTCGTTTCCGCCTCTGGTAAAATACCAGAAAACGACAATGGAGGAGACGCATGAGACCAAGCGAACTGCTCGCCGCGCTGCACACGGCGGAAAAATTGAAGGACACCCTCCGCCACTGCTACACCTCCGGCGGGCAGCACGAGAGCGTTGCCGAGCACAGCTGGCGCATCGCACTGATGGCGTTTTTCCTGCGCGATGAATTTCCCGAGGCCGACATGGACAAGGTGACGCGCATGTGCCTCATCCACGACCTCGGCGAGTGCTTCACGGGCGATATCCCCGCCTTTGATAAGACCGCACAGGACGAATCGACGGAGGAAGCGCTGCTCTACCAGTGGGTCGCATCGCTTCCCTCCCCCTGCCGCGAGGAGATGCGCGCACTCTACGACGAGATGGCCGCACTTGAAACGCAGGAGGCCCAAATCTACAAGGCGCTCGACAAGCTCGAGGCCGTGATCTCCCACAACGAGTCCGACATTTCGACCTGGGAGGACCACGAATACGACCTCCAGCTCACCTACGGCGAGCAGAACGTCGCCTTTTCGCCCTACCTGACGGCGCTTCGTCAGGCTGTCCGGCAGGAATCGCTCGACAAGATCGCACGCGAGGGTGACCGGCGCAAATAAAATCTTTCGCAGCCCATGTACAGCAAAAAGCACTTCCCGCCGCTGGTGGGAAGTGCTTTTCTATGTCTTTTATTCCACGATCTCCGCGTCCAGCAGGTCAAGGATCGCCTGGTCGGCGCTCCAGAAGTAGGACTCCTCGCCGAGAAGCTCGGTGATGCCCGCGCGGTCAAAGTAGCTGCGCACCGCCTCGGTCATACCGCAGCAGGCGACCGTCTTGCCCTGACTTTTGAGCGACTCGCACAGTTCGAGCATCGCCTGCGCGCCCGAGACATCCACGCTCGGCATGCCGCGCATCGACAAAATGACGTGGTCGTAGTTCGGCATATCCGCCATGCGGTGATTGAACTCGTCCACCGCGCCGAAAAAGAGCGGCCCCGTGATATACGCCACGCCCGAGGTCTCAAGAATGGGGGGCTTACCCTCCACCGAGCGGAGCTTGTTCGTGTCGATGCTCGAGAAGTTGATGCGGATGTGACTGGACTTTGCCATGTACAAAATGGCGGAGTACACCACGCCGAGGATGATGGCGACCGTCAGATCAAAAACGACCGTCGCAACCATCGTAACAAGGAACTGACTGATGCCGGACTTGAACTTGCGGCGGAAGACGTAGCGAATACCCTCCCAGTCGTTCATGCGCCACGCCGTGACCATCAGCACACCCGCGAGCGCCGAGAGCGGCAGGCGCGCCATCACGCCGCCGAGCAGGAACATCGAGGCAAGCAGGAACAGCGAATGGAACACGCTCGTAAGGCGCGTCTGCTGGCCGGACTTGACCGCTACGCTCGTGCGTGCGATGGCTGCGGTCGCGGGAACACCGCCAAAAAGCGGCAGCAGAATATTTCCTACGCCCTGCGCGATAAGCTCCTGATCGGCGTTGAATTCCTCGCCCTTCATGCGCGAGGCCGACGCGCCGCAAAGCAGGCTCTCGATCATGCCGAGCGCCGCGATGGTCACGATGGGAGAGATCAGGTTTTCGAGCATCGTGAAGCTCAGGCCGCCGAGCGACAGGCGGTCGGCGAGCAGGAGCGTCTTGGGAATGTCGCCGACGACAGCGAGCTGATCCATGCCCGCGACTGTCGCCACGATCGTTGCGAGAATGATACCGACAAGCGAACCGGGCACACGCGCGCCCCATTTTTTCGGCCAGAAGACCATCACCAGCACGACGAGAAGGCCGATGAGCACCGCCTGCATATTCGGGTGGAAGCCAAGACGGCCGTAGGACGCGAGCTTTTCCAAATTCGATCCGCCCTCCGACACCGTGCCGAAGAAGTTGTCGATCTGGCCCATGGCGATGATAATGGCAATACCTGAAGTAAAGCCCATGATGACCGGCATGGGAATGAAGCTGATGAGGCGGCCGAGCTTAAAGATGCCCGCAAGCAGCAGCAGAACGCCCGCGGCAAAGCAGGCAAAAAACACGCCCTGCAGGCCGTATTCCGCGACGATGCCGACGAGCACCGCGCTCATCGCGCCTGTGGGGCCCGAAATCTGGTACGACGCGCCGCCGAGAATGGCGATGACCACGCCCGCGATGATGGCCGTGACAAGCCCGGACGCCGCGCTCGCGCCGGATGAAACGCCGAACGCCAATGCCAGCGGCAGCGCGACAGCGCAGACCGTCAGGCCCGCCATCATGTCGGCGAGCAGCTTTTTCGAGTTGTAGCCTGCAAATTCCTGCTTCAGGCTGCGAAAAAAGGCAGAAAACATATTGATCCTCCTAAAAAACACATGCCTGTTTACTATACCACCTGCCCCGCGCTCGTGCCAGTAGTAAAAGGGACGGTTTCTAACGAGATTTTAACACTAATGCGTCGGTTTTGCACAAACAAAGTCAAAATCCTGACCGAAACGGCAAAAAAGCGCCGCGTCCAGAAGAAAATACGGGACGCGGCGCTTTCTGTTTCGCCGGATTTACTTGAATTTTTTGCCGTCCTCGAACGCGCTGGCGACCTTCTCGCCCAAGACATAATAGCCGTGGTTGGCGTAGTCAAAGGTGATGACGTGCAGCTTTTCGACAGCGAGCTTGCCGTTTTCGTCGAGCGCGCGCTCGTCCACGCTGACGTTCACGATCTCGCCGGTCAGGAGTCTTGTCTCCTCGTCGTAGCTCAAGAGCTTGCACTCGAGCGTGAGCGGCAGCTCGTCGATCATCGGCGCGTCCACATGCTCGCTCTTTGTGACGTGGAAGCCCGCGCGCGCCACCTTGTCGGGCACGCTGTTGCCGGACACGATGCCCACATAGTCGCAGGCGACCAGATGCTCCACATCGCCCATGCTCACGGTGAACGCACCGCGCTTTAAGATATTTTTCACAGTCTTATGGCCGCCGCTTAAATACATCGCAATGCGGCTGCTGTCAGCCACGCCGCCCCAGGCGGCGTTCATTGCGTCGGGCGTGCCGTCCTCGCCATAGCTTGCGATGATGAGCACGGGCTGTGGATAGACCCAGGGCTGTGCGCCAAAATGAAATCCCTCCAAAATAAATCTGTCAATTGATTTTATGGCGCGATCTTTTCGAGCTTCGCGCGCAGCGAAATGCTTCGCGGCGTTCCCATGCCGTCAAACTGGATGACGTGCGCGCCCTTGTTCAGGTCCACGTCCAGCACCGTTCCCTCGCCGAACACCGCATGGCGCACGCGCTGCCCGATGGGCAGCGTGCCGTCGCCGTCGTCCTCGCGCAGATACTTGTCTCGCCGCGCGACGTCATCCGCCGCTTCACGCAGAAGCGTCTCGTCGACCTCGTGCGTGAACGACAGAAGCTTGCGGTCGATATCCAGCAGAAAGCGCGAGGGATAGCGCGGCGAGCCGTCAAAATTCCACCCGTCGGCCTCGGAGAGGTAAAGCCCCTTCTCCGCGCGCGTCAGCGCAACGAAAGCAAGCCGCCGCTCCTCCTCCATGCCGGGGAGCGTTCGCACCTTGCGCGAGGGGAAAATGCCCTCGTTCATGCCGCAGAGGAATACATACGGGAATTCGAGGCCCTTCGCCGCGTGGACGGTCATCAGCTTCACCTTGTCGCCCTGCTCGGCGACATCGCCGTTGCTGAAAAGCGCGATGTGGGCGAGGTAATGCTCCATCGTGCTCTCCTCGCCGCAGCTCGTCTCGTATTCGTAGATGGACTGCTTGAGCTCGGCCAGATCGTCCAGCCGCTCCTGACTGCCCTCGGTGCGCAGCGCCTTTTCATACCCGCTCTTGTCCAGAATATCCGAGAGCACCTCAGAGATGGGCCGACCCTGATACGAGTGCGAAAAGCGCTCGATCAGATCGACGAACCGCTTTGCCTTCGTGCCGCTGAACACGCTGTCTTCGAGGTGGTTTTTGAGCGTTACATAGAGGCTCGTCCCCTCTTTTTCCGCCGTCTCCTGTAAAAAGGCCATGCGCCGCTTGCCGAGGTTCCGCTTCGGCGCGTTGGCAATGCGCCGGAACGACAGATCGTCCTGATAGGCGATCATCCGCAAATATGAAAGTGCGTCCTTGATCTCCATGCGGTCGAAAAACTGCACGCCGGAGTAGATCGTATAGGGAATTTTTTCGTGCATCAACGCCTCTTCCACCGCGCGCGTCACATAGTGCGCGCGGTAAAGGACGGTCATATCCCGCAGCGGCACGCCGCGATCATGCAGCCGCTGCATCTCGCCCGCCATCCACTGCGCCTCCGCCTCCTGCGTGTCGGCAAAGTGGCAGACGACCTTCTCGCCCGAGGGCTTCGTCGGGAGCAGGTCCTTTTTGATGCGGTGGCCGTTTTTTGCGATCAGCGAGTTCGCCGCCGCCAAAATCTCCGGCGTGGAACGGTAGTTTTCCATCATCATGATGGTCTGCACGTTTGGAAAGACCTTGTCGAAATCCAGCAGATACTTGACGTTCGCGCCGCGCCAGGTGTAGATCGTCTGGTCCGGGTCGCCCACGATGAAGAGGTTGCCGTGATAGCCGCACAGCACCTCCATCAGCTCATATTGCAGCGCGTCGATATCCTGAAACTCGTCGATCATGATGTATTCGAGCCGCTGCTGCCACTTGAGCCTGATGTCCTCGTGCTGCTCGAAAATATAGAGCGAGAACTTGATGAGGTCGTTGTAGTCGAGGCCGAAGCACTTTTTCTCCTGATAGAGATAGCCGTAGAAGATGATGTCCCCCGCCGTGTCGGCGCGCTCGTACTTTTCGCGCAGCGTGTCGAGCGACATCGTGATCATGTCCTTGTAATACTCCGGCTCCTTAAAGAGCTTTCGGATCTCGATCATGTCCCGTGCGGCGGAATAGGTCATGTCGCGCAGTGTGAGGCCGCGCTCTTCGTAGATGATGCCGAGCATCGCGTCGATGTCGGAATTATCCAGCACGAGGAAGCTCTTCGGATACTGCACGGCGTGGCTGTCCTCCTGCAAAACGGAGACACAGAAGCCGTGGAACGTGTTGATATAGCCCGTGTCGTTGTCACCGGTCAAGGCGTGGATACGCTGGCGCATCTCGTTGGCTGACTTGTTCGTAAACGTCACGCACAGGATGTTCCCCGGCAGGATGCCGAGCTCGTTGACAAGATACGCAAAGCGGTGCGACAGCGCACGCGTCTTACCCGAGCCCGCGCCCGCGATGACGCGGACATACCCCTCCGTCGCCGTGACGGCCTCGTGCTGCGCGCGGTTCAGTCCCGCAAGCAGATGCTCCATGCGCTGTCCCCTCCCCTCTGCAAATTTCTCAATGGCGGTATTATAGCACGGTTTTGATAGTCAAACAAGTGTTCGCTTGAAATCTTCTTCTCTATTGCACGGCGAGCTTGCTGCTTCAAGCTTCATTCCACCGCAAAATGTGCGGCAGGAGCTTTTCAAGAAGCGCATCACGGTTCTGCTCGTCGATGAAGACGAGCTCTGCGTTTTCGTACCCGCGCACGGCGCGCAGGAACGGCGTGTCCTTCGGCTTGACCGCGGCCAGCACCGGCGTCTCGCCGTCCAGCGCGCGCAGCACCGCGGACTGGAACACCTTGGCATCATTTTCGAGAAAGCCGAGTTCGTCCATCAGGATGATACCGCCGCTCGGTGCGGACTTAATGAGCTGCGCGCCAAGGCCGTCAAAGACCTCCGGATGGCGGATGCTCGAGCGGCTGTCGCACATCCCGACAAGATTCGCCGCTTCATTGTGCCGCTCGCCCTCACTCTGTGATGCGGGATAGAGGTAAATCGGAAAAAAGCCGTTCTCATCCGCGACCGGCAGCCGCTTTGTCACAAAGCCGCCGACCTCCCGCGTGCTATGCTCCAGCAGGCGGCGGATCAGCGTCGACTTGCCGACGCCGCGCTCCCCGCAGATCAAAAGATGTCTCTTCATATCGCTTTCTCCGGAATGTCCGCCGTTTCGACGGTGAACAGACACAGCGCCTTTTTGTGCGGCAGGTAGTAGGGAAATTTCTCCGACGGCCCCGCGGTCAGACGCGCTCTGATTTCATCTTTCGAGAGTACTTCGCTTTCGCTGCGGTTGTAGAGGGCGAAAAAGCGCTCCGCCGCCTCGAGCGAGCGGAACGGCTGTCCAAACTCCGCCGTGAAGCGCTCCACGGTGTAAGGGATACCTTTTTCGCGCAGAACATTCTCCGTACTCCCCGCCGTGTACTCGCCGAGGCTCACCGGTCCCGCACTAAAGCGGTGATGCGAATAGTCCCGCTTGACGAGGAAAATTCTCCCGCGGCACTGCTTTTTCGCGATGCGTAATGTATCCTGCGTGCGGCCAAAGAGACAGAACACCATCGCGTCGTAGGGCTTCTCCGGCGCAAGCGTCTCCATATCGCCGCAGCGCGCGGTGACGCCCTCTATCAGGTGGGCTTTCAGCGTTTTGATGGCCAGCTCGTCGGCGTCCACCGCCGTGACATGATGGCAGTACGGCTTCAGGGCAAGGCTCAGCTCGCCGATGCCGCAGCCCGCGTCGCAGATGTGCGCGTTTTCTGGGAGCTGCGGCGCAATCCTCTCCGCGATGGTCTCATAATAGCGGTTTATCGCCGCCGCGTCGCGCAAAAACGCGATGCTCTCCTCCGTCCAGAACATGCCGCATTCTCCTCTTTTCATTCAAACTGCTTCATGGGCAAACCGGTACCAGCGCAAAGCACCGCTTTCACGCAAGACATAGCCTCTGAATATCAATATGCCTTTATAGAATCACTATAATTCGCCGTGCCGTCTGTTGTCAAGCTACAGCGAGTGCCAGCGCCATTCGAAAGCGCCGTTGGTATTTTAATCGCTGGGTCAAAGAGACTATTTAAGAAAAAACAGCAGGAAGTTGGCGCGACACGCCGGCTTCCTGCTGTTTCTGATTTTTTAGAGACTCAGCCTTTTTTGAAGAATGCGACCGCCACCACGCCGGGGCCAGTGTGCGTGCCGATCACGCTGCAAATGAGCGTGGAGTCGAGCGAGTCCGCCTTGTCCTGCCAGATGTCGCGGCTGTCCTCGACATATTTTTTGAGATACGAATCGCTCAGCCCGCTGTATCCGAGGATGATCGGCTCGTCGAAGTCGATGCCGCCGCTCTCGTGGATTTTCTGCACAAGCAGGTTGTTGCCCTGCTTCGACCCTCTTGCCTTACCGATAACCTGAATCTCTCCGTCGACCACGGTGATGACCGGCTTGATGTTGAGAAGTCCGCCCGCAAACGCGACAGTCTTCGAGATACGCCCGCCCTTTTTGAGGTATTCGAGCGTGTCGAGCAGCGCGATGAGGCAAATTTCGTCGCGCTTTTTCTCCAGCGTTTCGGCGATGGTCTTCGCGTCCATGCCCTTGTCCGCGCACTCGAGCGCGTACTCGGCGAGGATGCCAGAGCCGATAGCCGCGCTCTTGCTGTCCACAACGTAGATGTTGTCGTACTCCGCCGCGGCGATGCAGGCACTCTGGTACGTGCCGGAAAACTTCGATGCAATCGTCACGACGACCGCGCTGTCTCCCACCGACGCAACGTCGGAGAAGATCGCGTCGAATGCCGCGGGCGACGCCTGACTGGTCGTCGGCAGCTCGTCGCTCTCGACAAGCCGCTCATAAAAGCGGTGCTTGTCGATGGTCACGCCGTCGATGAACTCCTCCGCGCCAAAATGCACCGTGAGCGGCACGATGCGAAAACGGTCCTTCATGCGCTCTGGCATGTCGACCGTCGAATCCACAATGATCTGAACACTCATGTTTTTCCTCCGTTATTGTTCGTCGCGGGCGGCTCTGTCGCCCGCGGTTTTCTTATGGGTATAGATCCGTTCCAAATTCTCGCTCACGAGCGCGAGCGCGCGGTACATCGTCTGCCGCTCGGCCTCGCTCAGGCCCTCAGATGCCGCCTCGACGATGCACGTGATCTTCTCCCCGATCGCACGTCCAACCGCCTTTCCCTGCTCTGTCAGGCGCAGCGGACTTTTGTAGCGCTTGCCCGCGCCGCTCGTACAGGTGATGTAGCCGTTTTTCTCAAGGTCGTCCAGCGAGCGGGAGATAGCCGCCTTGTCCTCGTCGCAGCGCTCGCAGAGCTCGGCGGCTGTCATGCCGTCTCGCTGGGAGAGGTAGTAGAGGCAGGACACATGCGGCCCTTTCAGTTCGAAGTCCGCCATTTCGTCCGCCTTGATGCGCTTGATGCTGCGGCTGATACGCGTGATCAGGACGGTAAAGGTCTCAAAGCGCTCCTCCATTGGTAATTCTCCTTTTTCCTATTTGTTGACAAATCAACAAGCTTGCTCATCATAGCGCATCATTGTTGATTTGTCAACAAGTTTTTATCAAAAAAGTAAGTACCTTTTCGATAGGCACTTACTTTTCATGTCGATCTTACCCGATTCCGCCACCGCTCAAATTGTACTCCGCGGTGATGTCGTTCCCGTCTTTGTCGTAAAACCGCAGCGTGCTGCGGTCGAAGTCATAGTCGCCGAGCTGTGGAGACAGCTCTGTGCAGAATAGGAAATGCGTCTTTCCCTCCGCATTTTCCATCGTGCAGGTCTCGCCGTTCTGCGTCATAGTGATTTTGGCGATGCGGCCAGTCACATCGCGCCCGCCAAAGAGGTAGTAGGCTTTCTCCCCACTGCGCACAACGCCGTCACGGAAGCTCCCGCCGCCTTAGCCGAGGCTCACAATCTTGTAGCGGCCAAGGAAATTCCGTTCCAGCTTGACATAGCCCAGATCTATGTCCTCGCCAATCTCCATGAGATACCACACAGTATTTTCGAGTTCAACACTGTCGTACACCCGAATACTCGGCGAGAGGGGCTGGGGCCTGCCGATATTGTAAAAATCACAGATATGGTCCGGCAGCGTCGCCGGGTCCATCGGAAAGGTCGTGCTCCGGATGATTCCCACGGCGCACGCGACCAATACCAGCACCGAAAGTACGGCTATGCACACCTTCTTGCCTGTTTTCATATTACTCCCTTTTTGTTCAGGTGAAACTCAGAATGCCACGTGCATGAACAGCGCTACGCAGCACAGGATGACCGCGAACGGCACGTAGACGAAGCGGCCCACGTTGTACCACAGCGCACCGCGCTCTTTCTTGCTGCCGGTGTTCACGGCGGCGAGCAGCTCGTCCTTTTTCATCACGTAGAACCACGAGATCGCGCCGAGCGTCGCGCCGATGGGGATAATATAGATGGAAACAAGGTCCATCCACGGGCCCCACTTGCTGATGGGCTCCATGAAAATGCCGATGCCGAGGCACAGCACACACAGGATCGCCAGCACCGCCGTGCGGCTGAGCTTGGAGAACTTGTGCAGCAGCGATTCCGCCACGGCCTCGAACATGTTCTGCAGCGAGCTCACGCCCGCGAAGATCATCGCAAGGTAGAGGATGATGGCGAACAGCCGCCCCATCGGGATATCCTGTAAAATGGTCGGCAGCGTAACGAACAGCAGGCTCGGGCCCGCGCCGACGTCCAGCCCGTAGGAGAAGCATGCGGGGATGATGACGAGCGCCGCAACGACGGCGGCGATCGTGTCAAACAGCGCCGTGTGCTGCGCGACGCCGACGACGTCCTCGTCCTTCGAGAGGTACGCGCCGTAGACGATCATACCGCTGCCCGTGACGGAAAGGGAGAAGAACGCCTGTCCCATCGCCCAGATCCAGATCATCGGGTCCTTGAGCGCCTCCCAGCGCGGAGTGAACATGAAGCGGTAGCCCTCACTTACGCCCGGCAGCATCGCCACGCGCACCGCAAGGATCAGGAAGATGATGAAAAACAGCGGCATCATGATCTTGTTGGTTTTTTCGATGCTGTGCGCGCCCAAATAGAGCGTCAGCAGCGTGCCCACGACCACGATGATGTGATACGGAATGACGGAATACGGCGTGGAGGAGAACGTGCCGAACCACGACGCGGTGTCCGCCGTCATCAGCGTGCCGACGAGCGAATCCACCAGCGCCTTTAAGATGTACGTGACGATGACCGCGTAGCCGAACGCAATGCACAGCGAGCCCGCGAGCGGCAACCAGCCAAGAAGGCCTCCTACCTTGCCTGCGCCCTTGCCGCGCGTCGACCATGCCTTTTCATACGCGCCGAGCGTGCCCGTCGCCGCGTGGCGGCCCATGGCGAATTCCGCGGGCAGACCCACGTAGCTGAAAATGAAAATAAACAGCAGATAAATGAGCAAAAATGCCCCGCCGCCGTTGCTGCCAAGCTTGTTAGGAAAGCCCCAGACGTTCGCCATGCCGACCGCTGAACCGACGGACGCCAGAATAAAGCCCCATCGGCTCGCAAAGTTTTTGGTGTTCTTCATGTTTTCTCCCATCCAGGCGAAAAAATAACCGCGTAAGCATTTCTCGGCTCACGCGGGCATCAGCCTGTCTCTCATCAGATTTTGTACGCAGGATACACAACGCATGAAAATTCCTGCTCTTATGTTTTATACATTTTAATGCCGCTGCACAAAAAAGTCAAGCACTCGAGCGGTTTATATTATGGCTGTTCCAGCTTTTTCCTCACCGGCGCGCGTTCTTCCCGCACCGCGGCGCAAGGGTCTCGTAACAGCATCGCAGTAGATTTGTTCATATCTTTTATGATATGATCGCCGCACCCAAAGGAAAATGAGGCATTACAGGAGGATCATGATGAGCGCCTGTATCTTTTTCGCTTCCGACGCGCCGCTGCCAGAGGTCTTTCCTCCGCCGGAGTACGACTACCTCGCCATCAATTTGGACGACGGTACGATCGACGACGGCGGCGCAGACGACAACTTCGCGCTGCGCACTTACCCAGACAGTTTTCTTTATACCGACAAAGCTTTTGCCGTCTGCCTCGACTGGGCCTACTTCACCGAAGGCCGCGCGCGGCAGCTGATCGACTACATTGGCTCTGCCCTCGAATCCGCGCCCTGCGTGGAGCTCTGGCACGTCTGGCAGGGCGGCTTCTACTCGTTCGATGAACGCCCCGTCATTCACCGCGCTGCTGTGCGATTCGATGAATTCGTCGAGGACGATCTGCGCGAGCTCGGCGAAACTGACCTCTGGAACAACAAGGAGACAAACCGGTTATCATTTTACTGCCTGACCGTCACACGGTGAGCAGTATTTTCCATACTTTACAAAACGAGGTGACTCCCACGTCTCATTGCACCACATTCGCCGAAGCAGGCGCCTTGTGGACGCCGGCCGCCGTGCACCGTTTCTCCTGACGCTGTGTGAGGAGGATGAAAACGAGCTGCACATCACCATCTGCTGCGCTAAAGCGGAGCCAAATGCACAGACTCCGTCCACAGGAAACGCCGCCCTCGACGACATTCTCGCGCACAGTACGCCGCTGTGCCCCGATGAAAACGCCAAGATCGAGCTCATCTTTGAAAATTACCTGCTCTATCAGGTGCGCAACAAATCCTACTGCGTATTTGACGCAGACGAAGTCCACAGCGGCACCTATCTTTGCACGTTCGAACGGTCCAAGCTGCTCGACTATCTTCCCCATGCCATTGATGTCCATCTTATACCCGATGGAACGGACGCTCCCGCATCGTGGAAGCACTACGGCATTTACACGCAGAATCAGATCATCGACATCGTTGCCCCGTCCGAGCCCACGGTGCGCACGTCCTTTTGACGTACACGCGCATATATTATGTCAACAGATGTTCTATTCCATAAGACAGTCAAAAAGAAAAAGCCCGTGTCTTGTGACACGGGCTTTTTGAACCTCGCAGTAGGGTGAGATTACTTGATCTCGACCTTCGCGCCAGCCTCTTCGAGCTGCTTCTTGAAGTTCTCGGCATCCTCCTTGGACACGCCCTCCTTCAGAGCCTTCGGAGCGGACTCGACGAAAGCCTTGGCCTCGGCCAGACCCAGACCAGCGATCTCGCGGACAGCCTTGATGACCTTGATCTTGGCAGCAGCGTCGAAACCGGCGAGGACGACGTCGAACTCGGTCTTCTCCTCGGCAGCGGGGGCAGCACCGCCGGCAGCGGGAGCAGCCATAGCAGCGGCGGAAACGCCGAACTCTTCCTCGAGAGCGTGGACGAGCTCAGAGAGCTCCAGGACGGTCAGGCCCTTGATTTCTTCGATCATAGCGGTAACTTTCTCGCTCATTGTAATGATCCTCCAATTTTAAGATATTTGTTTTAGTTTTTGAGTTGGGTGCAGACGATTACTCTGCGGAAGCTTCCTCGGCGGGAGCACCGTTCTTCTCGGCGATCTGCTTGAGGACGCAAGCCAGGCCCGAAATGGGAGCCAGCATGGTGCCAAGCACCTGTGCCTGCAGGACGGGCAGTGCGGGGATCGCGGCCAGAGCATTGACGGTGGCCATGTCGACGACCTTGCCGTCCATGAAGCCGCCCTTGATCTCGAACTTACCGTTGAGCTTCTTGGCAAAGTCGGCGATCACGCGCGCGGGGGCGACGGGATCGGCAGCGATGGCAAGAGACGTGGTACCGTTCAGCTGATCATCGAGCTCATTGAGGCCGACGTTGTTGAAAGCAAAGCGGAGCAGGGTGTTCTTGACAACTGCATACTCGACATCGTTCTTACGGCACTCAGCGCGGAGCTCGGTGTCTTCCGCGACGGTGATGCCCTTGTAGTCAACGATAACGCCGGCAGCTGCGCCCTGCAGCTTCTCGGTCAGAGAGGCCACGATCGCCTGCTTTTCAGACAGAACTTTTGCGTTAGGCATTTCTTGAGTTCACCTCCATTGGATTTTGCGGCACGCCTCGCGTGCCAGGGGAAAGAGGCGTTCTAAAAAGGAAACCGTCCTCATGCAGGACATGAGGACGGTAAAGCAATCAATAAATGTTTGCCATCCTCGGCAGGACTTACGAGACGAATCTCACCTGCTGTCTTTGGAACGCTCTAATAGTATATCCAGAGTTGGCAGCATTGTCAACCCCAAATATCGTTTTTTCCGCAAAATACCCCATATTTGCGCCGCACACGGCGCAAATCATTTTTCTGACGACATGCGCGTCAGAAAAATACCGCGGCTCAGCCGCGATCGCGCGGCGACACCAGTTCGCAAACTGGTGAGGGGGAATCTAAAGGGGGGGGACAGCGTCCCCCTCTTTAAGTTTTCTTAGATCTTTGCGGTGTTCATCTTGACGCCGGGGCCCATGGTGGAGGCGGCGACGCAGGACTTGATATACTGGCCCTTGGAAGCGGCGGGCTTGGCCTTGATGAT
>OGLV01000162.1_pt1 | contig 29310 bp, 25 predicted proteins | sample 1572851 | NCBI WGS metagenome assembly OGLV01 (sample SAMEA2582005, study PRJEB24529) | metagenome | biome: Human gut stool | place: China | collected 2011
GCTCATCACGGGGCAGGGAATGCTCGGCATCTTCGCCGTGATGGGGCTGATCACCGTACTGGTCACACTCTTCACCAAATTCGGTAAAAAGTAAAACCCCAAACATAAACAGGCGGCCGCTGCCAACGCAGCGACCGCCGTTTCGTATATAGGCCCCGCAGCATTTCGCGCCCGCAGGCGCGAAAGAATTCCTAATCGTAAATTCCGACGACATGCGCGTCGGAATTTACTCTTTGCGTGGAGCGCGTGTCGCAGCCACCCTTATGGGTGGCAAGGCGCGAAGCGGAGCGCATCTCCCATTGAAAAAGGCGGCACAGCCGCCTTTTTCAATGCTCAAAAACGCGGGACTCAGTCCCGCGTTTTTGAAGTAATATAGAGCATTAAAGCCGCAACATCTGCCGGACTGACGCCCGAAATCCGCCCCGCCTGCCCTAAATTCTGTGGACGAATGGCGGCGAGCTTTTCGCGCGCCTCCAGGCGGAGACCGTCGATACTTGCGTAGTCGATGTCCGCGGGAATGGCGCGGCGCTCCAGGCGCGCAAACTCCGCGACCTCCGCCATCTGGCGGCGGATGTAGCCCTCGTACTTGACGGCGATCTCCACGCTCTCGGCCAGCGCAGGCGGGAAGGCGCGGCAGCCCTCGTCAAAGGCCCGCAGGTCGTCATAGGTGAGCTGTGGGCGGCGCAGCAGCGCGATGAGGGGACTGCCGTCGCGCACCTCCGCCGTGCCGCGCGCGCTCAGAAGCGCGTTGAGCGCGTCGGACGCGCCTACGCCCGTGTGCTCGAGGCGCTTGATCTCGCGGCGCACCGCGTCGTATTTGCCCACGACCTTTTGCAGCGTTTCATCGCTGACAAGGCCAAGCTCGTGGCCGATGGACGCAAGGCGCTCGTCGGCATTGTCCTGCCGCAGGATGAGGCGGTACTCGCTGCGGCTCGTCATCATGCGGTAAGGCTCGTTCGTCCCCTTGGTCACAAGGTCGTCGATGAGCGTGCCGATGTAGGCCTGTTCGCGGCCCAGAATGAACGGCGTTTCGCCCTTTAATTTGCGTGCGGCGTTCACGCCCGCGACGAAGCCCTGCACCGCCGCCTCCTCGTAGCCCGACGAGCCGTTGAACTGTCCCGCGCCGTACAGGCCCGAAATGTGCTTGTATTCAAGCGTCGGGTAGAGCGCGGTCGGGTCGATGCAGTCATATTCGATGGCGTAGGCCGGGCGCATGATCTCCGCGTGCTCAAGGCCCTTGACCGAGTGCAGCATTTCAATCTGCACCTCCTCGGGCATGGAAGAGGAAAAGCCCTGAATGTAGAGTTCTTCTGTATCGAGGCCCATGGGCTCGATGAAGAGCTGATGGCGGGGCTTGTCGGGGAAGCGGACGATCTTCGTCTCGATCGACGGGCAATAGCGCGGGCCGACGCCCTCGATCACACCCGAGTAGATGGGACTGCGATCCAGATTCTCGCGGATGACGCGGTGCGTCTCCTCTGTGGTGTAAGTCAGGTAGCAGACCGCCTGATTTTCGGGCGGGTGTTCCGTCGAGAACGAGAACGGCAGCGGCGTTTTGTCGCCCGTCTGCACCTCCATCTGAGAAAAATCGACGCTGCGCGCGTTCACGCGCGGCGGCGTGCCGGTCTTGAAACGGCGCAGCGGCAGTCCGAGCTTTTTGAGCGCGTCCGCCAGCGTGAGCGAGGCGTGCATTCCGTCCGGGCCGCTCTCGCGCACGCATTCGCCGACGATGGTGCGGCCATCCAAAAATGTGCCCGAGCAGAGGATGACAGCCCCGACCGCGTAAACGCCGCCTGTCTCGGTCACAACGGCGGACACGTGGCCGTCGGTGACGCGTAAGTCGACGATCTCCGCCTGCCGCAGCAGGAGATTTTTCTGCCGCTCGAGCGTGTGCTTCATCACGCTCTGGTAGCGCCGCCGGTCGGCCTGCGCGCGCAGCGACCAGACGGCGGGGCCCTTGCCCCGGTTGAGCATGCGGTATTGAATGCAGGCTAAGTCAGCCGCCCTTGCCATCTCGCCGCCGAGGGCGTCGAGCTCGCGCACGAGATGGCCCTTGCCTGTGCCGCCGATGGCGGGGTTGCAGGGCATGTTGCCCACGGCGTCCAGATTGATCGTGAAGCACACGGTTTTCATCCCGAGCCGCGCGCAGGCGAGCGAGGCCTCGATGCCCGCGTGGCCCGCGCCGATGACGGCGACATCGTAGCTTCCGGCAGAAAATTCACGCATAGCCTCAGCCCCTTTCCAGTGTAATGACCGCCACCTGCGGCCTGTTCAGAATGCGCGGGATGACGCGCGGCGAGTTTCCGAGCCCGCGGTTGACGAACACCATCGCGCCCTCGCAATTTTCGTCCGTGCAGTGATAAAAGCCGCTCGTGAATGAGGGGAAAAGCGTCAGCGTCGTGTCGACCAGACCGTCGGTAAACGGCAGGCGCCAAATGCCGCCGTGCGCGTGGCCCGAGAACGTCAGATCCGCGCCGAGGCGGCAGTAGTAGCCGTTAAAATTGTTGTTGCGGTGCGCCAGCAGCAGCCAGAACGGGTCGCCGTATTTCGCGTAGACCTCCTGCGCGAGCTGCTGCGGTGTCTCCTGATCGGCGTAGCCGTTCGGGTCGTCGATGCCCGCGAGGACGATACTGTCGCCGTTTCGCGTGAGCGGTACGAATTCGTTCGAGAGCACCGTCACGCCGGATTCCCGCAGCGTGCGCTTGATCTCCTCCACGACCTTTGTGCCGTGGCCCCACTCGTGGTTGCCCGTGACGTAATACGTCGGCGCGATGGCTGAGAGCGCCGCGCCGACCTCGCCGGCGTAGACGGTCGGGTTTTCGGTCTTGCGGTCGACTAAGTCGCCCGTCACGAAGATATACTCCGGCTGCGCGGCCTTGACCGCACTGTACAGGCGCTCGTTGCCCTTGCCGAAGTATTTGCCATGCAGATCGCTGAGCTGCACGATGCGGCAACCGTCAAAGCCCGCAGGCAGCGCACCTGAGGTGAATGTTGCCTCGTCGGTCTCGATGCTGCGGTTGCCCCAGTAGAGGTAAATGCCGAACAGCACGAGCAAAATGAGCAGGTTGCGCCAGAAATGATGTTTTTTTCTTTGTCTCGCCATGGGAACTCCAATCTATAAGGAAGCAATAAAAGTCAAAGCGGCATGCCGCTTTTTCGACAATAGTAAGGGGCGGCTTTTGCCGCCCCTTATTGTAGCACACTGTCCTGCCTTGAAACAAGAAATTTTATTCCGCGCTCTTGAGGCTCTCGACCATGTCGATCTTCTTCATCTTAAAGTGCGCAAGCACGTTGACAAGCAGCGAGAACAGCGCCGTCAGGATCGCCGCGTACACGTAGGCCGACGGCGCGGTCTGACGTCCGAACATCATCAAATCGATCTCTGTTGAGCGCACGAGGTAAATGTGCAGCCAGTGACCCATGAAGCAGCCCATGAGGATACCGAACACCGTGAGCACGATGTTCTCGCGATACACGTAGGCCGAGACCTCGCCATCGTAAAAGCCCAGCAGCTTGATCGTGGCGAGCTCGCGCTGGCGCTCGGTGATGTTGATGTTTGAAAGGTTGAAGAGCACGACCATCGCCAGCGCCGCCGCGGCCAGAATGATGATGACCACGACAAAGTCCACGCGCTCCATGCTGTGGGTGTAGGTATCCTGCGTGTCGCGCATGCGCGAGGTCGTCGCCACGCCGCTCATGTCGAGCAGCTTTTCAAAAATGGCGTTGCAGGTGTCGGTATCGTCGCTCGTGAAGTTCAGAAGGTAGGCGTTCGGCTCGCCGTCGGCGTGGAGCGCATTTTCATAGTAGCCGGGCGTCATATAGATGAAGTGGCCCGTATAGTGCTCGTAGATGCCCGCGACCGTCACATCGCCGCGCACGTCGCCGTCGAGGAAGAAGGTGTCGCCCACCGAGACCTTCAAAAGCTCGGAGAGCTTCTGGTCGATGTATACGCCCTCATCGCCCATTGTGATGGGATCTCCGCTCTTGTAGTCGAAAAGGTCCACGACCTTGCCGATCTCATCGGAGGCCATCACCTCGACATAGGCGGTGGTTGAATAGGAGGGGGTGACCACCGTGGCGGACGAGGCCGCACAGGGAATGTAGTTCACAACGCGGGAGTCATGCTCAAGAAAGTCCTCCACCGCCGCGCGCTCCTCGGGCAGGGCGTTGTCGGCAAGCGTCACCTGTGCCGAGTAGTGGAACAGCTCGTCATACTGGCGCGACATCGTAAAGAGCAGGGAAGACCTCATGCCAAAGCCCGCGATGATGAGCGCCGTGCAGCCGCCGATGCCGATGACCGTCATCCAGAAGCGCTTCTGGTAGCGGAAAAGATTGCGCGCCGTGACCTTGTGGATGAACGACATACGTCTCCACAGGGGCTTGATATACTCAAGGAACACGCGCTTGCCCGCCTTCGGCGTGCGGGGGCGCATCAGGCTCGCAGGCGTTTCGCGCAGCGTGGCAAGGCAGGCCCAGAGTGTCGCGACTGTCGTGCAGGCGACCGCCGCGAGCACGGAAAAGAGCGAAATATCCGTGTAGGCGTGCAGCTCGATATCCGGCATCTGATACATGATCTGATAGGCCGTGAAGATCATCTTCGGGAACAGGATATAGCCGATGACAAGGCCCAGAACGCCGCCGACAAGGCTCGGCAGCAGCCCGTAGCCGATGTACTTCCATGAGATCGAAAGGCGGCTGTAACCGAGCGCCTTGAGCGCGCCGATCTGCACGCGCTGCTCTTCGACCATGCGCGTCATCGTCGTCAGGCACACGAGCGCCGCGACGAGGAAAAAGATGATCGGCAGCACGCTCGCGAGGTTCGCCATGCGGTCGGCGTCCTGGCCGAAGCCCGTGTAGCCGGGGTTGTAGCTGCGGCTGAAGATGTACCACTCGCAGCTGTCGATATCCGCGACCTTGCGGCGCGCGTCGGTGATCTTCTCCTGCGCGTCGGCGATCTTCTCGTCGGCCTCCGCCCTGCCGTCCGCGTATTCACGAAGGCCCTTGCGGTAGTCGCGCTCGCCGTCCGTCAGTTCGGTGTAGGCGTCCGAGAGCTCCTTGACGCCGTCGGCGTACTGCTCTTCGCCGTCGTAGTAGTCCTTCCAGCCGTCGTCGAGCTTTTTGCGCGCGTCAGAAAGCTCCTTTTTCGCGTCCGCGAGCTGCGCAGGCGCGTCATCAAGCTGGGCCTTGGCGTCGTCGAGCTCCATTTTCGCGTCGCGCAGCTCCTTTCTGCCCGCGTCGAGCTCGGCCTCGCCCGCGTAATACTCATCCCAGCCGTCGTCCAGCTCGCGCTTGCTCGCGGCAAGGCTGCTCGCGCTGATGCTGTTTAACTGCGAGAGGTTCTCTTCCAGTTCCGCCTTCGTCGCCTGCGCGGTCGCAATGCCTGCCTCAAGCTGTTGCTTGGTGCCTTGCAGCTCGGCAAGGCGTGCCTGATACGCTGCAAGCTCCTTTTCCGTCATGCCTTCGGTGGGCGTCTGCGCGAGCTTGGCAAGTCCGGCATTGACCTCATTCAGTTGGCCCTGCATCTCGTCGATCTTGCTCTGTGTGTGCGCAATGCCGCCGGTGATCTGTGCGCGCATACCGCCCAGCGCGCTGTCCGTCGTGGCAATGGCCGCGCTGTCGCCGCGCGCAAGATCATCGAGCAGTTTCTCCGGTGCGCCCTCGTAGGGCGAGCCCGAACCCGCGAGCGCGTCCGTCACGGTCTTGGCGAGCGAGTTGAGCTGGCGCTCGCCGCTTTCCAGCTGCCTCCGGCCCGCGGCAAGCTCTTTTTCGCCGCTTTCAAGCTCCTTGACGCCGTCCTCGTACTGGGCGAGGCCGTCTTCATACTCTGCCCTGCCCTTTTCGTACTCGTCCAGCGCGTCTTCGTACTCTTCCATGCCGTTGAGATATTGCATTTCGCCGTCGTCGAGCTCGATCTTTGCATCGTCCAGCTCGACGCGCGCGTCCTTGAGCTCCTGCTGGCCGTCGTAGTAATCCTTCCAGCCGTCGTCGAGCTTCCTGCGCGCATCATTTAGTTCTTTCTGCGCGTCGCCGAGCTTTTCGTCAGCCTCGGCCTTCGCGTCATCGAGCTCACGCTGCGCATCGTCGAGCTTTTCCGTCGCCTCGTCGACAAGATCGTCGTGCCGCAGCTGCGCGCGCGCGTCGCCGAACGGCTCGAGTTCGTCGATGACGGCGTCGATATAGTCGTCATAGTCGCTGTAAAACGCGGTCATCTCCGCCGCGCCGGAGACGCGCACATAGGCTGCCGTGTAGTAGTCGAGCGTGAACGCCTCACGCGGCAGGTAAAGATATGCCTTGACCGTGCCGCTGCCGAGTGTCGACGTGCCGCGCTCCACCGCGAGATACACCGGCGAGCGCACCGTGCCGACGACCGTATACGTGTCCTGCGCGAGCGCGTCGGAGAGATCGTCCCCCGGCGTGAGTGTGATCGTATCACCGATGGAAATGCTCATCAGTGAGAGCATATTTTCCTCCACCACGCACTCGTCCGCGCGCTCGGGCATGCGCCCGTCGCGCAGCAGCACCTCGTTGATGCCGCGGCCCGTGAGGGAGAGGACCTTGACCACCGCGTCGAGCGAGTCGGACGAGGCGAACGCGTCGATGACGTACTCGCCCTCGGCATCCTCGACCTTGTCCTGTGCTCGAAGAGAGGTAATGTCGTTGTCGGTCAGGCCGAGCGTTGAAAGCACTTGAATGTCCGCCAAGTGCAGGGAATCGAGATAATCGTCGCCCGTGCGCTTCATGTCCGGCGCGGTCGCCTTGAGACCGGAGAGAAACGCGACCGATAGCGCGACCAGGATCATAATGGAGAAAAAGCGGCTGCGCGTGTGTTTGATCTCGCGCCAGAAGTCCTTCTGCATGGCGTTTTTCATCGCGCCGCCCCCTTTCGTTCCGATTTCTTCGTTACCATTCGATCAGTTCCACGCTGGTCGGATGCTCATTGCACTGCATGCTCTCCACCGTGCCGTTTTTGATGTGGATGACGCGGTCGGCCATCGGCGTGATGGCGCTGTTGTGCGTGATGACCACGACCGTCACCCTCTTTTGCCGGCAGGTGTCCTGCAAGAGCTTGAGGATCTGTTTGCCGGTCACATAGTCGAGCGCGCCGGTCGGCTCGTCGCAGAGCAGGAGCTTCGGATTTTTCGCCAGCGCGCGGGCGATGGCGACTCTCTGCTGCTCGCCGCCGGAGAGCTGGCCGGGGAAGTTGTTCGCGCGCGCGGACAGGCCGACTTCATTTAAGACCGTCGCCGCGTCGAGCGGGTCTTTACAGATCTGCGCCGCGAGCTCGACGTTTTCAAGCGCCGTCAGGTTGCCGACGAGGTTATAGAACTGGAAGACAAAGCCGATGTCGTGGCGGCGATAGGTCGTGAGCTGGCGGGCGTTGAAGCCGCTCACGCGCGTCCCGTCGACCGTGATGGTGCCGCCCGAGCAGGCTTCCATGCCGCCGATCATGTTGAGGACCGTCGTCTTTCCCGCGCCCGAGGGGCCGACGATGACGCAGAATTCACCCTTTTCGATCGTAAAGCTGATGTGGTCCACCGCGCGAATTTCGATCTCTCCGCTGTGGTAGACCTTGGAAACATCCTCAAATGTGACGAAAGCCGCCATAGTCCGACTCCTCCGCTTCAAATATCATTTCTATTTTATTATAAGTGGAAAATAACGGAAATGCAAGTGTAGATATAGCAACTTGCATGAAAAAGTCGCTAATTTTTTAGGCAAAACCATGAGAGCTGACGATTGAAATTTGCCTTTTCCGCGCTTATAATACAAACTGAAGTAAATGAGAGAAAGGAGCGTGAAAACGAATATGTTTGAGAACTTCATCAAGCAGGATGTTGACGACATGATCTTCGGCAGCACCAAGCAGATCATCAGCGAGCGCTGAGATCCGTTGTATCGACCACGCGAAAGCGTGGCTTTTTTGTTTTTATCGCCGGAAAGGCGAAAAAGGGCCGCTTCCACGGGAATTTTCGTCCCGAGAGGCGGATTTTTCTTGCCTTTGACCGGTGTGTGTGATATACTTTTTCGGCTAATGAAGGATAAAAGTAAGGAGAGAGAACGCCATGGCTGTGATCGAATACGATTCCTACAAGCAGAAGTTGCTTGCGATGGACGAAACATTTGAAAACCTCTTCAAGGCGCTGGAGATCGAGCAGGCCCGCCAGGAGCTGAACCGCCTCGAGCTCGAGGCGCACGAGGACGGCTTCTGGAACGATCTGGAGCGCTCGCAGAAAAACCAGATGCGCTCCAAGCAGCTGCAAAATAAAATTCACCGCTACGAAAAGCTCGTTTCCACGCGCGACGATCTGCTCGCGCTGATCGACATGGGAACGGAGATGGACGACGCGAGCCTGCTGCCCGAGCTCGAAGAGGGCTACAGTAAACTCGAAGCCGATGTGGAGCAGGCGCGCCTTACGACGCTCCTTTCCGGCGAATACGACAACTGCAACGCGATTCTGACCTTCCACGCCGGCGCGGGCGGCACCGAGGCGCAGGACTGGGCGCAGATGCTCTACCGCATGTATATGCAGTGGGCGAACAAGCACGGCTTTGAATTCGAGATGCTCGACTATCTCGACGGCGATGAAGCCGGTCTCAAGAGCGCGACGGTCATGGTCAAGGGTGAGAACGCCTACGGCTATCTGAAGGGCGAAAACGGCGTGCACCGCTTAGTGCGCGTTTCCCCGTTCGACGCGAACGCCCGCCGCCAGACGAGCTTTGCAGCGCTCGAGGTCATGCCTGAGCTGCCCGACGACATCGAGGTCGAAATTCGTCCCGAGGATATTGAAATGCAGGTCTACCGCGCGTCCGGCGCCGGCGGCCAGCACGTCAACAAGACGTCCTCCGCCGTTCGACTCATCCACAAGCCCACGGGCATCGTCACCGCCTGCCAGACGCAGCGCTCGCAGTTCCAGAACCGCGACTACGCCATGCAGATGCTCAAATCCAAGCTCATGGAACTCAAAATTCAGCAGCACGCGGAGAAGATTTCCGACATCAAGGGCGTGCAGCTCAAGATCGAATGGGGCAGCCAGATCCGCTCCTACGTCTTCATGCCCTACCAGCTTGTCAAGGACACGCGCACCGACTACGAGACCGGCAACATCCAGTCCGTCATGGACGGCGACCTCGACGGCTTCATCAACGCGTATCTCACCAAGTCTGCGAACGGCGAGCTGAAGAAATAATTCAAAAATGTGCTTCGCACATTTTTGAGAGGGGCTTGCAGAGTGCTGCGCGCACTCGCGTTGCTCGCACACTTGCACTCTGTAAAGTATTTTTTGTCACGCACAGGTCGCGACAAAAAATGATTGCATTTTGATTCCGGCGCTGCGGCGCCGGAATTTTATATGTCGGAACGAAAAAGTTAAGCAGGGAGGAAACATGGAAGAAAATACCAGAGAAAACAAAATGGGCACGATGCCCATCGGCAAGCTGCTTGCCAACATGGCGGGGCCCGTGATGATATCGATGCTCTTTCAGGCGCTCTACAACATTGTCGACAGCGTGTTCGTCGCACGGCTCAGTCAGGACGCAATGAACGCCGTGTCGCTCGCCTTCCCGCTGCAAACGCTGTGCATCGCGTTCGCCGTGGGCACGGGCGTCGGTATGAACGCGCTGCTCGCGCGTTCGCTGGGTGAAAAGAACATGCAGGCGGTCGACCGCGCCGCGGGCACGGGACTTTTCCTGACCCTCTGCACCGCCGCCGTCTTTGCTGTCCTCGGCTTTTCGCTCGCCACGCCGTTTTTCCGCTTCCAGACGGAAAACGAGCAAATTATTGCCTACGGCCGTGATTATGTGATGATCTGCATCGGCGGCTCGCTCGGACTGTTCCTGCAAATTTACGGCGAGCGCCTGCTCCAGTCCACGGGGCGGACGGACCTTTCGATGATCTCGCAGATCGCGGGCGCGGTGTGCAACATCGTGCTCGACCCGATTTTGATTTTCGGCCTTCTGGGCTTTCCCCGCATGGAGGTCGCGGGCGCGGCGGTCGCCACGATCGTCGGCCAGTTCGTCGGCGCGGGCCTCGGCCTTTTTCTGAACCTCAAGAAAAATCCCGAGGTGCAGATCTACCTCAAGGACATCCGTCCCCACCGCGCGACGGTGGCGGACATCTACGCCATCGGCATTCCGTCGATCATCATGCAGTCCATCGGCTCGGTGATGACGTTCGGCATGAACAAAATTCTCATCTCGTTCACCGAGGCGGCGACCGCGGTGTTCGGTGCTTACTTCAAGCTCCAGAGCTTCATCTTCATGCCGTGCTTCGGCCTCAACAACGCGATGGTGCCCATCGTGTCGTACAACTACGGCGCGCAGAAATTCGACCGCGTGCGCAAGACCGTCCGCCTGACAGTCTTTACGGCCATCGGCATCATGTGCGTCGGCTGTGCGCTCTTTGAGTGCATCCCCGAAACGCTGCTGGGGATGTTCTCGCCGACGGACGAAATGCTCTCCATCGGCAGGGTCGCTCTGCGCATCATCGGCGTACATTTCCCGCTCGCGGGCTTCAGCATCATCGCGGGCAGCGCGTGTCAGGCGCTCGGCAAGCCCATCTACGCGCTCATCAATTCCGTCTGCCGTCAGATCGTCGTGCTGCTGCCGGCGGCGTATCTGCTCTCGCTCACGGGGCGGCTCGAGCTTGTGTGGCTCGCCTTCCCGATCTCGGAGGTCGTGAGCGTCATCCTGAACGCCACGTTCCTGCGGCTCACGTACCGCGCCTCGCTCGAGAGAAACTAATTTTGCCTGCGCGCAGACGCAGATCGGGGAGAGTCTCTTATTATAGAAGAGGCTCTCCCCTTTTATAAATGTTCTGCACGGCGGTTCAAATTTTTTCTTTTGACAGACCGCACAGACGCGGGTAAAATACATTTGATAAGCTACGCTTGATAATTTGTTTTCGCAGGAGAACCTATGAAAAGACAACTTGCAGCGCTGCTGCTGACGATTTTTGCCCTGTCCCTCACTGCCTGCGGCGAAACGGCTGCCGAGAGCGAGACGCGCACGGTGTACGCGATGGACACGGTGATGAACCTGACGGTTTACGGCGAGAACGCCGCTGCCGCGCTGGAGAGCGCGGAAAAGGAACTGCACACGTTGGACGAAGCCGTCCTCTCGCGCACGGCGGAGGGCAGTGAGCTCTATGCACTCAACACGTCGAACGGCGAAACGGTCGAATACGGCGCGGACGATATCTTACCCGCGCTGATCGAAACGGCGCTGACGATCTCTGACGCGACGGACGGTGCATTCGACCCGACGCTCGCCCCCGTGCTCGACGCGTGGGGCTTTACGAAGGATGAGCACCGCGTGCCGTCCGCAGACGAGCTCAAAGAATTGCTGAGTCATACGGGCTGTGGCAAGGTCGCGCTCGAAAAAACGGCGGACGGCTGGACGGTCACGCTTTTGGACGGCGCACAGCTCGACCTCAGCGGCATAGCCAAGGGATATGCGGCGGCTCTTCTGCTCGCGCAGCTTGAAAAGGAGGGCGTCACGTCCGCGACACTCGACCTCGGCGGTGATGTGTTCGTCATGGGGCGAAAGACCGACGGCAGCGATTGGCGCATCGCCGTCAAGGACCCTGCGGACACGGAGAGCTACCTTGGCATCGTATCGGCGGCGGATAAGTTCATCGTGACCTCCGGTGTGTACGAGCGCTATTTTGAAGAAAACGGCGTGCGCTATCACCATATCCTCGACCCCAAGACTGGCAGCCCCGCGGAGAGCGGGCTCGTCAGCGTGACCGTGCTGTGCGAGAACGGCGCGTGGGCGGACGCGCTCTCGACGGCGTGCTTCGTCCTTGGCCCCGACGGCGCGCTCGCGCTGCGCGATGATCTTGCCGACCAGGGGACGGATTTTGAGCTCATTTTAGTTACCGACGACGGCCGCGTGCTTTACACCGACGGCCTTGCCGATGCCTTCACGCCGAACGACGAAAGCGGGTACACGTATGAAGCGCTCGCCTAAGCTGAAGCCGACGAAGTGGGACGCGCTCGTTGTGCTCGCGGTGCTGCTGCTCGCGCTCGGACTTGGCGCAAGGCCGTATTTCGCGGCGAAATCGGCGGGCGAGCTGACGGTCAGCGTTGCCATCGACGGCGAGACCGTTGAGCGCTGCGCGCTCAGCACCTACGAAGGCGGCACTTACAAAAGCCGCGGCTATACGCTCACTGTGGAGGTGGCAGACGGCGCGGTATACGTCGCCTCGAGCGACTGTCCGAATCAGGACTGCGTGCACTCCGGCGCGATCTCGCGCGCGGGACAGAGCATCGTGTGCCTGCCCGCCCGCGTGGCCGTCACGCTCGAGGGCGCGGCGTCCGACTACGATCTGATCGCGGGGTGAGCGCATGAAGATCAAAACAAGAGAGTTGACGCTCTGCGCGGTGCTCGCGGCGCTCGCGCTTGCGTTGTCCTACATGGAGTCGTTTTTTCCGCTCGCGCTCATTGTGCCGCTGCCGGGCGTCAAGCTGGGTCTTGCGAATATCGTTACGCTCTACGCGCTCTATGCCATCGGATTTCCGAGCGCGCTCGCCATCCTGCTTGTGCGCTGCACGCTCGGCGCGCTGTTTGCGGGGAATGCCTCGGCGCTTTTATTCTCGCTGCTCGGCGGGCTGTCGGCGCTTTTCGTGATGGCGCTGCTCAGCAAGTCGAAAAAGCTCAGCATCTTCGGCGTCTCGATCGCGGGCGCGGCGGCGCACAACTGCGGGCAGGTCTGCGCCGCGTTCATCACGCTCGGCTCGACCACGCCGCTCTACTATCTGCCGTTTTTGCTGCTGGTGTCGCTCTTCACGGGCGCGCTCAGCGGCCTGATCACGGCATTCTTGTTCCGCGCAATGGCGCACACGCCCTACGGAACGAAGGGAGAGAATCAACATGGATAAAAGGGACGAGATCATTCTCCAGCAGCTCGACGTCATCCGCACGATGACGCAGAACAACCTGAATCGCATGGGCAGCGACTTCTGGGGCGCGCCGCTGACGCCGGACGCGCCGAAATCTGCCGTCCCGAAGGAAGTTGCGCCCAAAGCAAACGCGCCGAAGAGCGCGGACGGCGCAAAGCCGAACAAGCCCGCCGCCTCCACCGGCGCGGACGAGAAAAAGGAAGAGGAAGCGCCGCTTCCCCCGCCCGAGAAGATCGAGGACCTTAAAAAAGAACTCGACACCTACATCGGCCTTGGCGAGGTCAAGCGCGAGGTGAATAACCTCATCAACATGGCGACCGTCTTCAAGCGGCGCGAGGAGATGGGGCTTCCCAACGCGGACTTTTCGCTCCACATGGTCTTTACCGGCAACCCCGGTACAGGTAAGACGATGATCGCGCGTTTGATGGCGCGCGTCTACCGCTCGCTCGGGATCCTTTCCAAGGGTCAGCTTGTCGAGGTCGACCGCAGCGGGCTCGTCGCGGGCTACGTCGGTCAGACGGCCATCAAGACGAGCAAGGTCATCGAAAAGGCGCTCGGCGGCGTGCTGTTCATCGACGAGGCCTACGCCCTCAACGGCAAGGGCGACAACGACTTCGGTCAGGAGGCCATCGACACGCTGCTCAAGGCGATGGAGGATCACCGCGACGACCTCGTCGTGATCGTCGCGGGCTACGATGGCTTGATGGAAAAGTTCATCCAATCGAACCCCGGCCTTGAGTCCCGCTTCAACCGCTACCTGCACTTTGACGACTACACGCTCGACGAGATGCTCGAGATTTTCAAAATGCAGTGCCGCAAGTCGCTCTACACCCTCTCTCCCGACGCCGAGCAGGACGTCAAGGACTTCATCTACGATGAGAACGCCGACGGTGTGACGTTCGGCAACGCGCGCGGCGTGCGCAACCTCTTCGAGCAGATCTTGACCGCGCAGGCCAACCGCCTCGCGAAGATGGAGAGCTTTACAAAGGATGATTTGATGACCCTCACGCGCGACGATGTCCTCCACGCCCGCGGCATGGAAGACGACACGACCGTCGCCGAGCTTGAAGCAAAAGCAGCAGAAAAAAAGGACGAATAAAAAAGGAAGGACGCGCAGCGTCCTTCCTTTTTTATTTCGTTGTTACGCTTCCTTGGCGGCGGGCTCTTCCTTCGGCTTATCCTTGGGGACGACGCGCTTTTCAGGCGTCACGCGGCCCTCGTCCACCGCGACCATGTGCTCAAGCAGGCGGACGACCATGTTGGAGTAGCCCCATTCGTTGTCGTACCACGCGATCAGCTTGACAAAGTCGTTGTCGAGCATGATGCCGGCGGTCTCGTCGAAGATGCAGGGGCAGGAATTGCCGATCAGGTCCGTGGAGACGACCTGGTCCGCGGTGTAGCCAATGATGCCCTTCATATAAGTCTCGCTGGCGTGGCGGATGGCATAGCAGATATCGGCGTAGGTGGTCTTGACCTTGAGGTGGGCGGTCAGGTCAACGACGGAGACGTCCGCCGTGGGGACGCGGAAGCTCATGCCGGTCATCTTGCCGTAGAGCTCGGGGATGACGCGGCCGACGGCCTTGGCGGCACCCGTGGAAGAGGGAATGATATTGTTGAGGATGGAGCGGCCCGTGCGCCAATCGCTGCCACCGCGGGAGTCGACGGCCTTCTGCTTGGCGGTGGCGGCGTGGATGGTGGACATGAGCGCCTGCTCAATGCCGAACTCGTCGTTGACGACCTTGGCAAGGGGCGCTAAGCAGTTGGTGGTGCACGAGGCGTTGGAGACGACCTTCATGTCGGAATGGAGCAACATGTGGTTCACGCCCATGACGAACGTGGGGGTGACCTCATCCTTGCCGGGCGCGGTCAGGATGACCTTCTTCGCGCCGCCCTTGAAGTGGCGGGAGGCCTTCTCGGTGGTGTTGTAAGCGCCGGTGGACTCGATGATGTACTCCGCGCCGCAGCTGGACCAGGGGATCATCGCCGCGTCGGACTCGCTGAAGACCTGAATGGTGTGACCGTTGACGATCAGGTTCTTGTCCTTGTGCTCCACCGTGCCGTTGAACTGACGGAACACGGAATCGTATTTGATCATATAGACCATGTAATCCAGATCCGCTTTGCGCAGGTTGATACCGCAGATGTCGAACTGCTCCGGATGCTCGATCATGATGCGCAGCACGACGCGGCCGATGCGGCCGAAGCCGTTGATGCCCACTTTGATAGCCATAATGATAATCCTCCACAGAAAATGTGATCATATTTTTCGGAGCTCACGCCCCGTCATTGCAAAATCATTATATCATGGCGTATTTTTTTGTCTTCCCCTTTTCGGGAAAAAGGTAGCTGAACTTTGTTGTACAAATGTGTGCAAAACAGACAAAAACAGCGAAAAACATTTGTCTAACTTCTCCAAATATTCCATACATTTGAAACATTCGAAGCATCCGTTCGTGCAAAAAATTGCGCTTTATCGCACTAAAATGACAGCAAACTTGCAAAACGAAAACGGCCCTCAAAGAGGGCCGTTTTACTTCAGTCTAAATTCAGTGGAGGCGCATTTCGAACCTCCGGCTCGAAACAGCCAATGTCCCCCACGTGCATTTCGTGCTCCGCACGAAACAGCGCCAAAAATGAAAAAAAGAAGCAGAGACCCTAATCACGCACCAAAAAGCGTCGCAGACTTTGCCGCCCGCAGGCGGCAAATAATCTTAATCGTTTTTTGGCGCGACATGCGCGTGCCAAAAAACTCTTCTCACGGAGCGGAGTGTGCGCGCCTGCGGCGCGTGCATGCAGCGCAGTGCAATCTCCTCAAAAAAAGAGGACGGCTTTCGCCGTCCTCTTTTTTTGAAGTGTTTACGCAAGCGCCGCGGTGATGATCGCCATGGAGTAGACCTCCTGGGCATTGCAGCCGCGGGAGAGGTCGTTGATCGGCGCGTTCAGGCCGAGCAGGATCGGGCCGTAGGCATCAAAAGAGCCGAGGCGCTGAGCGATCTTGTAGCCGATGTTGCCGGCGTTGATGTCGGGGAAGATAAAGGTATTGGCGTGGCCGCCGACCGCGTCGGTGATGTGCTTGGTCTTGGCGACAGCCGGAGAGACCGCCGCGTCGAACTGGAACTCGCCGCCGATCGGGGTGTCGGGCATGAGGGCCTTGGCCTTCTCACAGGCATTGCGCATCTTGTCGACGTCCTCGCCCTTGCCGGAGCCGAGGGTGGAGTAGCTCAGGAAGGCGACTTTCGGGTCAACGCCGAAGATCTTGGCGCAGGAAACGGTCTCCTTGCAGATCTCGACGAGCTCGTCCTCGTTGGGCTTGATGTTGATGGCGCAGTCGGCCATGGCGAGCACTTCGTTCTCGCCGGAAGCGGCGGGACGGACCATGATGAAGCAGGAAGAGACGATCTTGTTGCCGGGCTTGGTCTTGATGAGCTGGAGCGCGGGACGGACCGTGTCGGCCGTGGAGTAGGTAGCGCCGCCGAGCAGGCAGTCGGCCTTGCCCATCTTGACGAGCATGGTGCCGAAGTAGTTGCTCTTCTTGAGCGCGGCGCGGCACTCGTCGGCGGTCATCTTGCCCTTGCGCAGCTCGACCATCTTGTCGACCATCTCGTCCATGCCGTCGTAATTCTCGGGGTCGATGATCTCGGCACCGCGGATGTTGAAGCCGATGTCCTCAGCGGCGGCGGCAATCTCATCGGGGTTGCCGACGAGCACGGGCTTTAAGAAATTACCGGACAGCAGACGGGCGCTCGCTTCGAGAATGCGGTGGTCGGTACCTTCGGTGAAAACGATCGTTTTGGGGCTCTTTTTCAGCGTGTTGATCAGTTGTGCAAACATGTTGATTCCTCCTGATATATGATGTGCCGGTCAAGCGGGCACAGATTTACGGATATAGTATACACCCACTTTTTCACCCTCTCAAGGAAAAATAACGCAAAATTCATGCAAAAGTTTACAAATTTTCCAAACTCTTACAATATATTAGCAGTATCATTTCCCCAAAAGGCTTGACGGAGCCTTGAAAACCAAGTATACTGGTCAATGGTTACAAATTGTAACTTTTATTTTTACTTGCATCCTCTAAGGAGTTTTGATATGTCAGAGCAAAAACGATCCACCCCGCAGCGCAGCGATGCACCCACGCAGCGCCGCCGTTCGAATGCCTCGCCGCGAAGACGGCCGAGCAGGCGCGGCGGCATGCCGCAATGGCTGAGCGGCTGGCTCGAGCACATGGCGCTGTTTTTTTCCACGCTCGGTGCGCGCATCCGCCGCATCGGCCCACGCGCCCGCACCGTGATGCGCGAGAGCAGGGCGCGCAACTTCCCCGAATCCAACCGCTTTTTGGTGCAGGTCTTCCTCGTCATCGGCGGGATGTTCCCGATGTGGCACTCGCTGCTGCATGAAAGGGTGATGGCGCGCCGCCGCCAGCGCAGCCACGCTGCCGGCGAGCACGAGGACCGCTGGCGCAGGCAGGCGCGGCGCGTGAATCCGTTCTACTTTATCGGCGGCGCGGCTGTTGTGGCTGCGATCGCGCTGTTTTTCTCGTTCTACACGCTGGGAACGACCGTGGAGTATAACGGCAGCGTGGTCGATACCGTCGCCAGCGCCGCGCAGGCGCGCAAGGCGGCCTCTAAGCTCGAGAGCATCACGACCGAGACGCTCGGCAAGAGCTATGAGATCGCAAAGGATGCCATCCATTATTCGACGGCCTTCGTCCGCCGCAGCGATGTGACGGACGCAACGACCTTCGAGCAGGACCTCGCCGACGAGCTCGGCCAGGTGACCTACGGCTACTCGCTCTATGTCGACGATGAGATTATCGGTTCGACGCAGTACGCCGGCGCGCTGGACGAGCTGCTCAAGCAGATCAAGCAGGTCTACGCCTCGGCGGATACGCTGAGCGTCGACTTTGTTGAAAATGTCCGCATTGCGGAGGGCTATGTCCCGACCGAGAGCGTGATGAACCTCGGCGAGATCGCCGAGATCCTGAATTCGACGAAGTCGGGCGAGGTGACCTATACCGTCGTCAAGGGCGACACCTGGGGCCAGATCGCCAACAACAACGGCATGACCGCCGCCGAGCTCGAAGCGCTGAACCCCGGCTACGACATCAACCGCATCCACATCGGCGATGCGCTGACGCTCTCGAACGCCGTGCCGTATCTGACCGTCAAGGTCACCGAGCGGCAGAACTATGTCGAGGACGTCAACTATGACGTGAACTACGTGAGCGATTCGTCCATGTATCAGGGCGACGAGCGCGTGATCTCCAAGGGCTCGTTCGGCAAGGCCGATATTGTGGCCGACGTCACCTATATCAACGGCGAGGAGCAGGAGCGCACGGTCATCTCGTCCGTCACGCTCTCCGACCCTGTGGCCGAGACGCGCGCCCGCGGCACGAAGGTCCGCCCGACCTGGTACCCCACCGGCAGCTTCCGCTGGCCGTGCTCGGGTCGCATCACGTCGTACTTTGGCTACCGCAGCACGGGTATCCGCGGCGCGACGAGCAACCACAAGGGCATCGACATCGCCTGCTCCTACGGCACGCCAATCTACGCCGCCGACGGTGGCCGCGTGACCTACGCGGGCTACAAGGGCGCGATGGGCTACGTCGTCATCATCGACCACAACAACGGCTATGTCACGTATTACGAGCACAACTCGTCGCTGCTCGTCTCCGCGGGACAGACGGTCTATAAGGGCCAGCAGGTCGCCAAAGCGGGCCGCAGCGGCGTCGCCAGCGGTGTCCACTGCCACTTCGGCATTCAGAGAAACGGCAGCTACGTCAACCCGCTCAATTACCTTAGCTAAAAACAAAGGGATCCCATCCGATGGATGGGATCCCTTTGATTTTAGGGGATCGCACTTCGCTTCGTGCCTTGCCGCCGTAGGCGGCTGCGACACGCGCGAAGCGAGAAGAATAAATCGCCACGCGCATGTCGCGGCGATTTATGATTAAAATTATTTCGCGTCTGCGGACGCGAAAGTCTGCGACGCTGGTGCCTGTTTTCTGCCCGTGGGGGCAGAAAATGCGGCGGGTGGGGGACGGAGGATGTTGCTTCTGGCCTGTTCGCTGCCGGAGGCAGCGAATGCGGCGGGTGTGGGATGCTGGCTTTTGCGCCGATTGGGGTGTGGGGGCCTGTTTGCCGCTGGTCGCGGCAAATGCGGCATGGGGATCATGAAAAGACCGCTGTGGACTCCGCGGCGGGCTTTCTATTTGTCATTTACTGTTCCGTTAAGACGCGGCGGACCTCGCCGGTGAAGTAGAGCGAGCCCCAGGAGCAGATGGCGTCATCCTCACCTGCAAGCGCTAAGGCGCGGCGGACGCCGTCGTCGGTATCCTTGGCGGGGACGGCCTGCACGCCCTGTGCGTTCAGCCACGCGGCGAGCTCGTTTTCATCGAGTGCGCGGGCAGAAGGCGGCGTGATGACGACGAACGCCTTGGCGAGCGGGAGCGCGCGGCGCAGCATTTGCTGCCAGTCCTTGTCGCGAAGCACCCCTGTGAGGAAGATGAGTTTTTTGTCGCCGTAGAGCGCGGCGAGCGAATCCATCAGCGCGTCGACGCACTGGGGATTGTGCGCGCCGTCAACGATGAAGTCCGGCCCGCGGCGCAGAAGCTCGAGCCGTCCGGGCCACTGGGCGTGGGAAAGCCCCTCATCAATGGCCTCGTCCGTGAGCTTGTCCCAGCCGCGCGAGCGCAGCGCGTTGCACACGTCGATGACCGTCAGCGCGTTCAAGAGCTGATACTCGCCGAGAAGCCGCAGGTGGTACGGCCCGCGGCCGCGGTATTTGAACTCTTGACCGTCGAGCGAGGACGAAATGCGCTCAAGCTTTTCCTGCGCGGTGATCGTGAGAGCCACGTCCTCCTGCGCGCACTTTTCGCGCGCGACGTTCTCCACGCCCTCGCTCTGGCCGAAGAGCACGGCGTGCGCGCCGTGCTTGATGATGCCGCATTTCTCCGCGGCGATCTTCTCGACCGTGTCGCCGAGAATGGCCGTGTGCTCCAAGCCGATGTTCGCCACGACGCAGACCTCCGGCGCGGGGATGACGTTCGTCGAGTCCATGCGCCCGCCGAGGCCGACCTCGAGCGAGACGATGTCGCACTGCTCCTGCACGAAGTAGAGGAAGGCGATGGCCGTCATGATCTCAAAACCCGTGGGCAGTTCGCTCATGCTCTCCGCTGCGCTCCGCACGGTGTTTGTGAGCGAAATGAGGGAGTTGTCGTCGATCTCTTCCCCGTTCACGCGCATGCGCTCGTGGAAGCGCAGCAGGTGCGGCGAGGTATAGAGCCCCGTGCGGTACCCCGCGCGCTGGAGCACGGAGGAGAGAATCGCGGCGGTAGAGACCTTGCCGTTTGTGCCCGCGATGTGGACGAATTTGAGCTTCTGCTCGGGATTGCCGAGCAGGCCCAGAAGCTCGCGCGAGCGCGCAAGGCCCGGCGCGCTCTGCTCCCAGTTGTCGAATTGCAGATATTTGAGGGTCTCCTCAATGGTTTGCAGGTCTTTCACATTGTTCACCTGTATTTCCTGTAGAATAAGGCGAAGGCGTCGGCCCTCGCCTGCGGGATTTGATCTATCGGTCGATCTTGCGCAGCATGGCGGTGAATTCGTCAGGCATCCCGCACGTGAGCGAGACAAGATCCTTCGTCCGCGGGTGGATGAACTGAAGCCCCACCGCGTGAAGGCACTGACCCGTCAGGCCTGGAACGGCCTTTTTCGCGCCGTAGACCGTGTCGCCCAGGATCGGGTGGCCGAGGTAGGCCATGTGCACGCGAATTTGATGCGTGCGGCCCGTTTCGAGCCTGCACCGCACATGCGTGTAGCCGGGATAACGGGCGATGACCTCCCAGTGCGTTACCGCGCGGCGTCCACCCGGAACGACGGCCATGCGCTTGCGGTCGCGGCTGTCGCGCGCGATGGGCGCGTCGACCGTGCCGCTGTCCTCACGTAAGTTGCCGACCACGATACACTCATACGTGCGCGCGAGCGTGTGGTCGGCCAGCTGGGCGGAGAGGAACTGGTGCGCGTAGTCGTTTTTTGCCGCGATGATGAGCCCGCTCGTGTCGCGGTCGATGCGGTGCACGATGCCGGGGCGCAGCGCGCCGCCGACGCCGGAGAGACTGTCGCCGCAGTGATACAAAAGGGCGTTCACGAGCGTCCCGTCCGGATGGCCCGGCGCGGGATGGACGACGAGCCCGCTCGGCTTGTTGACGACGATGACGTCGTCGTCCTCGTAGACAACGTCCAGAGGGATGTCCTGCGGAACGGCGTCGATGGGCGCGGGCTCTTCGGGGGTGAATTCGATCTGCTCGTGTCCCGTGAGCTTGTAGCTCTTGTTCGGCGCTTTGCCGTTCACGAGGACGCGCCCGTCCTCGACGGCTTTCGCCGCGGCGGAGCGGGTCAGGTCTTCAATTGCGCGGGCGAGGCAGGCGTCGAGCCGCGTACCGGCATCGGCTTCACTTGTTTGCAGCAGGATCGGTTCCATCGACCTTGTTCCCCCAGTTTTTCTCGTCGCTCTTGCTGTAAAAGGCAAGGTAGTAGATGAGCGCGCAGACCGTGCCGCACACGACGAACACATCCGCCACGTTGAAGACGGGAAAGTCCATGAACATCGTGTCCAGCATGTCAACGACGTACCCGAGGCGCACGCGGTCAATGAGATTGCCGATGCCGCCGCCGAGGATGATCGCGAGCGACCACTGGCCCAGCGGATGGCGCACGATCTTGACGAGCAGCCATGCGATGGCGCACATGCCCGCCGCTGTCAGCGCGATGAGCAGCCACCGTGCGCCCGAAAAGCTCGACCACGCCGCGCCGTAGTTGTGCACGCGCGTGAGCTGTAACAGCGGCGGCAGCAGCGGCTCCGATTCGCCGAGCGACATTGTGTTCACGACGAGGAATTTGACGGCCTGATCCGCCGCCACGCAGAAAACCGCCGCGAGGGCAAGGCAGACCGCCTTGCCCTTTGAGCGTCGGTAAAATGCAGCGTATAAAATCACCATCAGCGCCAGCGCGCCGAAAAAGATCCACAGGATCGGCCCTCCGATGCTGCCGGAGACGACGATCTGTGTCGTGCCGTCCGCGCCGCCGATCACGCCGATATTGTTCATTCGCTCTCCTCTTCTCCTGCGGGGGTGTTTTCCGCAGGCTCTTCGACCGCCGGTGCGGTCTTGGCGACCTCGACGATCAGAATATCGTCTGCCTGACGGAGCGCGGTGCGCTCAGCCTCAGGCAGTTCCATGGTGTCTGCTAAGTCATGTGCCGCTTCGGCCACGACGAGGTAGCTGACGTACTCGTCATTTTCCGCGTACACAGCCATGCCGCGCTCGTGCAGAAATTCCGCCGCCGCGGGCACATCCAGCGTGATGATGGCATAGCCGCCGCTTGCGTCGGCGGAGCGGTCGTCTGCGCCGTCTTCCACGTCATAGGTGTCGAACGGGCTGGCGTCGGCCTGCACGCCCTCCTTCTGCACGGCGGAATAGCTGTAGGTAAAGTCCTCCGCCGTGTCGCCGGACGCAGCGGGCGCGCTCGCCGTGTCATTGCCGCTGGTGTTGCAGTCTGCGGCGCTGTCGCCGTTACTGCCCATCGCGGGCGCCAGCTTCCACGCCGCGGCCGTGATGACGAACAGCGCAAAGCACGCGGCCAGCACGCGCGGCCATGCGCGGCGGTGGCGCGATCTCGCGCGCTTTTCCTCATGCACCCGCTCGAGCACGCGCTCGGAAAAGCCCTCCGGCGCGTCGAGCTCGGGCATTTCCTCGAACATCGTGTGCACGATCATCAGTTCCGAGAGATACTCCCGGCAGTTCTGGCAGTGCTCTACGTGCGAGAGCACCTCTTCCTTTTCGTTTTCGCTCAATTCTCCGTCCACAAAGGCAGAGAGCGCGGCGGCGTACTGTTCACAACATTTCATTTGGCGCTCATCTCCTCACGATTACATTCTGTAACTTTTGACGAAGCAATTTCAAAAAAGTTCCCGTTTCCGGATAAAAAGTTGCGCAAAAGTGATCGGCCCCTGCTGATGCGCGATTTGACCGTGCCCAGCTCGATCGACGCGCTTTCTGCGATCTCGGTGTAGCTCAGGCCTTCGATCTCGCGCAGGATGAGCACCTTTCGGTACTCCTCCGGCAAGGCGGAGAGGCCCTCCTGCAATAATTTTTGTGCCTCGCGGTGCTCGACCGTCTCCTGCGGCTGGGGCGAGGTGTCGACCGCGTCGACAAACAGCTCCTCATCGTCGAGCGAGACGCTGCCGCTCTGTTTTTTTCGCCGCCGCAGCGTGTCGATGCAGGCGTTCGTCGCCAGACGGTAGATCCACGTCGAAAGCGATGACTCCTGTCGGAAGCGGTCGATCCCGCGCCAGAGCGCAAGAAAGGCGTCCTGCGCGGCCTCCTCGGCGTCCTCACTGTTGCCGCACATGCGGAAGCACAGCGTATACACTTTTTTCTCATATTGGCGGATCAGCTCTTCGAAGGCGGCTTCATCCCGCTTTTGAAGGCGCGCAATGAGTTCCCGTTCGTCCATAGCTTTTTATCTGATCCTCAGCGCAGATCCCGCTTGATCGACGCGCTGAGCGCGTGCAGCTCAGAAAGCGTTGAGAGCTGCACGATCTTCTCCTTATAATAATTCGCGTGGCTGATGCCCTTTAAGTACCAGCACAGGTGATGGCGCGCCTGCAGCATGGCGACGCGCTCGTTTTGATACTGTGCGGAGAGCTCCACCTGACGCACGGCGGTGTCCCACCGCTCGGCAAACGGCGGCAGCGGCGGAATGTCGCGCCCTGAGAGCGCGGCGGCGGATTGCTCGAAAAGCCACGGGTTGCCGAAGCTCCCGCGGCCGATCATCGCCATGTCTGCGCCCGTGAATTTAAGGATGCGCACCGCGGCCTCGGGGGAAAATACGTCGCCGTTGGCGATGACGGGGATGCTGACGGCCTGCTTGACGTCGCGGATCGTGTTCCAGTCGGCCTCGCCGCCGTACATCTGCATGCGCGTGCGCCCGTGCACCGCGACGGCGCTGACGCCCACTTCTTCGAGCATTTTGGCGAGCTCGACGGCGTTGATGCTGCCCTTGTCCCAGCCGCGGCGCATCTTCGCCGTGACGGGGACCTTGACGGCGCGCACGACCGCCTCAGCGATGCGCGCGGCCTTTTCGGGATCTTTCATCAGCGCGCTGCCGTCGCCGTTTTTGACGACTTTGCCCACGGGGCAGCCCATGTTGATATCCAAGATGTCCGCGCCGGAAATTTCGATCGCCATCTGCGCAGCCTCGGCCATGCAGTTCACATCGCTGCCAAAGATCTGCGCGGCAAACGGCTTTTCGCTCGGAAACGGACGAAGCAGCTGCGCGGTCTTCGTGTCGTGGTAGCATAGCGCCTTGGCGCTCACAAGTTCTGTGACGGTGTAGCCCGCGCCTTTTTCGGAGCAGATCTGGCGGAATGCAGCGTCCGTTACACCCGCCATCGGCGCGAGCGCGAGCTTCGATTCAATTTTTACCGTTCCGATCTGCATAGTCTGCCTCTTTTCGATAACAATACAAGTATAGTATAGCATAGCAAGGCCGACAAGTCAAAGGAACAAAACGTGGACGGAGAAGTTTTTTGCAAACAGGTGTTGACATCACGGCGGAGGTATGGTATATTATCTGTTGCCGATATCTGCCGGTGTGGTGGAATTGGTAGACACAGGGGACTTAAAATCCCCCGGTAGCGATACTGTACCGGTTCGAGTCCGGTCACCGGCACCAGTATTCCCTTAATTTCATATCGCGGAGTGGAGCAGTTGGTAGCTCGTCGGGCTCATAACCCGGAGGCCGTAGGTTCGAGTCCTGCCTCCGCAACCAGAAAAACAGCCGTTTTCTTTACGAAAACGGCTGTTTTTGCAACTTCTGGCACGAGTTTACTTTAGAGCAAGTGCGAATAATTCAACTTTAGTTCAACTCGGTCAAAAAATCATGCTTTTTTGAGGAACGCATCGGCCAGAATATCCGTGTTCTTTTGGTCGGCGGCCTCTATCACGTGGGCATAGATATTGACGGTCGTGCTCACCTGCGCGTGACCTAATCGCTTTGAGATCGACACACTATCCGCACTGTTGAAATAGAGAATGGACGCCATCGTGTGGCGGAATGCGTGCGGATTGATGTGCGGCAGGCCGCGGCGTTTGCTGAACTTGCTCATCCAGCCGGTCACGCTGTCCGGATGCATGGGGCTTCCGTCATCCTGCGTGAATACGAACCCTTGATCGTGGTAGTATTCTCCGAGCCGCAGACGCTCGCTGCTTTGCCATGCTTTGTATTGCTGCAAAAGCTGCATCGTTTCTGCCGGGAGCGTGATAAAGCGCTTGGAGGTATCCGTTTTCGGCGTGTCCTCATAGATGCCGCGGTCAGGCGTGTAGACGATGTTATTGCAGATGTAAATGCGATTTTCCTTAAAATCTACCTTGTCCCACTTCAAACCTAAGAGCTCGCCGCGGCGCGCGCCAGTGATCAGAAACAAGTGCGTCAACGCTTTCCATTTGATGGGTTCCTCTTCCAGCGCGTCGCGGATCGCGGCGACCTGTTCGGGCTGGAAGTAGTTGACTTCCTTTTTAGTGACTTTCGGCAAGGTGGCCTTCGCCGCGACGTTGAACGGGACAAGCCCTTCTTTCTCCGCTTGGCCTAACACGGTGGAGATCAGGCGGTGATGCTCGAGTATCGTTTTCGGAGACAAAGTGCGCTCGTTTTCTTGAAACGTGAATACCTTCTCAGGTTTCATACCGAGCGCAAGCGCGATTTTATCGGCAGAGTCCTTGTCGATAGAAGTACCTTTGACAGCTGCGTACACAGTGCGGAGCGATACGCCGCTTTTCTCTGCCAGCGCGGCGCGCGTGAGAGAGTGCTCTTTCAATTCTGCTGCAAGGTCAATTTTGGACACGGCACGGATACTGCCTTTTCCGGCGCCAGACTTGGAGAGCTCAAGATAAAAACTGTTCAAATGATCGGCGCGGAGGTCTTTTAGCTTGATGTGGCCGATAGCAGGGTAAATGCGCTCAGTCAGCTCTTGATATCGGACGATGGTCGAGTGCTTCACACCGAGCTGTTCTTTCATGGCAAGTACATAATCGCAATACGGGCTAAACTTCTGGCGGCTGTCAGAGGCGGTCCCCTCTTTGCATTCCTTTTCAAAGGTCGCGGCGAAAGCCTCGGCCTTTTTTCTTGCGCTTTTCTCCGTCCATGTGGGCGAGACTTCAAAGGTCGCCGTCCACGGCTTGAGTTGCTTTCCGTCAGCACCACGGCCACGGTGAACGCGGATAGAGTAGGAGATCAGCTTGCCGGACTTATCGCGGCGCTCTTGGATGTTAGCCATTATGTTCACCCTCCGTTCTAAATGGCAACCCTGATAATTCAAATGCGACAAAACGATTGATCTCAGAGATTAAAGTTCTCCATTGTTTATGTGAGATCATCGCAACATTTCCGTTTCTGCTACTGATTTTCACTGCATTGTCGGAGTAAATTAGCTTGGTAAAATCGTTACTCTCAGAAAGATCGACTTCTTGGATATCATATCCGTGCAATTTAATTAAATTTACAATATTGCTGTAAACGTCGTGTAACCCGCTCAACCCATTTTCAAACATTTCATATTCCGTGCGAAAATCATCTTTTAAAAGAAGATACTCAACACGAACATTAAGGACTTGCGCAAGCAGTGATGCGTATTCCACAGATATTGGGCGCGTTCCATTTTCCAAGTAAGAAATTTGCTTTTCACTACGTTCTTTCCCTCGATTATCCGGCAATTTCATAACAGCCTCAATTAGCTGCTCTTGAGAAAGACCACATGCAATCCGACATTCTTTTAGCCTTTTTCCCATCAGGAACATAGATTCCTTCTGTTGTGTTACTTTTTTCGTAAAAAGTCCCCCCTATCGCCAAAAATAGAACAAAACTGAAGTCAACTGAGTTGTTACATGATGGTAACATTTACGTTACAATTATAGGCGACGTAGGACGATACGTCAAGTGCTAATACGAAAGGAGGCTGTCGCTTATGTTTCAAACAGTTCGACAGGTCGCGCGGTATCTTGAAGTCCCTGAGAGACTTGTACGTCGCCTTGTGGCGCAGGGCGTTTGTCCGGGCGTCTATTCCGGCAATCGTTTCCTCGTGAACGTCGAGGCATTGCGTGAATATCTCGAGGCTGAGAGCCGACAAATTAAGGAGGTGCAAGCGTGAGACAGTATTTGGTGTCCGATCTGCTCCATGAGGGCGCGGAGAATGGCACGACGCTTACCGAGTTAGTCCAGCTCACGGGGGAAGATGAACGGTCGATCCGCCGTCGCATCCAAGCAGAGCGTAAGGCCGGAAAACTGATTTTGGCCGACTGCAAAAATGGGTATTTTCTGCCGACAAGCACGCTTGACATTCAGCGCTTCATCAGCTCGATGTCAAGAAGATCAAGGGAGATCGCTGCGATCTCACACGCGGCGGAAGATGCACTTTTGAAAATGACTGGTCAGGAAAGAATGGTGGGCTGGTAATGGCGCAGAAACGAATGTTTTCATTGCAAGTTACTGACACAGATAGGTTTTTGGATATGTCTGCAAGCGCGCAAGCACTGTATTTTCACTTGGGGATGCACGGCGATGATGACGGCTTTGTGAGCTCCCCGCGAAAGATTGCTCGCATCGCAGGCTGCAACGATGATGATCTAAGGCTCCTTGCGGCGAAAGGATACATTATCCCGTTTGAGAGCGGTGTCGTGGTTATCACGGACTGGAATATAAATAACACGCTCAAAAACGATCGTTATCATCCAACGATTTACGCCGAAGAAAAATCAATGCTGACGACCGATCATGCTGGCCGGTTAATGCTTGGAAACAGTCAGGAAACAACTTGGAACCAGGATGGAACCATCTTGGAACCTGAACGTAACTTAACCGAACTTAACCTAACTAAACTCAACAAAGGGGATAAGGCGGCTACGCCGCCACGCGCGAAGCGCTTCACACCCCCCACGCTCGCAGAGGTTCAATTTTATGTGGCTGAACGCCATTCGGCGGTAGACCCGCAGGGGTTCATCGACTTTTACGAGGCGAAGGGCTGGCTGGTCGGCAAGGCCCCCATGAAGGACTGGAAAGCGGCTTGCCGAAATGCGGAGAAGTGGGAACGGTGGAACCGCAACGACAGCCGCAGCAAGGTAAAGACCACTGCGGACTACGGAACGGAGGACTTTTTCAATGCTTGATAACCTTGTTCAGAAGTCGCTGGAGCATTCCGCTGAGAAGCCGGGTGACTACATAAAGGACGGCGTTCTTTGCTGTGGTGCGTGCGGAAAACCAAAGCAGAAAAAGATCCACTTCCCCAGTATTGGTGACAGGCTGGTAGGGATCGCCTGTGACTGCACGGAATCGGAAAAGGCCAGCGCGGACGATGCGAACGATATTGCCGCCTTTGAAACGATGATGGAGCGCCGCCGCATCGAGGATTCTATCGTCGATCCCTCATATCGAAAAGTCACCCTTGCCGATGATGACGGCGCAAATCCGAAAATCTCTAAAATTTGCAGGAAGTATGTCGATCAGTGGGAGAAGGTATCGACGGAAAATATCGGCATCCTGTTTCGCGGTCCCGTCGGCACGGGCAAGAGCTTTTTCGCCTGCTGCATCGCAAATGAGCTGCTGAAAAAACGCGTACCAACGGCGGTAACAAGCTTTCCGCGCCTCTTGAATCTGCTGCAAAACAGCAAAGACCGTCAGGGCTTGCTTGACCGACTGAGTACATACAAACTGCTCGTCATTGATGATCTCGGCGTTGAGCGTGATACAGGGTATGCGGCGGAGCAGATTTTTGCAGTCATCGACGCGCGCTGCCGCTCGAATCTGCCAACGATCGTGACTACGAACCTGACGCCGCAGGAGATGGATGCGCCGGAGACGATGCAGTACAAGCGCATTTTCGACCGCGTGGCGGAAATGTGCCCTGTCTCGCTGCTGGTCGACGGCGAGAGCCGTCGAATCCAGAATGCCCAGCGTCGCAAAGAGCTTGCAAGAGAACTGTTGCTATAAAAAGTGGCCTCCTGAAAACTCAGGAGACCGCCCATGATGAATGTTATCTTACCAATTTCATTTTATCATGGGAGGTAACGCTATGCAAGAGTCGAAAGACGAGCGGACAAGCGAAATTGCAGAAGCGGTACAGGCTGGCAAGGCGGACATTCTGAGACTTTGGGCGGCGGTTGAACGCTTTGCATGGCAGCAGACCTTGAGGTGGGTGCGGGCAATGGAAGGTCGTGCAGGTGTCGAGGAAAGCGACCTCCTGCAAGTGGCCTTTATCGCCCTCATGGACACGCTACCGACATGGGATGTGAACAAGGGTGAATTTCTTACGCTGTACGGCATTAAGCTCAAGGCGGAGTTCACAGAAGCCTGCGGGCAGCGAA
>OGLV01000165.1_pt1 | contig 29200 bp, 31 predicted proteins | sample 1572851 | NCBI WGS metagenome assembly OGLV01 (sample SAMEA2582005, study PRJEB24529) | metagenome | biome: Human gut stool | place: China | collected 2011
TACCTTCATCGTGGAAGGCGGCGTACCAACGGAAATCCTCCGGCGGGATCTTCATCGCCGCGGCGATATCATTGCGGTGGGTACGCAGTAATGTGCGCCATGCCTCCGCGTGGTCATACCCCAGCCGCTCCGCGTCCTCCCGGTGGAGGGAGATGATGTGCGTCCACACGTTGCCGGTGTAGTGATCCAGTTCATCCATGACTCTGCTCAGATCCACGTTGTCATCGTCACCGAAGAGACCGTGTTCCCCCAACCGCTCCGCTCTCGGTCGCAGGGCGATGTACTTGGCGTAGCCATCCATCGAGGAGAGCCTGCCCCAATTCGATTTCAGCACCAGCGTGATGAGTGCGGACGCCGTTGCTTTTGTCGGGTGTGAGAGGTAGTCCTCGTACTCCATCAGCTCTTTTGCGTCAGGGAAATCCTTCACCAGCTTTGCGATGAGCTGCTCCTGCTTGTTGGTGGGCGGACGGTCATCCGGGATGATCTCCACCCGCTCCCACGTCGCGATGTACTTAAGGTACCCGCCGGCACTTTTTCCACTGCCGCACTTGATGTACGGACTTTTGACGATCAGCCTTGCCATGCTTTGCTCTCCAGCTCACGGAGTTTTTGCTCCAACCGCAGCTGACCGTTGGTGCGCTTGACGGCGGCGATGCTCTTGGCCCGTTCCTGCCGTAGCACTTCCTCGCTCACATTGAGACTTTGCAGGAGGATGGACAGCGCCATGTCCATCTCCGCCGCCTGCTTGTAGAGCAGCGACGCGATACGATCCTCGAAGAGCTTCAGCCGACTGTCGATGGCAGACTGCACCGCACGGGGCAGCGTGGTGCTTTCGCCTGCGGCGAGCATATCCGCGTAGCAATTCACCGCCTTTTCGATGAATTCATTTTTGCTGCGGCAGTTATCTGCCTGATACCACCATTCTATTTTTTGCTTGGTCTCCGGCTCTGGCCGGTAGGTCAAGCGATCCTTGTTATCACTCATAAAATGCCTTCTTTCTTACTAAGACGCCACCGAAAAGCCTGTATTCATTGGCCTTTCACGGACGGCAGACGCCAATTGTGCAAAAAATCTTCCGAATAGACGCCACAACCGCCTGCGCTGAAAACCTCGTCAACTGCCCGCACTGCGGGCAGAAGTGAACGGGCGGAGCGTCGGTTCCGACGCCAGCCCTTTATCCTGCTATAATAAAAATCCCTCAATTCCCATCAAATTCTCCAAAAATACGCCGAAAATCCCCCTCACAGCGAAAGGAAAACACTTCGCTTAAAAACGCTCTCAAGCCACAAAAATATCTCTCACAGGTATCGACACCTTACCCTCTCTAGTAGGATCGCACACAACGGCTCACACGCTGAAACATGGGGTATCTCAGCGCCCGGATAGTATGGGGCGGTATCACGATCCCCAGCTTGTCCCAGACACTGTTAGAACATTCGGGGCTTGGGTGCCGGGATGGCTTATTTTTGTTCTTTAAGATTTGCTTCCCAGTCTGAAAAGAAAAAGGTGAAATCAATACGGGTTGAGAACCCAAGAACAGGAGCAAAGGAAAAATCGAACCAAAAGGACAACAGCCTGACACACAACGGATGCGCGTTTGCGGCGCATGTCCGTTGTGTGCAGGCGCCGCGGGCTCGCAGGCACGCGCAGCCCCGTTGCTTTTTCTCTCTGCACCGAGGAACTCCACGGTTTTGTGTGCCTATGATTACTGAGTACAGAGAAAAGCACACTTCGTTTTTATGCGCCGAGTTGCTCTGCCAACTTTGCCTGCACTTTCCGCCGTTCTGTTGTACGTTCTAATGCATGGAACTGCTGTTCATAGTGCTGTTCCATGACTTCCTGCAAGGGGATTATCGTGTAGAACAGGTTGCCGTTTTTCTTCATGCCGTTCTTTGTAATGATTTTAGTATGCTCTGTGACGATAAACCCACGCTCCTCCAGCAGGTGCACATGCTTAGCAACGGTGTTGCGGGAAAGATGTAGTCTTTTGGCGATGGTTCCCTCGCTCGGATGACACTGATTTGTTTTTCGATCCGCGTTACGCAGCAGATAGAGGTATACCGCTACGGCACTGGCAGGCAGGTCAAAGTCCAGCAGCTCATTCGGTACGGGGAAGCAGTTCTTTGCACGTTCCCAACCGACCGGCGGTTTTGCCCTTCTCATGCATCACCACCGCCCTTCATGTGCTGCTCGACCCATTCGATGAATTTCTCTTTCGGCACCACCATGCGGCTGCCGACGCGCAGCGTTGGGAAGTCCTTTTCGTGCATCAGCTCGTAGGCACTGGACGGCGCAACACCGAGTACTCGTGCGACCATTGCCGCATTAAGGAACAGCGGCAGGTCGTCATAGTTTTTGTAGGTTGACTCTTTCAAAAAATTCACCTCCGTGTATTGGAATTCAGAGAAAAGTTTCTTGCGTTTCGGAGGCCTCTCTGTTAGACTGTTCGCAGATGGCGTCTGCGTTTTCCAAAACGCGGCGTGCCGCTGAGCTGCTGCAACAGTTCAGCGGTTTTCTTTTAGAGATTCATTTCGCTCACGCCCCTTACTAAGATTGATTTTCAGCGTTCCATCTGATACGATGAGGGTAACATACGCGGAGCATCCCAGCAATAGCTTTGGGCGCATTAAGGTAAATGTCAAAACTTCATCGGATACAAGGAGGCATTATGGCGGAGCAGGTAGAGAGTATTTGTATTCCATTCACCCATACCTATGACCAGTTCACCACATTTTTCTATGATGGGCGCGTTTACCTCAGCGATACGAGCTATCCCATTGGGCAGTGCTGTGTGGATATTGTGAACATGGACGAGGAGGTACTCGACGAGATCAACCGCCGTGTGGAGGAGTTCATCCCTGCGGCGCAGGCGCTGCTCTCGAAAAAGACAAACAGCGCTGTTGCCTTCGCACAGAAGAAGCTGAACGCTGTTTGGGATATCATTTTTACCATGCCGGTGTACCGTGACCTGAATATGGACCTGGAGCTCAGCTATCATTCTCTGGAGAGGCTTTATGAGCAGAAGGAGAAGTGGGAGCTGGTTCAGGAGACGCACTCGGAGGGGTATGAGATATATGAGCGCATGATCGATGATCTGGTGCACTTTGCAAACAGAGTGCGGGCACTTCGTTTGCAGCTCAGGATCATGACGGAGAAATACTTTGAGCCGTTAAAGCGGAGAAACAGCGCGACTTACGGAACGGCGTACTCGATCTTCTACGCGGATATGCTCCGAACCGGTGCACTGCTTTTCGGTGAGGACTTTGACCAAAAGTTTTCTGTAGAGATCGACTTTGTCCCAATGATGCGGAAAGAAAACGAGAGAGAGTTTTTCGTTGCAGAGAAGACGACCTTTAACTATTTACATGATTTTCTGAGAACGGAGTTCTACCGTGGGCTGGCGATCGGGAACGCACCGCGGCGGTGTCATAACTGCGGAAAGCATTTTCTGCTGACTGCCGGCTACAACACCTGCTACTGCGGCAATATTGCGCCTGGTGAGACGGAGAGGACCTGCCGGAAAGTAGGGGCGCACCGCAAGGAAGCGCAGGGCAAGGCGAACCGCAGTCCGGCCCGTGTGGAATATGACCGTACCTATAATCGGCTGAAGCAGAGAAAGGTTCGCGGGAAGATCAGTGCGGATGAGTGGAACGCCGCCGTTGCACAAGCGATGCAGGTCCTGGAGCAGGCGGAGCGCGGAGAACTCACAGACGATGAGATGAGGGAACGGTTTCGGAAGTTTTGAATTGAAAAAGGGAGCTGCGTCTCGAATAGAGACGCAGCTCCCTTTTTATTGACTTCAGCAGCGCAGAATATAACTGGATCAATTCCCGTCAGCCAAATTCAGATTCTGATTGAAAAGCGAAATTGTTGCAGCCGCAAGAGAGTCATTGACAATACGGCTTAGACATTCTAAAATATAGCCGTCAAAAAGGAGGATTATGATATGAAAGATTCCTCAATTGGAAACGCAATCTATGAGAGTGTAACCTCTCAAATCATGAATAAGCAGATATTTCCTGGCAATCGCATTGTTGAGGACGATTTATCCAAAGAATTCGGGGTCAGCCGATCGCTTGTCCGATCCGTTATGGTTCGCCTGCAAAATGAAGGTTTTGTTCGAATTGTTCCCAACATCGGTTCCTGTGTCATTAAACCGACAGCCGAAGAGATGCAGCGCGCCTATCACACTCGTCTTTGTCTAGAGTTGGGTGCCGCCAGCTTAGCCATCCATCGCATTAAGGAGGACGCGCTTGAGCGCATGGAAGAAAATTATCAGGCGCAGGTTGATTTAAAATCGACATTTACATCAATGGAATATGCGCGCCTAAATCGTGCATTTCATTGGGAAATGGTCTCAGCATGTGAGAACGAATATTACATCAAATTTTTGAATGAGATGTTTAATATCGTACACATCTACATGGTCTTTTTCGATACCGCGCTGGATAATACGGTTTCTCTTCGTACACATCGGATGATGCTGGATGCGCTGAAATCCCACGATGGGGTCAAACTGGCTGAAGCCATTCGACTTGATCAAACGAATGGAATGGATAATTTGGATTCCAATCTTTCATTCTAATCATCCTACAATCTTTCATTTTCCCAAGAATCTATCTTTTCTGCACAAATTGTCCTTATGAGCTTTGGCTTATAGGGACAATTTTCATATATTTTCATCTTTCGTGTTGAAATTCTAATCTTAGTCCACTATAATATTGTCAACAATAAAACTAACAATATTTCCGGAAATAATGATAATTTTATTGTACGTAAACGTGCGAAGCGGTTTTTTATTTGCTGACCCGCATAGATGTACTGAGAAAGGATCAAAACACTATGAAAATTGGTTTGCCCAAAGAGCGGAAAGAAAACGAATACCGTGTTGCAATCATCCCTTCCAACGTCGGCAGGCTTGTAGATGCCGGGCATGATGTCTACGTTGAGCATGATGCCGGCAAGGCTGCAGGGTTTTCCGATGAAATGTACCTTGAGAAAGGGGCCCGGATCCTCTCTTCGGAGGAAGAAGTATTCAAAACCTGTGAACTGATCATCAAAGTGAAAGAAATTCTTCCGAGTGAGTTTGGTTTGCTGAATGACAAACACATCCTGTTTACTTACATTCATTCCGCAAACCGCCGGCCTCAGACGGAGGAGCTGCTCAACTCCAAGTGTGTAGCGTTCGCCTATGAGGACGTCAAGGATCAAAACGGAAGATTTGTTTTGCTCGAGCCGATGAGCCGCATTGCCGGTGAGGTCGGTCTGATCACAGGCGTTTTCTATTCCTCTACAACAACCGGCGGTTTAGGAAAGCTGGTGTGCGGCACACCGGGCGTAAAGCCAATGAAGATCGTAATCTTTGGTGCCGGAAATGTTGGCGTTTCCTGCGCACGGCTCGCGCTCGGGCTGGGCGCAGAGGTCGTCCTGATGGATACGGACATCCATAAGCTGGAGGATATTCTGGCCAACAAGCTGCCAACCGTAAAGACCTGTTTCTCCAACCGCGCAAATGTATCCCACGAGATCAAGGACGCCGACATCGTGTTCAACTGTGTCAAGTGGTTCCCCGGACTCACGATTCTCTCAAAGGATATGCTGGAGCTCATGCAGCCCAACTCACTGATCGTTGATATTGATGCGGAGCCGGGTGGAGCAATTGAATCCAGCCAGTATACCACGCATCAGGATCCCATTTTTGTTGAGAAAGGTATTCGCCACATTGGCATTGCCAATCTGCCGAGCTCTGTCGCAAATACTGCATCGGCCGCTCTCTCTAACGCTACTATTAAATATATTCTCCAAATTGCAAACAAAGGCTGGAAAGCCGCAGCACAAGGCAATGAAGATCTGAAGTACGGCCTTGATTTTGTCAAAGGCTACCTTACCTTCAAGGACACTGCGGACGCCTTTGGAATGGAGCTCACTGACAAGGAAAAAGTCCTCGCAATGTTTTGAGCGTCTACACAAACATCTCATAATAAAGGAGAGTCACTATGGAATATGGAATTCTATCTCTGTTACCCGTTTGCGTAGCTTTGGTCTTAGCCTTCGTCACAAAAGATGCGCTGCTCTCTATTCTAATTGGTGTTTTGACCGGCATCATTGTCTCCGGTCAAAATATTGTCACCGGTTTCACCGGCATCCTGCAGTCAGCCCTTGGTAATGCAGACTTCATTTGGATCCTTGCCATTGAGGTTTTCGTCGGCATTGTCGTAGCATATTTCCAGAAGGCTGGCGCACTGGAGGCGTTCGCCAATATGCTCTCCAAACACAATCTCAAGCGTAAGGGTGCTACCATTCTTTCTTCTCTCCTTGGCATTTTCATTTTCTTCTCAGACTATTTCTCTTCTCTGTACGTCGGCAGCATTATGCGTCCGATCACCGATAAGGCCAAGGTCTCCCGAGAAATGCTTGCCTATATTTGCGACTCTACTTCCGCTCCGATGACCAGCCTGCTGCCGTTTACTTCAACCAATATGTACACTGCCGGTCTTTTGGTCGGTATCGGCTGTATCACCTCGCAGAGCATCGGCGTCGATATTATGTTCCATGCTTTTCCATACAATTTCTACTGCTGGGCCGCGATCCTTTTCACGCTTTTGCTTTCCGCAGGCATTCTTCCCCACTACGGCCCCATGCGCGCAGCGGAAAAGCGTGCGTTGAATGAGGGTAAGGTTCTCGCCGACGACGCTGTCCCCATGATGAGCGGCGAGCTGGAATCCATTAAGCTGAAGGAAGGCTGCACCTCTAACCTGTTCCTCGATTTTCTGATGCCCGCCTTCATTATCATCGGCATCTCTATCGGGACCTACATTGTTCTCGGTTCTACCAAATGCTTGGAAGCTCTTGTTGTAGCTGCTGCATACCAGTTTGTCATGATGCTTATCCGTAAGATGGCAACCATCAAAGAGCTGATCGACACGGCAATTCTGGGTATCAAATCCGTCATGTCTGCGATTCTGATTCTGGCAATGGCATACTGCTTAAACGCCATTACAAAACAGATCGGTACAGCTGCCTACGTCGTCAGTATTACAGAGGCTTGGATGACCCCCACTACCCTCCTGGTCATCTCTTTTCTGGTTTGTTCCATCATCTCTTTCCTGACTGGAACCTCGTGGGGAACGATTGCAATCATGGTTCCCATCATCGCGCCCCTTGCCCTCTCCGTCAGCGGCGGCGAGCTAAGCACGGTAGTCTATGCCGCCGTTGCAACAATCCTCGGCGGCGCAACCTTTGGCGACCATTGCTCCCCCATTTCGGACACCACCATTCTCTCCTCCTTGGCTGCAGGATCGGACCACATTGCACATGTAAAAACACAGCTTCCCTATGCTCTAACCTGTGCTGCAATTGGCTGCATCGGGTATTTGATTATTGGCCTCACACTGTAATCCTTTGCTCAACAAAATGTACGGCGGTTCTCATTGAACCGCCGTACAAATAAATGAAAGTAAGTTTCTGATATACCTGCTTTCCGCCAAAGTGCGGATGGCCACAAATCAGCTTCAGTTGAGGCTTGGGAGGCCTGCTGCTTCCGACTAATAGGCATAGCTTTTTATCTCACTGTTGGCTGCCTTTAACAATTCAGGTTTGTCCGGCGACAGTCTAGAAAGCTTTCGCCGCACTACCTTGATGAGAGAGATAGAGTGTCTTCAGAAGCGACACTCGGCGGCAAAGGCGTGCCCTTCGAGCCCTTCGCCATGCGCCATTCTGTTGACTAGGGGAGCGATGAGGTGGGAAGCCTCATCCGTCATGCTCTGGTGCGTGCAGGTCTTGAGGAAGGTTCCAACATAGACGCCGCCCGTGTATCGCGCGGCCTTTACGGTCGGCAGAGTATGGTTCGTTCCGGAGGCGTAGTCGCCAAAGACCTCCGCTGTGTTTCCACCGATAAAGAGTGAGCCGTAGTTATGCAGTCGTTCAATGACACGTTCATTGTCTGCCAGATTGATCTCAAGGTGCTCCGGGGCATAGCGGTTAGCCATGTCAATAGCCTCATCCAGACTGTCGAGCAGGATTACCTCACCGAAGGTGTCCCAAGACTGGCGGGCGATCTGTGCCGTCGGCAACCAGGAGAGCTCATCCTCCACCGCACGGATAACCGCGTTTGCGGAGGCCTCATTTGTTGAGAGAAGAATAGCCTTCGCGTTGGGATCGTGCTCGCATTGAGCAAGAAGATCAGCTGCGAGTGTCTTCGGGTCGGCGTTCTCGTCGGCGATGACCAGTACTTCGCTGGGACCGGCAACAAAGTCGATGCCAACCTGTCCGTAGCACTGGCGCTTGGCCTCAGCGACGTACTGGTTGCCGGGACCGACAATCACGTCGACCGGAAGAATGCTCTCGGTACCATAGGAGAACGCTGCAATGGCCTGCACGCCGCCGAGAGCGTAGATTTCGTCCGCGCCGGCGAGATCCATGGCGACAAGTGTTTTGTCGTTGATCGTTCCGGTGCCGTGCGCGACCGGCGAACAAGTCACGATACGCTTGACTCCCGCAACCTTGGCAGGAGTGATGAGCATCATGGCCGAGGAGTAGAGCGGGAAGCGCCCGCCAGGGACATAGCAGCAGCAAGACTGCACGGGGATGACGCGATGGCCGAGTAAGATGCCGGGGCGCGGCTGGAATTCGGGCAGGTCATGGATAGTCGCTCGCTGTGCCTCGGCGAACGTGCGGATGTTGGCGAGCGCAGACTTCATATCGTTGAGTTCCTGTTCGCTTACGTGGGAATAGGCATCGTCGATCTCCTCGCGACTCACGCGGAATACAGGACGGGCAAAACCGTCGAACTTTTCGCTGTAGGAACGAAGTGCCGCATCACCGTTGGCGACGACGTCTTCAATGATTTCGGAAACGGTTTTGCGCAGTGCGCTGAGGTCTTCCTTCGTGCGTTCTTTACCGGTTTTGATATGTTTCATAATATATGCTCCTTTTACGATTTGCAGGTTTGTTAGCGGTGGTCAGAAGATGAGGGGAATGACGTACAGCAAAACCGCGATAATACAGAATGCGGCTACGATGCTCTTCCACAGGAGGTATTCCTTGTCCATTTTTGCACGTTCCTCCGGGGAGGGAGGCGCTTCATCGGTAATGGAGTCGTTAATGTTCAGGATGTTGCTGTCACCATATTTAGCGTGGCAGATGTAGTAGACCACAAGGCCGACCACGCACCAGATGATACCGGAGACAATGGCATAGCGGTCAAGCTGGAAGAGCATGATCGCGTAGATGAGGATGCTGACAGGCACGCCGACTTCAATGAGCGGTGCCTTGTACGGACGGCCCAGCTCGGGGTGACGCTTACGTAGACCAAGCGCGGCGGCGATACCGATGATGTAGTAGAAAAGGTCGGCAAACAGGCTGACCGAGGCGACAAATGTGATCGGATAGAATACGAGAACGAGCGAGAGCGCGCCGAGGAACAGAATGGACACCCACGGCGTCTGATAACGGGGGTGAAGTCTGGCGAAGACCTTGGGCATTGAACCCTCGCGCGCCATAGCGAAGAGGTAGCGCGGCGGAACGGCGATGCTGGAGTTCAGCGTAGAGAAGTCGCCGCCGAAAGCGATACCCGCAGCGAGAAATGCCATCGGTAGACCGAGAATGCCGGCCATAGCCATGCCGTCGGCGAATGGGGCGGAGGCATCCGCCAGCTCACCGAGATGCTCAGGCGGGACAATGCCGACGAGGAACCACTGGAAGATGGCGTTGACTGCGAAGACAATGAAGGGGGAGAGCTTCAATGCGCGCGGCAGGTTGATGCGCGGGTGCTTGATCTCTTCACCTAGTGCGCAGCAGGTCTCAAAACCTGCGAAGCACCACCAGATCATGGCGACCATGCCGATAAAGCTCCAGCCGGAGAGACCGTTCATACTCTCGGGCAACACCATATAAGAGGGAAGGTGAATGTTGGGGATCATCATCAGAGCCCAGATAATGGCAACGCCCCAGAAGAAGAACATGAAGCCGTTTTGGAGGCGGCCCGTCATTTCTGTGCCGTGGATGTTCGTGACGATGAAAAGGACAATAGGGATGGCCGCGAGCAGCACATCGCTGATCGGGAGTTCCACGCCGAACGCCCTGAACAGCGTTTTGAAGTAGAAAGAAAATGCCAGCGCCTCACCGGAGGTGACGGCGACGAGCGATGCGATGAAGTTCCAGCCTGCCAGCATACCTGCGGCCTTTCCGAGTCCGAGCTGCGCGTATTTGTACGTGCCGCCTGCGAACGGGAGGGCTGCGCTCATCTCCGCATAAAGGTGAGAGGGATACACGCTGATGACCATGGCCATAAAGGTTGCGAGGATGACGGCGGAACCCATAGAGCCGACGATCTGCGCGCCGGTTGTGAACAGGCCGACGCCGACAACAGTGCCGACCGTAATGGTAACGGCTTCGCGCATACCAAGCGTGCGTTTCAGCGTTTCATTTTGGGGTGTGCTCATAAAGATATCCTCCTTGCAATCAAATTTTCTTTGTGCGGTGACCGGTCTTAAGCATCCTGCACTTAGGTTGTTTACAGAATAAACGGTCAAGTATGCTCTATGTCAATCTGCTGTTTTTGCCAAATCAGCAAAAAGTGTTGAGTATACTCAAACTTTTTGCTAAACTGAGGAAAGATAGCGGAAAGGGAGGGAAGCCGACTCACGGCGAAGGCATGAAGATCGGACAAGTGGCGCAGCGCTACAGTATTTCGAGGGACAATCTCTATTACTACATCAACTACGGACTGCTTGTCCCACCGCGAATGGATAAGCAGTATGTATTCGACGATGAGACGCTGAACGATCTTGAGCGCATCCTCGAACTGAAGGAACTCGGTTTTACGCTCGCGGAGATTCATCATATCCTTTCACTCTTCCGCATCTCTGACATGGAGAAGACCGGCTTTCGGGAGGAATTGCGCGTCATCTACGCCAAGCGACGCCGCGGCTGTCAAGAGGAGATCGCACATCTTGAGAGAATATCCGGCGTTCTGTCGCAAAAGATTGAAGCGCTCTCCACCGTGGATACGTCGGAGTACCGGCGGACGGGGCTGCCGCTGAGCATGCTCGGCCTTATCCAGTGCCCGCATTGCAAAAAGCCAATGGCCATCAGCAATGTGACGATGGATACAGAGTATATTTTCGAAGCGGACATGGATTGCCAGTGCGGGTATCACGCGGATGTGTGCGATGGTATCCTGCTCACACCGAACCGTTACGAGGGAAACGACGACACGCCGGATGTCCATCGTTTGATGTATAAGGACTTGCCCGCAGGGATGATTAGTCTTTTTCAGAGCGCATACAATTTCATGAAGCAGCAGATTGACGGGGTCAACCTGAGCGGGAAAATCGTAATGGAGAGCTATATCAATGCATGGTTCTTCTTGTATACGCATCAGGGTATCTTCGATTCCGATGGGCGCTATATCATCGTCGACAAATACCCGGAGACGTTGGCGATGTATAAGGCGCTGATGGAGCGGGAGAATTACCACCTTCCGATTCTCTACATTGCCGACAGCACGCTGGACCTGCCGCTGTGTCCCAGTTGCATCGACGTCAATATCGACTTCTTTGCGACAAATGAGCACAATTTTTACCGCAGGAGCTTTTTCTATGAGGAGTTGACACCGCTGCTCAAGCCGGGCGCGTGGATAATCGGGACATATTTCTACTTCGAAAACGGCTGGCGCTCCATGCAGAAGCTGCTGAGTCAGTATCCAAAGTGCAGCGACAACAACTTCTCGCTGCAGTATTTTCTGAAAATGGCGAATGAATCGGGTATCGTCATCGACAAAAAGGAAATCTGCGGACCCAGCATAGACTCTGGGAACAACATTGGCTTCAGCTTCCATCAGAAGGGGGAAAAGCTCTATCTGCTGCCCTACACCGCTCACTGTGCACTGCCGGGGAGGATGGGATGAGGACGAACGTACTGCGGTACTGAACTATGTTTATATGATCACTGGCAGTAGAAAGGAATATGGATGGCTTCGCGGTGACAGAGCAGACCGAGCTTGACGTATCCGTTTACTCAGCGGCGAAGTCTCTGTTGCGAATCTGGTCAGGGAGATATTGATTCGTCCGTCAAAGGCAGTGTGATATGGGATACAGCGTTGATTTCATTTCCTTTGACTGCTATTCCGATACGACGGTTTTGATCAACAAGTTTGGCATCAGAGACGAAGAAAAGTCAAATGAAGTTGAGGGCGTGATTACTTCTGCCCGCTATACTAAATGGTTGAGCGCTCCAGAAGTCAAAGATTTTGACTTTGCATATTACAAGGAAATCCACCGCTTTCTTCTTTCCGTGAAGGAAGTGGCAGGATTCAATGAGCGTTTTTGACCCACACCGTGACCCACACAACGAAACGAGTGGATGGAAACAGTGGAGAGGATAGGACGTACCTCCCGCAATATACCGAGCGGAAAGGCTCCAAAATCCCTGAAAACCGTCAAATGGAGCACCCCGATACACTTCGTAATCAGCAGGTCATGTGTTCGAGTCACACCACCAGCTCCAAAAAGCATCGAAAACTTCGGCTTTCGATGTTTCTTTGTTGCAAAAACGCTGAAAATGGTGTGGGTCAAAATGCGGGTCAACTGCCTGACCCACACCGTGACCCACATTGGCTGGCAGTCAGCGGCTTTGCCGCCTACTGCCAGCTCATGCCCCATGGGTACAACGAAATGTGCGGAAAGAGCCGAAGAGCACCGGAGAGGAAACTTTTGCCTTCTCTCCGGTATTTTGGCGCTTTTACTGCTTACATGACCTGCGCCATGAAGCTGCCCATGGTTTGTGCTGCCTCGTCCTGCTTTTGCCTTGTGGCGTGGGTGTAGGTGCGGAGGGTGAAGCCTGCGTCGTAGTGGCCGAGCGTGCAGGTCATCTCCCGCATGGCCTTCGCCAATTCCAGCATGGCTTTCCGCGCCGCGACCACCAGTTCATCACGAGATTTGCTTTTCTGCTCGTAGACGTGCAGCAACTCCTGACGGAAAATTTGATTGGTCAGCGTGGACTTGATCTGCCGTATCCCATCTTTGGACAGGTACGCCTGATTCGGATTCACCGACCACGCCATCATGTGGACGTGAGGATGATTACCTTCGTCATGGAAGGCGGCGTACCAACGAAAATCCTCCGGCGGGATCTTCATCGCCGCGGCGATGTCATTGCGGTGGGTACGCAGTAATGTGCGCCATGCGTCTGTGTGGTTGTAGGGCGGGCTTTGATATACGGCTCCTCGGCGAACACCGTGATCGGCAAAACGAGGATATAAAACGAGGGACCGGTTGACAGCCATGCGGTCATCTCATCTTGGAGGATGGGCAGCCGGGCGTGTATCCCCTCATACTCGCTGATGGTACGGAGATTGAGCTGATGTGCGTTCAACTGTCCAAGTAATTCCGAGTATAACAATAAATGCAGTAACCGGCCTACCTCTTAACGGCTTCTTTGCTTGACGGTACTGGGAGCGTCTGGTACAATACCATCAATTTGAAACGAAGGAGGATGCGTGCCCATATGGATACCGACGGCAGTGACTATCACAGTAGCCACCTGATCTGTCATCTGTTTGTGAAAGCATATCTGCGCTGCTGAAAAGCGGGGCGGACATGCTTTTTGCGCTCATTTGAGCGCTTTGACGATTCGAACAGACGACAGAAAAGGAGCTTTTATCTTGTCAACGACAACTTGTATCATTATTATGGCGGTGTGTTTGCTGCTCTCCGCCTACTTTTCCGCCACGGAGACCGCGTTTTCCTCTGCCAGCACTACGCGGCTCAAAACCCTTGCTGAAAAGGGCAATGCCAATGCTGCGCTTGCGTGCAGGCTTTTGGAGCAGTATGACCGGCTGCTCTCTACCATCTTGATCGGCAACAACATCGTCAATATTGCGACGGCCTCCATCGGCACGGTGCTCTTTGTGCACCATTACGGCGACGCGGGCGCGACGATCTCCACCGTGGTCGTCACGGTGGTGGTGCTGATCTTCGGTGAGATCTCGCCCAAAAGCATCGCCAAGGACTGCGCGGAGCGCTTCGCCATGTTCTCCGCTCCCATCCTGCGCGTGCTCATCTGGGTGCTGCTGCCGCTCAATCTGCTCTTCTCCCTCTGGAAAAGGCTGCTAGCGAAGGCATTCCGCCTGAACGGCGAGAGCAAAATGTCGCAGGAGGAGCTGCTGATGCTCGTCGATGAGGTCCAGCAGGGCGGCAGCATCGACAAAAGCGAGGGCGAGTTGCTGCGCAACGCCATCGAATTTTCCGAGCAGCAGGCAAAGGACATTCTCATCCACCGCGTAGACCTCGCGGCGCTGCCGGTCACGGCGAGCCGGGAGGAGACCGCCGCGCTGTTCACCAATACCAAATATTCCCGCCTGCTCGTCTATCAGGATTCCATCGACCATATCCTCGGCACCATCCACCGCAAGGACTTTTACGTCGGCTGCGGCGTGACCGGCAAGCCGATCGCCGAGCTGCTTTCACCCACCATCTTTGCACCGGAGAATGAGCCGATCAGTCTGCTGCTTAAAAAGATGCAGCAGGGCAAGACGCACGTTGCCGTCGTGGTGGACGAATATGGCGGCACCTGCGGCATTGTCACGATGGAGGATATCCTCGAAGAGCTGGTGGGCGAGATATGGGACGAGCACGAGCAGGAGGAGATTCCCATCCGCGAGACGGCGGAGCACGCTTACCTTGTGGACGCAGGAATGGACTTTGACGATTTTGCCGATTTTTTCCACCTCAAGACCGACTCGGAGATGGTGTCGGTCAGCGGATGGGTGATGGAGCGCTGCGGCGGCGTGCCGGAGAGCGGCGACCGCTTTACTTACGATGATCTTGATGTGCTTGTTGTCAAAGTAGATCATCACCGCATCGAGGAGCTGCGCGTCACACAGCGGCCGCACGCCGGTGAAAAGGTGGAGACTGCGCTGATTGGAGAGATGGCCCATGAATAAACAACTCAAGCAGCAGATGCTTCTGATTTTTTTCGGCGTGGCGCTTTTTGCCGCGCTGACTAACCTGAATGAAGTGGCGAGCTTTTTCCGCGTTTTGGCAGGTATTCTGTCGCCGGTGGTCTCGGGCCTTTTGCTCGCGTTCGTGCTGAGCGTTCCGATGCTTGGTATTGCGCGGCGGCTCACGGCCCATTTCCCGAAGATGAAGGAAAAAGCGGTCGACGCACTGAGCCTGACACTGACGATGCTCTGTGTCGCAGTGCTGGTATTCCTGCTGTGCGTGCTGGCGATCCCACAGCTGGCCGCGTCGGTCCGGAGCATCGCCGTACTCGTAAGGGAGAACTGGCCCGACTGGGTGGCGCTGCTGAGCAGCTACGGCGTCGACACCACGGAGCTGACAAAGCTTGCGGCCTCGTTTGACTGGAAGACGGCCGTGGAAAAGCTCTTCACCGGCGCGGGGGCCGTGATCGGATCGGTCGTCGACCTGGCAAGCTCAACGGTGTCTGTCACGGTAAACGCCGTGTTCGCGTTCGTGATCATGTTCTATGTACTGTTGGGTCGGCGGGAGCTCGGTAAGCAGAGTCGCAGCTTTCTGTACGCCTACTGTAAGGAGATGACGGCAAACCGCATTTGCCGCATCGCAAAGCTGACGCACGATACTTACGCAAAGTTTTTCTCCGGTCAGTGCATCGAGGTGCTGATCCTCGGTACGTTGATCTTCCTCGCGTTTTCCGTCTTCCGCATCCCCTACGCAGCGCTGACGGCTGTGCTGACGGCGGCATTCGCGTTCATCCCATATATCGGCGCGTTTGCATCCTGCCTGATCGGCGTACTGCTCACGCTGCTGGCCGCGCCGGAGAAGGCAATACTGTGCTTCCTTGTTTATCAGGTGGTGCAGTTCATCGAAAACCAGTTCATCTACCCGCATGTGGTCGGCGGCAGCGTGGGGCTTTCTCCGCTGTGGACACTGCTGGCCGCACTGCTCGGCGGAAAGTTGTTCGGTATCATCGGTATCGTGTTTTTTATCCCGCTGGCCGCGGTGATCTCGCAGCTTTTGCAGGGGGATATCGAGCAGCGGCTTACTGCGCGGGAGAAAATGAAACCCGAAAAGTGAAGAAAAGGAGGATGGAAACCAACCGGTCTCCATCTATCTTTCCTATCCGCATACCAACGCGTTCAGGTCGTCGAACTCCTGCCGGTCGAACTGCTTTTGAAGTGCTTTCATGTGCACCATCTCCTTTTGGCAGTCAACACACATACCATAACCCAGCGCAGAATGGTTGTAATGCCTCTCGTCGCGTAGTATGATCAATAGGTAATCAAGCAAGGGATGAGAGGTAACATGACAGAGAAAGAAAAATGCTGCGCGGTCTGCTCTACGATGCAAGCAGCGAAGAGCTTACGCAGGAACGGCTCGCGGCGAAGGAGCTGTGCTTTGCCTACAACCGGACGCCACCTTCCGATGAGACACGGCAGCGCGAGCTGATGCGCCGTCTGCTCAGCGCGGCCAGCGGGCGTTTTACGATCCTTGCACCGTTCTGGTGCGATTACGGCTGCAACACTTTCATGGGCCGCGACGATTTTGCTGGTGAACCTCGGCAGCATGCTGACTCTCCGTTTTCGGAGCCGCTGAAAAAATGACACCGCATGGCAGAAATAACTCTGCCATGCGGTGCGTTTTTACTTTAATTTGGTTCGTCAGGCCTGGGGGATGAGCGTGCCCTTCCGGCTCGAGCGGATGACCATGCCGATCGCAAAGCCGACGAGTGCAGGCAGCAGCCAGCCGAGATTCTTGTCGAACAACGGCAGATATTTTTCCGCAAAGGCGATAGGCACATCGAGGCGGAGCGAAGTCTGCACCGACGCGGGCAGCGTCTTCATGCAGTCGAAAATAGCGGCTGCCCATGTACCGATCATCGTTGCGACATACACGGCACGGTCATGAGCGAAGAACTTGCCGATAAAGGCCAGCAGGATAAGTGCAATGGCCGGGGGATAGATGAGCATGAGCATCGGGACGGAATACTCGATGATGGCGCTCAGTCCAATGTTGGAAACAGCAAACGAAAACACCGTGAAGAGGATCGCCCAGGTGCGGTAGGAAATTTTGCCGTTCGTCATCTTGACAAACGTCTCCGAGCAGGCCGTGACAAGGCCGATGGAGGTCTTGAGGCAGGCAAAGGTGATGGTGAAGGCGAGGATAAACTGGCCCACGCCGCCGAGGTAATGACCCGCGATCTGCGTGAGGGCGATGCCGCCATTTTCGGACAGCTCGAAAATGCCTCTCGACTGCGCGCCGACCAGAATGGACAGCACGTAGATCAGCGCCATCAGCGCACCGGCAAGAAGACCGGAGGAGAGCACGTCCTCGGCGATGATGTCGTCGTTGTCGACACCCATGCGGCGAATGACGTCGATGACCACGATGCCGAAGGCGAGACCGGCGATGGCATCCATCGTGCCGTAGCCCTCAATGAGCGCGGGAAAGAAGGAACCGTTCTGATAGGCCTCCGTCGGCTCGACCGAGGAGATCGCTGCGCCGGGGGAGAGCAGCGCCGCGATGATCAGCACTGCGAAGAAGAACAGGAAGAGCGGATTGATGATCTTGCCGATCCAGAGGGTGATCTTACCGGGGCGCAGCGAGAAGAACAGCACGAAGGCGAAGAACGCCGCCGAAAAGACGAGCAGATACAGCCACTCCGGCGAATCCGCGCCCAGCAAGGGCGTGATGCCGGTTGTGAACGAAACGGTTGCGCATCTCGGGATGGCGAAGAGCGGGCCGATGGTCAGGTACAGAAGGCAGGTAAAGAAAATGCCGTAGCCCTTGCCGACCTTGCTCGAGAGCGTCTGCAGGCCGTCGGAATGCGTGATGCCGATGGCGGCGACGCCGAAGATGGGGATGCCAACCGCCGTGATGATAAAGCCGATCATGGCGACGACCGCGTTGCGGCCGGCCATCTGGCCGAGATGTACGGGGAAGATCAGGTTGCCCGCGCCGAAGAACATTCCAAACAGCGTTCCGGCGACGAGAATCTTCTGCCGGAAGGTCAATTTTTTAGTAGTCATGGGATAATCAACTCCTTTGTGTTGAAAATATTACACCCTGCACTTGAAAAAGAGAAACGCTCGGTTATAATAGGTATATTACAAATCAAAATACCCTTTATAGGAGTGGGGATATGGACAGCAAAAAATTTGAAATCCTGATGACCGCCGTCAACCTCGGCAGCTTTTCCAAAGCGTCTGAGGTCGTGGGCTACACACAGTCGGGGCTGACGCACCTCATCAACGGTCTGGAGCGCGAGATCGGCATGAAGCTCATCCGGCGCGACCACAGCGGTATTTCGCTGACAGAGGACGGGGAGGCGCTGCTGCCCGCGATCCGCGAATACCTCAGCGCGACGGCGAAGCTCGAAAACCAGATCGAGACCATCACGCAAAAGCGGACGGCGACGATCCGAATCGCCGCTTATGCGAGCCTTGCCATGCACTGGATGCCGGAAATTCTGTACCGCTTCCGCCGCGTGTGTCCGGAGACCGACGTGGATCTTCGCATGGTGGACCACGAGCTCGAACCCTTTGAGCTGCTGGAGGAGGGGCGCACGGACGTCATCTTTGCCGCGCGGCAGAGCCACATCAACTGCGACTGGACACCGCTCTACTACGACGCGATGTACGCCATCCTGCCGGAGGACTATCCCACCGGCAGCGAAGAGACCTTCCCCATCGAGGAATTCGACGGAAAAGAATTCCTGATGCCCTACGGGCGCTTCGACATCGACGTGAACGCTGCGCTGAGTCCCAAAAAGGTGAAGCCGAATATCCGCCCCTGCCATGTGGACGATGAAACGGTCATCCGCATGGTCAGCAAGGGCCTTGGCATCACAATGATGACGGAGATCATGATGCGCGGGCGGACGCACGGCGTAAAGACGCTGCCGGTCAGCCCGAAAACGGGACGGGAGCTCGGCATCGGTATGCACCTGAGCAAGAACACGCCAGAGGAAATTCTGCGTCTGCGCGAGTGCGTGCTTGATTTCACGCGCGAGCTGATGTGAAAATTTCCCATCCGCGATTTAGAAACGGCTGCCCCATCAAAAAAGTAAAGCAGGGCGCTTGCCTAAAAGGCAAGCGCCCTGCTTTGTTGATTTTGGGAATGGTCTTATCCTTCGATTTTTGCCGAAGCCGCGCCATCACTCTTTTGCAGATGAGCATAGCGGCGCGAGGGGCGGAAGTACAGCACCGCTGCCAGCATTAGAAGCGCCGTGGCCGCAAGGCTGATGGGGAAGACCAGCATGATGTTCATAAACGTCTTGTACTGCGGGAAGACCCAGCGCAGCCAGCTCAGGCGGACACCGCAGACGCCCAGCATCGTCAAAACGGCGGGCGGCAGTGAAATTTCAAAGCCGCGCAGGTAGCCGGAAAGTACCTCGTAGCAAAGGCTGAACAGGTGCGACGGCATGATCAGCATGAGGCGAATATAGCCCGTCTCTACCACCTGCGGGTCGCCGTTGAAGATGGTGAGCAGCGACTTTCCGAAAAAGAGGATCAGAGCGATGGCGACGCCGAGGCTGATGATGCCCTCGAGAAGACACAGCAGCAGCGTTTTCTTGCAGCGCTTGATCTCGCCCGCGCCGAAGTTCTGCCCGACGAATGTCGTGCAGGCCTGCGAGAAGGAGTTGAGGATATCGTAGGTGATGACCTCAATGTTGTAGGCCGCACTCGATGCCGCCATGACGACCGTGCCGAGGCTGTTGATCGCGCCCTGAATGACGATATTCGCGATGGAGAACATCGCGCTCTGCACACCTGCGGGAACGCCGATGCGCAGAATTTGCTTGAGGCACAGCCCGTCGATGCGCAGCTTTTTCGGCTCAAGGCGGATGACCTTGTCCGTTTTGAGCAGGAAGACCCACAAGATCGCCGCGCTGACCGCGTTCGACAGCACCGTTGCGATCGCGACGCCGTCCACGCTCATGTGGAGCGCGGCCACGAAAAAGAGGTTCAGGATCACGTTCAGAACGCCGGAGGCCGTCAGCGCGATCAGCGGAATTTTCGTCTCGCCCACGCTGCGGAAGACCGCCGCCTCAAAGTTGTAGAGCAGGATCACCGGCAGGCCCGCAAGATAGATGCGCAGGTATAGCAGCGCCAGCGGGAACACATCGTCCGGCACATTCAGCTGATTCAGCAGCGGAACGGCGAACAACTCACCGATGATCGCCGCGATCAAACCGCCCAGCACCGCCACGATGATGGAGGTGTGCACCGCGTGGTGCACCATCGTGTCGTTCTTTTCGCCGATGGCGTGCGCGATCGTCACGTTTGCGCCCAGCGCGATGCCGATGAACAGGTTGACGATCAGGCTGATGATCGAGCTGTTTGTGCCGACGGCCGCGACCGCCACAGTGCGGAGCTCGCCGGTAAAGTTGCCGATGACGGCGATGTCCGCGGCGTTGAACAGCTGGCTCAAAATCGCCGTGGCCGCCACCGGAACGGCAAAGCGCGGGATCTTATCCCAGAGCGTCCCGTGGAGCATATCCAATGATTTTTTCTGCGATGCAGCTTTCAACTCTACTGCCCCTTTCCGCAATTTGTCTGGCCTATGATATTACGCTTTGGGGCAAATGCAAGAGGCGGAAAAGCCAAAAATGGAGCACAGTGCAAAGAATGCTTTGTTTTGCTGCGAAAAGCGCGGATACTCACAGGCATTCCTGCAAAATTTCGTAAATTTCGTCGTGCGTCAGCTTCTTGCAGCAGCCGGCGGTGACGTTGGTGGAATCCGCGATGGCTCGGAAGTCGGTGCCGGCGGGGATGCCGAGCTCTGCAAAGCTGGTCGGCAGACCGATTTCCTTAATGAACGCGGACAGCGCGTCGATACCGGCAGCCGCGGTCTCCTCGTCGCTGTCCTTGGGCGCGATGTCCCAGACATTCTGTGCCCAGCGGGTGAACCGCGCCGCGCCGGACTTATAAATGTGGCGGTACAGGACAGGGTGGATGACCGCCAGCCCCGCACCGTGGTTGCAGTCGGTGTAAGCGCCGAGCTGATGCTGGATCTGATGCGCCTGAAAATCCGTGACCTTGCCGATCTTCAGCACGCCGTTCTCTGCCATGGCGGACGCCCACGCCAGCTCGCTTCTGGCGTCGTAATTTTCAGGATCGGTCAGCAAAATGCGGATGTTGCGGATGACGCTGCGCATGACGGCCTCATTGATATCATCGGAGAGGTCGTTTTCATCTATAAATACCGGTTGTAACAATCGGTCAAGAGGTTTTTGAGGAAAAAACACAATTTTTACGCAACAGAGAGGAATTACCATGCGCTACACCATGATGCAGGTCTGCAAGGAAACGGGCATGACCTATCAGGCCTTAAAATTTTACTGCAACGAGGGGCTCGTCCCCAACGTCAAGCGCGATAAGAACAACCGCCGCGTGTTTGACGAGCAGGACGTCGCGTGGATCAGCAGCCAGACGCGCCTGAAAAAATGCGGCATGAGCATTCAGGAGATGAAGGACTACCTCGCCCTCTGCCTGCAAGGCGAGCGCACCATCCCGCAGCGCAAAATTCTGCTGGCGCAGAAGCAGGAGGCGCTGCGCGCAGGCATTCGGGAATTGCAGAACAGCGTCGCCTATATCGACTGGAAGCAGAATTTTTACGACGAAGTGCTCTCCGGCAAGCGGCCGTATGAGAGCAATCTTATTCGGGTGGAAAAATAGGCCAAGGCTGGCGTCAGCATAAAAAGCAGGAGGCGTACCGCTCGGTATCGCCTCCTGCTTGTATTTCTGCCGTATTTCACCCCAGCGCCACGTCCAGCACCATCATCAGGCTGAAGCCCACGGCGAAGAACACCGTTCCGATGTTGGAGTGCGCACCCTGCGACATTTCCGGGATCAGTTCCTCGACGACGACATAGAGCATCGCGCCCGCGGCAAAGCTCAGAAGATGCGGCAGCGCCGGAACGATGAGCGACGCAGCCAGGATGGTCAGCACCGCGCCGATGGGCTCGACGATGCCCGAGAGCACGCCGCCCCAGAAAGCTCTTGCTTTGCCCATGCCCTCGGCGCGCAGCGGGAGCGAAATGATCGCCCCCCTCGGGAAAATTCTGGATTGCGATGCCGAGTGAGAGCGCCAGCGCGCCCGCCGCCGTGATCTGTGCGCTGCCGGAGAGATAGCCCGCATACACCACGCCGACGGCCATGCCCTCGGGGATGTTGTGCAGTGTGACGGCCAGCACCATCATGGTCGTGCGCTGGAGTTGGCTCTTCGGCCCCTCGACCTGCCCGCTCTTGGCGTGCAGGTGCGGGACGACGTGGTCGAGCAGCAGCAAAAAGAGAATACCGACCCAAAAGCCGAGAAACGCCGGCAGAAACGAGAGTTTCCCCATCGCCGACGACTGCTCGATGGCGGGGATCAGCAGGCTCCACACCGAGGCTGCGACCATCACGCCCGCGGCAAAGCCCGTCAGCGAGCGCTGCACAGCGTCGCTGAGCGACTTTTTCATGAAGAACACGCACGCCGCGCCGAGCGACGTGCCGAGAAACGGGATCAAAATGCCGTAAAATGCTTCCATGTCGTTCACCGTCTTTTCTGTGTGAAATATCAATTCTGTTAAATGTATCTAACTTCCGGACATAGTATACCAGCGAAAGCCGCGGGATGCAAGTGCCGCGGGACACAGAATGGGAACAGTCTGTCGCAGCGGACGGGGCGAGAAAGCGTATGTAGCAAAGAAAATATCGCAAAAATTTGCAAACCGCTCTTGCAATGCGAAAATCGCTGTGCTACAATACGCAAGGTCGATCACCTTCCCGAAGGCAAGCGGGAAAGCAGGATATATTGGAAAGCTGCCCTGAGGCGGCTTTTCAAAAGACTGCGAGTTAGAGCGAACTAACCACTTGCGCCGCGCCGGTGGGAACATCATATCAATAGGAACAGTGCCGCCTGATTTCAGGCGGCACTGCTTTTTGCGTTTTCGTGAAAAACAAAATGTTCAAACTTTCCTTTAGTTTTCTTTTAGGTTGGCGGGCAATAATGACCTCGTTCCAAGGGGAAGGCGAAAAACGACAGCCCCGCGGAAGCATTTGGGATACACAATGACGAAGAAGGTCATTTTTGATGAAAGGCAAAAAGATTCTTTCTCTTTTCTGTGCGGCGGCGCTGACGCTGTCGCTCGCCGCGTGCGGCAGCAAAACATCGGACTACTCCGGCCAGACGATCACCGGCGAGATCACCGATATTGATGGCACTGCCGTGACGATGCAGCTCGGCGAGCTGAGCGAGGGCGGTATGCCGTCCCATGACGTGTCTGACAGTTCCGATTCCGGGCAGACGCCGCCCGACAAGCCGGACGGCGAAACGCAGAGCGGCAACAGCAGCAGTCAGGATCATGCATCGTCCGACAGCAGTCAGCCGCCCGCAAAGCCCAACAGCCAGAGCGGTGATTCCGGCAGCCAGCCTCCAGAGAAACCTGATGGTGAGGCCCCGAGCGGCAGCGCCCCCGGCGGCATGGGCGGCAGCAGCTTTACCGCGGGCGAGGAGAGTGTGACGCTCGACTTCGCGAATGCGGAAATTACAAAAAATGACGAGAGCATCGAGCTCAGCGACCTCGCCGAGGGCGATATCCTGTTCAACGGCTATACCATCACGCTGGCCGACGGCATGGTGCTGAAGTAAGAGCGCTTCACCCCTGCTGCTGTATATACTCCTCAATGGTGCGCAGGAAGGCCTCTCCGTAGCGGGAGGCCTTCCGCTCGCCGACTCCCGAGACCTCGAGAAGCTCTGAGAGCGAGCGCGGCGCTTTCTCCGCCATGTCGGCGAGCGTCGCGTTCGAAAAGATGACGTAGGCGGGAACGCTCTCGCGCTTGGCAAGCTCCGCGCGCTGGGCGCGCAGCGCCTCGTAAAGGCTGTTTTCCTCGAATTCGTCCGAAAACGTGCCGCGCGGGCGCTTTTTCTCTGTCTTCGGCTCCACCCGCTTCTGCATCAGCACGCATTCGCCGTCAAAGAGCACGGCGGATGCTTTTTTTGTGGGCCGGAGCGTCGAATAGCGCTGGTCGACCTCGAGATATCCCGCGGATTCGAGGTATTCGATGTACCGCTCGATGACGCTCGGCGACGTCTTATCCATGAGACCATAGGTCGACAAGCTCGCAAGGCCGAGCGACAAAAGCCGCTGGTCGCGGCTCCCACGCAAGACCTGAATGACGAGCGTTTTGCCGACGTAGTACCCCAGCCGCTCGCGGATGCGCATGACGCACGATAAGATCATCTGCGCCGAGAGCGTGATGTCCTCGGTCTGGTAGGTCGCTTTACAGTTGGAGCAGTTCCCGCAGTTTGCGGGGTGTATCTGGCCGAAGTAGTCAAGCAGCCGCCCGCGCAGACAGTCGACGGATTTGCAGTACCCCGTCATCGCCTGTAGGCGCTCATAGTCGCGTTTGCGCACAAGCGCAGCGTCCTCCTCCGAAAGCTGGTCGGCTCCGCCATTTTCGATGAGAAAGCGCGCGGTTTCCACGTCAGCGGGCGCGAAGAGCAGGACGCAGTCGGCATTCTCACCGTCGCGTCCGGCGCGGCCCGCCTCCTGATAGTAGGCCTCGAGGCTTTTCGGCATGTTGTAATGGATGACAAAGCTGACGTTTGACTTGTCGATGCCCATGCCGAAGGCGTTCGTCGCGACCATGACGGTCTTGCGGTCAAACTGAAAATCGTCCTGATTCTGCTGCCGCTCCTCGTCCGTGAGGCCCGCGTGATAGCGCGTGGCGGCGATGCCGCGGTCACACAGGCTGTCGCACACACGCTCGACCGCCGCGCGCGTCGCACAGTAGACGATACCGCTTCTGCCTCTTCGCTCGTCAATGAGTGCGGCGAGGGCGGAAAACTTGTTTTTCGGGCGGCGCACGTCGAAATAGAGGTTCGGACGGTCGAAGCCCGTCACGATGCGGTACGGGCTTTGCAGCTGCAAGAGCCGCAGGATATCAGACTGCACCTGCTTTGTCGCCGTCGCGGTGTAGGCCGCGACAATGGGTCTGCGCGGCAGGGCATTGATGAAATCGACAATGCCGAGGTAACTCGGGCGGAAGTCCTGTCCCCACTGCGAAATGCAGTGTGCCTCGTCCACAGCGAGAAACGACACGTCCATCTCCTGCATCAGCGATAAAAAGCTGTTCGTTTCCAACCGCTCGGGCGCGACGTAGATGAGCTTGTAGGCACCCTTGCGCGTGCGGGCGTAGACCGTGCGGATCTGCTCGCCTGTCAGTGAGCTGTTGATGTACGCCGCGGGAACGCCCGCGCTCTTGAGCGCTGCGACCTGATCCTTCATCAGCGAGATGAGCGGCGAGACGACGAGCGTGATGCCCGGCAGGAGCAGCGCGGGGATCTGATAGCAGAGCGACTTGCCCCCGCCCGTCGGCATGACGCACAGCGCATCGCGCCCGGAGAGAATGGAGTCGATGAGTTCCTCCTGCCCCGCGCGAAACGCGCTGTGGCCGTAATATTGCTTTAAGATGCTGTACTTGTCCATGAAAAAGTGTTCCGTTTCCTGTTTTTCTATGATGTTACCCCATCGGGAAGAAATTGTCCACGGAAAATTCAGAAAGGAAAAAGGAGGGAGATTGCCGCGGCTTGACATTGCTGTTTTCTTGTGCTATAGTCCCTCTTGCTCGCTCGGAGGGCGCGCTGTTCGAAAGAAACGGCAGCCGGATAAGGCGCAGGCTGAAATGCCTGTTCCTTATCCGGCTTTTTTGTTGACAGGAGGAAACGACAATGGACCTTTTGCGTGGAAATATCAAAACGCTTTACTTCAAATACTTGTCGGCGGCGCTCGCGTGGATCGGGCTGATCCTCTTTGAGCGCCCGCTTTTGATGTTTTTCGGCGCGGATGAGACGCTGCCCGCCCTCGCGCAGCGGTACATGATCCCCGTTAAAGTTGTATTTCCGCTGTTCCTCTTCAATCAGATGCTTGCGGCATTTCTGCGCAACGACGGCGCGCCCGCACTTGCGACGCTTGGTGTGCTGTCGGGCGGCATCTTCAATGTGTTCGGCGACTGGTTCTTCGTCTTCCCATGCGATATGGGCGTTTACGGCGCGGGTCTTGCCACGGCGCTGGGCTCGGCGGTGTCGTTCCTCGTGATGCTGACGCACTTTGCGAGCAGGAAGAACACGCTGCGCTTCGTGAAACCAAAGAGGCTTGCGCGCAAAAGCCGCTTGACGAAGCGCGGCTACCGCCGTATAATCATGGCGAAATTTTAACGAACAGGAGCCAAAATGTAACCATGCAGCTTGATCGACCGTACGGGCAGATGTCCGATTCGTTCCTGATGTCCGCGTTTATCATTTTATCCGGCGGATTGCAGGACGCCTATACCTATTGCTGCCGCGACAAGGTGTTTGCCAACGCGCAGACGGGCAACATCGTGCTGATGAGCACACACCTTTTTGCAGGCGACTGGGCAGGTGTTTTCCGCTATTTTGTGCCGGTGATCTCGTTTATGGCGGGCATTTTTGTGGCGGAATGCGTCCACCGCCGCTATAAGTGCATGGAAAAGGTGCACTGGCGCCAGCTCATCATTCTGGCTGAGATCGTGCTGCTGTTTTTTGTCGGCTTCCTGCCGCAGGAGGTCAACACCTTTGCAAACGCGCTCGTCTCGTTCGTCTGCGCGATGCAGGTGCAGACCTTCCGCAAGGTGCGCGGCCACGCCTACGCGAGCACCATGTGCATCGGCAACATGCGCAGCGGCACCGAGGCGCTGTGCGTCTACTTCCACACGCGCGACCGCGAGGTGCTGAAAAAGGCACTGACGTATTTTGGCGTCATCGGTATTTTTGCCGTTGGCGCGGGGCTTGGCAGTGTCCTGACGGTGCGCTTTGCCGAAAAGGGCATCTGGGTGTCCTGCCTGCTGCTCGCAGTCAGCTTTTTGATGATGTTTGTGCGCGAGGAAGAGAAGAAATAAGAGGCTTTTTGAAAGATGGCTCTGTATGCAGATTGGTTTCTGCATGCTTTTGTAAAAAAAGGAGAGGACGCTGCTGCGTTCTCTCCTTTTCCTTTTGCGTTCGTTACGCGAGCGGCTTGCCGCTGAAGACGGGGAAGATGTTGAACTCGCCGTAGTCGGCGATGCGGTCCGTGTGCTTGAGCGGCGTGACGCCGCGCTCCATCGGCAGGCCGTCGAACACGCTCTGCATGCCGCCGCGGCCGTCGATGCCGGCGCCGATCAGAATGCTGACCTCGTCGAGTAGCCCAGCGGCGGGGAAGCCTGCGTTGATGTGTCCGCCGCCGCCCGCGGCGGCTCTCTTGACGTCAAACTCCGCGGCGAGAATTTCGCACGCGCGCTTCAAGTCGACGTGTTCCTTGCCGCAGGCGATCCACGAGATGTGCTTGCCGTTGAGATACGCAAGGTACTCCTTGCTGACCTGCTCGCTCGTCAGGATGAGCAGCGGGCGCTCGTCCCCGGCGCTCTCGTCCCAAAGGAGTGTGCCGCGGGTGTCGACGACGATCTCGTAGCCCTCGGCGTCGGCGGCCTTGGAAAAGGCCTCTCTGCCGAGCGCTTCGGCGTCTTGGCCTCAAACTTTCCGGGCAGCGCCATTTCGAGCTCCGCGGTCACGCGGCCGCTGATACGTGTGGGCGCGTCCAGCGCGTCGAGCGTGTCGTAATATTCCTGCACGCCGGGCAGGTGTTCGGTCATGGCGCAGTCGATGCGACCATCGACCGAGGTCATCATGTGGCATACGATATAAGGCTTGATCATGGGATATTCCTCCTCAAAAAACTGTTGCTCTTAAAGTTCACTGATACTCTACAACTTAAAGTACACTTTCAGCCAAGAGGGTTTCGAAAATTTTTTCGATAGTCCGTTACAAAAGCTTGCACGCTTGACAGAAAGAAAATGGCACCATATAATATATAGAACATACGTTTTAGATAACGCGGCGGGGAGGAAGCTCAATGTATTTTGCCTACGGGGAAGAGGAGACCGACTATCTTAAAAAGAAGGATAAGCGCATGGCCGAGGTCATCGACCGCATCGGCCATGTCGAGAGAAAAGTGGATACTGACCTCTTTTCCGCCGTCGTGCACCACATCGTCGGCCAGCAGATCTCGACCAAGGCACAGGAGACGATCTGGCAGCGGATGCTGTCGGCACCCGGCGAGGTCAACGCCGAGACGGTCCTCGCCGCGGGTGTTTCCAAGCTCCAATCACTCGGCATGACGTTCAGAAAGGCGGAGTACATCACGGATTTTGCCGAAAAGGTCCACACCGGCGCATTCGATTTAGAAGGTATCTGGCAAAAAAGCGACGAGGAGGCTATCCGGGAGCTTTCGTCCCTCAAGGGCATCGGCGTGTGGACGGCGGAGATGATCCTGCTCTTCTGCATGCAGCGTCCGGATGTGCTGAGCTGCGACGACCTTGCCATCCAGCGGGGGCTGCGCATGGTGTACCACCACCGAAAGATCGACCGAGGGCTCTTTGAAAAGTACCGCCGCCGCTTTTCGCCCTATGGCAGCGTGGCGAGCCTGTATCTCTGGGCAGTGTCCGGCGGCGCGATCCCCGAGCTGCACGATTACGCGCCGAAAGAGAAGAAATGAGGCGAGGACGATGACTTACACCCAGCATTATGATTCGCCGCTCGGCGGCATCCTGCTTGCGGCGGACGAAGAGGGCTTGACGGGCCTGTGGTTCGACGGGCAGAAATATTTTGCCCGCACGCTGCCAAAAGAGTATGCCGAGAGCGAGACGCCTGTTTTGCGCGAGGCCAAGCGCTGGCTCGATATCTACTTTTCGGGCCGCGAGCCGGACTTCCCGCCGCCGCTCCACCCCGTGGGTTCGGCATTCCAGCAGGCAGTATGGGCGCTGCTGCTGGAAATTCCCTACGGTGAAACGACGACCTACGGCGCGCTTGCGCGAAAGCTGGCGGAGAAGCAGGGCCTAACGCACATGTCCGCGCAGGCCGTCGGCGGCGCGGTGGGGCACAACGATATTTCGCTCATCATCCCCTGCCACCGCGTGGTCGGCGCGAGCGGCAGCCTGACCGGCTACGCAGGCGGCGTCGACAAAAAGATCAAGCTGCTCGAGCTTGAAAGGGCGGATATGAAGGCCTTTTTCGTGCCGAAAAAGGGGACCGCGCTGTAAAACAAAAGAAAAGGCATTCCGCGCGATAGCTGGGTGTACGTAAGACAGTATTGCGCCGAGATTTAAGAAGCGGCACGAAACCGCATGGAGCTGATCGTGCGGTCACTGGCAGAGCAAAACGGCGTGACCGAGCAACTGAAA
>OGLV01000185.1_pt1 | contig 27570 bp, 47 predicted proteins | sample 1572851 | NCBI WGS metagenome assembly OGLV01 (sample SAMEA2582005, study PRJEB24529) | metagenome | biome: Human gut stool | place: China | collected 2011
TTGACGAACACAGAAAAGTATGTTATTATATAATCAAGTTAAGGGAAAACAATTAAAACAAGAAAACAAACAAGCGAAGGAGAAAAAAAAAACATGAAAACATTAGCATTAAAGAAAATTGAAGAAAGAAGAATATTTATGCTCAAAAGAGTTGAACATAGATATAATCAGTATGTTAGAGGTTTAATTACCTGCGAAGATTTTGCGAAGTTTGAAAGTGAATATAGAGCGCATTTTATTGGATATGTGAGAGCATTCTGGGATATGGAGCTTTTAACAGATGAAGAACAAAAAACAATACTAAGAAGTTTTGTATTTAAGGAGGATTAAGTATGAGAACTACGAGAACAAAGAACATTAAAAGAGCATTGAGAAAATTTTGGAAAGAATGGGGAATTACATGGGAAGAATTTGAAATGTTACTAGGTGCAATGTCTACAATCATGTTCCCATTTTTATTAAGAATATTCCTTGCATTTTTTGGAATTTGACGATTGACAATATGGTATGTCGGTAGTATAATAAAAGTATAAAGTAAATAAATTCAATCAAACAGAAAAGGAGAACAAACAATGAACAAAACATTTGAAGAAATGACAGTGAAGGAGTTAAAAGAAGAGAGCAGAAAGCGTGGGCTTACGTTGGAGAGTAAAGGGCATAAGTTCACAAAAACAGAGTTAATCGAGAGATTAACAAAGTGGGATGCAGGACAGGTTGACATTGATGCAGACATTCAGGAAACAATTGATGAAGCAGGACAGGAAACTCTGGTAGACCCCGAAGGTGACGAAGCATGGGGTGATGCAGGATGTGAGAAGGTGGAGACTTGTGAGAACACACCAAAGGTTGAAACAAAAGAAGATGGTTACATTGTGTATGCAAAAACACTGGAAGAAATCGAGCAGAAGTATGGAAACAGAAAGAAACAGGAAATCTATGACAACGAATTAAAGGTAGGCAGTTATGTTGTGTTTGTCCATTATGTAGAAGCAAGAAACGGACAGATTTACAAGAAGTTAAGAACAGCGAAGGTTGTGGGAATCAACAGAAAGAAAGAACTTGTCAGAATCGTTACTCTGCTAGGAACGGAGAAAGAACTTCCCTTTGATGAATTACTTTACATTAAGGGAAGTGCGAAGAATTGTTCCTACCCGAAGGACATTGCAATGTATCTGAAAGAACAGAGAACAGAGAAAGGCAAGGTGCTTATCAATGAAAGATTTGCAGAAAACAATGTTGCTGATTAAGGACAGCGTAAGAAAGTTATATGATGCACAACAGGAAAAGAAACAGTTTGACAAATACTATGAAGAGGTGAGGAAGAAAGAACAACTTGCCATTTCAAATTTCATGTTTACAAGTCTCCCAAAAGGACAGAACAGTTTTGAAATAGAACTTGATGAGGGAGCAGGATATTATACAAACCATGTGAAATTGAATGTAACAAGAGTAAGGACAAAAAAAGTGACATGGTTGTTGGATAAGTTAAAACAGAAGGTCGGGAAAGACATATACAGTGAGGTTGTGAACAAAACATATACAGTAAATGATATGCAGGGATTGATTCGGTACTTAAAAACATGCGGAGTTGACCCAAAGAAGTTCAAAAGGTTTATTGATGTGACAGAAGAACTTGACGAAACAAAACTTGATACCTACTATGAAACAGGGGCATTGAAAACAAAAGACATAGAAGGTTGCTACACTGTGAAGATGGGAGAGCCATACATCAGAATCACAGAGTTAAAGAGGTAACATGACGAGAGAATATGGAGGGAAAGAACTAGCAAAAGTGCTTATTTATTATGGATTGATTGCAGATGTTGTAAGTTCTGATTTTAACATCATTTGTCCTTTCCATGAGGATATAAACCCTTCCATGAGGGTGTGCCTAACAGATGGTTCTTTCTTCTGTTTTGGTTGTGAAGCAAAGGGAAATGCCCTAGACTTTGTGAGGAAGGTACATCCAGAATTAAATGAGTTACAAGCGTGTGTTTTGCTAGAACAAATATTGAACAGTGATGAAGTAAAAAAGTTAAATGTGAAGTATAAGAAGAAAAGGAGATTGCAGAACAAGCAAGCATTGAATGAAGCACATGACTATTATTATGGATTACGAACTGTTGATTGGAATGATGTACACACAAAAGAAGAACATGAAGTTTTACAGTATATGAAACAAAGGGGATTTGATGAAAGAGCATTGAACATTGCACATTGTAAAACAAACTATAATATTGCTTATCCGTTTTTGTTCCCAATATTAGACAATGGAGAGTTCAAAGGATGGGTTGGCAGAACCATGAACAAGTATGTTGAAAAAAAGCGCAAGTATTTATACAATGATGGTTTTAGAAAGCGAGATACATTGTGTGGAACATATGAACAAAACAAAGTGGTGTTTGTTTGCGAAGGGTTCATGGACTACCTTAGTTTGAGGACAAGAGGACACATCAAGAATGTTGTTGCTATTTTGGGGTGGCATATATCAGACGAACAAGTACAAAAGTTGAAGGATAAAGGAGTAACAACGGTTGTGTCTGTTCTGGATAACGACAAAGCAGGGAATAAGGGTACAGAGTATTTAAAACGGTTTTTTCATGTGGTAAGGTTTGACTATCCAGAAGGAGTAAAGGACGCAGGGGAAATGTCGGAACAAGAGTAAAAAATGGCAATCAGGCGGACAAGGAGGGCTTATAAACGTGACAGTTAGTTTTAAGTTGACGATGGGAATGACACTGTTCCATGCACAGACCATGAAGGAATTACGGATTGACAAGGTAATAGAACAGAGTTATAATGAAGATAGTCAAGAATACAAAGAGTTGTGCAAGGAATATACACAAGTGATAGGATTTGCAAGAGAACTTGACAAAACAGAGTTTGACAAAGAATTGATGAAGGAACTAGCAAGAGAGGCGAAGGAAGTACAGAAAGAAACAATTGAACAGATTGAACAGGTTGTAAAGAATTGTTATTACCAAGGAACAACAGCATACATATCTTTTGGTGGGTATATGATTAACCCAAAAGAGTTTTGTGCAATTCGTCTGGATGGGTTTGACATTCAATTCAACAAAAAGTAAAACAAACAAGAAAGGAAGAACAAAACAATGGGAAAAATCAAATTAGCAAACATCAAGAATGAGATTAAGAAAAGCGGAACAAGCAAAGGCAAGTTTTTGTTTTTCAAAGAGGACAGCAAGGTAAGAGTAAGATTCCTTACCGATATGGAAGATGGACTTGAGGTATCTTTCCATGACAGTTTCCAGCTGGGAATCAATGTTCCATGCCAAGAAGTATTTGGAAGGGATTGCGAGTATTGCGAGAATGAGGATTTACGGACAAGAAACATGTATGTGTGGAGCGTATATGATTATGAAAGCAAGGAAGTTAAACTGCTCATGGCGGCGGTAAACAATTGTTCTCCTGTTCCTGCGCTTGCATCTCTTTATGAAAGTTATGGAACATTGTGCGATAGAGATTATGAGATTAAGAGAATTGGAAAAGGACAGAGCACAACATACAGCGTGATTCCTCTGGAAAAGGTGAAGTTCCGAAACACAAAAGTGAAACCAATGTCCGAACAGGCAATGTTGAAATGTATTGACAAGGCTTATCCTGCGGACAATTCCGAAGATTTTGAGGACGAGGACGAAACACCGAAGAGAAACAAAAAGAAGGGTGCAAAGTCAAACAATAAGCCGATAAAAGGAAAGATGAATGAGCCAGAGGACGACAATGATGATTGGGATGATGAAGATGAAGAACAGGACTACGAGAGTATGACAGCAAAAGAGTTGTTCCAGTTGTGTAAGGACAGAGACATTGAGTGCAAGCCAAAGAAAACAAAAGAATATTACATTGACCTTTTGGAAGAAGCAGACGAAGAAGATTCTGACGACTGGGGCGAAGAAGATTCTGATGATGATTGGGAAGATTAGAACAAACAAGAACAATTTAGGGGTTGACAAAATGTCAGCCCTTTTGCTATAATAAAGGAGTAAGGAAGGAGAACAACAGAAGTGGGTAACTATTTTGATTTACACAGACATGACGAAACTTCTTTCTTTGATGGATTCGGAAAACCAATTGAATTAGCGAGAAGGGCAAAGGAATTGGGATATACAGCATTAGGGTTGAGCAATCATGGAAACATAACAGGATTGGTGCAACACTGGTTGGCGTGTAAGGAGGTAGGAATCAAACCGATATTAGGGTGCGAAGTCTATTTCCAGCCAAAGTTTAACAAAAAGAATCCACAGAGAAAGTCTTACCATTTGTGTTTGTTTGCACAAAACAAAACAGGATATGAAAACTTGTGTCATATTATGACAGAAGCAAATGTAGAACAATTCTATTACAAACCAATTGTTGATTTTGTGTTGTTGGAGAAGTATGCAGATGGGTTGATATGTTCTACCGCCTGTATTGCATCAGCAACAAGCCAAGCGATTGTGAATGGTAATGTTGAAACAGCAGGAAAGTTGCTTGACAAGTTCAAGGATATTTTTGGCAACAACCTGTATGTGGAGATTCAGCCATATAAGATTGACAAAAAGGGAACACAACAGAAAACAGATTATGTCTTGATGAAGTTAGCAAGGGAACGGAAAATCAAGTGTATACTAACATCAGACAGCCATTTTGGAAGTAAGGAAGATTTTGACACTTATTGCAAGATGCACGAAATCGGAAAAACAACACTTGATGTAAAGAACACATATTCAGAAAGGTATATGCCTAGCGAGTATGAAATAGAAGAACGATTTGCAACAATCTACAAGAACAAGTTTAAGGATGCCTTTAAGGTTGCAGAAATGTTCGTTGACAACTTAAAGAAGTTACAGGACAGCGTGGAAGAAGATATACTTTCGCAATGTGAGTTGGTTCTGCCCAAGATTGAAACAAATGGAGAATCAAGCGAAACAGTGTTGCGTAAGATGGTACAAAGAGGATTGAAGAAGCGAGGGAAGAATACAAAACAGTACATACAAAGATGTAAACATGAACTTGATGTGATACACTATCATGGGTTTGATGATTATTTCCTCATGGTGCAAGACTATGTAAATTGGGCGAGAGAACATAACATAGCGGTTGGACCGGGTAGAGGTTCTGCCTGCAATTGTGAGGTAGCTTATGCAATTGGAATTACAGATGTGGACAGTATCAAGTATAATCTGGATTTTAGCCGATTTATGCGTAAGGAAAAGAAGAAATTGCCAGATATAGACGTTGACTTTGAAACAGACAGACGACAAGATGTGATTGACTACGTTGTGAACAAGTATAAGGGGCAAGCAGTACAGATATGTTCCTATGGGGAATATAAGATTGACAACCTTGTGAATGACCTTGCAGGGGTATGTGGGTTGCCTACAAGCGGAAAGGAATTAGACGAGTACGACAAGGAACAAAACAAAAAGGTGGTTGCAGAAATCAAACGATTTATACGAGAGTATGAAGAAGATGGCAGATTGAATATGCAGTTGCTTCTGGAAGATGAAAGGACAGAAGAGTATAACAGCCAGTATGACAACATTATGAAACACTTTTCCAAGTTGTTTGGTAAAATTCGATATTTAGGAAAACACGCCGCAGGAGTGGCAGTAGTTGGTTCTGACATATCAAACTATACAGCGGTGATTCGCAAGGGTGATATGTTCAGCAGTAGTTATGACCTTAATGATTTGGAACATATCAATTGTACAAAGTTTGATATGTTAGGACTTAAAACAATGTCAGAGTTGCGAGAGTTGGAAGAGTATACACATCATGTTGTTACAGATGAAGATAGAGAAGAACAAGAAATATATGAGAGTTTCCGAGATGGGAAAACAGATGGGATATTCCAGATGGAGAAATCAGCACCAAAAAAGATTCTGGACATGATAAAGTGTGATTGCATCGAAGATGTGATTGCAGTGAATGCTTTGAACCGTCCTGCGCCGTTACAATTAAAGATGCACGAAACATATGCATATAACAAATTGTCTGGAAATGTAGACAGGAGCACGCCGTATTATAAGTATACAAAAGAAACATATGGAACAATGTTATACCAAGAACAAACAGTTGAGGTTGCACAAAAGTTAGGGCATCTGACACCACAGCAAAGTTTTGATTTGCTAAAGATTATGAAAAAGGCAGAGAATCAGAATAAACCAGAGTACAAACCAATCATTGAACAAATGAAGAAAGATTTTTTCAAGGGTTGCAGAAGTGAAGGACTTACAAAGGAACAGACAACAGAGATTTGGGCGAGTATGCTTATATATGGTTTCAACAAAGGACACAGCACAGGGTACACGATTATCAGTGTAGACCAGATGTGGTATAAGATACATCATCCTGCTGAGTTCTGGTATGTCAAGATGAAGTATGCAGGGAATGATGCAGATTTACACAAGTATTCACAGTTTGCTGTGAAGGATGATGCGGTTGTGATGTTACCTCATGTGAATTATACAGCAGAAACAAGTATGCGTATGATTGACGGAGAAAATGTTATACAGCAAGGGTTGAGCATCATTAAGGGAATCGGAGAAAAAGCGGCAGAAGCAATCGAACATGAAAGAAAGGAACATGGAGTGTTCCGAGACTATGATGATTTTTACGACAGGTGCAAAGGAAGAACAGTAACAACAAGAGTAATTAACATTCTGAAAGAACAGGGAGCATTGGAGTTTAATAAACGTAGGTATCTTTCGAGAGTTGTGAAATATAACAGCAGTTTATTAGGAAGATAAGGAAGTGAGAAAATGTCTATTAAAAAAGGAATGAACAAAGAAGCAATAATGAAATTATGTTCTGAAATTTCAAAAAAGGAAGGTGAAGGAATTGTTTACAGTCTGGGAAACAAAAATGGAGTGTTAAACATTCCTCGTTGGAGTACAGGACTTCCAGACCTTGATGCAGTTATAGGTGGTGGAGTTCCAAAAGGAAGAACAATAGAAATATTTGGAGCAGAATCGGCAGGAAAAACAACGCTTGCTTATCAGCTTGCGGCACAACATGAAATGTGTTTAGATATTCCGATTGAAGGAACATTCGATGCAGAGAGAGCAAAGTTGTTTGGGAATAGACCAAAACAAATGCTAGTATACAGAGCGAGGTATGGCGAAAAGGCTTTTAACAGGGCAATAAGATTTGCAGAAGAAGGAATACCGCTGATTATAATTGATAGTGTTCCATCTATGCAACCGAAAGACGATATTGACAAAATAAGAAAAGCAGTGAACACAGATAGCGAACAAGAAATGCGAATAGGTGGAGTTGCAAGGCTCATGGACAAATACTTGCCTACACTTGAGGATGTGATTGAACAAACAGGAACAACGGTTGTGTTTATAAACCAGATTAGGGATAAAATGAATGCATTGCCATTTGGAGACAACATACAGACACCGGGAGGTCACAAGTTAAAACATAGTGCTAGTTTGAGAATACAGGTGGCAAGAAAAGGATATATTGACATACCAAACCACAACCCTTATAATAGTGCAAGCAAAGAAACAATTGGAATGATAATGAAGTGCAAGGTTGTAAAGTCAAAGGTATGCAATCCAAAAGGAGAATGTGAGATACCGTTATTCTATGAAAGAGGTTTTGTAGATTTTGCAGACCTAGATATTGTAAGAAAAGAAATCATGGCAGAACATAAACAGAAGTACAAGGAAATGTTAGAAGATTGATGCACTTTTATTGTATCAGATTCAGTAGAACATACATTGGTAATGGTAGTACAGAACATAGGTTTTTTGTTTATGCCGAAACAAGATTGGAAGCAGTGAAGAGATTCTGCACTACCACAGGTTACAAAAGTGCTTGCATTATTTCTGTCCATGTGGTATCATAGAGAAAAGAAGGAGAACAAAACAAATGGGATTGATGGACGAAATCAAACGAGAAGCGGAAGGGAATCGAACAAAGATACAAAGCAGTCAAGAAGCAGAATTGGAACATAAGTTGAACGCATTGCATTATCTGGATAAGGACATCAAGAAGGAATTGCAGTTCTTAAAATCAGTAATGACAAGAGGGCAGGAAACAGCAGAGAGGAAAGGGCTTCATGCGAGTGCCATTATTGTTTCCGATGATAAGTTTTGTTACAGACAGCAAGTGTTGAGTTTGTTTTACAAACAGGCACAGGGAGAACAAGTACCAGTTGGATTGAAGCGGATATTTTCAGAGGGTGATGCAATCCATGAAAAGTGGCAACGCTTGTTTATTCGTGGAGGGTATGCAGAACCGTTAGATTGTGATTATAGCAGGTTCAATGAAGAATTTGACCTTTCCTATACGCCAGACATTATTTGTGATATAGATGGCGTAAAAATGGTTGGAGAAATAAAGTCAGTAAATACGTTCCAGTTTAAGAAACAGAAATACCATGTTTCTGGAAGGAAACAGTTACAGTTGTATATGTATTTAACAGACATCCATGATGGCTTTGTTTTGTGCGAGGATAAGAACACACAAGAAATAAAAGTATATTTATATAAGTTCAATTACAAAGAGGTTGAACCATACATAGCAAGATTGGAGAAAGTACAATATTACAAACATAGACTTGAAACAAAAGGGAAACTTGTACAGAGACATGAAAAGTGTACAGGATATCATTGCAAGATGGCAGAACAATGTCCGATGCGTGAAGCATGTTATGGAAAGAAAAAAGAAAGATTAAAATAATTTTAGGGGTTGACTTTGTTCAACCCTTTTGTTATAATAGAATCAGAACAGGAGAAAACAACATGAGTAAATATTGCAAGCCTATGGGTTTATATGTTACCTATTTAGATTGCATGGAATGTGAAACAAAAGAATGCAAACAGAATGGAGGTGATACAAAAATGGCATTAACAAAACGCTATTTAAGTATAGAACCAGAACAGAAAGTCTTTCTTGTATTTGCGAGTAAAAAAGAAGGGTATAATGCAGATGTTGTGTGTAGATGTAAAGTAAAAAGTGCAACAGTTTATTCAGATGCAACAATATATAATCTTAAGGTTGAAAAGATTGTATTAGGAAAAGAACAGGACAAAGATGTAAAAAGATGGGTACAGACCTTTATGTGCGAAAATTCAAACATAGATACAGGGCATAGAAGAAGTCCAAATAGATATCCAGTATTTACAACAAAGGAGAAGTGCATAGAATGGTTGAAAAGCTAGAAAGACAATGCTGTGCAAATTGTATTTACCTAGACAAAGGTAGAATGGAATTGTCTGATTTAAAGAACTACAGATATGGTTGTAATTGCAACGAGTTTAGAGATGGCTGGATATGTTTCTGGTGTATGAGAGAAAATGGAGAAAAAGAGCTAAGAACAGGTTGTTGTTCAAATTATAACAGGATTTATATAGGGACAAAATTTATATTGTATTCAGAAGAACATGAACATAAAATCTTGTATTGTGGAAAAGTTGGAAACAAAAGATTATTATACAATATTGCATTAAAAACAAAGAAGCTTGTAGAAGATGATTGGTTTTTAAACAGAAAAGACAGGATTAAAATTATATATTTCAAAGATAACAAACTAAACACAAGAGAAGAAAAAGTAAAGTTCAATAAAAAGTTGGCAATATCAATTAGAAAAAGGTGGATAAAAGAACATGAAAAAGAATGAGGATAAAAATTATAAAAAGAGATTTGAAAAAGGATTCAAATTATTATGTGGTTCAAAATCACCTTATCAAGTATGGTCAGATTGTATGGCATTATATGCAATCACATTAGCAAATCAAAGTATTTTACAAATGACAAAACTTGAACAGTTCAAAGAAATATGGGACAAAAGAGAAAAAGAATATCTAAGAATTATTAACAATTATTCAAAGAAGGAACAAAAACTTTTTCCACAGATGTTCGCATTGTTGGTAATGGAATTAGAAGCAAGACCAAATCAAGATTTGTTAGGTCAATTATACATGAACCTTGGAATATCGAACAAGAACACTGGACAGTTCTTTACACCATATGATGTATGTGAAGTAATGTCAAAACTTTCATTTGACAGGAAAGAACTTGGAAAGACAGTACATGGAAAAGGATATGCAAGTGTATATGATTGTACTTGTGGTGCTGGTGCAACATTAATATCAGCAAGTGAACAATGCAAGGAAATGTTCCACAAATACAATTATCAGAATCATGTTTACTTTGTAGGACAGGACATTGACATAACTTGCGTCCATATGTGCTATATTCAGTTATCATTACATGGGTTAGCTGGATATGTCATACATGATAATTCATTGACTAAACCAGAGCCTATATTACCAGATGATTTGGAAAAGATATGGTTAACTCCTATGTGGTTCAGTGAAGTATGGACGTTACGAAGGTTGTTTCATAATCAAGATATTTTAGGGAGGTAGTAATGGATAAACAGATAGTAATAGGTATAGACCAGTCATATACTAGGACTGGAATTACAGTATTAAAAAATAAACAAATACATAGAATGAAATCATTAGATTTTAAAGAGTGCAGAAATAATACAGAAAAGCGAGAGTTGTTATCTGATATATTAGATAGTCTCATAAATGAAGCAGACTCAGATAACATAAAAATAATAACAGAGCGTATTCGTTTACGTTCACAAGGCTTTCTGTCAGAAGCTTATATAAAGTCCACAGGGGCATTAATAGCAACAATCATAGATGTTGCAGAAATATATGGTGTACCAGTATATAGCGTTGATACACGTTCTTGGAAGTCCCAAATTGTAGGAAGCAGCAAACCATTGGATAATCCGTATGGAATCAATCCAGAGAAGTACCGTACAATCTTGTATTTAAGGGATAGAGGGCTTTTAAAGTACATAGCGGAAGAATACAAGGGTAAAGGTAAAAAAGGCGTTATAAACGTCAAAATAGATGGCAAGAAAGTACCTTGTATAATCAATGACGACTTAGCAGATTCTTATTGCATTGCCTTATATGGGTATCTTCCTAAAACAAAACAAAAGTTGAAGGAGGAAAGGTTTTGACATTACAGGAATATGAAGAGATTAAAAACAGTTTGTTGAAGAAGAGGAAAAAAGGAAACATAACAAACAAAGAACAGGGATATAATGAAGGTATTGAAACTGCTGTTTCAAAGATAAGGGAAGTATATAAGCGACAGTTTAGGGTGTGAACAAATCATGCCCTAATTTTATTGCAACAAATCAAAACAAAACGCTTTACATTATTCTGGATGTGTGTTACTATATAACCATAGAGTTAAGCAGAGATGATTAGCAAACACTCAAGGTGCAACAATAACAGATTGAAACAAAAACAAAGAAATTTAACAAAACGTGTTTACATTTGTTTTGTGTTGTGTTATGATATAGTCACAAAGGAAATGGAGAACAAAACGAGAAGGAGTTAAGAACATGATTAAAAAAGAAATAGAAGGAAGCAAGGTAATAATTTTTAACAGCATTTCAGAAGTCGTACAATTCAATCGAGAAACAGAAAGAACAAATTTTTATCAGAGTTATCATACATCAGATGGAAGTGGAAGATATTCATTTACTAAAACAAATAGTTATGAAGAAGCAGAAGATTTGTTGTTACATGGTTGGGATAGTATGGCAGAAAGGTTGACAAAAAAGATTGGAAATGTAAAGTGCCAGAATGGTTACAAAAATAAAACAGTTTATGGTGTACAAGGCTATCAAGCGTGTGTTCCTAGATATTTGCAGGGAATACCAGATAACATGGTATCGAGCAAAAGAATTACAACAAAACAGAAAGTGTTAAACATTGTTAAAGACTTCGGATATTCTGGAGCAACGTCAGCAGAAACAATCGAAAATGAAAGCATAAAAGTCCTAAAGGCTGTGAACGAATTAGAGTTGACAGGTTATAGGGTGAATTTGAGCATTACATTTGTAAGCAGATGCAGGAGAGGTTACAGAAGTATAGTAGTTAAAATAAAAAATGCTTCACAAAGGATGAACATTAAACAGATGGCTTTCCCATTGGTGCATCCTAGTATGTTCCGCAGAATTGTGTTTGGATTGATTGAGAGATTACCAGAAACAGAATGTTTTGGCTATGGATATGGAGCATGTACAGAGTATAATGAAACAAAGCATTTATTTAAGGGTGATTATTTTATTCCTCGTATTGTTTCAGAAGCAGAGATTACAGACATCGAAAAGTACAAAATAAAATAAAAATATTTTAAAATAATTATTGACTTTTATATATTGTTATATTATAATATAGTTACAAGGTAAGAGATAAAACAAAACAATCAGTGAAGGAGAAAAGGAAAATGAAAACAAGAACATTTGTAGAGGTTATCAAAAAAGATGAGGAACATGTAGTTGCTAGAACAAAAACAGATTTTGGTGTTGTTGATATTAAAAGAACATTTAGAAAGCATACAAAGGAAATCAGAGAATTAAAGAAACAGGGCATCTATTGTTTTGAAATACAGGGCATTTTATATTGGTACACATTCAATGAGCAGGGATTTGGTACACAGTATAAAGAACCAGAGAACTTCCGAGCAGAGGACAGAACAACAGATGAACTTCGCAGAGCAGGAAGGAAAGACAAAGCAGTTGTTGATGGTAGCGTAGAATTAAGAATACCAGAGGTTAAGAAGGAACAGAAGGAAGTCAAAAAGGAAGAACCAAAAGAGGATTGGAACAAAGAAGTAAAACACAGCAAGTTCGATATGATTAAGGCTTGCATAGAAAATGACATTCCTGTTTATCTTGCAGGACCAGCAGGAAGTGGAAAAAACTACACACTGGAACAGATTAGTTGGGAACTTGGTTTAGAATTTTACTTTACAAACAGTGTTCAGCAGGAATACAAACTGACAGGTTTCATTGATGCAGGTGGACAGTACCATGAAACAGAGTTCTACAAGGCATTTAAAAACGGAGGGATTTTCTTCCTCGATGAAATGGATGCAAGTATTCCAGAAGTATTGGTTTTACTCAATGCGGCAATCGCAAACAGATACTTCGAGTTTCCAAACGGAAAAATCAAAGCACATAAGAATTTCCGAGTTGTTGCGGCAGGGAACACAGTTGGAAGTGGTGCAGATGAAATGTACACAGGGCGTCTGGTATTAGACCAAGCAACATTGGACAGATTCGCAATCATTGATTTCGGTTATGACAGAAACATTGAAATGCACATTGCAAAAGGAAACAAAGAACTTGTTGACTTTGTGGAAGCAATCAGAACAGAAGCAGAAACAAATGGGATTCGGGCAACATTCTCCTATCGTTGCATTGGAATGGTTACAAAGTTAGAGAAAACAGGACTTGAGTTAAAGAACATTCTTGCAATCACAGTATTTAAGGGAATGGAGAAAGACACCATCAATAATTTCAGATTGTACTCACTGAACAATAAATATAAAACAGCACTGAATGAATTACAGAGGGTAGCCTAACAAGGCTACCTGTTCTGTTATATGAAACAAAACAAATTACAAAAGTTTTACAAAATGTGTTGATTTCTGACAAAACTTGTGATACTATATAATCAAGTTAAGGGAAAACAGCCCAATGAAGGAGGACAATAAAATGGCAGTAGCAAAGAAGGTAATGAGAACAGAGATTGAAAGTGGTGTGATTATCAGCACAGTAATGTTCACAGATACAGGAGTATATCAGACAATGGCATTTAACAATGCAGATGATATGGACGAGATAGATTGTGCAGAAACAGATGTGTATGCAAATGCTCTGGAACACCACATGATGATGGTTCATAAGTTTCTTGCAGAAACAGATGAAACAACAGAAGAACAGCATACAGGTTTTGTTGTTGGTGGAGTATATGAAACTCCTTCCATCTGTAACAGTGATTGTATTTTTTCCTATCGTGTGGAAAAGGTAACAGCCAAGACAGTTGTGATTGCAGATAAGTTTGGAAAAACAAAAAGATGCAAGATTCACAATGATGGAAGTGTGCCGTACATTTTTCCAGAAGGACAGTACAGTATGTGTCCGATTATCGAAACAACAGACATTGTGAGATAGGAAGGAGGGGAACAGGGTGTACAGATTCCCTGTCTATTGGACAGACAAACTAAAGGTGGACTTTTTACAGAGAGTTATCCTCATACATAGTTATTTGTATTATGAAGCAAACAACAGTATATGGAGCGATAAGAAGTATGACGAAGTTGCAAGACAACTTACCGACATGCAAGAGGAACACACAACAAAGTGGATAAAGAACAAAACACAATATGGTTATTGTTTTTATGACTTTGCTGGCACAACAGGGTTTGACCTATGGGATAGGTTGAAAGAAAAAGATAGACAGTTTATACAGAATATAGCAGAAAGGATAGTGGAAAAATAATGTACTTTGTATTTTTAGAGTTAGAGCATGATTGTTCAACTATGAGAGTTGGAGATTATTTTATTGATGAACAGTTACAGAATATGATACAGAAAAAGCAGAAGGGTGTTGCAACATATTGGTATGCAGACATTCTATGGAATGTAACGCATCTGCACTATCTGGAATTGACAAAAGCATTTTAGGTGGTTAAAGTTGCGAATGTGTGTCGACAGAGATACAAAGAAAGAAAAGGAAGTGAAACAATGTCGATACAGGAATATGTGAGAAGTTATACTTCCCAAGTAAGCGAACAGGAAACAATGTTCCGAGACTTGTTCGGGAAAGAAGAATTTGAAGAAGTAAGGAAGAGGGGCTCTGCACAGAGAAAACCCTATTTACAATATCTGAAAGAAGAAACAGAAAGAAAGTTGAGGGAACAGGATGGTAATTAGAAAACAATACAACATCGGACAGTTAGCAGAACAGTTACAGACAGAGGTTGAGAAGTCAAAGAAATACAACGGAGTGGTAAAACTGGACATCTTAACAGCAAACAATATTCTGGATGTTTTGAATGAAACGAACAGAAGGGAACAGAAGCATCAGACATTAGAAAGTGCATTAACCTTCATTGAGAAGGAGGATGGAACACAGACAAACCTCATGGAAGAACATAACAAAAAACCAGAATGTTTTGGAAGGTATAAAAAGAATGACAACTGGGAGATTTGCGAGGAATGTCCATACGAGATGCAGTGTTACATGAGAAAGGAAGAAACAGAGGGCAAAACAAATGAATAAACGCTCAACAAAGTTCTATCGGAAAAACGAAGCAGAGGTTATGAAGCGGCTTGGATTCAAGCCGACAAAGAACAGTGGTGCAGGATGGATTGAGAAAGAGGACGGACAGAATGAACAGTGTATCTGTCAGTTAAAATCTACGGACAAGCAGAGCATTAGTATCAAACAGAATGATATTCATATACTTGAACAAAATGCGGCTGTGGCTCATAAACTGCCTGTATTTGCCTTGCAGTTCCTCAATACTGGCGAAGTATGGGTGATGATAAGACCAGAGGATTTAGGGCTAATACAGAGCCTTGTGGCTGGTGAAGATATTTCCGAACAATTGAATACCAATGAAGATTTGTTTTGCGGAACAGATTTAGGTGTTGACAATGGAGACGGAACAAGTTATAATGTATTTGTAGGCGGTAGGAACGCAGGAAAGTCCTACCTCGCTCGGCAAGCCTACATGAAACAGAAAGGGAAGGAACGAGAACAGCAAGAACAAGAGTTCAAACAAAGAATGAAGGAGAAAAACAGAGAAAGGAGAAAACGGGTTGGAAAAGAAATTTAAACAAAAGGGCATTGCAACCTTTGAAGGGTTGAGCATTGGAAAGAACAGAACAGTACAAGTGAAGTTCAAACTCCGATATGATGAAATCATAACAAGTGTTGAATTGTTACAGGGGTTGAACAATGACATTACGGTTCATGCGAAAACAGCAACAAGCAACCCAATGAGTTTGGGCATCTTCACCATAGGCTCTATCAATTTTGATAAAGATGGAAATGCAACAATACCATTCAAGTCATTAGTAGACAATGTGAATCTTGACAACATTTGTGCTTTGGTGGATGAAGATTATATCCAATTACGATTCCAAGCAATCATTGAACTCCCCGACAATAGCGAAGAAGGGGGTGCAGGAGAATGGGAAGATTAACTTACAAAGAATTGTCAAAACAAAAGTTTAAGGAACAACGTAATGTTGTGATTTCAGAAGCATTTGACAGAGACAACAATCCTCTTGGGTATTCCATTGCGGAACAGTTGATAACAGAAGAAGATGGAAAGGAAATCAAAGTGTTCCTTAAAGGAGGACTTGGCATTGTAGACGAAAAGGGCTTGTTACAGTTAAAAGAAGCAGTTGACAATGCTTGTATCAAGTTAGGATTGATTACCGTTTGCAATTGTGAATGTTGCGAAGGGGAAAAATAAAAAGAAAAAAGTTACAAAAACGTGTTGACACACAGAACAAGATGTGTTAAGATAAGAGTATCAAAGGAAGGGAAATAAAAATCTTTCTGGTGATAAACAAACAAAGAACAGCAAGAGAAGAAGGAAAGAACAAACAAGAGAAACAAAGAATCAAATTAAAAAGAAAAGGAGAAAAACAAAATGGCAAAAAATTGGATGGCGTATGAAGCCGCAGAAGCAATCATGGGTAACAACGTAGAGGAAATCGCAGAGGTAGGAAGCAGATACCCATTGTTCACAAGAACCGTATCAATGGCAAACAGCGAGTATGTTCTTGACCTTCTGAAAGCAATCCCGAAGGTAACAGCAAGAGTTGTGGAAACAGGTCTGAAAGACATTGATGATGTGGAAACAGAAGTGGAAGATGCAGAAGAGAAGGATGAAGCACCGAAGAAGTCAGCAAAGAAGGAAACAAAGGCAACACAGAAGCCGAAGTCAAAGCAGGCAGTTGAGGAAGAGGACGAAGCAGACGAAGATGATTATGAGAACATGACATCAAAGGCACTGTACAAACTGTGCTGTGACAGAGGTATTTCTTCACAGTGCAAGAAGCGTGATAAAGCATCCCTTATCGCAGTTCTGAAAGCGAATGACGGAACAGCAAATGAGGACGAGGACGATTGGGGAGACGAGGACGAGGAAGAAACAGACCCGTATGCAGGAAAGTCTGCAAAAGAACTGTTCAAGATGTGTTCTGACAGAGGAATCAGAACAAAGCCGAAACAGTCCGCAGATGCTTATGTGAAACTTCTGAAAAAGGCAGACGAAGCAGAAGCCGAAACAGAGGATGAAGAGGACGCCGACGATGATTGGGAAATCTAATCTGACATAACATAACAAAATAATGAAATGATAACAAAGGCAGGGAGGTAGGAACAATGCTTCTCTGCCTTTCTTTATGGATTGGAGGATTGAACATTGAAAACAGAGGACATCATCATGTTAGATTGCAAGAAGGAAGGAAACAGAGAGTTAATAAACAAGTTCCTTTGGAAAGTAAAACCATGTGCTAAAATTCTGGAAAAGAACCATTACACAAGAACAGAGATAGCACCGATTGAGTTATTAGAACAGGTGTTGCATGGGTTGTGTGAACGATACCCATATAAATTGCAACAGATATGGACATACAGCGAAGAAAAGAAATTCAAGTTTTACCACATGGGAGTGATTCATGTTACAGATACTTATGAGTGGATAGGGGACGTAAATGGCGTAACATTATGGGAAGTTGTTGCAAAGGCAATTATCAAGATTTATGCGGATTTGAAGAAGGAGAAAACAGAACAATGAAACAAATAACATTCTATACAGATGGTGCTTGCAGTGGAAACCCCGGTGAGGGTGGTTGGGCGTATGTAGAAGTTGTTCCATGTAGCAATGGAATAAAAACAAATGTGGTAACAGGAAATAAGAAACAGACGACAAACAATGAGATGGAACTGACAGCAGTGTATATGGCGTTAGTAAAAGCCTTGAAGAACAAAACAAGACAGGTCACAGTATATTGCGACAGTGCTTATGTTGTGAACGCTATTACAAAAGGGTGGTTACAGAATTGGCATAACAATGGTTGGGTAACGAAAGAAGGAAAGCCTATAAAAAACAAACATATATGGGAAAAGATGTATTTGCTTGTATATGAAAAGAAGATGAGCATAACAATGGTAAAGGTCAAAGGACACAGGGGAGACCCCTTAAATGAACTTGCAGACAAAAGTGCAGTAGAAGCAAAACAAAGAATCATGGAGGGGTAAGACAATGTTGATAGCAGAGAAGATATTGGAGAAAGATTTTCAAGGGAAAACAACAAAAGAAGCATATTTGAATTGTTGCAAATGGTTGTCTACAAATGTGATTGCTGTGAACAATTCAAAACATATTACATACAGAACAGAGAAGGTTGAAACAGATGATTGGAGCAGAATAGTAAGATTGACGTTATATGTAACAGCAGATGAAGAAGAAATATGCGAACGGAACTGTAATATATGTAAAGAAGTAACAGGCAGTTTCTTTATGACGCAAAACAAATATATGTGTGAGGTGTGCAAAGTGCCACCATACAGAAAGAGGCTAAAGGATAAGCTGCACTTAATCAAAGAAGGATTGAAAGGAAAGATGTTGTAATGAGAAAGAGCAGAACAAAGAATAGAGGAAGAAAAGGAAACAGCATATTGATTGTGTTATTACAAACATTCGGGGAATTGTTAGCAACCTTTAAATATGGACTAATTGAAGAGTTAGACAAGGTTGCGGTAGTGTTACAGATATTGATACCGATTGTGATTGCTAGGACGGATTTAAGCACTCCTAAGATGTTGCTAGTATCGTGTGTTCTGGTGGTATGTGTAAAATACATTCGGGAAGTAGGGTACAAACTAAATCATGTAACAGAGAGAGGGTTTCCGATTCCATTACAGAGATTTACAGATAGAGACGAGAATGGGTTTATTAGCATAAAGGAAGAAGAAACACAAGAAGCAATGCTTTATTTGTGTGATGTAGAGGATTATCTAAAAAGCAAAGGTTGGTTGTAGTATATGAGTTATGCACCATGCAAGGGATGTGGGAGAAGGACAGTAAAATGCCATGCAGAATGTGAGGAATACAGAAAGTTCCAAGAAGAAAATGAGAGGATAAAGGGAAACAGGAAGAAGGACACCATCAGTCGTTCTACCATATTCAGAACAAAATATCACAGTTAAGTGTTGACAATCCAAACAAACTCTGTTATAATAGAATCAAAAGAAGGAGTTGTGCTTGGATTGGCGCAAATAAGTGGTAGCCTTAAATTGAAATGCCTACCAATAAAATAAATTATCACGTTGCCGCTGTGGTAGCCATATATTAGTCGTGGTACAAGAAAATGTGTAAGTATATCCGTTTGATGTAACCGAGAAACATCATGTAACTTGTAAACATATTGATTCATAAACTAAATATTGTGATTGATTCAAGCGGCAACGTGATTCACCAGACAGTAACAGACAAGGGCAACCTTGTCTTGTTGTGTATTTAGAGAACAAATAATAAAACAAAAGGAGGATAAAACAAAACATGGGAAGAAGGAAAGGAAGAGAGGTAAAAGAAGCGAGTGAGAATCTAATACCACTGAATGAGAGAACACCAGAAGAACGAAAACGGATAGCAATGATGGGAGTTGAAGCAAGGAAGAAGAAGAAAGAACAGAACATGGCGTTACAGAATTGCATGCGTCAGTTGTTGGAGATGAAAACAAACAGCGATAAAAAGAAACAGGTGTTGCGTTCCTTTGGGTTCACAGATGAAGAACTTACGAACCGTTCCTTGTTAATGGTTGCATTGTTTCAGAAGGGATTGACAGGAGATGTTTCTGCAATCAGAGAAATTACAGACATGATGGACAAACTAGAAATGTTTGAAAACACAGGAAAGGTCACAAGCAACATCACAATCAATCTTGTTGCAAAAGGGGAAACATATCAACCGAATGAACAGGATGAACAAGATATATGGGATGCAGAGAACAATACAGATTGGATGGAGGACAGCGAGGATGATGAAGATTGGGGAAATGACATCTATGAAGGATAGCGGCAGGAAAGCGTCTGCTGTGGATATTCTGGAAGATAATAAACCAGCCCTTAGAAGTATTCACCTTGAAGAAGAAAGCGGCTTAAAATCGAAAATAGAAGGTTACAGAAGGCTATCTGTTATGGAGTGGATAGCAGAACATACAAAACAAGATGAATTATTTTGCAAGAACATATTGACAAACATATTGGAACATGATATAATTCAAGTATAAAAGGAGTTAGAACATGAGTAGAGCAGAAATTAGAAGGGAACAAAGAGAGAAGAAGAAAGAAAACAAAACATATACCTTAACAGCAAGGGAGTTGGAACAGTTAGAACAAAGAATCAGAAGGGAAGAACAGCAAAAGGCAAAACAGGTGATTCTGGATAAGACAAATGCTTTAGCAGAACAAATATTAACAATGATGTTGGTAATTCCAACAAATGTGTTGGTGTCTGATTATTGGCAGAAGTCGGCAAAGAAGCGTATACCAAAGTTTGTAGATGATTGTATGAGCCTATATGAAGCATTTACAAGTGGTGTGGTGAAGATGTCCGAAATGGTAGCACTGACAGAAGAATATGCAGGAATCAAGTTAGTGCAGGATGAACAGTTTTCCATGTTTGCAGAAAAGGTGGGAGAACATGAAAAGTAAATTACAGAAGGACATAGACAGTTATGTAAGAAAGTATGCAAAGAAGCATAACATAACAAAAGAACAAGCACTGACACATGAACGAGTGCGGAATGTGATTGTAAGGTTAAGGGAAGGAGAACAGGAACATGATAAAACAGGACATAGAAAGGTATGAAATAACAGGAGAATATAATATTGCAGATAGAATAGATACAAGAATAAAACAAGGTTATAGAGTTATAAGTATGATACAAACAAAAGAACATAGAAATGTTGGATTGACATTGCCAATTGAAAAAGATGTTGTGTTGGTTGTATATGAGTATGAAGAAACCATAAATTATCCTAAGATGTATTCTATTGGTATTGCACTGTTGAAAAACAAAGATGTGAAGATTCACAGAACATTGATGTTTGAGCATGTAAAGGGTAGAAGGGATGAAGGCGTATATTACACCTATCTGCCGAATGAGAGAACAAAAGAATACAAAGACATCATGGAGTATTGTTACTTGAATAACATAACATTGTTTGAGGTGAAAGCAAATGGCAATTGATGCAGAATTAAAACAAATACAGATAGATAAATACACAAGGAAGCAAGCAGAACAGTTTGGGATTGAAAACAGATTATTACAGTGTACAGAAGAATGTGGAGAACTCATACAAGCATTAAGCAAGTATCAGAGAATCTTACAGGGAGATAAAACATGCCAGACAGATATGATTCATGCAGAATATATGATAGCAGAAGAAATGGCAGATGTAGAAATCTGCATTGAACAGTTAAAGTATCTGTTAGGAAATACAAAGCAGGTAGAAAAAATTAAAGAACAGAAAATACAAAGAACAGAACAGCGTCTATTGTTTGAAGATACAGAGGAAAGGAGAATAAAAGTAACAAGTGCAGAAATCATAGCTACTGATACAAAAGGATTGAGACAAGATAAACCATATTATGAAATAAAATATAAAGAGGTAGGACAGAATGAATACAATATAGGATTTGGCTCATATAAGTTACCTTATGTATTACATTGGTTAGACACTTGTTTTGAAATAGTAGAACAATAGAACATAACATACCATTTAGAACAAAGACAGAACAAAGAATATAGAAAGGGGCATAGAACACATGGGAACAAAAGCAAGTGGTATCAAGGTAACATATAGAAACATCAGAGAGTTAAAACCATATAAGAAGAATGCAAAGAAACATCCGAAAGAACAGGTCGAAAGAATTATGAACAGCATTAAGCAGTTTGGGTTCTTTGAACACAGGGCAGTAGCAATTGACAAAGATGATTATGTTGTTGAAGGTCATGGAAGAATCCTTGCGGCAAAGAAAGCAGGACTAACACAAGTGCCTACAATCTGTCTGGATGATATGACAGAGGAACAAATCAAGGCTTGGCGATTGATTGAAAACAAAACAGCAGAATCAAGTTATGATGAAACATTGATTAACGAAGAAATCAGTGAGCTTCTAAAATCAGACATTGACATGGAAGTGTTCGGATTTAGTATTGATGCACTGGAAGATGAAACAATAGAAGTTGAACCAGATGTACCATTCACAGAGATATTGAATGAAGAGAACAATTACATCGTGTTGAAGTTCAATAATAGGATTGATTGGTTAAATGCTATGGGATTGTTTGGAATTGAGAAAGCAAAGGCGTACCCAACAAAGAAGGAAGGGAACAAGAAGTCATTCGGTATGCGAGCAGGAGTAGGAAGGGTGCTAGATGGACAGAAAGCGTTAGAAAGGGTGCAGGGTAATGAAGTATAGGGGAAAAGAAATCATTGTTGCTTGCCCGTCTTATAAACGGTATAAGGTGGAGACATTAAATTACATTCCTTTCTGTAAGGTTTATGTTGCGCCAGAAGAGTATGAAGCATATCTGGATTTCAACCCGAAACATACAGAAAACATTGTGAAGTGTCCGAAGGGTGTACAAGGAAACCTGTGCAGAGTAAGGAACTATATCCTTGACACAGAGTTTGAACATGGTGCAGATATTGTTTTGCTGATTGATGATGATTTACGAGCAATCGAACATTTTGAAATGTCAGAAGATGGAACATACGCATATGAAAAAGTTAAGGTAAAATCAGATGAACTACTAGACTTTATATATAGATATTCTCTATTGTGTTATGATTGGGGTTTTCGCTTTTGGGGATTGAATTGTAACAGTGATACAATGTCCTATCGGCAGTATTCCCCATTCAGTACCACATCCTATATAGGTGGTCCGTTCCAGTGTTTCTTGAAGGGGAACGAATTAAGGTATGATGAAAGACTTCCGTTAAAAGAAGATTATGACATGACATTACAGAACATGAATCTGTACAGAGGGGCATTGAGGTTAAACAAATACCATTATGTTTGTAGACAGTCAGAACAAAAGGGCGGTTGTGCAATGTACCGTAACATGGAAAGGGAAAAGGAACAGTTTGAGTTGTTGCGTAAAAAGTGGGGAAGTAACATTGTAAGGTTGGACACATCAAACAAAGGAAGGTCAAGAAAGAACAGAAAGTACATTGACTATAATCCGATTATCAAGATACCAATTAAGGGAATCTAGCAAGAGGGACAGAACATTGTTTCTGTCCTTTTTATTTTATTACAAAATATTTACAATAACTGTTGACTTTCTGCTATGTTGTGTTATAATATAATCATCAAAGGAGATAAGAAAACAAAAAAGAGAAGGAGAAAAACAATGAAGAAAGAGTTTATCAAAAACAATAATTTAACAGGAATGGTTAGAGAACTTGTAGAGGGTCTGGGAATGAACAGTGCAGATGCAATTGAATATGTTTATGATATGAAAACAATGAGCAATGAAGAGTTTGCTAAAAAATATTTCAAATAATGGTTGACTAATAAAATAAAGTCATATAAAAGAGGTGGAACAAAGTATGAAATATAATATGAGATATGACAAATATACCGGAATGTTCATTTACCGAGGACACAGTATTTTCCCATTAGAAAGAACAAATGGAACACCTGCAAGTGTAATAAGAAGTTATTATGCAGATGAAAGACAGAGAATTGATAGACATATAGAATTGGAAGAGAAGTACAAAAACGTAGATTTAGATAGTTTACACAGTGCTGATGAAGATATTGACTTCTTTTTGAATATGGTAAACAATTAAAGGAGATGTAAGAAATGAAGAATAAAGAGAAATATGCAAAGGAAATCATAGAGATTGCGTGTAGTGGTGGTAGTATTGCAGTAACCAAGGAATGTATGCGCATAGAACCGTGTGGTAGCACTTTTTGCAATAAATGTTTATTTTATGCTAATAATTGTAAAGAAAAAGTAAGAGAATGGGCAGAATCAGAATATGTCGAAAAGACAGTGATAAGCAAGAGTGATAGGGCGTTTTTGGATTATCTCAGAGAAGAGTACAAGTTTGTTGCAAGAAATGAAGATGGTAAGTTGTTTGCATACAGTTCAAAACCGTATAAGGATAAAAACTTTAAGTGTTGGTGTGTTTATGATTGTATTAATAATCGATTGATTCTAAATTACAATGTTGATTTTCCAATGATTAAATGGGAAGATTCTGAACCGTGGAAGATTGAGGATTTAAAGAAGTTACAAGTTGTTGAAGAGTATGAAAAATGTTTAAATTAGTTGTTGACTAATATAGAACAATATGTTATTATATAAGCAAGTTAAGAGAGAACAAACAAAACAAATGTGAAGGAGAGCAGAACAATGAATGATACACAGAAGAATTACAACATATTGTTAGATGCAATTAAAACAAACAATATTAGTGCAGAGGATTTACTTGACGCATTTACAAATTGGCATGGGTTACAGTTGCTTGATGTTGCTTGATGATGATTTCATCGAGTTTCTAAAAGATGAACAAATTATCTATTAAATTGTTGACAAAACAAAACACAGATGTTATAATAAAGTTACAAAGTTGATAGAGAATAAGAAGGAGGAATAAAACATGAGTGAGAACAAAGAAACAAAACAGGAAGTAACAAATGAGCAGATTTTGGAACATCTGAAAGAGATTGAAATTGCACAAGGTTGTATTGCAAATGGAATCAATACATTGTTCGGTGTTATAATTGAGAGGAAGGAACAGTTAAAGTTAAGCAAGTGCGAAGTGGAAATGATTAGACATGGAGAGATTGCACTCGCTTGTCTCACAGACCATATGTCTGATATTTCTGGAATGAATGAGAAATTAAATAGATATGAGAAAGAGAGACAGGCAGAGGTTAGCATTGTAAGCAAAGAGGACATGAAAGGCTTTGTTGATTTCTTAAAAGAAATTTTTGAATAAACCTTGACAAACAAAACTTAATATGGTATAGTAAATATAACGAAACAGATATGGATTATATGACATCAACTCTACAGAATTGTGTACATATAGGCATATTTGTTTTGTGCATATTAAAACAAAGGAGCAAAGAACATGGATGTAAATGTTGAGGTGTCAAACAGATTTGCTTCTTTTCTAACCGATTGGGATTATGAACAATACCTGTTATTAGGTGGTTATGGTAGCGGAAAGAGTTACCATGTGGCATTGAAGATTATATTAAAACTTCTGGAAGAAAAGAGAACAGCACTTGTGGTAAGGCAAGTAAGAGAAACAATCAAAGAATCTTGTTTCGCATTGTTTAAAGAAATCCTTGAAAAGATGGGGTTGTTATCAGATGAAGCGGTGAGGAACAATCACAGACCAAAAGGGGACAAAGTGGTTGCGATTTCTAGTCCTTTGGAAATCCGTTTTCCGAATGGTTCAAGAATCATATTCCGAGGAATGGATAATACGGAGAAAATCAAGTCCATTCATGGCGTCAGCATTGTTTGGATGGAAGAGTGTAGCGAAATCCGTTATGAAGCATATACCGAGTTGCTAGGACGTATCAGAGAGCCTAAAGTGACGTTGCATTTTATCTTAACAACAAACCCTGTAGGGAAGGAAAATTGGGTATACAATACATTTTTTGTGCATACAGATGATAGAGGAAGAGAGAGAATAATACAGAATCCAGAAGAGTTTTACAGACGTAGAACATTGGTAAATAAAAAGAATGGTGTTTATTATCATCATAGCCTACCAGATGATAACCCATTCCTGCCTGTTTCGTACATTCGCCGTCTGGATGGATTGAAGAGAACAGACAAACAATTATGGGTTGTTGCAAGATGGGGAAGGTTTGGAGCGAATGGAACAAGGGTGCTTCCGAATTTTGTTGTTGCGAAGGACAGTAGAGAGTTCAAACGGAAGGTGAACAGTATTTCTGCACAATTTCATTTCTTTGGACTTGACTTTGGTTTTGAAGAGAGTTACAATGCGCTTATCAGTTGTTGTGTTGATGATGCAAACAAAGTGTTGTACATTTATGATGAAGTGTACATGAATCAGATAACAGATGATAGATTCTCACAGAGACAAGATGTTCGTGCAGTAGCAGAGAGAGCAGGAAGGTGCGAGAAACCAATTTGTGCAGATTCAGCAGAACCTAAAACAATTCAGTTTTATAGACAGCAAGGGTACAATATGTATGGAGCGAAAAAGTACATTGGAAGTCGTTTACAGAACACAAAGAAGATGAAACGATTTAACAAGATAGTTTGTTCCCCTAGATGTAAGAACACAATCCGAGAGTTGAAAGACCTTACATACAAAAAGGATTCAAGAGGGAATGCAATTTATGATGAATTTAACATTGACCCACATACATTCTCTGCATTATGGTATGCATTGGACACATATACCGTTGCAGATGTGAAGGAGATTAAAACAAACAGTAAAGCCGGATAGGAGGTATATGATTGAGAAGTAAAAAAGCAAAAGAGATTGAACGTATACAAAGTATGCAAGCAAAAACATTAGAATCAAATGGAGACGATTATATTGTTGGAATATATAACGGTTTAGAGATGGCATTAGCAGTATTACTAAATAGAGAGCCTGTATTTATCTCTAAATTGAATGAAACACATGTAATTGATAAAACAGATGAGGAAGAAGAAAACAACGGAAGAACGATGTTTAGCGGTGTTAGAAAGGTAGGTGCTAATCATGAGAGTGCTTAAATTTCATGTTAGAGGAACAAATGTTGAGAAAGATTCTAATTGTGATTTTGATAACATCGTAAGAGGTTCGCACAATTGGTTACAATTAGAATTTGATTTTGACAAAGAATGGAACATGACAAGCCGTGTTATTTCATTAAAGAATCTTGATGGAGAAGAAAGGAATATAATTTTACAAAACAAAGTCGTATTGCAAAAGGAAATAACAAAAGATAGTATTTTTAGTTTTGTGCTATATGGAAAAGATGGTGACAGAAAGATACAAACAAATAGAATGACTATAAATCAAACATAGGAGATATAGAGAGTGCAGAAAGAATTATAAAATTGGAGGGTTGATAAATGAGTTTAAACATTTTAGAAATTGAACAAGGTAGTATAAGAATAACAGATAGAGATGGAACAAAAGTGCAATTACAATGTCTTAAAGAAGATATAGATAAACTACCATTGAAAGGAATTTCAAGCGGCAGTAGTTGTTTCGTTTTAGATGCGCTTGAAACGGAAAACAATTTTTATATGTTCAACAAACCTAGAAAACAAGATGGTAAATGGTATGCAATATAGGAGGTGAGTAAATGACAGCAGAACAAGTATATGCAATGCTTAAAAAGCGTATAAACTCTAATGGAGTGTCACAAGAAAAAATTGAAAAAGCGGTAGAATCATATTTAGAAAGAAATCCGATAAGTAACTTGGATGTGAGGATTAATGGACAGAGTATTGTACAAGATGGAGTTGCGGAGATACCTATTGCAACAAGAACGCAATTAGGTATAGTGATGGGTAATGGGCAAGGCGCTAGGGTTTCCGACAGTGGAAGTATCTTTTCTGAATACGCCGTACAGAATATGATTGATAAAAGAAATTATTATTATCAATGCATCACCCCCAAATTTCTCGACTAC
>OGLV01000186.1_pt1 | contig 27551 bp, 21 predicted proteins | sample 1572851 | NCBI WGS metagenome assembly OGLV01 (sample SAMEA2582005, study PRJEB24529) | metagenome | biome: Human gut stool | place: China | collected 2011
AGCGCCTGACGGTGGGCCTCCTCCGTCTGGCGGGCGGCCCTTTCCGTCCGGCGGCGCTCCACGCCCCGCTTGCAGACCTTGCACAGATGCCATACCGACCCGGCGGCTACAACGCCCAGTCCCACCCATCCGGAGGTGCGGATCTGCCAGAAGTCATGGATGGTGAAGCAGTCGCCGTACATTCCCAGATAATATAGCACCACGCCGCCGATGAGCAGCAGGATGCACAGGACCAGATCCAGCGCCGCCCGCACCCGGTGAGCCTGCCGCCGCAGAAAGAAGCAGATCAGCAGCACCACCGCCAGCAGAAACAGGGCGGGGGACTGGCAGTATAATATCTCGGTCATGGAAGCCTTCCCCTCTCTTTACAGGCAGTTCTTGCCACGGGGGATGTACTTACCGTCGGGCCCGGCCAGCACGGTGCCGTGCTCCACCGCCAGACGGCCCCGGAGCCACACCTGCTGGATGGAGCCACGGGTGGTGAAGCCCTCGTAGGGGTTATAGTCCACATTGGCCACCATGTCCGCCGCACGGATGACGTGATCCGCCAGCGGATCGTACACCACGATATCGGCGTCGGCCCCGGCCTGCAGGATGCCCTTCCGGGGGAACATCCCGTAGAGCTTGGCGGGATTCTCCGCCAGTACACGGCACATGGTGGCAAGGCTGATCTTCCGGGTGGTGACACCGGCGGTGTAGATCAGCTCGCCACGGGTCTCCACCCCCGGCAGGCCGCCGGGAATTTTGGTGAAGTCCCCCCGGCCGGCGTCCTTCTGGGCCAGCGTAAAGGAACAGTGGTCCGTGGAGATGGTCTGAATTTCGCCACGGCGCAGGGCCATCCACAGGGCCTTCTGGTCCTCTGCCTTGCGGATGGGGGGCGCACAGACGTAGCGGGCCGCCAGAGAGTAGTCGGGGTTATCATACACGCTGTCGTCCAGCAGCAGGTACTGGGGGCAGGTCTCGGCATAGACCTTCTGGCCACGCTTCCGGGCGGCCTCCACCTCCCGCAGGGCGGCGGCGTTGGTGAGGTGGACGATGACCACGGGGATATCCACCGCCTCAGCGATCCGCAGCAGGCGGCTCACGGCCTCCGCCTCCAGAAAGTCCGGACGGGTCCGGGGGTGGGAGGAGACACCCATTTCCCCGGCGGCCTTCTTTTCCTCGATGAGGGCGTCGATGACGCCGCTGTTTTCGCAGTGTACGCCGCAGATGCCGCCCTTCTCCTTCAGCTTTTTCAGGGCGTGGTACATGGCGTTGTCCCCGATCATCATGGCGGGATAGGTCATGTACATCTTGAAGGAGGAGATACCGGCGGCGTACATATCGTCGATCTCCGCCTCGATCTGCGGGTTCCAGTCGTCGATGGTCATGTGGAAGCCGTAGTCGCAGCAGGTGCGGCCGTCGGCCTTCCGGTGCCACAGCTCCAGCCCGTGGTGCAGGCTCTCCCCCTTGTTGGGGCAGGCGAAGTCCACCACGGTGGTGGTGCCGCCCCGCAGGGCCGCCCGGGAGCCGGTGGTGAAATTGTCGGCAGTGGTGGTATTGCACACGTCCAGATCAAAATGGGTGTGGGCGTCGATGAAGCCGGGCATCAGCAACATCCCGGTGACGTCGATGATCTGGTCGGCCTTGCGGGTGATATTGCGGCCCACCTCCACGATCTTTTCACCCTCCACCAGAATATCGGCACGGCGTGTCCCTCTGCCGGAGACAACGGTGCCGCCTCGAAACAGATACTTCATAGCTTGCACTCCCTTCCGAATTTGACACGAAACTAACCTATATTATAACAGAAAAAAACCAAAAAGCCACACCATTTTTCAGGGTCGTCCGTACCGGTTACGGCGGAATATACAAAAACGATATGGGATTTTTGTATAGCTCATATAGAGAGATTTTATCATACTTTTACACAAAAAAACACAGATCGGACTTGTTTTCCTGTGCAAAATCATGTATGATAGAGACGTATTATGGGATGCCACGGGCGTTCCAAAAAATAAAGGAGGAAAGAACCATGCGGAAAGTATTAGCATTGCTCCTGTCCCTGGTGATGACACTGACTCTGTTGGTGCCGGCCACCTGGGCAGAAGAGAAGCCGGCGGCTGGGTATCAGCTGCCAGCTTCTCTGAAGGGCAAGACGGTCATTCTGCACACCAACGACGTACATGGCGCTATTGACAAATACGCCAAGGTTGCGGCACTGAAAAACGAGTGCTACGACCGGGGCGCCAGCGCTGTGGTGCTGCTGGATGCCGGTGACTTCAGCCAAGGCTCTACCTATGTCAGCCTCAGCAAGGGCGCTACCGCTGTGGAGCTGATGAATGCCGTGGGCTACGACGCCGTGACGCTGGGCAACCACGAGTTTGACTACGGCTTCCCCCAGCTGAAGGCGAATCTCAGCAACGCCGCCGCCGACTTCCTGGTGACCTGCGTCAATCTGGTGGACGACAAGGGTGATCCCATCTTCGCTCCCGGCGCTACCGCTCCCGTTACGGACGCTGACGGCAACACCCTCTTTAACCTCACCGTGATGGGTGTGGCCACTCCGGAGACTCAGACCAAGGCCAACCCCGCTCTGATGAAGGGTCTGACCTTCCTGTCCGGCCAGAAGCTGTATGACGCCGCCAACGCCAAGATCAAGGTCGCCCGTGAGGAGGGCAACGCCGATATCGTCATCGCTCTGACCCATCTGGGCGTGGATGCGTCCTCCGAGCCCAACCGCTCCATCGATTTCGTGAAGAACGTCCCCGGTGTGGACATCGTCATCGATGGCCACTCCCACACCGTGATGACCGCCAACAAGGACAACGGCATGATCCAGTCTACCGGTACGGGTCTTGCGTATGTGGGCGCTTTCGTCATTGATAACGCCACCAAGAGCGTGGAGAGCAACGGTCTCATCGACCTGAGCACCTACACCAAGGAGGATGCCTCCGTCAAGGCCATCGCCGACAGGATCATCGGTGAGGTGGATGCCGAGTACGGCAAGGTGTTCGCCAAGACCGAGGTGGAGCTCAACGGCGACAAGGAGCCCGGCAACCGCACCGAGGAGACCAACATGGGCGACCTTATTACCGACGCCATGATGTGGGCCGTTAAGACCCGAATGCCCAGCATCAACATGGAGAACGCTGTGGCCCTCACCAACGGCGGCGGCATCCGTGCCGCCATCAAGGCCGGCGACATCACCAAGAAGGACGTGTTCACCGTTCTGCCCTTCGGCAATACGCTGACGGTGGTGAACGTCACCGGCACCGAGCTGCTGGAGGCGTTGGAGGCTGCTACCTTCTGCACTCCCGCGCCTCTGGGCGGCTTCCCCCAGACCGCCGGCATGAAGCTGACGGTGGACTGCACCAAGGATTACGACAAGAACGACACCACCTATCCCGGCTCCACCTACTATGGTCCCAAGAGCATCAACCGTGTGACCATCGAGAGCATCAACGGCAAGCCCTTTGATAAGGATGCCACCTACGCTGTCATCACCAACGACTTCCTGGCCGCCGGCGGCGACATCTACTACGCCTTCGCCGCTGCCAGCAGCCAGATCGAGAGCGGTCTGTCGCTGGACACCGTGGTCATGGACTACATCACCGATGAGCTGGGCGGCACCGTCACCAAGGCCCGGTACGGCGAGCCTCAGGGCCGCATGACCATCATCCCGCCGGAGAAGACGGATGACGGCAAGATCACCATCGGCGGTCTGGACGCCAACGTCTGGATGACCAAGTACGGCAACGTCTACACCGACTGCAAGGCCAAGGACTTCATGGGCAAGCTGGGCTTCAGCTGGGGCGATCTGGTGACGGTCAAGTTCCTGGATAAGACCCTGACCCTGCCGGTGGTGCCTACCTATTCCTATGTGGATTCCGGCAAGCCCGCCATCATCGTGGAGAAGGACGCCGACGGTAAGCCTACCGGCTACGTCTCCATGGCCATCAACATGGGTAACTTCGCTGAGACCTATGAGCTGGCCAAGAAGCACACCAACGAGGATAAGACGTGGTACTGGACCGCTTGGGAGGGTGTGACCTATCCCGTGGAGGTCACCTTCAAGATGGCGGAGAAGGGCGGCTACATGGCCGAGTACATCATGCACGATCTGCAGCGCACCAATGACCGTGCCGATTATCCTGACCTGTCCGACGCCGAGTTCGGCAACTTCCGCAACATCGCCACCACCGGCATGGGCAAGGATGTGCTGTACCGTGGCTCCTCCCCCATCAACCCGGAGCTGGGCCGCAACACCTATGTGGATGCCGCTCTGAAGCAGGCGGGCGTGAACGTCATTATGAACCTCGCCAACAGTCAGGAGGAGGCCGAGGCCTATGAGGGCTTCGCTGATACCTACTACTCCGGCCAGAAGGTGATCTATCTGAATCTGGGCGTGGACTTCTCCGCTCCGGAGTTCCAGAAGGGTCTGGCCGAGGGCCTGCGGTTCTTCGCCGCCAACAAGGGCACCTACTATGTCCACTGCACCGAGGGCAAGGACCGTGCCGGTTTCGTCTCCGCTCTGCTGGAGTGCCTGATGGGCGCTACCTATGACGAGGTGGTGGCGGACTACATGGTCACCTACTACAACTACTACGGCGTGGAGCCCGGTACGGACAAGTACGACGCCATTGCCAACAGCAACATCATCAAGACCCTCCAGAATGCCTTCGGCGTGGAGGATCTGTCCAAGGCCGACCTGCAGAAGGGCGCTAAGGACTACATGAAGGCTATCGGTCTCACCGATGCCGAGATCACCGATCTGATGGTGAATCTGGGCTACGTGGCCCCCGTGGAGCCTGTGACACCCTCCAAGCCCGCTACCGGTGACGCCGGTATCGTGGTGTATCTGGGCCTGGGCGTGATGGCTCTGGCCGGTGGGGTGCTGGTGGCTAAGAAGAAGGAGCAGTTCTAAGTTCTTTCCGCAGATCATATTCCCCTTTTGAAAAAGCGTTCCGGAGCCTTTGGCTCCGGAACGCTTTTTTGTACTCCTTCGTACCGTATAGAAGGGAGCCGCCCTTGGGCGGCTCCCTTCTACTATGGCTACTTACGCAAACAGGTAGGCGTACCGGTCACGGACGGTGACGATGAGCTTTTCCAGCTCTGCAGGCAGGTCGTTGCGGCCGGAGAGGTCGTACTCCTTGGGCTCCCCGAAGGTACGCACCTTCACCCGGTCGCCGCCCAGGAACAGGACACCGGTGTTGTGGGAATCCGCCATATCCTCCGCCGTCTGGAAGAGGGTGAACTTATCGTGGCAGGGCTCGGAGTGGTAGGGGCAGAACTGGGTGCAGTTGCCGCACTCGTTGCACATTTTATCCACGTGCAGGATCTGGTGGCTGCCGTCGGCCATGGCAATGACCACGTTGGCCCGGTTGGGGCAGGAGTCGGCGCAGTTTTCGCAGGCGGTGGAGCACTGGAGGCAGCGCTCACCCTCGCAGGCGGTGCAGCCGCTCATCCGCAGGATACCCTTCTTGGCGATGGCGTCGGCCTTGGTGATGTAGGCCTGCTGGGGGATATCGTAGGTATGGGGAGCGCCGATGACTGCCTCGGCGAACTGTGCGGCGTCGGCAATGCCCTCCACCACCGTGGCGGGGCCACGGCGGGCGTCACCGGCGGCGTACACGCCCTCCACATTGGTTCGGAAGGCGGGGCGGCCCTTGCCGTCCACCTCCACGCCGTTGGAGGTCAGGAGGGCGCTGTCCACCTGCTCGCCTACGGCGGAGATCACCAGATCGCAGGGGATGTCCACATATTCACCGGTGGCCACGGGGCTGCGGCGGCCGGAGGCATCCGCCTCGCCCAGCTTCATCTTCTCGCAGCGCAGCACGCCGTCCTTCTGCTCCACCGGGGCGCACAGCTCGGCAAAGGTCACGCCGTCCGCCAGCGCCAGCGCCAACTCATGCTCGTCGGCGGGCATATACTTCCTGGTGCGGCGATAGACGATGGTGACGTGCTGGGCGCCGCTGCGCTTGGCCAGACGGGCCGCATCCATGGCGGTATTGCCGGCGCCCACCACGGCCACATTGCCGCCCACGGAGATGTTCCCGGCCTTGACGCCCTTCATCCACTGGATGGCGCCGGCCACATCGCCGGGGATGCCCAGCTGGCCGGGCTTCCATGCGCCCACGGCATAGAGAATATGGGTGTAGCCCATGTCCTTCAGCTCCGCCACGGAGGGGGCGGGAGCGCCGCAGCGGACCTCCACGCCGTACTTCTCCATCAGGGCGATGTCCTTCTGGATGGCCTCGTTGGTGATGCGGAAGGCGGGGATCACGTGGCGGGGGACGCCGCCCAGGCACTGCTCCCGCTCGAAAATGGTGGTCTCGACACCGGCACGGCCCAGAAAATAGGCCGCGGCGATGCCGGTGGGGCCGCCGCCGATGATGGCGGCCTTTTTGCCTGCCACCTTGGCGGGACGGCGGATGGAGGCCATCAGGGCCTCATAGCCACGCTCCGCCGCCACCAGCTTGGTATCCCGGATACGGACGGACTCGTCGTAGAAATTCCGGGAGCACTTGGTCTGGCACCGGTGGGCGCAGATGGTGCCGGTGAGGAAGGGCAGGGGGTTCTTCTCGGTGATGAGCTTCAGAGCCGGGCCGTACAGGCCCTTGCGGACCAGCTCCACATATTCGGGGATATCCTGCTCGATGGGACAGCCGCCCTTGCAGGGAGCCGTGAAGCAGTCCAGCCAAGGCACCTGCTTGTCGCTCTTGCGGCTGGGCAGGGGCTTGATGGGCTTGACGTGGTGGAAGTCCGTGTGGCTGGCGGTGGACAGGTCACAGATGGCCTGTGTGTCCGTGCCGGAGAAGGGGCGGTAGGGCAGAGCCTCCACCTTCTCCACCATTTGCAGCAGGCGGTTGTAGCCGCCGGGCTTGAGGATGGTGGTGGCCACGGTGATGGGCCAGATACCGGCGGCAAACAGCTTATCGCAGTTGAAGTACTCGGCGCCGCCGGCGAAGGAGATCCGCATCCTGCCGCCGAACTGCCGGGAGATGCGGTGGCACATCTCGATGGTCAGGGGGAACAGGCTCCGGCCGGACATATACATCTCGTTGTTGGGCAGTTCACCACGGGTGGTGTCCACCGGGAAGGTGTTGGAGAGCTTCAGGCCGAACTCCAGCCCGCAGCTGTCCGCCAGCTTCTGGAGCCGCTGGAACATGGGAACGGCGTCCGCCCACTGGAGATCCTCGTTGAAGTGGTGCTCGTCAAAGACGATGTAGTCATAGCCCATGGCGTCCAGCGTCCGCCGGGCAGTCTCGTAGCCCAGAATGGTGGGGTTGCATTTGACGAAGGTGTGCAGGTGCTTTTCGGAGATGAGGTAGCTGGCAATGCGCTCGATCTCATCGGGAGGACATCCATGGAGGGTGGAGACGGTGACGCTGCCGGAGACGCGGGGGGAGATGGCGTCGATGAAGTCGCTCTCCGCCGGGAACAGCTCCTTCAGAACCGCCTTGCACTCACCGAAGATGGCGGTACGGCGGGCGTCCATCATGCCGTCGATGTAGGTGTTCACCTTCTCGCCCTTGATGCCCTCCAGATCGTAGCCTACGGACATATTGAACACGAAGCCGTCGGGATCGCCCAGATCGTAGACCTTGCTGAGAACCTTCAGGGCGCACCAGGCCTTGATGTACTCGTCCATGGCCTGCGGCACCGTCAGCTCCGTGGACCACTCCTGATTGTAGCCCTCGTCGTTGGCCAGAATGCAGGGGCGGGGGACGCAGGCGGCCAGATCGGCGCCGTCCATCTTCTGGACGGTCTTGACCTCGAAGAACCGTGCGCCGGCCACATAGGCGGCGATGATGTTCTGAGCCAGCTGGCTGTTGGGGCCGGCGGCGGGGCCGAAGGGAGTTTCGATGCGCTCACCGAAGATGGGCAGGCTCTTGCCGGAGGCACGATAGGCCTTGTGGATGCCGAAGATCTCGCCGCAGTCGGCGTATTCGGTGACCACCCAGTTCATAAGGGAGCGGAAGGGGATGGGATACATTTTTTCAGACATGGGGATTCCTCCTTATTGTGATATGGGGATGATGGGATATCAATACGTTCTGTGGTTCAGGTCACCCCACAGCTTTTTGGCGGCTTCCAGAATGTGGGCGTTCTCTGCCTCCTCGTCGATGCCCACCAGCACACGGTCCTGCATCAGCACCTTGCCGCCTGCGATGGTGGTCTGGCACTGGCGACCGGTCATGCCGAAGATCATGTGGCCGTCGATGTTCTCGTCGGAGAAGGGGGTGAAGGGCTTATAGTCCATGACGATGATGTCCGCCGCCGCACCGGCCTTCAGCACGCCCAGGGTGGCGGGGAAGTACTTCTCACCGATTTTGGCGTTGTTGCGGAACAGCATATCCGTCACCTCACACCAGCCCACGTTGGGCAGGCAGTTCTGGCTCCGCTGGGAGCACAGGGCCACCTTGATGGACTCCAGCATATCGTTGGTATAGGCATCGGTACCCATGCCCAGCAGGATGCCCCGCTTGTGCAGCTGGATCACCGGGCAGATGCCGATGGCGTTGCCCATGTTGCTCTCCGGGTTATTCACCACCATGGTGTTGGTGTGCTGGATGATCTCCATCTCGGCGGTGTTGACGTGGATGCAATGGCCCAGAATGGTCTTGTCCCCCAGAATACCGTGGTCCTGCAGCCGCTGGATGGGGCGGCGGCCATAGTTCTGGAGGGAGTCGTACACATCGTTCATGCCCTCGGACACGTGGATGTGATAGCCCGTGCGGCCGTTGTTGGCCGCGACCATGCGGTCGAAGGTCTTATCGGAGATCGTGAACAGCGCGTGGCCGCCGAACATTGCCGCGAGCATCGGGTCCTTATTCTTTTCGCATTCGGTGATAAAATCGGCGTTCTCCTGAATGGCCTGTAAGCACTTCTCCTCGCCGTCGCGGTCTGAGACCTCATAGCACAGGCAGGAGCGAAGGCCCAGGCGCTTGCTCTCCTCGGCGATCGTGTGGAGCGTGCCGGGGATCTCGCCGTAAGAGGCATGGTGGTCGAAAATCGTCGTCACGCCCTGCTTGATGGAGTCCATGTACAGCGCGGTGGCGGACGCCCGCGTGCCGTCCATCATCAGATGGCGGTCGATGGCCCACCACGTGCCGTCGAGGACTTCGTAGAAGTTCGTCGGATTGTTGCCCACGATGGAAAGGCCGCGGGCGAGGGCGGAGTAGATGTGCGTGTGCGCGTTGATGAACGCGGGCATGATGACGCCGCCCTTGGCGTCGATGATCTCGGCGTCGGGATACTTTGCGCGCAGCGCCGCCTCTTCGCCGACTTCGACGATCTTCGTCCCCTCAAAGGCGACCGCGCCGTGCTCGTAATACCCCTGCGCGCTTTCGTCGCGGGTGATGAGACGACCGTTGGTGACAAGTTTCATAAGTTTGCTCCTCCTTTTTCTTTTGCCTTTTCCCCGCCGCGAAAGCGGCACCGCAAGGGGAAAGAAAAAAGCGCTCCTCACACAGACCTTATCATCTCCCCGAAAGGGGAGACCGTACAGCCCGTGCGCGAAGCACTACGTTGCAGCTACCAAACGGTAATTTAGTTTGCAAAAATATTTTACAGGAATCGCGAACAAAATGCACGTTTTTTTCGTCTAAACTGACGTAGAAAATAAAAACGTAATTTTGTGCAATCCGTGGAAAGATAAAAAGATGCCCCGCAGCGGCCGTGTAAGCCCCGTCAAAACCTGCACCATTCTGGACAGGTGGGTCGCCTCTGTCCGGCTTTATTGCTTCCAACGTCCAGCCGCAGACGGCAGCCGGGAGGCCTGCAAACCACCGGAGCGTACCGGCGTCCCTTATGACGAAATGTGGGTTTAAAAAGAACTTATCACGCACCCCGCAGGGCATGTTCAGTTTATCTCAGTTTTCAGAAAAAATCCGTCGCAATCGAAGTTTTACTCTTCGTCGGAAAGGATCTGCTCCATGAAGAGGTCGTAGACCTTGTCGATTTCCTCTTCGTCGTCAATGGTGACAAGGAACTCCTCACCGTTTTCCATCTGGCTTTTGAGGATCACGAGACCGTATTCCTCTTCGTTTTCCTCGTCCTCGCTGTCCTCTTCGACCACGGGGAAGAAGGCCATATACGTCGTGCCGTTATGCTCGAGCGCGTCGACGTATTCCAGCTCTATATCGTTGCCCTCGTCATCAGTCAGCGTGACGAAATTGGGGCCGAACTCATCGTTCATGGGGGAACACCTCCTGAAAGTTTGTGTTCGCATTATACCGCACCTTGCGGCAAAATGCAAGACAAGATACGTACCACTTGACAGCCGTGCTATACTGTATTCTGTATCACTATTGAAAATCGGCTATGCGCGCTTGCGCATATTTCTATCGCAAAGGAGGAGGCGCTTTATGGAAGAAAACCGCGCAGAAAACCAGACGCCCCAAAGACAGCACACCCAGCACCCCACGCATCAGGCGCACAAGAAGAAAAAGTCCGGCACGGCCAAGCGGGTCATCGGCACCATCTTAGCCATCGGACTCACGACCTGCCTGATGTTTTTCGCCATCTTCATGGTCTACGTGCACACGTCGCTCGATCTGAATGTGGACATCTCGGCCTACACGCTCAAGCAGAGCTCAACGGTCTACTATCAGGATAAAACGAGCGGGGAGTGGGTGGAGCTCACGAAGCTCCACGGTGCGGAAAATCGCACGCTCGTCAGCATCGACGACATCCCCAAGCATGTGCAGGAGGCGCTGATCTCCATCGAGGACGAGCGCTTCTACAGCCACCACGGCGTGGACTGGAAGAGCACGGCGAAAGCCATTCTCGGCAAGCTCACCGGCACGTCGACCCGCGGCGGCTCGACGATCACCCAGCAGGTCATCAAAAACACGACCGGCGACAACGAGGTGACCATCAAGCGCAAGGTGACGGAGATCTTCCGCGCGCTGCGGCTCGAGAAGAATTACTCAAAAGATGAAATTCTCGAAACATATTTCAACAAGGTTTATTTCGGCAACGGCTGCTACGGCATCGAGGCCGCGGCCGAGGGCTACTTCGGCAAGACCGTAGGCGAGCTGAGCATCGCCGAGGCGGCGTCCATCGTCGGCATCACGCAGTTCCCCTATAAATACGACCCTGCGCGCGGCGACTGGTACCGCGAGCAGAACAAGGAGCGCCAGCTCACCGTTCTTTATAAGATGCACGAGCTGGGCAAGATCAGTGACGAAGAGTACGAGCAGGCGCAGGCCGAGCCGCTCGTCTTCACCTGGGATGCAGACTTTGTCCCCTCCGCCAATGTGGCGAGCAGGGCGGACAGTGCGTCGAATACGACGTATGACTCCTACTTTGTTGAGCGTATGTTCAACGATATCGTCTCCGACATGCACGAGCAGCTCGGCTACAACGAAGAGACCGCGAAGGACATGCTCTACACCGGCGGCTACTCCATCTACTGCACGGTCGATCCCAAAGTGCAGTCGATCGTGGAGAGCGTTTACGCCGACCGCAATAACCTGAACTACACCTCGTCCAAGGGCCAGCTGCTCCAGTCCGGCGCGACGATCATCGACAACAAGACGGGCGACATCGTCGCCGTCGCGGGCCGCGTAGGCGAGCGCGAGGGACGGTTCCTGCTCGATTATTCGACGGTTGTGCGTCAGTGCGGTTCTGCCATCAAGCCCCTGAGCGTTTACGCGCCCGCGCTGGATGCCGGCGTCATCACGCCCGCGAGCGTCATCGACGACTATCCCGTTGAAATGCTCGGCGGCAGTATTTGGCCGGTGAACGCCTATTCGGGCTACCGCAGCATTATGACGCTGCAGGACGCCATCCGCAATTCGTCCAACCCAACGGCGGTGCGCACGGCCATCAAGCTGACACTGTCCGCGTCGTATGCCTTTATGACCGAAAACTTAAGCTTCACGACGCTGACGAACGACGATATGACCGCGGCGGGCGCGCTCGCGCTCGGCGGCCTTTCCAAGGGCGTGACGACGCGCGAGATGGCCGCGGCCTACGCAACATTTGCCCGCGGCGGCGTTTACACCACGCCGAGAACGTATACCGAGGTGCTTGACCACAACGGCAATGTCATTCTTGAAAATAAGACCGAGTCCCACGCCGCGATGAAGGAGAGCACCGCCTACGCGATGAACGAGCTCCTGAAAAATGTCGTGCGCAACGGTACGGGTACGGGCGCAAGCTTTTCCGGAATGACCATCGCCGGTAAGACCGGTTCGACCAACAGCAACAACGACCGTTACTTTGTCGGTTACACGCCGTATTACACGGCAGCGGTCTGGGTCGGCTACGACACGCCGACGCGCATCGTGGCGAGCGGCAACCCCGCGGCCACGCTGTGGAAGACGTTTATGAGCAAGGTCCACGCGGGCCTTCCGAACAAGGACTTTGAAGTCAGCAGCGCCGACATGGTCAGCGTGACCGTCTGCACGCAGACGGGACTTCTGGCCTCGGCCGGCTGTCCCTCGCAGACTGTCAAGGTCGCAAAGGACTATGCGCCCTCGCTGAGCTGCGACGGACACATCAGCGTAACCGTCTGCGCCGATTCCGGCATGCTCGCCTCCGACTACTGCCCGAATGTTACGACGGCCTATGTGCTCGATCTGAGCCAGCCGAACGTCAGCAGCGGTTGGGGCTACAAGCGCGAGCTTCTCACGACGCCGCTGAGTGCCGCGCTTCAGGCAACGTATCAGGCACAGCTCGAAGAAGGGCTCATTTCGTCGATCCCTGCAGGCGAACCGGTGCGCACGAACAGCGGCACAGTGCAGCTATACAGCGATCTGATGTACAGAGGCATGTGCACGACGCACACAACGCCGCTGGAGCCCACGCCGGACCCGGATGCACCGGATGACGGCAGCGGCACGACGCCGGGCGGTGATGCCACCACTGGCGGCGACAGCGGCACACAGACGCCGTCTGATAACACCGGCACGGCGGGAGACAGCGCATCCGGCGATGTCGGAGACAACGGCCAGTTCCTCAACTGGCTGCTCAACAACGGCGGCACAGGCCGGTAAAAAGCAATAAAAAAGAGAACGGTTTTCACCGTTCTCTTTTTTATGCGGCAGCTTCCGCTTTTGCGTTTCGAATCTGCGCGAACAGCAGCAGGAGGAAGGGGAAGAGCACCATCCCTGCCACGCCGAACGTGCAGTAGCCGAGGTACATCGCAAAAAGCGACGCGACCGGCGGCAGCCCCGCCTGCGCGGAGAGAAGCTTGGGCTCGAGCGTGTTGCGCGTGATGAGCGTGCAGAGGTAGAGCGCGAGGAGCACGATGGCCTTGGGCGGGAAGCCGAACAGCAGCGTGAAGACCGCCCACGGCACGAGCGCCGTGCCCGTGCCGAAGACCGGCAGCGCGTCGAGCAGTGTGATGAGAAAGGCGAGCAGCAGGGAATAGCTCTGGCGCATGAGGAGAAAGCCGATAAGAAGCTCTGAAAACGTGATGAGCGACAGCGTTGCCTGCGCGCGCAGCCACCGCGCAAGCGAGCGCATTACGCCGCCGCGAAAGAGCCGCAGCTTTGCCATCGCTTCTTCCGGTACGGCGTGTTCGAGTGCCGCGCAGAGCTCGGGGTACGACGCGGAGGTGAAGAAGATCGCAAGCACGCCCGTCGCGATGGCGAGCACGCCGCCCGGCAGCGCCGCGGCGGCAGAGCCGAGCCACGCCATCGCGCGCGAGGACAGCGAGCGCAGCAGGCTGTCCGCATCCGTGACGGCCCTGAAAAGCTGCTCGTGCAGATAGCCGCTGAGCCATTCGGGACTCGACGCGCTGAACTGCTCCAATCGGGAGAGCAGATCGTCCGCTGCGGCGGGGATCGCGTCGAAAAACGCGGGCGCGGCGGCGAGCAGCGCGTTCGTCTGAGAAAGCAGCGTGGACCACAGGAGCGACAGCAGCCCGCCGAGCAGAAACAGCAGCGTCAGCGTCAGGATCAGCGCGGAAAAGCCACGTTGAAAGTGAAATTTCCGCCGCAGATACAAAACGACCGGTTCCAGCAGCGCCGCGACGAGCAGCGCGAGCAGAAACGGCAAACACCACGGCAGCACATAGCGAAAGCAGACATAAAAGAGCGATACGCCCATGAAAAGCGCGAGCGACAAAGTGAGGAAGCGTCTTAGCCGTTTTTCAGTCAAATTTTGCAGACCTCCCATCGAAAAAAGTGTTGCAATATGCGTTAGGATATGCTAAAATCCTGCCATATAAAGACAGATGACCGCGGAGGAGAAACATTATGGCGCCTGCAACGAAATTTTATTTGGTCTCGGCAGAGGCCCTTCCGGAAATTTTTATCAAGGTGGCGGAGGCGAAGCGCATGCTCCAGTCCGGCGAGGTACGCACCGCGGGCGACGCCGCCCGCGCCGTCGGCATCAGCCGTAGCGCATTTTATAAGTACCGCGATGCGGTGCGCCCCTTCAACGACATGAAGACCGGCCGCATCATCACGTTCTACACGATGCTCAAGAATAACCCCGGCGTATTGTCCGACGTCCTTTCTATTTTTGCCGGTTCAGGCGCAAATATTCTGACCATCAACCAGAGCATTCCTACCAACGGCTGCGCCGCGGTGACAATCTCGGCCGAAACGTCCGAGATGCAGGAGTCGATCGAGGAGATGATGGCGCGGGCGCTCGCGCTCGAGGGCGTGGTGCGCTTCGATATCCTTGCGGCCTGAGTCACGGCAAGATACGGAAGTTCATACGATGGATTGGCGGTTGCTGTAAACGCGCTGCCAATCCATTTTTGTTGGAAGTGGTTCTTCTTATGAGCCTGATTGTACAGAAATTCGGCGGCAGCTCCGTGCGCGACTACGAGCATCTTCTGCGCATGGCGCGCATCGTCAAATCGCGGGTGGACGAAGGCGACGACGCGGTCGTCGTCCTCTCCGCGCAGGGCGACACGACGGACGGTCTGCTGCAAAAGGCAAGGGAGATCAGCGAGAGCCCCTCGCCGCGCGAACTCGACATGCTGCTCTCCGCGGGCGAGCAGATGAGCGCCGCGCTCGGCGCGATGACGCTGCGGTCCATCGGCGTGGAGGCGGTATCCCTCTGCGCATGGCAGATCCCCATCGAAACGGACGGTACACATGGGAACGCGGAGATCGAGCTGATCGACACCGCGCGTATCCGGAAGGAGCTGGCCGAGGGCCGCGTTGTGGTCGTGGCGGGCTTTCAGGGCGTCGACGAGCGGGGCGACATCACGACGCTCGGGCGCGGCGGCTCGGACACGAGCGCAGTGGCGCTCGCCGCGGCGTTGAAGGCCGACAAGCTCATCATTTATACCGATGTGGACGGCATTTTTTCCTCTGACCCGCGCATCTGCAAGAACGCTGTGCGGCGCGAGGTGATCTCGTATGACGACATGCTGCTGCTCGCACAGAAAGGCGCACAGGTGCTTCACGACCGCAGCGTGGCGCTCGCACAGGCGGGCGGCGTGCCCATCACCGTGCGCTCGTGCAGGGAAGGCGGCGCGGGCAGCATCGTTTGCGAAACGGATGAAGACGCAAGCGTCGTCGGCGTGACGCAGAAAAAGAGTGACCGGAGCCGCCTTGCGGCCATCACGGCGGTCGGCGGCGCGCTGCCGAGCATCGAGAAAGAGAAGATAGCCGTCACGGCGCTCGAACGGGCGGAGATCACCGTCTTCGCCGTTGCGGCGGGGGAGCGGTTCATGAGCTTTTACGTCCTGCGCGATGACGCAGAGCGCGCCTTGCAGCTCGTGCACGACGCGCTGATCGCCGCGAAAGAATGAAAAAAGACCCGTTGGAGCATCCAACGGGTCTTGCCTTTTGCAAGCTGCTTATTCTTCGGCGTAGCGCTTTTTCGCCTTTTCGATCTTGGTCGAATAGCGGTCCTCTTCAGAGAAGATGCAGCCGCAGTATTTCTGCATGTAGAGGCCCATCTCGCGCGCCTTGGCCTGCCCCTCGCGAAAACCGGGGCGGAAGTCACGGTAGTAGAATTCGACGCCGTACTTCTTGCCCATCGTCTCGCCCACGGCCTTTAAGAGCTCTTGGTTCTGATACGGAGAGATGAGCAGGGACGATGTGAACGCGTCGTAGCCGTGGTCGGCGGCGTATTTGGCCGCCGTGCCGAGGCGGATGGTGTAGCAGTGCGCGCAGCGGTGGTCGATATCTGCACTCACGGCACGGACAAAGTCGCGCAGGCCGTAATCCTCTAAAATATGCACTTCTACATGCTCTTTTTCCCCGTATTCGAGCAGCGTGCGGCGGCGCGCGTCATACTCCGTCCAGGGGTGAATGTTCGGGTTGAACCAGAGTGACGTGGGCTCGATCCCGTCGGCGCGCAGCGTGTCCACGCAGTAGACCGAGCAGGGGGCGCAGCAGGAGTGCAGCAGCAGTTTATCCATCAAAAAAGACCAGCTTTCCTTGTGTCGTTTCTGCCAGCATACCACAAGCGCGCGGCAAAGTCCACGGGAAAAGAAAATTAAGCGAATGGCGCAGGATCGTTCACGATTTATACATTGACTATTCAATCGAATGCGTAGTATAATACATTGATTATTATGAACAAGTATGCCCATGCGGCAAAGGAGAAAATGTATGTGGATCGCGGACGGTTGGGAAGATTATGAGCTGCTGGACTGCGGCGGCGGAGAAAAGCTCGAACGCTGGGGAAAGCAAATTCTGGTGCGGCCTGACCCTCAGGCGATCTGGGAGACGCCGCGCACGAACCGCGGCTGGCGCAACGCGCAGGGCCGCTATTACCGCTCGTCCTCGGGCGGCGGACATTGGGACAAGGAGAAGCTGCCCGAGAGCTGGACGGTAAATTACAAGGATCTCAAATTCCAGGTCAAGCCCATGAATTTTAAGCACACGGGACTGTTCCCCGAGCAGGCCGTCAACTGGGATTTTGCGCGCGAGAAGATCAAAAACGCGGGCCGGCCCATCCGCGTGCTGAACCTCTTCGCCTACACCGGCGGCGCGACGGTCGCGTGCACGGCGGCAGGCGCGCAGGTCTGCCACGTGGATGCGGCAAAGGGCATGGTCAACTGGGCACGCGAGAACGCGCGTGTCAGCGGCCTTTCCGATGCGCCGGTGCGCTGGATCATCGACGACTGCGCGAAATTTGTCGAGCGTGAGATCCGCCGCGGCAAGGTGTATGACGCCATCATCATGGACCCGCCGAGCTACGGCCGCGGCCCCGGGGGAGAGGTCTGGAAGTTGGAGGACAATCTTTTCCCGTTCGTGAAGCTCTGCGCGCAGGTCTTATCGGACAAGCCGCTTTTTGTCATCATCAACTCGTATACGACGGGGCTCGCTCCCTCGGTGCTCGGCTACATGCTGCACCTGCTCGTTGCGGAAAAGTACGGCGGCAAGGTCACGTGGGACGAGCTGGGCCTGCCCGTGACGGAGACGGGGCTCGCGCTGCCCTGCGGCGCGACGGGCCGCTGGTTCTCGGAATAAAGGAATCCGCCGCTTTGCGGCGATGAATCCCCGAAGGTTCTTTCGGGACAACGATTAAGGAACGCAACTTTTATGGAAATGATCAAGACCCAAGACCTGGCCTTCACCTATCCGGGCACGGAAGACCATGTGAACACCCGCGCGCTGCGCGGGGTGGATGTGACCATCGAGCGCGGCAGCTTTGTCGTGATCCTCGGCCACAACGGCAGCGGAAAATCGACGCTTGCCAAGACCTTCAACGCAGTCTTGCTGCCAAGCGGCGGCAAGGTCTATGTCGAGGGCATGGACACGATGGACGAATCGCTCCTGCTTGAAATTCGCAGGCGCGTGGGCATGGTGTTCCAGAATCCAGACAACCAGATCGTGGCGAACGTCGTCGAAGAGGACGTCGCATTCGCGCCGGAGAATTTGGGCGTGCCGAGCGCCGAGATCCGAAAGCGCGTGGACGACGCGCTCGAGGCCGTCGGCATGACGCAGTTTGTCAAACACGCGCCGCACCTGCTCTCCGGCGGACAGAAGCAGCGCATCGCCATCGCGGGCGTGCTGGCGATGAAACCCGAGTGCATCGTGCTCGACGAGGCGACCGCCATGCTCGACCCCATCGGCCGGCGCGAGGTGCTCGCGGCCGTCGAAAAGCTCAACCGCGAGCAGGGCATCACGGTCGTCCTCATCACCCACCACATGAACGAAGCCGAGCACGCTGACCGCGTCATCGTGATGAACGATGGCCTTGTCGTCATGGACGGCAAGCCGCGCGAGGTTTTCACCCGCAAAAAGGAGCTGGAGGACATCGGCCTTGCCGTGCCGGACACGGTCTCGCTGCTCTTTTCCCTGCGCGAGGCGGGCATGGACGTCCCCGTGGATGCCATCACCGTAGAGGAATGCGCAGACGCCATTGCGAAAAATTTTACCTAAGAGGACTGTAACCTTGGAAGAGATCATTCGTGTAGAAAACCTGACGCACACCTACGGGGAGGGTACGCCCTTTTGCCGCAGTGCGGTGCAGGATATGTCGCTCGCGATCTATCGCGGCGAATTTTTGGGCATCATCGGCCACACGGGCAGCGGCAAGTCGACGCTGATCCAGCACTTGAACGGCCTGCTCAAGCCAACCTCCGGCCGGATACTTCTCGGTGGAGAGGACATCTGGGCGGACCCGAAGAAAATTCGGGACGTAAGATTCCGCGTGGGCCTCGTGTTCCAGTATCCGGAATACCAGCTTTTTGAAGAGACTGTTTACCGCGATATCGCGTTCGGCCCGACGAACATGGGCTTATCCAAAGACGAGATCGACCGCCGCGTGCGTGAATCCGCGCACTTTGCGGGGCTTACCGACGATCTGCTGGAAAAATCGCCGTTTGCCCTCTCCGGCGGACAGAAGCGCCGCGTCGCCATCGCGGGCGTTATTGCGATGGAGCCCGAGGTGCTCGTGCTCGACGAGCCGAGCGCGGGCCTTGACCCGCAGGGCAGGGAAGAGCTGCTTGCGAATATTCGCGAATTCCACCGCGCGCGCGGCACGACCGTCGTGCTCGTGAGCCACAGCATGGAGGAGATCGCGAAAAACGTCGACCGCATCGTTGTCCTGTCGGACAGCCACGTGCTCATGAGCGGCACGCCGCGCGAGGTCTTCGCCCGCGGCGACGAGCTGATGACCGCGGGCCTCGACGTGCCGCAGGTCACGCGCGTCGCGATGGCGCTGCGCGATAAGGGCATTGCCATCAACCCCGCTGTTTACACCGTCGATGAGCTCAGCAAAGAGCTTGTCGCGCTCAAGAGAGGGGGCGGCAAAAAATGCTGAAGGATATCACGCTCGGCCAGTTTTTCCCGGGCGACACGCTCGCCCATAAGCTCGATCCGCGCACAAAGCTCCTTGTCACGGTGCTTTACGTCGTGGCGCTCTTCACGGCGAAGAGCTACATTGCCTACGGCCTTCTCATTCTGACGCTGATTGTCGCCGTGCGCATCTCGCGCGTGGGCGCGAAGGCGCTTTTCAAAGGATTAAAGCCGGTGCTGTTCATCATCGCGTTCACGGCGCTTTTAAACCTCTTTTACACCCCCGGCACGGAGCTGTGCCATTTTTGGATCTTCCGCATTACGATCGAGGGTGTGCGCGCCGCCATCACGATGATGCTGCGCATCACGCTTTTGATCATGGGAACGTTCCTGCTCACGTATACGACCTCTCCCATCCGCCTGACGGACGGTCTGGAGAGCCTGCTGGGCCCGCTCAAGAAGATCAAGGTCCCTGTGCATGAGCTCGCGATGATGATGTCGATCGCGCTTCGCTTCATCCCGACGCTCATCGAGGAGACGGATAAGATCATGTCCGCGCAGAAGGCGCGCGGCGCCGACTTTGAGACTGGCAGCCTCATGCAGCGCGCCAAGGCGCTCGTGCCGCTGCTCGTGCCGCTGTTTGTCAGCGCGTTCCGCCGCGCCGACGAGCTGGCGACGGCCATGGAATGCCGCTGCTACCACGGCGACGAAGGCCGCACGAAGCTCAATGTGCTGCACTACCAGACGCGCGACTATCTGGTGCTCGGCTATTATGCCGTGCTCGTGGCCGCGGTCATCGCGCTGCGATAAGAAGAAAGGACGCTTTTATGCGAAACATCGCCCTCAAGCTCATGTATAACGGCACGGCCTATCACGGCTGGCAGGTGCAGAAGACGGTCTCAAGCGTCTGCGAGACGATGGAAAAGGGCCTCTCGAAGGTCTGCGGCGGGAACGTCAAGCTCGTCGGCTGCGGCCGCACGGACGCGGGCGTGCACGCCGAGCGATATATCGCCAATTTCCACACAGAGTCGCGCATTCCGGTCGAGCGCTTACCGTTTGCCATCAATACGCACACGCCGGAGGATATCGTCGTGCGCGAAGCGCTTGAGGTGGCGGATGATTTCAACGCGATCCTCTCGTGTCAAAAAAAGGAATACACCTACCGCATTTATAATTCCCGCATCAAAAACCCGTTCTATGTCAATCGGGCGTACTTTTACCCCAAGCACCTCGACGAAGAGGTGATGGACCGAGCGGCGCGCGCCTTTGAGGGCACGCACGATTTCCGCGCCGTCCGCTCTGTCGGCACGGAGACGAAGACCACCGTGCGCACCGTGCACTACTGCCGCGTGTCGCGCTCGGGTGATCTTTTGGAACTCAAGGTCTGCGCGGATGGGTTCCTGTATAACATGGTACGGGCGATCACCGGCACGGTGCTCTACGCCGCCGAGGGGAAGCTCACGCCAGAGGACATCCCCGAGATCCTGGCCTCCGGCGACCGCTCGCTCGCCGGCCCAACGGTGCCGCCGGGCGGACTGTACATGACGAGACTTTGGTATGAGGATGAACGGCTCAATGAATGATCTCAAAGAGGAAAAGGGAACACGCGAGGAGCTGAGGCGCTCGCAGGCGGCCCCGCGCCGCTCCGGCGGCGGGCTCAAGCGGGCGCTGATGGTGATTCTTGCGCTTGTGGTCGTGCTGGCCGTGGTCGTCGCCGCGGCGTGGAAGGACCTGAGCAGCCTTGACAGTGTGCGCCGCCTTTTCTCCTACAATAAGGTCACGCAGGATGAGCAGGGCAAGGTGGAGATGTACTCGTTCAGCAACGACCGCAGCAACACCTTTGCGCTGCTCGGCGACCATCTGATCGTCGCTTCGACGACGGGCGTGTCGATCTACAGCAGCAGCGGCAGCGTGGTGGACAGCATGAGTGTGAAGCTCACGAATCCCGCCATCGCTGTTGGCGGCCAGACCGCCGCGGTCTATGATATCGGCGGGCAGACGCTTCTTATTTACTCTGCAAGCGGCCTTGTGCGCGATATGAGCGGCGAGTGCAGCGGCAATATCCTGTCGGTCAGCGTCAATTCCTCGGACTATCTGGCGCTCAACGCCGAAAAGAGCGGCTACAAGTCCGCTGTTACGGTGTACGACGCTTCGGGCGAGAAGACGTTTGCCTTCAACTCCTCGGAGCACTATGTCATCGACGCGGTCGTCATGCGCGACTGCAAGCGCATGGCGGCGGTGACGCTCGGCGAGTCGGACGGCACATTCGCCGACACGGTGAGCATCTATTCCCTCGGCAGCGATAAGGCGGACTCGGTCAACACACTCACGGGCTCGCTCCTGCTATCGCTCGACAGCGTGGCCGGTACGCTCTCGTGCCTGACGGACGAGAGCTTGACGCTCTTTTCATCGGACGGTACGCTTTCCGGCAGCTATCGCTACGAATACCCGTATCTGCGCGGTTCGAGCATGGGCGGCGACAACTACGCAGCGCTGCTGCTGAGCCGCTACCGCTCGGGCAGCACCATGAAGCTCGTGACTGTCTCATCCGACGGTACAGAGATGGCAAGCCTTGACAGCAGCCAGGAGGTCCTGTCGATGTCCGCGGCGGGGAAGTATATCGCCGTGCTGTACAGCGACAGTCTGGTGCTCTACACGCCGCAGCTGCAGGAATACGCGCGGCTGGACGGCACGGAGTACGCGCGCTCTGTCATCATGCGCGAGGATGGTACGGCGGTGCTGATCGGCTCGTCGTCCGCCTGGCTTTATATTCCGTAATTTCTGTAAAACGCTAAAAATGTTACAATTTATGACTTGAAAGGAGCGCGGGAAACGTGAATAATGGTCTTATGATCGATGCAGTCTTCGCGCTCGTGCTCATTTTAAGCGTCGTGTTCGGCGCTAAGCGGGGGCTGTTCCGCAGCTTTATGGCGCTGGCGGTGATCGTGCTCGCGCTGATCGGTGCGTCACTCCTGACCGACGCTTTGACCGAGCCCGTGACCGACATGCTGATGCCGCGCCTTGAAAAGAGCGTGGAGGAGTGGTTTGATACCGAATCGCAGACACCGCAGGGGGATGTCCCGCAGATCGAGGGGGAGACCCCGGCGGAGAGCGACGCCTCGGGTGAAACGTCAAACGGCGACGCCGCGCAGGACGCGGAAAACGTTCGGCAGGACGATTCGCCGCTCGCGGTGACAGGCCTTCTCAAAAAGCTGCTGCGCTTCGATTTCGACGGCGCGGTGCGTCAGTCGCTTCGAAATGCCGCGCGCGACGCAGCGCTTGCCGCCGTAAGGACGCTGCTCGGCAGCGTGGTGAGGACGCTCGTGTTCGTGCTGTGCTTTTTGGTGCTCACGCTGCTGCTCCGCTTAGTGACAGGCGGCATTGACAAGGTGTTAGACTTGCCAGTGCTGAACGCGCTCAACACCATCGGCGGCGGCGCGCTGGGTCTGATCGAAGGCGCACTTTTGCTGTTTCTCGTCTGCGATGTCGCGCCGAAGCTCGGTGTCGAGGCCTTTGCCGACTACGAGGGCACGTATCTGTTATCGTTTTTTATGAGCCATACTCCGCGCGGGCTTGTCGCCGCGCTGTTACCCTGATCTTTACCCCAAGGAGGAAATACTATGCAGCCGCAACTTTGTTCCAGATGTAAAAAGAATATCGCCGTTGTGTTCATCACCCGTCAGGAAAACGGGCAGAACGTCAACGAAGGACTTTGCCTCAAGTGCGCGAAAAATCTCGGACTGCCGCAGGTGGACGAGATGATGCGCCGCATGGGCATCACGGATGAGGACCTTGACAATATCTCCAATGAAATGATGGGCGCCTTCGGCGGCGCGGAAAACCTCGAAGGTCTGACCGACGCCGACGATCCGGACGCCGATAACGAGGACGAGGACGGCAAGACCGCCACATTCCCGTTCCTGAGCCGCTTTTTTGGCGGGAATCCCGCCGCGAACGACGCACAAAATGGCAACGAGGCCGAGCAGACGCAGAGCCCGCGCAGCAACAAGAAGGTCGAAAAGGGGAGCAAGCACAAATTCCTCGACTCCTACTGCATCAATCTCTCCCAGCGCGCACGCGACGGCAAGCTCGACGCGGTCGTCGGCCGCGAGGAGGAGATCGAACGCGTCATCCAGATTTTGAACCGCCGCCAGAAGAACAACCCCTGCCTGATCGGCGAGCCGGGCGTCGGCAAGACGGCCATTGCCGAGGGCCTCGCCCAGCGCATCGTCGCGGGCGACGTGCCGTTCAAGCTGAGAAGCAAGGAGGTCTATCTTCTTGACCTGACCGCGCTCGTCGCGGGCACGCAGTTCCGCGGCCAGTTCGAGAGCCGCATGAAGGGCCTCATCGAGGAGATCCGCAAGATGGGCAACGTCATCCTTGTCATCGACGAAGTGCATAACATCGTCGGTGCGGGCGACGCCGAGGGCAGCATGAACGCCGCCAACATCTTGAAGCCTGCGCTTTCCCGCGGCGAGATCCAGGTCATCGGCGCGACGACCTTTACCGAGTACCGCAAGCACATCGAAAAGGATACCGCGCTTGAGCGTCGTTTCCAGCCGGTCACGGTCAACGAGCCGAACATGGAGGACACGCTCAAGATTTTGAAGGGTATCGCCCACTACTACGAGCAGTTCCACGGCGTCAAAATTCCCGAGGGCATTCTGCGTCAGGCGGTGCTGCTGTCCGAGCGCTACATTACCGACCGCTTCCTGCCCGACAAAGCCATCGACCTCATCGACGAGGCATGCTCGGATCTGAACCTGCACGACAAGAACATCAACCGCCGCATGGAGCTGCGCCGCGAGATCGAGGATTACGACAAGGAGCGCGAGCTTTTGCAGGGCGCAGAAGAACCCGACTTCGAGCGGCTGGCCGAGCTCAAGAGCCTTACCATCAAGGCGCAGACCGAGCTCGATGCGCTCTGCGCACAGGGCGACCCGCAGCTCACGATGGACAACCTCGCCCGCGTGATCGAGCTCTGGACGAAGATTCCCGCCTCGCGTATCCGTGAAGACGAGTTCCGCCGTCTGAGCGAGCTTGACAAGCGCTTAAAAGAGCACATTGTCGGTCAGAACGAAGCTGTCGAGGCTGTTTCCGCCGCCATTCGCCGCAACCGCGTGGGCATCTCGCCCAAGCACAAGCCGGTGAGCTTCATCTTTGTCGGCCCCACGGGCGTCGGCAAGACCGAGCTTGTCAAGCAGCTGGCGCAGGACCTCTTCAACTCGCCCGACGCGCTGATCCGCCTCGACATGTCCGAGTTTATGGAAAAGCACTCGGTCTCCCGCATCGTCGGCTCGCCCCCGGGCTATGTCGGCTATGATGAAGCCGGCCAGCTGACCGAAAAGATTCGCCGCAAGCCCTACGCCGTCATCCTCTTCGACGAGATCGAAAAGGCGCACCCCGACGTGATGAACGTTCTGCTGCAAATTCTCGACGACGGCGAGATCACCGACTCCCACGGCCGCAAGGTCAATTTTGAAAACACCGTCATCGTGATGACATCCAACGCGGGCAGCGAGCGCAAGGAGGGCACCGTCGGCTTCGGCCACACGGTGAACGAGCAGAACCGCGACCGCGCGATGAAGGCGCTCGGCGAGTTCCTGCGCCCCGAATTCCTGAACCGTGTGGACGAGGTCATCTGCTTCAACCGCCTTGACGAGAAGAACTTCGCCGGCATCGCCCACATCATGCTCGATGAGCTGCAAAAGAGCCTTGAGGACAAGGGCCTGCACTTTATGTGGGACGAGGATGTTGAGGATTACCTCGTCAAGAAGTCCTACTCCGCGACCTACGGCGCGCGCAATCTGCGCCGCACCATTCAGAAAGAGCTCGAAGATGTCATGGCCGCGCAGATCATCGACTCCTACGAGCACCCCGTCACGCAGATCCATGCGTCGATGGAGGACGGCAAGCTCGTCGTCCGCAGCCTGTAAAAGAAAGGGGAGGGAGACCATGTTCCATCTGTTCCGCAAGGACATTGAAAAGCACTGCGCCTACTGCAAGAGCGGATCTGTCATCAACGAAGGGCAGGTCATCTGCTCCCGCCGCGGCGTGGTCGACTCTGCTGACCACTGCCGTCACTTTTGCTATGATCCACTCAAACGTGTGCCGCCGAGACCCGCCACGCTGCGCGATCAGTATACCTCCGAGGATTTTTCCCTGTAAGGCCGGGCAACGCCCCGAACAATAAAGAAAGAAGGCCGATTCCCATGAACATTTCTCAGGTTTACGCAGTCTATTTCAGCGCCACCGGCAACACCAGAAAGGTGACCACCACACTTGCAAATGCCCTTGCCGTCAGCTTCGACGTGCCGCTCGAGGTGCGCGATTTCACGCTGCCCGCCGCGCGCGAGGAAGCGTATGAGTTTGCCGCGGGCGACCTTGTCGTATTCGGTATGCCAACCTACGCGGGCAAGCTTCCGAATAAGCTGCTCGAGTTTGTGAAGTCCGGCTTTCACGGAAACGGCGCGCTGGCTGTACCGGTCGTGACGTTCGGCAACCGCAGCTTTGATAATTCCCTTGCCGAGCTCTGCGCCTGCCTCGAAGGGGACGGCTTCCATACCATCGGCGCGGGCGCGTTTGCCTGCCGTCACGCTTTTACCGACGCGCTTGCCAACGGCAGACCCGATTCCGACGACATGGCGGAGCTTGCAAAGCTCGGCTCTGCGGTCGTGGGCCGCATCGTGCGGATGACCGAGTATCCCGCGCCCGTCACGGTCGACGGTGACGCCGACGCGCCGTATTACCGCCCGCTGGGCCTCGATGGCGAACCGAAGGTGTTTCTGAAGGCGAAGCCCAAGACCGACCTCGACAAGTGTATCCACTGCAGTGTGTGCGCCTCACTCTGCCCGATGGGCTCGATCAATCCCGATGATGTCACCGAGGTCGTGGGCGTGTGCATCAAATGCCACTCCTGCGTGCGCAACTGCCCGATGGGTGCGAAGTATTTCGACGATCCCGCGTTCCTCTCGCACCGCGCGATGCTCGAACGCGACTACACGCGCAGAGCGGAGGACAAGATCTTCACGGCGTAAGAAAGTACATAAAAAGGCTCTGTTTGGGAATCCCAAACGGAGCTTTTTTCATTCCTGAATGATGGAACATTGCTGCCTTACAAACAAAATTTGGGAAGGGCGGGAAGCGGGGACAGCCACGCACGCATACGCTATGGAGAAAGCACCAATTTTGGGAGGGATCTTATGAAACCGGTGTACTTTTTCCTCGGCGCAAACAGTGAAGAGGGCTTTTTCTCGCTCTATGACCAGCTTTTGGGCGGTCGGCTCGACGATCTGATGATTCTGAAAGGCGGCCCCGGCTGCGGCAAGTCGACCTTCATGCGCCGCGTGGGCGCGGCGATGGAGCGCGCGGGCGAGCGCATCGTGTACATCAACTGCTCGGGTGACCCCGATTCGCTCGACGCTGCGATCTTTCTGGACCGTAACGCCGCCATTGTCGATGGCACCAGCCCGCATGTGCTCGAGCCGACCTACGCGGTCGCGAGCGAGCGCTATGTCGATCTGACACGCTTCTACGATGTGGACGCGGCTAAGGCGCGCCGCGCAGAGATCATCGCGCTGAGCGACGAGTACCGCGCGCACTACCGCAGCGCCTATCGCATCCTGCGCGCGATGGGCGAGGTGGAGAGCGAGCGCCGCGTGGCAATGCACGCGCAGATGGATTTTTCGAAGCTCCGCCGCCGCACCGACGGCATTCTCGCACGCGAGCTGCGCGGCGAGGGAGGCGGCAGCGGGCGCGTCGACCGCGCGTTTTTGGGCGGTGTGACGCATCGGGGTGAGATTTGCCGGTTCGACACCGTCGAAGCCCTCTGCCCGCGCATCTATGCCATCATCGACAGTGCGAGGCTGGGAAACGAAATGCTTGAGACCGTCGTGCAGGCGGCACAGGCGAAGCATTTCGACATCATCGCCTGCCCGAATCCAGACCGGCCGCGGGAGCTCCATCACGTATTGATCCCGGAAAAAGGGCTGGCGTTTATCACAACGAACGCGCGCAACCCGTACGGCGGGAAGCCCTACCGCCGCCTGCGTCTCGACGCGATGGCGGAGGAGAAGCTCACGCGCGCGCAGAAGGCGAAGCTGCGCTTCACGCGCCGCGTGGAGGCGTCACTTTTAGATGAGGCTGTGGGCGCACTGTCGGACGCCAAAAAAGCGCACGATGCGCTGGAGAATGCATACCATCCCTGCGTGGATTTTGAGGGTGTCACTGCGCTCGCAGAGCGTGAGATCAATAGATTATTAAAGCAATAGTGCTTTACAGGCTTTTGCTGCCTGAAGGCAGCAATGGGATTCCCTGCGCGGCGCAGGGTGCGGCAAAGGGGGCCATTCTCTCACGTGAGAGAATGGCCCCCTTTAGATCCCCCAAGAGAACGCAAGG
>OGLV01000194.1_pt1 | contig 26897 bp, 25 predicted proteins | sample 1572851 | NCBI WGS metagenome assembly OGLV01 (sample SAMEA2582005, study PRJEB24529) | metagenome | biome: Human gut stool | place: China | collected 2011
TCTTGGGGGTCAAAGGGGGATATTCTCTTTCCGAGGAAAGAGAATATCCCCCTTAACCGTGTCCCCTGCACGGTGCAGGGGCATAAAGCTCTGTTAGTCTTCGACTAACTTCCCCTCCGCATCCAGATGTGCCTTCTTGACCTCATTGCCGGTGAACTTGGCGATTCCATCCAACCTCATACCGGAGGGATAATCCGACACCAGTGTGTACGCCACGCCGCGGCGCTTGGCGCGGCCCGTGCGGCCGATGCGGTGGACGTAATACTCGTTTTCAAGCGGCACGTCGTAGTTGAACACCGCGTCCACGTCGTCGACGTCGATGCCGCGGGCGGCCACGTCGGTCGCGACAAAGATCGGCAGCTCGCCGCGGCGGAAGCGCGCCATGACGGCCTCGCGCTTTTTCTGCGGAATGTCGCCGTGGATACAGTCGGCCTCGAGGCCTTCCATCATCAAAAACGCCTTGAGCCGCTCGGTCATGCCCTTCGTGTTGCAGAACGCCATCACACGCTCGTGGCCCTCGGCGCGGATGATCTGCGCCATGACGTGCGCCTTGTCGTTCTGGCCCACGTCGATGCGGTACTGCGCGATATCGGGCTTGTTCTCCTCCTTGGCCTGCACGGTGATCTCCTCGGGGTCACGCTGGTACATCCAGCTGATGTCCATGACCTCGCGCGAGATCGTCGCGGAGAACATACCGAGATTGCGGCGGGAAGACAGCTTGTCCAGAATGCGCGTCACATCGTGGATAAAGCCCATGTCGAGCATGCGGTCGGCCTCGTCGAGCACGACGGTCTTGACGTTGTCGAGCTTGACGGTGCGGCGCTTCATGTGGTCGCTCAGGCGGCCGGGCGTCGCGACGACGATCTGCGGGTGCTTTTTGAGCGCGTCGATCTGCTTGCCGATGGGCGCGCCGCCGTACAGGCACACGATGCGCACGCCCGGAAGATAGACGCAAAGGTCGCGCAGCTCCGCCGTGATCTGCATGGCGAGCTCGCGCGTGGGCGCTAAGATGACAGCCTCGGTCTCCTCGCTGCCGGGCTCGATATGCTCGATGATGGGGATGCCAAAGGCGAATGTCTTGCCCGTGCCGGTGGGAGCCTTGGCGATGACGTCCTTCCACTCGCGCATCGGCGGGATGCAGCCCGCCTGCACGGGGGTACTCTCTTCAATATTTTTCTTTTTCAGTGCGCGCTGGACCTCTTCGGTCAGTCCGAGAGAGTCAAAGCGCACGCCCTGTGTGAATTCCATAGCGTTTTCCTCTGTTTTCTCATATTTTCAGTCGTGTATGATTATATCATGGCTGTCAACCTGTTTTCCTCGCCCCAGATGCAAAGCTGGTCAAGGACCTTCATCAACGACTTTCCGCGCTCCGACAGCGAATACTCCACCTTCGGCGGAATCTGCGGATACTCCTTTCGCACGATGAGACGATCAGCCTCCAGCTCCTTGAGGTTGCTGCTGAGCGTCTTATCTGTGATCGTCCCAAGATAGCGCTTCATCTCGTTGAACCGCACCGGCTCATACTCCATCAGGCAATATAAGATCACCATCTTGTGCTTGCCGCTGATGAGCGACATCGTGTAGCTGAATCCGGTGTCGGCAAAATTTGCGCTTTTGATATACTTCTCCATGCAGGACATTTTTACACTTCCTTTTTAGAAAGTAACTGTATTTATTAACAGTACTTGTGTTTTTTCCGATGCATGCTATGATGATAGCAGGATGACCATATGAAGTCAATCCAAAATGCAAATGGAGGTCGTTAATAATGAAAAAAGAATTGGGTGTCCATCCCTATCTGTTTCCAATGCCCGTGCTGATGATCGCCACTTACGGCGACGATAATGTCGTCGATGTGATGAACATGGCGTGGGGCGGTATCTGTGCCGAAAACATGGTTTCTCTCAACATTGACGAGGATCACAAGACCTCGGAGAACATCAAAAAGCGCGGTGCGTTCACGCTGAGCATTGCGGACATTCCCCATATCGAAGCCGCCGATTTCTTCGGCATCGCCAGCGGCAACAAGATGCCGGACAAGTTCGAGCGCAGCGGCTTGAGTGCTGTAAAAAGCGAAAAGGTAGACGCTCCTATTGTGCAGGAGTTCCCGCTGACGCTGGAGTGCAGGGTCGTTGAGGACAAGATGGAGGTCTACGGCCACCACATCATCGGCGAGATCGTCGGCGTGCTGGCAGATGAAGCCGTGCTGGATGAAAAAGGCAAGATGGACGCCGCAAAGCTGAATGCATTTGTGTTCGACCAGTTCCGCAGCGGCTACTATGCCATCGGCGAAAAGGTCGGTCAGGCATGGCACACCGGCGCACCGCTGATGAAAAAATAAAGATAATCCCTGCACTTGCAGGCAAACTGCCAGCTCGCTATGCCGATCTTGCTTTTCAGGATACGACACGAAGGATGCCAGGGCGTTTTACGCCAACAATGAAGCGCTGATGGGCAAAAAGAAGGCCGTTTTCCTCACCGCGATGGCTGATGAGGATCAAAAGACTGCCTCCGGCGCGAACGCTTCGTTTGACCTCATGGCCGACTATCCCGGCTGGGAGATCGTAGGCAGGCTGAATGTCGGCGGCTGCTCCACGGCGGCAGATCTTCACGAAGAAGACCTGACCGCCGCTTACGAGCTCGGCAAGAATCTGTAAACAGTTGATCGTATAAAAAAAGAGGGCTTGCTTCGCAAGCCCTCTTTTTTATTGCCGGAACACTCTGCTGTTGTACACGGCTAACGCCGCGATGAGCGACAGAACAGTGGAAAAGATCAGCTTCACCGGCGCGAGCGCTTGCAGGCTGGCGAGAAAATACGTCCAGCCGTCGGCTTCCAGCTTGATGCGAAAGGCCGGAATGCAGTAGCCCATCGCGACATACGCCGCGGCAAAGATCACGGCAAACGCTATGATCGCCCAGCGTCTCTTTTTCATCTCCCACGCTCCTTTCTTATCACTGTACCGCGCAGCCGCCCCATTCGACGACCGTGAAGCCCGTGCGCTCGGGCGCGGAAAGCCCCTGCGCGGGAAGGTCGACAAATTTTTCCGATGACTGCCACGCCATGAAGACGCGCAGCAGCGTGTCAGGCGCGGGATCGACCGTGAGCTTGGCAGAATCCGTATAAACGTCCTGCTGGAACGAAATCAGATTGTAGGCGTTGTCCTGCATCTGCGGCAGCCAGTAGATGATAAACTCGTTCGCCTCCTCGCGATTAAGGCCGAGCTGTGTGAGCGCATTCTCGAGGAACGCCGCGGTATCCTCTCCCGCGACGCAGAAGCCGGTCGAAAAGTCGTAATCCGTCCCCGACGTGCCCTCCCAGTAGAGGTAGCGGTAGGTCTGGCCGTCCTCATCCGTCAGCGTGCCATCCGGCGCGGCGCGGACGCTCCAGCCGTCACCGTAGGCGGGATAGGCGCACGTCAGCTCGCCCGCAAGATCAAGCGTCACACGCACATCCGTCTCCTGCTCGGGATATAGATAAATCACAGGCTTTTCGTCACTCACCTCTTCCTTCGGTTCCCGCCCGCAGGCCGAGAGCGAAAAGAGCAGCAAACTCGCAAGGGCAAGGGAGAGTAGCTTCTTCATGGCAGAGTCCTCCTTTTGTTGTTATATTGATAATAGACGTAAAACTTCACGAAAAAGTTCCAATTTTCGCGTCTGCAGATGCGAAATGATCTTGATCGTTATTTCTGACGACAAAAGATGAATTGCCGCAGCGCGGCAAGAGAAGTCCCCATGGGGCGTGCGCGTCAGAAATAACACCTTGCACGGAGCGAGTGTCGAGGGAACCGAGGCACAGAGCGCAGTGCATCCTAAATCAAACGCGGAGCGGCATAGCCGCTCCGCGTTTGATTTATTCATTTGTGCGGTACCTGCCAAATCGCATCCGCGTACTGCGCGACGGCGCGGTCGGCGGCGAAGATGCCGCTGCGGGCGATGTTGATGAGCGACATGCGGTTCCATTCCTCGCTTCTTGCGTAGGCGTCTGCCATGCGCTGCTCGGCGGCGCAGTAGGACGCGAAGTCCTGCAAGAGCATGTATTCATCGTTCATCAGCAGCCGCGAGGCGAGATCGTCGTAGGAAACGCCGTCTGAGAAGCCCGCCTTGAGCTTGTCGATCACCGCGCGCAGGTTCTCGTCGCGCGCGTAGAGCTTCTGCGGGGCGTAGCCCTCGCGCTTGAGGCGCACGACCTCGTCGGCGTGCAGGCCGAAGAGGAACATGTTCTCGTCGCCGAGCCTCTCGTGCATCTCGACGTTCGCGCCGTCGAGCGTGCCGACGGTCAGCGCGCCGTTCATCATGAACTTCATGTTGCCCGTGCCGCTGGCCTCCTTGCCTGCGGTGGAGATCTGCTGGCTCACCTCGCTCGCGGGCATCAGATGCTCGGCGAGCGACACGCGGTAGTTCTCAAGGAACACCACCTGCAGCTTGTCGCGGCAGATGGGGTCGGCGTTGATCTCAGCGGCAAGGGAGTTGATGAGGCGGATGATGCGCTTGGCGACCGCGTAGCCCGGCGCGGCCTTCGCGCCGAACAGGAACACGCGCGGCTGCATGGCGCGGTTCGGGTCGTTTTGCAGCTGTTGATAGAGGTAGATGATATGCATCGCGTTCAAAAGCTGACGCTTATACTCGTGCAGGCGCTTGACCTGCACGTCGAAGATCGCGTCGGTGTTGAGCACGATGCCCTGCGTCTTTTTGACGTAGGCGGCAAAATCGAGCTTATTCGCGCGCTTGATCTCGCCGAGGCGGTTCAGCACCGCGGTGTCGTTCGCGTAGGATTCAAGCTTTTTGAGCGCCTCGGGGTGCAGCAGATACTCATCTCCGCCCGCAAGCGCGCGCACCAGCTCATCGAGCCGCGGATTGATTTGCGCGAGCCAGCGGCGGTGGTCGATGCCGTTTGTCACGTTCTTGAACTTTTCCGGCTCCATGGCACACTGGTACTTAAAGACATCGTTGCGCAGAATGTCGGAATGCAGGGCGCTCACACCGTTCACGGCCATGCCGCCCGCAATGCACAGGTTTGCCATGCGGACCTGACCGTCCCAGATGATGGCCATTTCGCGCGTTTTGGCTTCGTCGTGGTAGTAGTTTTCGATCTTTTCCTGATAGCGGCGTGCGATCTCGGTGATGATCGTCCACACGCGCGGCAGAAGCGACTGCATCAGCTCCTGCGGCCAGCGCTCCAGCGCCTCGGAAAGTACCGTGTGGTTCGTGTAAGCGACGGAGTGCGTCGTAATGTTCCACGCCGTGTCCCAGTCGAGGCCCGCATCATCCATCAGGATGCGCATGAGCTCGGGGATGACGAGCGCGGGGTGCGTGTCGTTGATCTGGATGACGTTCTTCTCGTGGAAGTTCACCGCCGTACCGTAGACCTCGATGTGCTTGCGCACGATGGACTGCACGGTCGCGGAGACGAAGAAATACTGCTGCTTTAAGCGAAGGCTCTTCCCCTCGGGATGGTTGTCCTCGGGATAGAGAACCTTTGCGATGGTCTCGGCCATCGCGTGCTGCTCCTGCGCGCGCAGATATTCGCCCTGTGAAAAGAGCGACATGTCGAGCGGCACGGGGGACTTCGCGTCCCAGAGGCGCAGCGTGTTGACATGCTTCGTGCCGTAGCCCGCGATCTCCATGTCGCAGGGGATAGCCAGCACCTCGGTCTCACCCTCGGGCACGACATGCAGCCGCCCGTCGTCCCAGAACTGGCGGACCGTGCCGCCGAAGCGGACGGTCTCGGTCTCCTGCGGCTTGGGCAGCAGCCACGCGCCGCCGAGGTCCTTCCAGTTGTCCGGCAGCTCGACCTGCTGGCCGTCGACGATGCGCTGGCGGAAAATGCCGAGCTCATAGCAGATGGAATAGCCCGCGGCGGGGATGTCGAGCGTCGTCATCGAGTCGAGATAGCACGCGGCCAAGCGGCCGAGGCCGCCGTTGCCGAGACCCGCGTCGGGCTCGCTTTCAAAGATGTCCGCTGCGCGGAAGCCCAGCTCGTCGAGCGCCTCGGTCAGAATTTCGCCGACGCCTAAATTGAACGCGTTTTTCATCAGGCTGCGGCCCATCAGGAATTCCATCGACAGGTAGTGCACCTGACGGCGGTGTTCCTCGCGGGTCTCGCGCATGGTGTCCACGCTGCGCTCGGCCATCACGTCGCGCAGGACAAGGGCGCTCGCGCGCATCATCTGCGCATCGTTCGCCTCCTCCACGGTGCTGCCGAAGCTGACCTTCAGCTTTTCGCACAGCGCGTCTTTCATTTTCTTCACAGAGTCAATGGTCATAGATCGTTTTCCTTTTCTTTATCGGCAGATGGATTCGTAAATGTTGCGGTATTCCTGCGCCGAGCGCGTCCAGCTGAAATCCGCAGTCATGCCGCGCTGCTGGAGCATCGCATAGGCGCCCTTGTTGTCATGGTAAAGGTCAATGGCCTCGCAGATCACGTGGCACATGTCGCCAGCGTTGTAGTTGGCAAAGGTGAAGCCGTTGCCCTGTCCGTTCCAGGCTTCATACGCATGGACAGTGTCCTTTAATCCGCCGGTCTCGCGCACGATGGGCACCGCGCCGTAGCGCATCGCGATCATCTGTGAAAGTCCGCACGGCTCGCTCTTCGAGGGCATCAGGAAGAGGTCTGCGCCCGCGTAGATCTGCATGGCGAGCTGCTCGGAATAGCCGAGGTAGACGGCCATGCGTCCGCCGTAGCGCTGCTTGGCGTACTCAAAAAACGTCTCGTACTTCGCGTCGCCCTTGCCGAGCACGACGAACTGTACGTCCTTGCCCATAAATGCGTCGAGCGTTTCGCACACAAGGTCGAGCCCCTTGTGGGAGACAAGGCGCGTGACCATCGCAAGGATGGGCGTGTCGGGCCGTTCCTGCAGCCCCAGCACGCGCTGGAGCGCTGCCTTGTCCTTCTTCTTTCCGGCAAGGTCATCGGGCGAATACGCCGCTGTGAGGCTCTTGTCGCGCGACGGGTCATAGCGCTGCATGTCGATGCCGTTGAGCACGCCGTGGAGCTTGCGCGCGTTCATGCTCATCACGTTTTCCAGCCCGTGGGCAAAGTACGCGTACTTGAGCTCCTGCGCGTAGGTCGGACTCACGGCGGTCACGGCGTCCGCCGTGACGATCGCGCCCTTTAAAAGGTTCACATCGCCGCCGAATTCGATCGTGCCGCCGTCGAACCAGCCATGGTCCAGGCCGAACAGGTCTTCGACCGTGCGGCTGCCGTAGCGGCCCTGATATTCGATATTATGCACCGTAATGACGGTTCGGATTCCCTTATAAAAGTCGTCGCGCACGGCTTCATCCCTGATGTAGATGGGCACAAGCGCGCTCTGCCAGTCGTTGCAGTGGACAACGTCGGGCTTTTGCGGCAGGGACTTGAGCAGTTCCGTCACCGCGCGGGAGAAAAAGCCAAAGCGCTCGCCGTCGTCATAGTAGCCGTAGAGCTCGCTGCGGCGGAAATACGTCTCATTGTCGACAAAGTACCACGTGACGCCGTCGCGCTCGAGCGAAAAGAGCCCGCAGTAGACGCTGCGCCACGCAAGGCGCACGAACGTCCACTTTTCAAAGTGGAGCTGCTCGCCCCACTTGTCCTTCACGCGCTCGTAAAGCGGCAGGATGACGCTCACGCGGTCTCCGTTTGCCGCGAGCGCCTGCGGAAGGCTGCCGGCCACGTCGGCAAGGCCGCCCGTCTTGCAAAAGGGGACCGCCTCGCTCGTCACATACAAAATGTTCATCTGCAAGCTCCTTTCTTCTGTTTGCTGCTTTTATACAATGCTGCCCTTGCTCACGGCGAGCGGGTAGCTCTCGTGTCCGATGAGTGTGCCGCCGCGGCGGATGTGGACGTCCTTGTCGGCGATGACGCAGCCGAGCATCACACCCTCCTCCACCACGGTATTTTTAAAGAGGATGCAGTTTTTGACGGTGCTCCCCTTGCCGACCTTGACGCCCGGGAAGAGGATGCTCCCCTCCACACTGCCCTCGATCTGGCAGCCGTCGGCGATCAGCGAATTGACACAGCGCGAGTCTGGCGCGATGTACGACGCTGCCTCGTCATCCTCTTTAGCGAGGATGGGCCGCTCGGCGCAGAAGAGCTCGGAGCGGATGGCAGGGTCTAACAGCTGCATGCTGCGCTCATAATATTCGCGCACCGTGCGCAGCTGCGCAGCAAAGCCGTCCCACAGGAAGGCGCGCAGGTCGAGCTGATCGCCCATACCGCCGAGAACGTCGCTGCGGAAGCTGTATTTGTCCTGCGCGGCGCACTCGTCCACAAGGGAAATGAGCAGATCGCGGCTCAGAAGGTAGATCTCCAGGCTGCGGCAGCCGCTCGCCTTGTGGGGCGCGCAGCGCGTCTCGGTGATGCGGCCCGCTTCGTTGACGGTGAAATACGTGGCGTTTTCCACAAACTGGCCGCTCTCGGTGCAGACACAGGTGATGTCCGCGCCGCTTTCGATGTGCGCGTCCAGCACCTTCTGCAGCGGCAGATTGATGATAAGGTCGCTGTCGGACAGGACGACGTACTTCTGCCGGATCTCGTGCAGGTACGACCGCACGCCTGAGAGCGCCTCCATCTTGCCGCGGAATTCCTCCACGCCGAACTTGCGCGCGTCGGCAAAGGGCGGCAGCAGCTTGAGACCGCCGTTCTTGCGCGCCATGTCCCACGTCTTGCCGCTGCCGATGTGGTCGAGCAGGCTTTGATAGTTGCCGTGCAGCACAACGCCGACGTCTGTGATGCCCGCGCCCGCCATGTTGGAGAGCATGAAGTCGACCACGCGGTCGCGCCCGCCGAACGGCACAGAGCCGGGCATGCGCGCTTCGGTCAGCTCGCGAAGGCCGGGAGCCTTTTCATAGGCAAAGATGATGCCGTGCAGTCCGTTCATCGTACCGTCTCCTTTCCGTCCACGCTGCGCATGCGGTTGGCAGGCAGCACATAGTCATCCGCGACCGCCGCGCCGGGGCCGAGCACCGTGATGCCCCACTGCTCCGGCGGCACCGCCTCGGGCGGCGCGCCGACAAAGGCGTGCTCGCCGACGACGCCGTTCTCGCCGATGATGGCGTAGGAGACGCGCGCGTCCTTTTTGACGACCGCGCCGGGCATCAGGATGGAGTACTGGACGCTTGCGCCTTCCTCCACCGTGCAGCGCTCAGAGAGGACGGAGTTCTCCGCCTCGCCCTCGACCGTGCAGCCGCGCGCGACGACGCTGTGCTCCACGTGCGCGTTGACGCCCAAATACGCCGGCGGCGCGGAGACGGAGCGGCCGTAGATCGGCCAGTCCTTTTCGAGTAAGTCAAGCCCGCTGCCGGTCGCGAGCATATCCATGTTCGCATCCCACAGGGAGTCGAGCGTGCCGACATCCTTCCAGTAGCCGGAGAAGCGGTACGCCGCCATCTTTTCCCCGTTTTGCAGCATCTTGGGGATGATGTTTTTGCCGAAGTCGTTGCTGCTCGCCTCGTCGCTCTCGTCCTCGATGAGGTACTCACGCAGCTTTTTCCACGTGAAGACGTAAATGCCCATCGACGCGAGGTTGCTCTTGGGATGCGCGGGCTTTTCCTCGAATTCCGTGATCGTGTCGTTTTCGTCCACATTCATGATGCCAAAGCGCGGCGCATCCTCCCAGGGCACCTCCATAACGGAGATGGTGCAGTCCGCGCCCGCTTTTTTGTGGTGAGCGAGCATTTTAGCGTAATTCATCTTGTAGATGTGGTCGCCCGAGAGGATGAGCACATACTCGGGGTCGTACATGTCGACAAAGCCGATGTTCTGGAAGATGGCGTTGGCCGTGCCCTTATACCACGACGCACCGCCCGCGCTCTGATACGGCGGCAGGATGTGCACGCCGCCATCCGAGCGGTCGAGATCCCACGGTTGGCCCGAGCCGATGTAGCGGTTGAGCTCCAGCGGGCGGTACTGCGTCAGAACGCCGACGGTATCGATGCCAGCGTTGGCGCAGTTTGAGAGCGGAAAGTCAATGATGCGGAACTTGCCGCCAAACGGCACGGCGGGCTTCGCCATATTCTCCGTGAGCACGTAGAGCCGGCTGCCCTGCCCGCCGGCAAGCAGCATAGCGATACATTCTTTCTTCACGCTTGTTCTCTCCTCCTTGTTTCTTCTCGTCCGGTCACAGCTCGGACGGCTCACTTGTCGGTTCTTTCTCCTCCTGCCATTCACCCTCGCCCGCGAAGAACACCGCGCCGAGCGGTGGGATGGTCACGCACAGCGAGCAGGGCTTGCCGTGCGAGGGGATGGACTCGGTCAAAAGCTCTCCTTCGTTGCACCAGTCACCCGTGCCGCCGTATGCGGGAAGGTCGGTGGTAAACACCTCGCGGTATATCTTTTTCGGCGGGACGCCGAAGCGGTAGTCCGCGCGTCCGACGGGCGAGAAGTTGACCGCCGCGATGAGCTCGCGACCTTTCCGGTCGCGCCGGACGAAGACGACGACATTGTTGTGGTTGTCGTCGGCGACGAGCCACTCAAAGCCCTCCCACGAAAAGTCAATGTCCCAAAGCGGGCTCTGCGACAGGTAAAAGCGGTTGATGTCCTTGAAAAACCGCTGGGTCTGCTGATTTTCTTTGTTTTCGAGCAAATACCAGTCGAGCTGCGAGGCAAAATCCCACTCGTGCCACTGGCCGAGCTCCGCGCCCATGAACGTGAGCTTCTTGCCCGGATGGGCGAGCAGGTACGCCGTGAACGCGCGCACGCCCGCGAGCTGCTGCCAGTCATCCCCCGGCATCTTGCCGCGAAGCGACCCCTTCATGTGCACGACCTCGTCGTGCGAGATCGGCAGGACGAAATTCTCCGAAAAGGCGTACATCAGCGAGAACGTGATGTCCTTGTGGTGGAACTGGCGGAACCAAGGGTCGAGCTTCAAATAGTGGCACATGTCGTTCATCCAGCCCATGTTCCACTTGAGGTTGAAGCCGAGGCCGCCATCCTTGGCGGGCCGCGTAACGAGCGGCCACGCGGTCGACTCCTCGGCGACCATCAGCGCGTTCGGGTCGACGGAAAACGCCATCTCGTTGAGCGCGCGCAGAAAGTCGATGGCCTCTAAATTCTCGTGCCCGCCGTTGATGTTTGGCGTCCAACGGCCATTTTCGCGGCCATAGTCGAGGTACAGCATCGACGCGACCGCGTCCACGCGCAGGCCGTCCACATGGAACTCGCGCAGCCAGAACGCAGCAGAGGAAAGGAGAAAGCTCTTCACCTCGCCGCGGCCATAGTCGAACACACGCGTTCCCCAGCCCTCGTGCTCGCGCTTATTGGGGTCGGCGTATTCGTAGCAGGGCGTGCCGTCAAAGTCGATGAGGCCGTGCGCGTCCTTGCAGAAGTGCGACGGCACCCAGTCTAAAATGACGGAAATGCCCTTTTGGTGCAGGTGGTCGACAAAGTACATAAAGTCCCTGGGCGTGCCGTAGCGCGACGTTGCGGCAAAATAGCCGGTGCACTGATAGCCCCAGGAATCGTCAAGCGGATACTCGGTGACGGGCATGAGCTCGACGCAGTTGTAGCCAAGGTCCAGAACGTGATCCGCCAGCTCGCGCGCGAGCGTGCGGTAGTCGTAAAAATCGCCGTTTTCGTGCCGCCGCCACGAACCGAGGTGGACCTCGTAAATGTTGAGCGGCGAGCGGTCGAGGGGTGCCTTTGCGCGGCTCGCGCGCCATTCGTCATCCCCCCAGCGGTAGCCGCCGAGGTCATAGAGCTTGCTGGCCGTACCGGGGCGGGTCTCGGCGTGGAAGGCGTAGGGGTCGGCCTTGAGAACCGTTTCGCCCGATTGTGCCGTCACGGCGAACTTGTAGGTATCGTAGCGCTTGAGGGACGGCACAAAACACTCCCAGAAGCCGTCCGCGTTCTTTTCCATCGGGTAGGCGTAGCCGTTCCACTCGCAGAAATCGCCCACGACGGACACATGCGCGGCGTTCGGCGCCCAGGTGCGGAAGACGTAGCCGTCTTTCCCCGACCGCCGCGTGCGGTGCGCGCCGAGATAGCGGTAGGCCTCGCTGTTCGTGCCGCCGTAAAAGGCTGCGGCGTCAAATCGTCTGCCGGTTTGTTTCATGCCTCTTGTCCTTTCTCCTCATAGAGCGTATGAGCGCGGCGCAGCACCTTATTCCTCGTCCGGTGCGCGCTGCACTGCCGCGCCACCGAGGCCGAAATCATCCTCCACGCTCGCCGTGTCGCGGCGAAGCATGTTTTCCATCACGCGGATATCGCTGTCGATGTCCATCGCCTCGTTGCGGTACAAATCGTCGAGCTGCTTATCAAAGCCCTTGATAAGAGCGTCCATCGTCTCTTCGATACGCTCCTGCGCGCGTGAAAGATTTTCACCCTCGATGCCCGCCTCTTCAAACTTGGCGTAGCTGTCGAGCAGCTTGAGCGTTGTGGGCAGGTAGTAATTGAGGAACGTCGCGGCCTGCTGCTGCTTTTCGGGATGCTGCTCGACCTCGCGAAAAATTTTGCCCGCGACGGTCTCGAGGTGGTCGATCTTCTCACTCAGCACGGCGTCGGCGATGCGGTCGTTCGCCGAGCGGATGGCGCGCAGCGCGCCCGCATAGCCCTCGTTGGCCTCCTTGGGCGTGACGTTTTCCTTTTTCGCGGTCGCATTCGCGTAGTCGGCAAAGGCGTCGGCGCTGCGGAAGAAGATGCCGCGGCCGCTGTCTAAGTAAGCGCCCGTGCCGAGCAGACCCTTTTCGACCATGTAGTTAAGGTCACTCTCGATTTTTTTGCGGCTCTTGCCCGTTACGGTGCAGAGCTCCTCCACGCTGATGTAGCCGCGCTCGCCCATCACGGCGAGATAGCGCGCAACACGTGCGCTGCGGCGCTTCATCCGCTGCCCGGCGACGAGCATGGCAACGCCGCCGGCAAAGAAGCCGCACATAGGGAAAAGCTCTTCCATCATGTAGGAATACCAGCCGTAGGCGATGACCTCGCCCAGCATGGTCACAAGACTGATGCCGAAAATGCAGGTGATGGCTGCGCCGACGATCATCAGAATGCGCGCGGTCTTGTCCGAAGCCTTCGGCGCGCGGTTCATCTGCTTCGCCGTCTTCACCACGGACTTTTCCACCTTGCTGCGCGAGGAAACGTTTGCATTCGGGCTTGTGGACGTGCGCATGCCGCCGCGCGAGGAATTCACCTTTTTCGGCTTGTCCGAGAGCTTGGAGATGAGCGCGATGAGGCCGATGGGCCACAGGCCGAAGGCAAACAGCGCCGCGATCAAAATCCAGCCGCCGACGTCGACATCGTTCTTTTTCTTCGTCTTCCCGTCCCCCTCGTCAAAGCGGAACGAACCGGTCTCGGGATCGTATTCAAAATCCTTGCTCATTTATCTGTTCTCCTTTTTCTTGCCCGCTCTCGCGGCGCGCTCGCGCTCAAAGTCGACGATCTTCGTCTTTTTACCTGTCTTTTCGTCCAGCACATAGAGCGTATTGAGCTGGGATTTTAGGTTTGCCTTCACCGAGTCGATGTAGTCGCGGCGCAGCTGCGCCTGCTCCTCCTTCTCCTCGTCGGTCAAGCCTTCGGCTTTGGCCTTGTGCGCCAGCGCGTTGATGCGCGCAATCTTTTCATCCATCGTCATTGTTTACTTCTCCTTACAGGTATCGGCGCAGAAGCAGCGCCGTTCTTCCTTTTTTACTCAGGCCGCCGACCTCGGCGACCTCAAACTTGCCGAGGCCGCGGGCGGAGATCACATCCCCCTGCGCGACGGGGGCGTCGCTTTTAAGCGTTTCGCGGTAGTTGAGCTGCACGCGGCCCGAGGAAATAAGCTCCTGCGCCTTGCCGCGGCTCATCGAAAAGCCGCTTGCCGCCACGGCGTCGAGCCGCAGTGTCGAGACCGTGTCGCGAATTTCCTTGACCTTGAGCTCGGGGACGCTCAAGTCTGAAAGCTCGATCTCGCTGACCGAGAGCTTCACCCGCCCCGCGCTCGTCACGTTTTGCAGCAGATACGGCGCGATATCGCGCGAGACGATCAAATCGCATGAGCCCTCCGACACCAGAATGTCGCCGAGCTTTTCGCGCGTGACACCCTGCGCCATCAGCGAGCCGAGAAAGTCGCGGTGCGTCAGCGTATCTTCCTTGCGATACGTGCAGCGGAGCGCCGTCATGTACTCGCTCTCGTCGGCCTCCTCCTGCCAGTCGGGCAGAAAGAGGAGCATTCTCCGCTCCGCGCGCTCAAATCCGCCGCAGAAGGCGCAGCCGTCGTGGATGGCCGCGGCGTGCAGCAAATCCTGCGCGCTGCGCTGCTCAGCGGGGCTCAAAAAGTCCGTCGCCGACGGGATGTTGCGGTTCCTGCTCTGCTCACATTTATCAAGAATGTGCGCCAGCAGCACGCGCTCGTCGCCATTGCGCGCGGCGCGGTCCAAAAGCTGTCTTCTGTCCATCAGGCCATCCCGTTCTGCGTGCGCCAGAGGGACGCATACTCGCCGTTTTGCGCGAGCAGCACCTCGTGGCTGCCCTGCTCGGCGATGCGGCCGTCCTCGATGACGAGGATGCGGTCTGCCGAGCGGATGGTCGAGAGCCGGTGCGCGATCACAAGCGTCGTGCGCCCGCGCGCGAGCTCGTCGAAGGCGTGCTGAATTTTGACCTCCGTCACGCTGTCGAGCGCGCTCGTCGCCTCGTCCAGAATGAGGATGGGCGGGTTTTTGAGGAAGATGCGCGCGATGGACACGCGCTGCTTCTGTCCGCCGGAAAGCATCGTGCCGCGCTCGCCGACATAGGTGTCGAAGCCGTGCGGCATGGCCATGATATCATCGTAAATCTCCGCGCGCTTCGCCGCTTCGACGATCTCCTCGTCCGTCGCGTCGGGGCGGCCATAGCGGATATTCTCGCGCACCGTGTCGGCAAAGAGGAACACATCCTGCTGCACGATGCCGATGGCGCGGTGAAGGGACGACTGCGTAAGAGAGCGCACATCTTCCCCGTCGATGCGGATCGCGCCCTCGCTCACCTCGTAAAAGCGCGGGATGAGCTGGCAGAGCGTCGACTTGCCTCCGCCGGAGGGGCCGACGATGGCGAGCATCTCGCCAGGCCTTATATGCACGCTCACGTCGTGGAGCACGCCTTCATTCTCCTCGCCCTCGTAAGAAAAGCTCACATGGTCGACGTCGATCTCGCCGCGGCAGTGTTCGAGCTCCTTCGCGTCCGGTGCGTCCTTGAGCGCGGGCTCGACGCGCATGAGCGCCGTGAAGCGCTCAAGACCTGCAAAGCCACGAGCAAAAATCTCAGAGAAATTCGCGAGCTTTCGCACGGGGTTGATGAACGTTGCGATGTAAAGGGAAAACGTGATGAGGTCAATGTAGTTCATCTCGCCGCGCATGATGAGATAGCCGCCCACCGTGATGACGGCGGCAGAGAGCAGCGTCATAAAAAATTCCATCGTCGCGTTGAACACACCCATCTCGTGGTGGAATTTGCGCTTGGAGACCTTGAATTCCTCGTTCGCCGCGTTGAATTTGTCGATCTCCTCTTCCTCGTTGGCAAAGGCGCGCGCCGTGCGGATGCCGGAGAGCGACGACTCGATGCCGACGTTGATGGCGGCAGTCTTCTGCTTCTCGCCGCGCGAGGCTGCCGTCATCTTGCTGCGGCGCGACATGATGACCGCGATGAACACCGGCAGGATGCACGCAACGACCAGTGCGAGCCGCCACTCGATGGAAAACAGGATGGCGAGCGCGCCGACGATCGTCAGCGTCGAAATGAGCAGGTCCTCGGGGCCGTGGTGGGCGAGCTCCGTGATCTCGAAGAGATCGCTCGTCAGCCTGCTCATGAGCTGGCCCGTGCGGTTGTGGTCAAAGAAGCTGACGTCCAGCTCCTGCACGTGCGTGAAAAGGTCGCGGCGGATATCCGCCTCCACCAGAATGCCGAATGTGTGTCCCCAGTAGGAAATGACATAGTATAAAAGCGCGCGCACAATGAACGCCGCCATCATCACGCCCATCACGATAAAAAACGTGCGGTACTGCTGATTCGGCAAAAGGTCGTACATCGACTTGCGCGTCACGAGCGGAAAGGCGAGATCGATGAGCGCAACGACCGTCGCGCAGACAAGGTCCAGGATGAACAGGCCGCGGTGCGGCTTGAAGTAGGTGAAGAGAATGGAAAGCGGCTTTTTCTGCTGAAATTCACGGGTCGTCATATGGTCGATAGCTCCTGCAAATACTTTTTCAAGGTAATTGTAGCACAGGCTGGCAGTGCTTGCAAGGAAAGCCGCCCCTTTTTGCGCAAAAAAGAACGGCCCCCGGCCGTTCTTTTTCTCTTTACTTGATGCGCACCGTGATGGTCAGCACCGCGCCGCCAACGGTGGCCGTCACGGTCGTGGTACCCCCCTTGGCAGGCGTGATCAAGCCGTCCGCCGAGATGGACAGGACGCTCGCGTCCGCCACCGCCCAGGTCGCGGCCGCGTCCGTGCCGGAAACGCTCAGGCGGATGGTCTCGCTCGACTTGATCGTGCAGTCAAAGTTGCCGTTTCCGTCCTTGGGCAGCGTCGTGCCGACGTTCGTCTTGATGCTCAGGGCCGAGGCATCCACCGTCGGGGTGGACGGGGTTGTCGTGGTGCCGGGATTGGTGGCAGTTGTGTCGCTGCCGTTTGCGGGATCATTTGCGTTCGGCTCATCACCGGTGTTCGGGTCAGTGGTGCCGCCGTTGTTCGCGTTCGGATCGTCCGTGTTCGTATTGCTGTCGTCGGGCGTATTGACATCGTCCTGCACGCCGGGGGTATTGCCGTCGTCGGCGGGCGTGATCTTTGCGACGATCTTGTCACCAAAGAGCGACCAGCTCAGAAGCAGCAGCACGACGACGAGCACCGCCGCCATCGCGCCGCGGACGGACTGCGTCTGCTTTTTATCCGAAACGCGCCGGCCGCCGCTCTGCTTGCCGGAGTTGTACTTGATCTTACGGGGATGGTCTCCCTCCTCACAGAACGGGCATCTGCGATAGCTGGGGGAATATTCTTCGCCGCAGCGCGGGCACTTGAGAAGATCCATGCCGACGCTCCTTTCTTTTGTCAAAATAGAGTCTCTGCGCGCGGGCACATCAGCTGCGCCGCGTTCCTTTACATAATACTTGCTTTTTTGCTTCGCGTCAACCGCCCACGCACAAATTTTTGCCGCATTCCGCCGCGCGGCCTTGCTTTTTCGCCAAAGTCTTCCTATAATCGACTTAACAACAAACGATTCATGGAGGGTCTGGCGATGAACACCATCTTCATTGGCATTGCAGGCGGCACCGGTTCGGACAAAACGACGCTCACCGAGCATCTGAAGCAGCACTTCGGCGACGATATCAGCGTCGTGCACCACGACAGCTATTATAAATATCAGGACAGGCCCTTTGAAGAGCGCTGCAAGCAGAACTACGACCACCCCGACGCTTTCGAGACCGATCTGATGGTCGAGCAGCTTAAGGAGCTCAAGGCGGGCAAGGCCATCCGCTGCCCTGTCTACTCCTACGCAGACCACCAGCGCACAAGTGAGACCGAGCTCATCCAGCCGAGCAAGGTCGTCATCGTCGAGGGCATCCTCATTTTCCAGGACCCGCGGCTGCGCGAAATGCTTGACATCAAAATTTTTGTCGAGACCGACGCCGACGTGCGCATTCTGCGCCGCGCGCTGCGCGACGTGCGCGACCGCGGCCGCACGCTCGAGAGCGTCATCACGCAGTACTTGACGACCGTCAAGCCCATGCATGAGCAGTTCGTCGAGCCAAGCCGCAAGTACGCCGACATCATCGTCCTCGAAGGCGGCCACAACTTAGTCGCCCTCGACATGATCATGCAGCGCATCGCCAGCCATATCGCCACCGCCGACTAACGCAGCGGTTAAAAAAAACCGCAAGGGGTACGCGGCATCCGTAAGGCGGCAGAGCCGCCAATGGCTGCCCAGGCGTCCACAGACGCGAAATAAATTGGAATCCGTTTTTCTGGCGGCGTGTACGCCGAAAAACACTTCTCGCTCCGCGCGTGTCGCAGCCGCCTTTCGGGCGGCAAGGCACAAAGCGGAGCGCATCTTTCTCAAAAAAGAGGGACGCAGCTTTCAGCTGCGTCCCTCTTTTTTGAATATCTTTTACACTCCCGCGAAGTGGAACACAACGCCGATCACCGCGGAGACTCCGATAAAGACGATCGGGTGCAGGTCCTTGGTCTTTTTGATGTAGCGCGTGAAGACGAGCAGCACCAGCGCAAGGATGATGCCGCGCCAGTTGATCGCGCCGTCCCACGAGAATTTCATCAGGATGGAATCCTCCTGCGACGCGCTCGTGATCCCGGCGATCACCTGGAGCATCACGCCCGCGCAGGCCGCGCCGATCAGGCCGGTGGAGGCGGGACGAAGGCCGTAGAACGCGTTGGCGACATACTGGCTGTCGCGGAATTTGGCGAGCATCGCTGCAACGATCAAAATGACGATGATCGACGGCGTCACCTCGCCGATGGTGGCGACGATCGCGCCCGGCACGCCGCCGACCGTATAGCCGACATAGGTCGCCATGTTGATGCCGACAGGACCCGGCGTCGATTCCGACACAGCCAGCATGTTCATCAGGTCCGTCTGCGAAAACCAGCCCGTGGTCGCCCCGATATCCTTAAGGAACGGCAGCGTCGCCATGCCGCCGCCGATGGCAAACAGGCCCGTTTTGAAAAATTCCCAGTACAAGCGGAGGTACAGCGTCATTTTGCAGCCCTCCCCTCAAGATTTTTCAGCACGATGCCGGACAGCGCTGAGAGCAGCACGAACCACACCGGCGAAACGCTCAGCAGCATATTCCCCAGCAGCACGATAACAAAGATAACCGCCGTGCGCTTATCCACGACCGACTTTTTCAGCAGCTTGAGCACAGCGTTCAGGATGAGCACGCATACACACACCTGAATGCCTGCAAAGGCGTTCTGCACCCAGGCAAGGTGGGCAAAGTTCGTAATGAGTCCCGCCAGGATCGTGATAATGACGAGCGAGGGGAATACCACGCCGAGCGTCGCGGTGATGCCGCCCATCGCGCCTTTTCTCTTCTGCCCGACAAATGTCGCCGTGTTGACGGCGATGATGCCCGGTGTGCACTGACCGATGGCAAAATAGTCCACCAGTTCTTCTTCCGTTGCCCAGTGCTTATTCTGCACCACCTCGCGCTCGAGGATCGGCAGCATCGCCATACCTCCGCCAAAGGTCATCACGCCGATCTTGGCAAAGGTGAGAAACAGCTCCAAAAGTTCCTTCAAAATACTTTCTCCTTACTCCACATATCCGTAAAGGCCGCGTACGGACACCTCACCCGTGCGGACGGTCTCGACCGTCCCGTTTTCGCGGCGCACGATGAGGCCGAACTCCTCGTCCACGTCAAGCGCCGTGACTTTCTCCTTCGTATCCTGCCACAAAAGCTGCACCTCGCGCCCGATGGTCACGCAGCGGCGGCGGTATTCGTCTAAGTATCCGCTCGTCTCTCCGGATCTGAGCGCCGTATAAAGCGCATCGAGCTCCTCGATCATCGCCGCGGACAGCTCCGCGCGCGAAATGAGCCTGCCCGTCTCGCGCAGGATGGACGTTGCGATCTTCGAGACCTCGCCGTCGAAGTCCTCCTCGCGCTGGCTGACGTTGAAGCCGATGCCCGCCACGACGTACTGGAGCTCGCCGGTCTCACCCTCGACGCTCAGCTCGGTCAAAATGCCGCAGAGCTTTCTGCCGTTCAGGATGAGATCGTTTGTCCACTTGATCTGCGAGTGCGTCCCCGCCACGCGGTCGACCGCGCGGCTCATCGCAACGGCGATGAGACCCGTGAGCGGCATCAGCTGCGACGGCGCAAGCTTCGGACGCAGCAAGATCGACAGGTAAACGCCCTTGCCCGCCGCGCTCTGAAAGCGGCGGCCGCGGCGACCGCGGCCCCTCGTCTGCTCCGCCGCGACGGCGACGGTACCGTCCGGCGCGCCGTCGAGCGCGATGCGCTTTAAGTAGGCGTTTGTCGAGTCGATGGAATCAAAGCAGTCGATGCGCTTGCCGACGGTTTCGACAGGTCCCAAGTAGCTGCGCACGGTCTGCTCGGTCAGCGTGTCGGGCAGCGACTTGAGGCAGTAGCCGCGTCCCGTGACGGCGTCGATCTCGTACCCCTGCGCGCGCAGGGCGGAAATGCTCTTCCAGATGGCCGCGCGCGTAATGCCGAGCTCGGCGCTGACGGCCTCGCCGGAGACGAAGTGTCCCTTTTCCCGCAGCAGCAGCGCCAAAACAGTCTCTTTTCCCATAGCGTCCTCCGTTACAAAATGTAACCGAAATTGTTACCCTTTTGAGGTTGACAGTCGGCGGCTTATCGCTTACGATTGACATAAAATATCAAACGCTGCGTTTTTCGCAGCCGCCGTCTTAGGATTGTAGCACGCTTGCCGCCGCATGTAAACCAAAATCTCATGTTTTGGCTTACCCGGCGGTTTCTTGACGAATTCCTGATTTTTCCATTGCCGCGCTCCGCCCCGGCGTGTACAATAAGACGCTGACAAATTATGACAGGAGTTTCCCCGTGAGCTTTTCCGACCTTACGTTTCTTTTTTATTTTCTGCCGCTGTTTTTCGCGGTCTATTACATTCTGCCCTTTCGCTTCAAAAATGCTGCGCTCGTGCTGGGCAGCTTTGCCTTCTACTTCATCGGCGCGGGCACGCGCGACACACTGCTGCTGTCCGGCGTGCTGCTTCTGCACTACGCCCTCGCCCGCGCAATGGCGGGGAAAGAAGTCCGCACGCGAAAAGCACTGCTGATCATCGCGCTGGCGGCGGACCTCTTTTGCCTCGTGTATTTCAAGTACGCCGCATTTATTCTGGAAAATCTGGGCAAACTGACGGGGACGGCGTTCTCCCTCGTTGAGCTTGCGCTGCCGCTCGGCGTCAGCTTCTACCTCTTCCAGAGCGCGGGGTACCTCATCGACGTCTATCGCGGCGAGGAGGCGGAGAAAAACCTCATCGACTACGCCGCTTTCACCATCGCGTTCCCCCAGCTCACGATGGGGCCGATCTTACGCTACCGCGAATGGCGCGGCGCGCTGAAAGCACGCACGATCACGCGCGAGGACGTATTCTCCGGCTTTGAGCTCTTTGTTGTCGGCCTGTGCTTCAAGGTGCTGCTCGCCGACCAGCTCGCGCCGCTGTGGGCATCGCTTGAGCGCATCGGGTATGAATACCTGTCGACGCCGCTCGCATGGCTTGGCGCGGTGAGCTACAGCTTGCAGCTCTATTTCGACTTTTCCGGCTATTCGCTCATGGCGATGGGCCTCGGGCAGATGCTCGCGCTGCCTGTGCCGCGCAACTTTGACCTGCCCTACACCGCGCGCTCGGTGAGCGAGTTCTACCGCCGCTGGCACATCACGCTCGGCACATGGTTTCGCGACTATGTCTACATCCCGCTCGGCGGCAGCCGAAACGGCAATGCCCGCACGGTGCTCTCGCTCACGGTCGTGTGGTTTTTCACTGGCCTCTGGCACGGGGCGAGCTGGAATTTTGTCCTCTGGGGTGTGATGCTGCTTGGATTCATCCTGCTCGAAAAGTTCTGCATCGGCAATTTTCTCAAGAAGCATAAAGTGCTCTCGCACGTCTATCTTCTCTTCGTCATCCCGCAGACGTGGGTCATCTTCCGCATCACGCGCTTAAAGGACGTCGGCGCGTATTTCTCCCGCCTGTTCTCGCTGTTCGGCGCGCGCAGCGCCATCTCCGCGCAGGATGCGCTCAAGCTGCTCTCGTCCTACTGGTGGCTGCTGCTGCTTGCCATCTTCTTCTGTCTGCCGCAGCCGCGCCGCTTTTATGAAAAGCACCGCGGCAGTTTACTCGTCCAGCTCCCGCTGTTTCTGCTCTTCTGGGTGTGCGTGTACTTCATCGCCACCTCGTCGGGCAACGCCTTCCTCTATTCCCGTTTCTAAGGAGACTTTTCATGTCCTCTCGTCCCTTTTTCCTGCTGCCGCTGTGCTTTGTCAGCGCGCTGGCGCTCAACGCTTACGCCGCGCTCGATCCCACCGGCGTGTATCAGGATTATCTTGAAAAACTGGATGCCGCGACGCCGCCCGTCGCGGCAATGGCCACAGCGGCCGCAGACGGGGTCTACCCGTGGAGTGAGCCCAAAGCGCCCGAACCTCCTCCCGTCCCAGACCCCGCTCCGCTTCCGGACCCGGAACCGGAGCCCGAACCGGAAGAGCCCGACTCCCCCTTCACCACGGTGGACGCGAGCTACTTTGACGACGCGCTGTTCATCGGCGACTCGCACACCGACGGCTTCAAGGACTACGCGGGCCTGCCAAATGCCGACTACCTTTGCCACAACGGTCTGACGGTCTGGTCGGCGGTCGAAAAGGCGGAGTTCCCCGGCAAGCAGACGCTTGCGCAGGCGCTCTCCGGCAAGCACTACGGCAAAATTTACCTGATGCTCGGCATCAACGAGCTCGGTACCGGCACGGCGGAGAGCTGGGCCGCACAGTACAAGGTCCTGCTCGACGAAGTGCGCGAGCTCCAGCCTGACGCCATCATCTTTTTGCAGGCCATCTTCCACACGACGCAGGAAAAGTCCGACGCGACGTTCTTTAAGAATTCGACCATCGACGCACGCAACGCCGAGCTCCAGAAGCTCGCCGACAACGAAACGGTCTTCTATATCGACTGCAATCCCGTCTTCGACGACTCTACCGGCGCGCTGACGCCGGAATACTCCGGCGACGGCGTCCACGTCAAGGCCGCGTACTATCCGATGTGGAGAGACTATCTCTTCCAGTTTGGCGTCGTAAGATAGCTTCAAGAAAGCGGTGAAGCCGCTTTCTTGAGAAAGTTTCGCTGCGCTCTGCGCCTCGGTTGGCCGCATAATGCGGCCAATTCGACGCTCGCTCCGCGCAAAGTGTTTTTCGCCACGCACTTGTCGCGGCGAAAAACAAATTTCGATTTATTTGCGCCGTGCGCGGCGCAAACTCTGCGAGGCTCTTTACGTAAAAAGGAACCGCTCTTCAAGCGGTTCCTTTTTTGCGTTGCTTCGTTTTATTCGTGCTTGACCTTGTAGCCGCGGTTCAATCTCATTTCGAGCGCGTCGAGCTCTTCGTAGAGCTCAGGCGGCACCTTGCCGATCTTCTCATAGTACTCGCGCGCGTCCTCGCACTCCTGGAGCCAGAGGTCGCGGTCAACAGAGAGCAGGCGGCGCATGTCGTACATCGACATTTCAAGGCCCTCCATGTCGATATCGTGGGTGTTTGGCTCGTAGCCGAGCGCGGTCTCCGCCGCGCCGATCTCATCGTCGGCGCGCGAGATGATCCATTGTAAAACACGCATATTGTCGCCAAAGCCGGGCCAGGCGAAGTTGCCGTCCTCGTCGGTGCGGAACCAGTTGACGTTGAAGATCTTCGGCGGCTTGGGGATTTTCTTGCCCATGTCGAGCCAGTGCTGCCAGTAGTCGCCCATATGGTAGCCGCAGAACGGCAGCATCGCCATCGGGTCGCGGCGCACGACGCCGACGCGGCCCGTCGCCGCGGCGGTGGTCTCCGACGCCATGATCGAGCCGATGAACACGCCGTGCTGCCAGTTGAAGGACTGGTAGACCAGCGGCGCGGTCTTCGCGCGGCGGCCGCCAAAGACGATGGCGCTGATGGGCACGCCCTCGGGATTGTCAAACTCGGGGCTCAGGCAGGGGCAGTTGCGCGCGGGCGCGGTGAAGCGGCTGTTGGGGTGCGCGGCCTTTTCGGGGCTCTGCGCCGTCCAGGGACGGCCGCGCCAGTCGATGGCGCGCGCGGGCGGCGTCTTGTTGAGGCCCTCCCACCAGACGGTGTTGTCGCTGAGGTCAAGCGCGACGTTCGTGAAGATCGTGTCCTTATGCGTAGAGATGAGCGCGTTGGGGTTCGACTTCATGGATGTGCCGGGCGCGACGCCGAAAAAGCCGTTTTCGGGGTTCACGGCCCAGAGGCGGCCGTCCTTGCCGACGCGCAGCCACGCGATATCGTCGCCCACGCACCACACGCGCCAGCCCCACCGCTGCAGGCCCTCGGGCGGGATGAGCATGGCGAGGTTCGTCTTGCCGCAGGCGGAGGGGAAGGCGGCGGAGATGTACTTGATCTCGCCGCGCGGGTTCTGGATGCCGAGGATCAGCATGTGCTCGGCCATCCAGCCCTCCTGACGGCCGAGGTTCGAGGCGATGCGCAGCGCGAAGCACTTCTTGCCCTGAAGCACGTTTCCGCCATAGTTCGAGTTCATCGAGATGATCGTATTGTCCTGCGGGAAGTGGACGATGTACTTGTTGTCCTTGTCGAGGTTGCACTGGCAGTGCAGGCCCTTGATAAAGCCCGTATCATCGCCGAGCGCGTCGCACACGGCCTTGCCGATGCGGGTCATGATGTGCATGTTGAGCACGACGTAAATGGAGTCGGTCAGTTCAAAGCCGTATTTGGCGAACGGAGAGCCGATGATGGACATGGAGTACGGGATGATGTACATGGTGCGGCCCTTATAGGCGCCGTCGGCCAGGGCGTACATTCTTTCGTACATTTCCTTGGGCTCTACCCAGTGGTTCGTGGGGCCTGCGTCCTCTTCCTTTTCACAGCAGATGAACGTGCGGTCCTCCACGCGCGCCACGTCGTCGGGGTCGGTACGGTGCAGGTAGCATCCCGGGAGCTTGTCCGGGTTGAGCTTGATGAGGATGCCCTCCTTGACGGCCTGCTCGCGCAGCGCGCCGAGCTGTTCCTCTTCCCCCGTGATCCAGACAATCTTGTCCGGCTTGGTGATGGCGGTCATTTCGTCGATCCACGACAAAACGGCCTTGTTGTTCGTCAAATTCGTCATTTGTTCTTTCCCTCGTAGCATGTTCACGGTGTAATGAAAAAGAAAAATTTTGCACCGCGTCTTGTGTGGTGTGCTGTGCCGCTTTGGGGCGGCAGGGAGCTAACCGATGCACAGGAAAAATGGCTGCTATTGAGTTTGACTCCTTTCTGCCGAAAATTGTAGCAGAATGTCTTATCAATAGCAACCATATGGTTTATCAATTTTTTGAATAGATGCTTCTGTGCTGTCACAGTAATGCGGCGATCTCGGCGGACAGCGCGGCGAATTCACTGAGCCCCAGCCGCTCGCCGCGGATGTTGGCCTCTAAGCCGCAGGATATGACCGCCTGCGTGACCTGCTCTTTTGTGAGCTGGCTGCCGAACGCCGTCATCAGGCTGTTGACGAGCGTCTTGCGCCGCAGGGCAAACGCGGCGTACACCACGCGGAAGAAGAACTTCTCGTCCTCGACCTCGACCGGCGGCTCCCTGCGCACGACGGCGCGCAGCACGGCGGACGTGACCTTCGGCTGCGGCTCGAAGCACTCGCGCGGCACAGCGAAAAGGTATTCCGGCTCCGTGTAGTATTGCATGTAGACGGAGAACGCGCCGTAGGCGCTCGTGCCCGGCGCGGCGCAGAGGCGCTCGGCGACCTCCTTCTGCACCAGCACCGTGATGCTATCAAAGCACTTCGACTCGATGAGCGCGGTGATGGCAGGCGTCGTGATGTTATACGGTAGGTTCGCGCACACAATGGGCACAAAGCCCGCGAATTTCTCTTTCACCAGCGCGGAGATGTCGGTCTTCAAGATATCGGCGGACACGACCTCGAAATTGTCGAAGCGGGCCATGGTCTCTTCCAGGATCGGCAGCAGCGTCTTGTCAAGCTCCACGGCCACCACCTTGCCCGCGCGCTCGCAGAGCTCGTGGCTCAATGCTCCGATGCCGGGGCCGATCTCGAGCACGCCGTTTTGCTCGTTTGCGCGCGAGCTCTCGGCGATCTCATAGGGGATGGCGGGGTCGATCAAAAAATTCTGCCCCATGGACTTGGAAAAATGAAAACCGTGGCGCTTTAAGAGCGCCTCGATGGCAGCTTTGTCATTGCGTTCCATAGCGTGGTTCCTTTCTGCGCGCTGGGCGTAAAAAATTGTAAATTGATTCTACCATATTTTGCGCAAAAGAGTAGTAAAAATTTTTCCCGTGTGATAAAATGCAGAAATCTCAGGAAAAGAGGGATGTTCTCATGGAGCTCACACCGCAGATCTTGATCGTTGTTCTGCCGCTCATCTTTCTTGGCGGCTTTGTCGATTCCGTCGCCGGCGGCGGCGGACTTATCACGCTTCCCGCCTATCTGATGGCCGGTATCCCCGCGCATCTTGCGATGGGGACGAACAAGGTCGTCAACGGCACCGGTACGGCGCTCGCCTCGTTCAAATACTTTCGTGGCGGCAAGGTCCTGCTCCGCCCCGCCATCATCTCGGGGATCGGCGCGCTGCTCGGCGCGGCCATCGGCACAAAGATCGCTCTGCTCATCAACGAGGACATTCTGAAGATCATGATGCTCGTCGCTCTGCCCTGTGCGGCCATCCTGCTGATGCTCAAAAAGGACTTCGGCAAGGAAAATGACGCACCCGCGCGCGAGTACACGCCGCAGCAGGAGATGACGCGCGCCGCGCTCATCGGTTTGGGACTCGGCTGCTACGACGGGCTCATCGGCCCGGGCACGGGCACGTTCATGATCATGGCGTTCACAATGGCGCTCTCGATGGACCTTCTCACGGCGTCGGGCTGCGCAAAGATCGCAAACCTCTGCTCCAATGTCGCCTCGGCGGTGCTGTTCATCATCAGCGGCAAGGTCTGGTGGCTGCTGGCGCTCCCCGCGGCGGCCTGCAATATGCTCGGTGCCTACTGCGGCGCGCGCTACGCCATGAAGGGCGGCAGCAAGCGTGTGCGCGGCATGATCTTTGTCGTGCTGGGGCTTCTCTTCATCAAGATGGGCTACGAGCTGCTGTTCTGAAAAGACGAATTCTATATAAAAAAGCGGACAGTCAAGGCTGTCCGCTTTTTTCAGTTCTTCAGGCTGTGCAGCGGCGCGGGAATTCTGCCGCCGCGCGCAATGAACTCCGCGCTCGAATAAGGGTGGACCGCCTGCACCGGTGCCGAGCCGAGAAGTCCGCCGAACTCCACC